>WLWD01000741.1_pt1 | contig 120554 bp, 122 predicted proteins | sample 6712731 | NCBI WGS metagenome assembly WLWD01 (sample SAMN12718690, study PRJNA576275) | sponge metagenome | isolation source: marine sponge | host: Mycale hentscheli | place: New Zealand: South Island, Marlborough, Capsize Point | collected 2014-11-01
AGGTAACATTTATTAACGGGTACTCATTTTAGCGAATATTAGCGATTTGCCATTTTTCGCTAATATTGAAATCCGCTAACAATTGATGAGGCTATATTGACGATCTTTTACCTAATTTACTGGATAGGCTGCAAGTGAGTTTCTGTAGTGCAATTGTCCATAAACAATTTAAACATATACGAGATAATACAAGCTAACTAGGTAACAACATTCATTTCGCTACTATCGTCTTCTTCTTCATTGGCATTAACTTCAATGGCTTCGTCGTCTTCATCGTCTTCTTCTTCATTGGCATTAACTTCAATGGCTTCGTCGTCTTCATCGTCTTCTTCCTAGCTATCGTAGATATCTTCAAAATAGCGGCAGTGGCATCTTCGAATTTGCCATCAATTGTTATCGTCAAGGGGTGGAAAAAAGCTGGAATTGTTGGCTTATTTGATGGCAGCACTGTACTCCCACCACTGGATCCCTTTCAGGACATCTACAAGAACTAGACAATAAACAATTAATTTATTAATAAATATTAATTATGACATTCATAACATGAAATCTTTTTTATTATACTCCTGAACCATTACATTAATATTATTACTGATAATTTATGAAGCATGTGAAAAATTCTATGCATTATTACAGACCATAACCGCCAAAATTAATATCCGTCAAATGCACCATATCAGAAAATCGCCAAAATTAGTATCCGTCAATAAACGTTACCTTAAGGTAAGATGAGCTCAAAAGTTGGAGCATAAATCTTCAATTCCTCGACTACATTATCCCACTTAAAATTCATTAATGCTTCATAATTACTGCTTCACAAGACAGAAGCAGTTTTCACGGAACACATTGTCCTGATTTCTTTCCTGAGCAGTCTGACAATGTGTTTGTTATAGACTGTATGGAGGCAATATAGCAATCTAGAACTCCTACAACAAGTAGCCATCCACATGGACTGAGCTATTTAGCTATATATTCATTTTCTCCTTTTGCTTTCTGGCTTATTTCTCTCACTTTACCATAAACATATATATCTGAGGGTGTGGCCACAAAATGTTATTACTATTGCCATCATTAAAAAATATGATTATTCAATAAAAATGAAAAAAATCATGACAAATGAGTGAATGGTAGCTAGCTAATAGCTAAGCCAGTAAGCTGGTTAACTGCAGTTCTTACAAAACCATTGTATTGTATTGCCTTTCTTCCACACAGCATTTGGCGCCACAACACAATTCTTGTGAAACCACTCTTCACATTGTTCACATGTGATCATGCTGCCATACTGTGGAAGTCTACATTCACAATAAATGTTGAAGCTTGTTTGATGACCACTTCGGGCTGTTCTCTGACGACTACGCCGTGGAAATAATAACATCTTACGATTTTCTAAGCACTTATAGAGATGGTCCCTAAGCTGGTATGCAATGTATGCAATTATGGAAGGGTCATACGCTTGACATAAAGATGTTGCAAATGTCAGTGAAAATACACCACAATCACTGCAATTAGACTGAGTTTAGACATCAATATGGTTAATAGTTATTTTTCTTTGGTCAGTCACGAATAAAATCCCTGCAATCACTCTCATAGTACGAGTAGACAAACCATTACTTGATAGGCTATCATATACATTGATGGTTCCTTTGGGGCAACCAATGCTGAAAATTGTATAAAGAAGACAAAAACGTGTTATTGCATAGTTGTTGGCTTACTGACAGTATTATTACAGCTGGGCAAATTTTATTACGGAAAGAAAATCAAAATATTGGTGGCTTGCAACTTACGATTTTATTAGAAAATTTCCAATTTTCTGTACAAAAAGAAGAGTTGGTTCAAATATTAAATGTAAATAACTCACATTGGCTTACAGCATCAAATCTTTCATCCAATAGATATCAGGGTCATCAATTTCAGCTACTACTTCCGTAAGATCAACAATATCTATTATAATACACATTCAGAGACATCATAGTTAAAACACTACATCACAAACAAAAAAGTCAAAAGCAGTTTAGCTTACCCTTTACTTCGCATGATTGCAACTTATCTAGACAACTTGGACTGCATTCAGGCATAGGACTACGCACACTGCATGTCAAAAACCCTGGTTCCTTCAAAGAATTATATTCATTCAGTATAATATTAATTAATACTTTTTTTACCTCGGGACTTGAAAGTATTTTCCTCTTTCTTGAAGGAGGTTTACTGTAAAGGTCATCATCACTGCTGCATGGCTGTAGCTATTGATAACATGGATATGAAGTAGCTAGGTAGTAGAAATACTTTTTTTTTAAATACTCCCTGCGTGTTATTCATCTCATTCATGATTTTGATTATCAATTCCAGTAAGATGTTGAGGAAAACTTGCACTGAATGTGTGTTCTCGTGCTTTGTTAGCTCTGAGTGTGTTGTACGAGGAGGTTGCAGTATTTATTCTGTCTTTACATTATTGCAACACCCTATAAATAAGCATATTCAAAGTCGTGTAGTCACCAGATACACGAACCCTCAGTGCTACTATATACTAGCCATCTATTGAATGATTCCTCAAACCAATCAGGCATCAATGTATAGTTTATCCTTTTGAGCTAGATAGTTCTAATTAATTTTTTTGAACAACTTTTCGTTCTTTAGTTTAGTGGTAGTTATTTTCCAACACTTTTGACACATCATGAACTAAAACTAATTTTAAAATTCTTAGATCTAACTAAAACTATAACTATCATTAACATGAACTTAATATAATAGTTGACAAAATTTATGTTAATGAATATTATTGTTCTTTTAAAAGCTATTATTGAATTATTATCAGGGGTATGAGACCCAGTGATTCTTGAACTGCTAAAGTGAGAGTATGCCAACTCTGTTAAAAACAATGCCTTGTTCACTACACCAAGATATGAAGAAGCAAGCCCTTCTTTGATCATATACATCACAAAATTTTATATTACACTGTTCTAGATAACTTAATATCTGCTAAAAACTTTTCTGAAAAAATGCTTACTAACACTAATAAGCGTATCCATTTTAGTTTTAGTTAACGAATACAAAACCGATTCAAAATGACTCACCTTCGAAGGGCTTTGATTGACAAGGTCAGGAAAAATAGAACCAAATTCACAAAAAAGTGATAATGATTGGCTTAAAATCTTATTGCAATGTCTAATACATAGAGGGTATTTTGCTTTAGCTACCTTGAAGGTTAATTTTAGATGATTCATTACTCCCCTCAGTCTCTTTGCCTTCAGGTGCCTCATATTTCTTCACTACAATGAATAATAACAAGCATTTGTTTAATATCTATGCCTTGTGAAACTGAGAGTTAACACACCATTAAATTTCATTTGCAGTTCCTGATACAATTTCCAGCTCTCCGGACCAAAAACAGAAGCTAAAAAACAATGGCATTATACATAACAGACATAGTAGCCACTTTAACAAACCTGATGTTGGGGTCTTATTCTGTGAAGGTACACATTGATGCTTGTTTACATACGTGTACATAATATCTCCTGCCTAATTGAGAGAAAATTGATACAAAATCTTGTATTTTACTAAATGAGAATGAAAGAACTATAGATACCTCATTTCTGCTAACATTGGACACATCCATAATGTTAAGACATATAACTTCAGGTAGCAAGATGTCCATTGTGTATGAAAATATCTAGACATCATAAATAAACATACATAACTACCTGTTTATGTTCATTACCGAGATTGACTTAACTTATCATTGCAACAAAATTGGAGGTTATGAACTGAGTGACTTTCTCAAATTGGGATATCTTTAACCCTTTCGTTCCGGATCCCGCTTTAAAGCGGGTGAAGACCGGTTGGCTTCTTCGAATTTTTAAAAATAGTTACTTTATAGCTAGAACCTTCAGATTGCATACACAGGTGCCCAATACATTGGAGAAGCATCTAAAATAGCTTTCAGCCAGGACTGCTTCGACAGTACCTCACAGCAGTTGCGTTTATTTCTTCCTCGGCAAAAAAAAAAAAACATCGGTTCTCCGTCGAATTTTAAAAAAAGTTACCGTCTTCACAGCAGCTTCATTTATGGATCCAGTCATCTCCAGAGCTTTGTAGAAGCAGCAAAAAATTGCTTGAGCTCAGTAGCCTTCCGTAACACATTGAAACAACCGCTTCTTTGCCGACCAAGACTTTGTGGTTTGGCTTACTGTCTTCTCCATTTTTATAAAATCGCCAGTTCAACTGGGGACCTACCTATTACATACAGTCTTAGGTAATGCTTATTACACCATAGGAAAAAAGTGAGCGTGTTGTGTGACCCCGGTAACTATGCAAAAAAAAAAATTTTTCAAAGTCATTTTTTGGAAGATGGCGTCTACAAGTTACAATGCGGTGCAAGTTTTAGACTTGCTTGATGCTGACTCTAGCGACTCAGGATCAAGCGGAGAGAAGGGAGACGACATCTAGGGCTATAGGAGGCCCTGTATCAGGGTTGGTGGACCAGACCCCGTCAACTATGATACTGAAAATGGGAGTCAAGAAGATGATCGAGGTAAGCTTGTCTTTCTCTTGTCTTTCTCTTGAAAAATAGCAAGCTTCTGTTGTGGAAAGGACTCATTTATAGCTATATTGAGATAGAGTAAGCTGTTTATATATATTATTATATATATTATTGAGTTTTGAGATTTGAAAGTGGCTTGTGGTTTTTTGAACAATTTCAAATTTTCAAAAAAATTTAAAATTTTTTTTACCACATATACTACTAGGACCAGATGTGAATGCAGTCACCGACCCCGATTACGCAGATGAGGGGACAGGAGCAGAGTCTTCCAGTGATGAAGGAGAGGATACCGGACCTGAGTCTTCCAATGATGAAACACGAATAGGCAGCAGGTTCCAGTGATGAAGAAGAGGAAGTGGCTCCTCCTGCTCCGAGTTCTGGACAGGCGGGAACCGAAGAAGAAGAGTCGGGTGGATGAGGTAGGGGGAGAGTGGAAGAAAGAGGACAACACACCCATTGATATTCCATAATCTTTTGTGTGAAGGACCACAGACTTTGATATTTGTGGCTGCTCCCCCCCCCCCCTGAACATCCCAAAAGTTGTAATATGTATTGTTATTGTCGTTGTCGTTGTCTGTGTTTTTGTGGTGTTGTAGTGGAGCTTCACACTCGATGTATATGTGTGTGCGTGGAGTTGAAATGTTATTCTGGCGCTTCCAGATCTAACCGGGGAGGGAACGAACTCGGGGGGGGGGGGGAGGGGGGGGGGGGGAGGAGGGTGGGGAGGGGGGGTGTGGGGGGGGGGGGGGGTGGGGGAGGGGAGGGGGGGGGGGGGGGGGGGGGGGGGGGTCTTTTCCAATCCGGGCTACTATGCCCATGTAAGTTGAATTTCATGTATGTGTGTGTGTGTGTACACCAGTCAATTTATATTAAGCATTTATTTTTATGATCTGTATTCACCTTTTTTCTAGTGTGTGTGTGTATGTGTGTGTGTGCATTTGTGGAATGAGAGAGAGCAACCGTGGACTAACAGTATGTGGCGTTCCGTATACAACCTGGGAGGGAACTCTGGATCTTTTTGGATCGGGGCTACTGTGCCCATGTAAGTTGAATTTCATGTGTGTGTGTGTGTACACCAGTCAATATGTATAATAAATTATACATTTATTTTTATGATCTGTATTCACCTGTAGCTTTTTTTTTTCTTGTGTCTGTGTGTGTATGTGTGTGCGTGCATTTGTGGAAAGAGAGAGAGCAACCATGGACAAACAGTATGTGGCGCTTCCGGATCCAACCTGGGAGAGAACGAACTCGGGGGGGTCTTTTTCGGTCTGTGACATCATTCATGCCGGGTAAGTTGAATTTCATTTCAACTTACTGATATTTGGGTGTCCAGCTGGGGCGGAGGGGGGAGGGGGGGGTTATGGTACAAGAATGTCAGTGAAAAGTAATGACGGGGGAGGGGGGGCAAATCAGCGAGGCCAGCTGTTATGTTACAAATATACATATTTGCATAAGAGTCTATACTTCACACTGATGATCAGTGTTCGGTCCTATGTACTAAATGACTCAGTTATGATAGAAACATAATGGGATACAATATCAGACTAAAAATAAATGCTTCCAAAATGTTCATTTCTATTAAACTCCCAAAATTCTAGGGGGGAACCCAGGGCTAGCCTCGCACTGTATGAACCCCTGGTATGTATACTCCACACTGTACATGACAGAAACAATCGTTGTATTGAGAAAGTGTAATTTGAAAATGAAAAGCAGTACAAGCACACACGTGGAATTCAACTTACCCGGCATGGATGGTGTCACAGACTGAACGATCCCTCCCAGGTTAGTATCCGGAACCTCCATACAATACCAAAAAAACACAGACAACAATGATGCATCAAAGTTGTGTAGGTCCCAAAAAATGGGTGTGGCGAAGTACACTCGGAGCCCTACCCCCACCTCCCAAACAAAAATCCTGTATGAAACCGCATAAAGTTGCAATTATATAGAATCATGAATAATTCGTTGTTTGTATTACAATATCTTTGTTGTTTGTGTTTTTGTGTATATGAAATTGTTTTGTAGTGGAGCTCGACGTCCGATGGAATACGATCCTTGTGGACACTCATAGATGTCTCCTACATGATCACAATCAGCATCACACACAACAAACAACATATTTTATTGGTGAACTAATATAATATTGGTATATAATGCATCAAACAATATTATTTCTATTTTATTTTATTTTTTTATTGATGGGAAAAGTGAATTTTTTTGGGGAAAAATTTTTTTTTTTTAGAAGTATTAGTAGATGGCTTAACCCTCTCGTTCCCGAATTGTTTGGACGCGCGCGGAAAAATCTAATCTCCTACCGCGGAATAGTGCATTACCGTTTTATTTTTTTAACTCGATGCTGGCTGGGAAAACCCCATAGCAACCATATATCACTAAATAGACCAAGAGTTTGGGATTCCCCTCATTTTTTGATTGAGAAAATTGAATAATATTTAGGCCCTCTACTATTACTTTAAAAAAAAAAAAAATTTTTCCCAAAAAATTCCACTTTTCCCATCAATAATAATAATAAAAAAATAGAAATAATATTGTTTGATGTACTTTATACCAATATTATATTAGTTCAACAATAAAATATGTTGTTTGTTGTGTGTGGTGCTGATTGTGATCATGTAGGAGACATCTATGAGTGTCCACAAGGAACATACGCCATTGGACGTCGAGCTCCACTACAAAACAATTTCATATACACAAAAACACCAACAACAAAGATATTTGTAATACAAACAACAAATTATTCATGATCCTATATAATTGCAACTTTATGATGTATTGTATGCGGTTTCATACAGGATTTTTGTTTGGGAGGGAGGGGGGGTGGGGCTCCGAGTGTACTTCGCCAGGTCCAGCATCTTCTCCTTCGTCAATGGAAGACTCTGCTCCTGTTGCCTTATCTGCGTCCTCTTCACAATCCCTCTTCACAATCGGGTTGGTGACTGCATACACATCTGGTCCTAGTAGTACATTCTGGTAAAAAAAATTAAATTTTTTTGAAAATTTGAAATTGTTCAACAAACCACAACCCACTTTCAAATCTCAAAACTCAATGAAATATATATATATTATAGCTAAACAGCTTTCTCCATCTCAATATAGCTATAAATAAGTCCTTTCCACAACAGAAGCTTGCTAGTTTTCAAGAGAAAGACAAGAGAAAGACAAGCTTACATCGATCATCTTCTTGACTTCCATTGTCAGTGTCAGAGTTGACGGGGTCTGGTCCCCAACCCTGATACAGGGCCTCCTATAGCCCTAGATGTCGTCTCCCTCTTCTCCGCTTGATCCTGAGTCGCTAGAGTCAGTATCAAGCAAGTATAAAACTTCCACAGCACTGTAACTGGTAGACGCCATCTTTCCAAATTGACTTCGAAAAAAATTTTTTTTTTGCATAGTTACCTGGATCACACGACACGCTCACTTTTTTCCTATGATGTAATAAGCATTACCTAAGACTGTACGTAATGGGGAGGCCCCCAGTTGAACTGGCGATTTTATAAAAAAAAAAGAAGACAGTAAGTCAAACCGCAAAGTCTTGGTCGGCAAAGAAGCGGTTGTTTCAATGTGTTATGGAAGGCTACTGGGCTCAAGCAATTTTTCGCTGCTTCTACAAAGCTCTGGAGATGACTGGATCCATAAATGAAGCTGCTGTGAAGAAGGTAACTTTTTTTAAAATTCGACGGAGAACCGATGTTTTTTTTTTTTGCCGAGGAAGAAATAAACGCAACTGCTGTGAGGTACTGTCGAAGCAGCCCTGGCTGAAAGCTATTTTAGATACTTCTCCAACGCATTGGGCACCTGTGTATGCAATCTGAAGGTTCTAGCTATAAAGTAACTATTTTTTAAAATTCGGAGAAGCCAACCGGTCTTCACCCGCTTTTAAGCGGGATTGGGAACGAAAGGGTTAAATATTATTCTATTTTCTCAATCAAAAAATGAGGGGAATCCCAAACTCTTGGTCTGTTTAGTGATATATATATATATATATATTCTATACAGATATTTTCACAATGTTATTTTTAGGTTCGTGACCGGTTAGATAACTCTTGTCATCTCATGGTTGTTATCTCAGCCTGCTAGAGTTACGGTAGGTAGTTACGGTTATACACGTCACGATAACATTATTATTAGAACATTTTGTAATATACATGGAAAAATAATACTTCATATGGACAAAGGTGTGCAAACTATATGTATGCATACCTTCATCTTTCTCCTTTTTTTATCATAGTCTTTTTTTTTGCTTCTGTTGGGATTTCATAATGTTATCTTTGGCATCAGCATAAATAGAATCTCTGAAGGTATTCATTTTCTTTACATACACCTCATCGTATTATCTGTAACATCACTATCATTCTTGCTTGTGTGATCTCCAGCAGTTTCCAAGCGTGGGCGAATTCAATTTATTGCCTTTGCTATTAATGGGGTCTTGTAGTTGGGAGTCTGCAGATCTGGAGACTCTCCCAGACTGGACTATTATTGTGAAGACACAGAAGAATCAGCAAGTCTCTGACTGGACAAAGGTTTCAGTGATGATGAGGACTTCTGTCACACTGAAGAAGGCAACACATTTTGAAAGTCCATCATTTTTGTTCATTGATTTAAAGAGATTCCTACTTTTATTCATTGTTCATTTGTTCCAAAACAGCAACAAGTTGGCTGTTTGGGACTATCCAGCTAGTTGAGGATTTGATCCCAGCGTAGTCTGTTGACGCAGCACTACACCAAAGAGAAACAAAGTAATTAGTAGAGTGAAGACCCACCAGCGGTTATGAAAACGTCAGAGTTCCAGAAAGAAAGTCAACTCGACGACCTGACTCCGTCAGAAGAATTCTATACGAGAGAATAGAGACAGAGGTCTTAAATCTCTCCTCGTTCTCCCGTTGACTGGATCCTCTGAATATAGGCTGTCCACTAGCTAAGAGACAGACCCGATATTTAATATACCAAGTAGGTAGAATAATATTACTTGACCAACAGGTGGTATGCACAGTAAGAGATAAAACTTGTAACTAAGGTGAATTACAGTGATCTAGGTGATATATACAAACAAAAATGAAAGATCAACGATGCACGACGATCGACGAAGGTACACGAAACAAAAATAATAAATGAGCATGAATAAAATAATGTCAATAATGAAATCAAACGTTAGTTGTTGAAACAGTTAAGTGTTCGATCCCGAACATTGGCTAACACACTTAAGAAATATATTCCTAAACTTAGCTAGCCAGTGAAATAACAAACCAAGCTAGTTGGTCATCTCTAAAGAGTGACTGTATTATAGTTACCATGACAATCAACGAGCATTAACGAAGTTAACTTACCACCACCGCTAAAAAATAAACGAACTCGGCTAACTTTGAAAAACCTAACTGGGAATGTCTCCACTATTCCGTGTCTGTAGCACTTGGCCATTTTTTATTTACGTTTTCAATTCTATGAGGATGGTCTGTGATAATATGCTTGTAGAACTTCTACACTTCAACTTGGTGCTGTAATACCCCTGTATCTGGTCTCCCCTGTCAACTCCACCCATGTACTGATTATATGAGGCTGTTGCAAGTTGACAGGTAAAAGACTTCTTTGTTCCGTCTCTTTGCCTCCTTAGAACAGTGGTGTTCGTTGCTGGGTCGTCGTAACCAGTATACATAGTTTATCGTCCATCCATGCAGATGCTGCTATTTTCCCAGCCTGCACTGTAATAATATCTCCCCTGAATTACATTATAAATTATATTAATATTCTATAGCATTAATTAGATAGTATATGTGACAGGCTCTGGGAAAACCAGGAATTAAAAAAAAAAAATCAAATCTAGAAAAAGGCAAAAGTACTGACTTATGTCAAAATTCATCTTTTTTTTTTTTCACTTATTATCAAGTATAGTCTTTGCTCTATCATTGTGCCAAATTTCAAAGGTTAAAAATGCTTGCAAGATACCGAGCGCGCCGTTGAAAAAAGGTTCTTTTTTTTTCCTTTTATTTCTTTTCCGCGTGTACGGATATTAGCACTACGTAAAGCGTGGGAGTTACTGAAATCCCCGTGTGAACGAATAGGGAATTTCCCGTTATTGCTATGGAAATGTCTCCGTTCTTACCGCTGGAATTATGGCTGAGTCACTCGAGCGCTGCGATAAAAAGCTTTTGGAGACCACAGCAGCAATCAATAGTGTGTTGCATTTGAGTGGTCATGATCAAGAGCTTTTATTGGGTGTCATTGAGGACTACTTTGATCCTAGAGACCCCAGACTATTGCAAAGAAAATAGTACAGGTATGTATAAATAATTATAATCGTGAAAAATGTGGAACATAAACCTGTATTTTAACAGAAAGTGACAGTGATGATGACAGTATTGAAGGAAGTGGTGCTGCTCCGCATGTTAACAACAGTTTCGAATCATTGGATGCCGATCTGTCTTCTGCTAAACTGTCTACACCAATCAACACCAGTTCATTGCAATTTTCAGCCCATTGTGAGAACAATGAATTCGATGAAGCTAGTTCAAGTCAGAATAGCGATGATGAACATCAGGATGAAGATGAGGGGCTGACCAGTGATGAGATTGTTGAGCAGGCTCTGATCCGTGCACAGCAAATGATTGAGGTGGAAATAGAACCAACTTCGTCCGATATTGAAGAGCATGAGGCAGTGATGAAGTTCATTGAAAAAGGTTGTGGATGTCAATTACATGAGAAGCGCCCATGCTATCTCCAGTTTTCTTCTGACCATTACTCAATGAATAGATTACACTGTGCTAGTCTAAGTAAACATGACTTGGATTTGCTTATTCTTGGCCAGTTGTCTGCCTTGTCTTCTTTTGAATTGAATTCAGAGTATTCATTGATTGCACCCAAGAGAGTTCATATGAGTTACTGCCATCATGGTAAGAGAATTTGTCGCACCACTTTCAGATTTTTACATTGTATTGGTAAGACTCGACTCGAGAATTTAATGTTACACATTTAGGATCATGGTATTAGTCCACGTTTGCATGGAAACTTGAAGCGTCTTCCACATAATGCTCTTTCTTTTGTTTGTGTTGAGAATGTAATTCGATTTTTAGTGAACTATGCTGCTACAAATGCCATTCTTCTCCCTGGGCGTATTCCTGGATACAGAAGTACCGACATAAAATTGTTACCATCTAGTGTCTGTAAAAGAGGCATTTGGAAGTTGTATAATGATTCAGCTGAGTCAGATGGTGTAAAATCAGAAGGATATTCAACTTTCAACAAGTTATGGAAATCTTTGGTCCCGTCCATAACCATTATGAACCCTATGTCTGACTTGTGCTGGTCGTGCCAACAAAACAGCACAGCCATTTTACGAGCTGCCAACAAATCAGAAGTAGAGAAGAATGCAACATTAAAAAATGCTGACGATCATCTTTTTTTAGTGCAATTGGAGCGATCCTTTTACAAGACGAAGTGTGATAGTTGTAAATCTGATATACATAGTTTTTTTTTCTTCAAATGGAAATTTCTCACCTCCACCATTGCATAGCAATACTGAACCAAATGCTAAGCCCATTTGTGCTCACTACTCATTTGACTATGCACAACAAGTCCACTATCCATCAGATCCTATGCAACCTGGGCCAATCTTCTTTTTAACACCTCGTAAGTGCAGCATCTTTGGTGTGTGCTGTGAAGCACTTCCCCGTCAGGTCAATTTTCTAACTGATGAGGCTAGCGAGTGTGGAAAGGGGGCTAATATCGTCATAAGCCAGCTTCACTATTTCTTCACACACCATGGTTTAGGTGAAAAAGAAGTTTTTTTGCACTGTGATAATTGCACAGGGCAGAATAAGAATAGTGCCATGCTGCACTATCTTTTGTGGCGACGCATGACTGTCGTTGTCATTTTTAGTTGTTGGCCATACAAAATTTTCCCCAGACTGGTGTTTTGGTTTGGTCGTTTATACCGCAGGACTAAAATTGGATCTTTAAAGGATATAGCCCCAAGTTGTTTCTGATTCAGCAGAATGCAATTTTCCTCAGTTGGTAGCAGATGAAAATGGCTTGGTTATAGTTCCAAGATTGGATTGGACAAGTTTTTTTGCTCCAAGAATGAAGAAATGTATAGGAATTAAAAAATACCATCACTTTCATTTTGATTCCGAACAGCCTGGTGTCATTGGAGTGACAGGTTTCTTTGGCATGTATTGTTTCAAGGACGAGCGCCTCTGAAACCTTAATCATCGCTTCGTCTACAGCTAATTCCTTGCCGGGGTTGGGTTGTACATAGACTGGAATTTCTCACCGAGGTAGTTCAGAAGTTGTCGAACTTTACCAAGCGTATCATAGTTCGGATCTGTACGTGGAGCCAAAGTGGAGTTATCAACAAAATGTAAGTTTTTAGATATTTCTAAATATCTGTCCCTGGAAATCCTGTCGCTGATGGGACTGTAGTGGAAAATGGGGTCTTTTCTCCAATAATCATTGATGGAGGGCTTTGGGTTCAGACCCATCAGAAAATTGAATCCCAAGTATGCATAGATATCTTCCACAGTAACATCAATCCATTTTGTCGATTTCCCTGGGGCTATCACTTCTCTGGCATATTTATTGGTCTCGTCTGCAATCATAGTCACTAGTTCCGATGTAAAAAAAAGTTGGAAAATTTCTTTTGGAACTTCAGGTATTGAACAGTGGGGCCAGGAGGGGTCGTAGAAGGAATGTAGAATAGGAACTGACAATTGTTCCTTCCATTCAGGTTCCGTAGTTGATGTCTCCTGGCTTGGTGATTCAGTTTCCCCATCAAAATCCATCTCATGGGCACCTTCAACTACAGGAGAACTGGGAGGAAGCAAGTCTGTATCCTGGGAGGATAATGCAATGGTAAGTGGGTCTTCCAGTGGTTGAGGGAGTTTGTCAAAATTCATGCAGTCACCCACTGTGTATGAACAAATAAAACTTAAGGGAGGAGACCCATAGCAACCGTTGGTAAGGCTGTGGGAAGTGTTAAGTGCTATCAACCACAAAAATCTACCACCCTCACCTGGCTCCGCATGCATCTCGCAAGCATAACCACCGCTTGATATATTAGCGCGCAAAGCGGGGCAAAAATCTCGAGAGTCCCTAACAGCCTACTGGTGGGTTAGCTTTGACCACGTTGTTGTTACAACCAGCTATTAGTGCAGTCACAGAAATGAGGAAAATGAAATGTGCTTTGAGAAGAAGTAAGAAATAAGTAAATAAATATAATATTAAAAAATATATACATACATTATATATAATATATATATAATACTTATAGCACGAGTCAGAGTACAATATGGGAAAATATTTTACGAGCACGCAAAATATTTTCACGAGCCAAAGGCGAGTGAAAATGTGGCGTGAGAGTAAAATATCATTCCCATATTGTACGACGAGTGTGATAAGTGATTTATTGCTTCTTTGAAATTTTTCTCAACCGGTTACAATACAATTTTCATTGATTTTACTCGCTACGCGCGCGCTACAAGTAGCGTACAATATAAACCGTACAATATGGGAGAATACAGAACGCTCGCGTGATGCGGAAATATTCAAGTAAAAATATCAAAGCTGCAATAAATATATATATTGTATAGACATAGGATTGGAGCAAGTCCCAGCAATAGGTGGGGCTTCCACTGATACTCTTGATGATCCTTCCTTTACTGGTCATGATGGTGTTTGATGTGTCCAGTCTCCCTCAGTTTGTGAATAATTCAGCCATACGACTCCAGACTTCTGGACCAGGGGAGCTATGGAGACTTGGAACTGCTCAAATCTGAATGCAAGGACCGAGAAGAATTTGTACGAATTCTGAAGGATAGAGGAATTAACAGCAAACCCCTCCAGGAGAAGCTGTCCAAGCACTTCAAATACAGCCAAAGAAAATGAGTCCTTTTTTTTCAACCCGGCTCTTTTCAGTCAATAGCCTACCCAGTGACACTTTGCCAACTTCAGACGTGACAGATGTTGTACCATATTGTAAATCTATTGGCAGAACTGGCTTCCTGGCAAACATCAATTCAAAAAGTGAGTACCTTGTAGACTCCTATTCAAAAGTGATATATGCAAAAACGCAGGTGTCAAGGTAATCCTCCCAGGTATTCTTTTTCTCATCAATGAACTTCACCAGCATGTTTTGCAATGTTTGGTTAAAACGTTCAATTAAGCCATTTGCCTAAACATAATATTTATTTATAGTATTGGAGAAAAAAAATACAGTTGCCAACTTTTAAAAATTAATTTGAGGTACACCTCCAACACGAAACAACAAAACCACGCCCCAATTTCAAATTTCATAATAATAATAATTTCAGTTTACATATTGATTGCTTTGTGGCAGCAATCATCACTGTTGAACTTGATAGATATCAAATAGACTTGTGTTGACTGATCCAAATTCGACCGTTGGTCAGTGTAAATCTTATGAAGTATCGAGAAACCCCGCTCCGAGTCTGCATTCGAACACAAATTTCCAGTACAAATGAGCTACAATTTAAGTGCGGTACATTACAGACCTGATAATTCCGGTAATGTACCGGATGTTCAGGTTCACTTGGCAACTATGAAAATATGATACCTGAGGGTGATAAGGAGTTGTAAGACGATACTTTACTTTTAGTAGTGTCATCAATTCTCTGTTTAGCATGTTGTTAAATTCATCAGAAGTTACAATGCGGCATATTCCCATCTGCTAAAGCAATCAACTATCATAAAGTAATAAAAAAATTTCTTCACATTACCTTGAACAAAGCAGCTGCTACATTAACTGCATATTTGTTAGGCATAGGCACAGCTTCTACAAACTTTGTAAAATAGTCTGTAATTGTAAGAGCTAGGGAATATTGGACCAATGAAGTCAAGGCCAATGTGGCACCAAGGTGCAACCACAGGATTTGGGTTGAGCTCTGGAGTAGATATGCTCAATTTTCTCTTGGTTCTTTGGCATGAATCACATTTGCTTATCTAAGAAATTCACAAATAATTATTTCTATAGTGTAATTATATTCCACTATGCGATATCATGAGTTACATGTTCAATATAAATTAAAATAGCTAACTACAGTATACGTTATTGTATATAATGCATAAAGATTGTTATGTAGGTATCAAAATCAGTCAATAAATTAACAATTAACAAAACCATAGTTAAATAATCTAGTTGAATAAGTACACATGCTTAAAGAACTTACAAATTCCTTCACATCTTTAATTATTCCTTGCCACATAAATCTGTCACAAATTCTGGCTATGGTCTTCTTTATACCCAAATGACCAGAAGTTTGATCAGAATGACAGGATTTCACAATCCTGGTTTTCTCATCCAAATCAGTTACATAACGAACCTATAAAAGTTATTTCAACCATTTTACTCCATCAACAATCTCCAACACTTATTAGCGATTGTTGTTCATACTGTTCGTAAACTTGGTATTATTATTTTATTGTAGTTAGTACTATTATTTTATTATTGTGGCTATTATTATTATTATTATTATTATTATATTTGTTATTGTTATTATTATCACTATTATTATTATTAATATTATTATTATTGTTACTACAATCATCACCATCATCATTACAATTTGCTTTGACTTGAAAAATAGCTCCCATCACCTTTGCCTCCATCTTCCCTCACTTGTCACATTGAAATTGTCATTTCACTTTTTTACTCACTCTAGTTCCATCTTTTTTAAAAAAAATGAATTTCTCCATCCTTCCTCAGCTCGAAAGATTTGGATTTTCTTCGGTAATCCTCTTTCGGTTATGTGAAGCACTAATCAATGTACACACACTTTAAAAATATATTAACTAAGCATATAATATAACTATCTCAGGGAGAGCCTCCACTGTGGACAAGTGAACCCTTTAAAATATATATTGGGGTGTTGCTTCCCTAAAATGAATTATGGCGAATAATTACAGCTGCCCCAGTGTAGTCTGTAGTATTTATGACCTGTAGCTTTTGGGGATATTATATGAGTTATTTGATTCAAGTAAATATGAAAAGGTATTATGCAAGTTATCAATCTTTTCCCAAAGTAAAGTAGATGACATATATGTAGTCTGTTAATTTATATAGCTATCCACAACTGGTCAAGCCACGAAATTAAAACCTTGCAGCTGTACTTAACCATTCCACTCACTACATCTGATGAGAGGTCATTTCCCCTTTTGAGAAGAGATTTGATGTGTATATCTAGATTTTTATGTTTATTTGTTTTTCATTTTTGTTTCTTCTGATTTTTGTGGTTTACAAAAATGTGCTTCCCTTACACCAAGTAAATTAATCTTACCCCTTATGCCCACATTAGCCAGAAAGTTGCTGAGTCTCTCCCGATATATCCATAATTGAAGTAATTTAAACCTGCCTGCAGGATAAAATCCACTTCTTAGATACTCCACTGTCTCTTTAATGAGTTCCACTTCCCTGTCACCCCCAGGAGCGGTTACCTCTTCAGCCAAGAGGTTACCAGAAGCCATATCTGCCACAGACACGAGGCTCTGGGGTAATTAGTGTGCACCCAGAAGTTCGGGACACGTGCGGAGGGGTGGGACTGGAAATGGCAATGGCGGACCAATTTTGGCGGCAACATACAGTCCGGGCGGACTGCGCTTAGATGGGGACCAGATTTTTCGTGACAGGACAATTATCGTGTCCTGTCAGATAGTCGTTACCAGGTTCAGTTGTCTCGCACGCCAATCCGCTGGACCTCGGAGCCTCTCGTCCTGCAGCACATAAGACGGTTCTTGCAGAACGAGAAGTCTCTTCGTGCCAAACATAAGCTCCAGGATTTCGAAGCAGTCCTTCAGGAGTATATCAATCTACATCACGCAGAAGTTGTGCCCTCCGCTCACACTCGACGACACGGGCTATATATGGCAGACGACACTCGAAGGACCAGATTCCTTGCACTCCTCTGGCGCAGGTAAATGCTTGACCTCAACTGCTGTCTCTTGCGCAATTGCAGACTCGGCACAAGTTACCAAAGCGCCACTCCACTACAATTCAGCAATGGTTCGGATTAATGCAAAGAACAAAATATACAAGTAATTGATATAGGGTGACGTGATACAGAAATGCAATGGTTTACAAATGGGCAGAGTTTAATGTACCCGGGTGACGATCCTTTACAGTACGGCTGCGACCTTTTCCTCTTCTTGTTCGGCATGGTCCCAAACAATCTTCACTGAAGTAGATTGTTGGTAATTCTTGGTGATATAACTCTCTATGGCCTCCCCACAACCCCAGATGACATTTTAGCAGATGCTCTAACCTACTTGGGTAGGCTCCACCAGGAGTAAGATAGCTGTAAAAACCCTTAAAACTGGTAAGCCAGGCTGGTTCCTATAACTACTAAGGCAATGAGCTTGGCAATGGAGCCATGAGATAACGGGAGATATCGCAGTCACTACCTAAATATAACATTGTGGAGATATCTAGCATGGAATAATTATATTTATTCCACCCTAAATATGTTCACAATGACATTTTTATGTTGTGATACATGAGATATCTCACGATATCTCATGGTGTTATCTCATAGCTGTACTGGCAAGCTTACTACCACAGTAGTTATAGCAACTGGGCCTGGCCACACGTTTTCTGGGTTTTTACAGCTACCTTTACTCTAGTGGAGCCTACCCAGCCAGGTTAGAGCAGCTGCTATAATATCAGCTGGGGTTGCGGGAGCCCCTAGTAAGTTTTCGCCTACTTTACACCATGAGTTACCAAAAAACTACTTCAGTGAAGATATCTAGTGTGGAATAAACCAATTATTAAACTTGTCAGAGTGATATGGCTAGATATTTCACCTCAGGCTTTATTTTCACTCACCTTTGGCTCGTGAAAATAAATTAGCCTGCTCGTGAAATATTTCACCATATCACACTCTGACTCAAGTAATAAGTACATGACAAGTGAAATAACTCGTGATATTTCACGCTGTTATTACACCCTATACTGCGCAAGCTCATTACTCCTGTAGTTATAGCAACTAGCCAAACTTTTCAATTTTCTTGGTTTTACAGCTACCTTCCTCTGGTGTATCCTGCTCTTTACCCTGTTAGAGCAGCTTGCTAAAATATCAGTTGGGGGTGTGGTAGCCCCTACTACCAACTTTAGGCTGTGATTTACCCTTCCTCTAGTACTAACTACAGTAGTGAAGATATCTAGTGTGGAATAAACCACTTATTACTGTGGGCTACTGGGTAAGGAGTGCGCGACTCACCAACTATTTATCACTCAGTCTAGCAAGCAAGGCACAGGTACAGTGCCACCTGAGTCCCCAACCCAGATCACAGAATTTAGGTACTGATAAAAGATAGGGCATATGGGAACTGATGAGACTCATGCGTGGCTGGGCTTATATAAGTTCCGACGGCCACGCATGCGCACACATAAAGCGGGCACGTACACTAAAATGACGACACAACTCAATAACACGCACACCAATAAACATCATACACAGTAAATAATGCACATCATGAACTCTGCTAATAAACATAAAGTTAGGGATTGACACACACACAAACATATAAGTTCTGTTCGTTGTCTTCTTGTCTTTTCTTCTCCACTCTCTCTTACTTCTTCATTCTCGCAGACCCACATCTCCCCGCTCCAAGCTCAGACCATAGCTGAGCTGACAACACCGGGTTTGCTCCATCAGCGTCTGTCTCAGTACACTGCCAGGACTGAGAGAAGGCATCTGCATTGCTGTGATCCTTCCCTGGGCGATAGATCAACGAGATCGGTCGATCTTGTAACGTGAGGGTAAAACGCAGGAGTCTTCTATTGAGGTTTCTACCCGTGGTTAGAGCAAGGCATGCTCTATGGTCAGTCACGACCTGTAGGGGTACGCCGTACGTCAACCTGTCGAAGTGTTTCACACTGGCCACAATTGCCAGGCTCTCCAGTTCAGTGACGGAATAGTTTTTCTCAGGAGGGCGGAGCTGGCGGCTGAAAAATGCCACGGGAAGTTCCTCATCTCCACGCCGGACGTGCAGGCAGCCACCAATTCCATCACCAGAAGCGTCCGTGTAGAGGATATACTCATCATTATTAGTAGGAATGCATAACATTACATGGCTGGACAGAGAATCCACTAACTCACCGTATGCCTGGATCATCCCCCGCGTCCACTCGATGAGCTGAGGAGCATGGAGAGAGACTGATGAGGTGAGGTGAGATGAGATGAGAGGCTACCGAATCCTTTTATAACCTACGGTAATAGGACATTGCACCCAAGAAGGCACGCATGTCCCTCTTGGTGCGGGGTTTGACAAAGTTCTTCAAGTCATTAACTCCTGCTTCCGGAATGGAAACGCCACCACCCCCAATCATGTGTCCTAGATATGTAAGGTACCGCCTACCAAATGTACAATTGCTCTTTTTAATGGTAAGGCCTGCCTCTTCTAGACAAATGATTACACTCTTTAAATCACACAGATGTTGCTCCCATGATTCACTAAAAACCACATCATCCAGGCCCGTAGCCAGAGGTTCATATTGGGGGGTTCGGATTTTAAGACGCAAAAAGCCACACCTACTTTTGTTTCCTCGCTAATTCTTCTACAATACTAAAAAAAAAAGATATGTGCACTAGGTATTCTACTTCAAAACTATAATTTCATTAAACACTGTTGATATTCGAGAGAAAAGCGGTATTATTCTCGTTTAAAAAAGCTTCTATGAGCTGTATATAAACAGTGCAACATTAATACGCCTTATTCATACTATAAGTTATTTAATAGTATGGCGTGTAAAAAATAGCACGGGACAAAGTGAAATGCCAAGGTAGCTTAAGAGTAAGAGCGCAAACATTCAGCTCTAGCCTTGGAAATGTACAGTTGTAGTTTCTAGTTGGAGACAACGTCATTCTTTAGCGCAGAAGCAATACCCCTATTACACAGAGTTTTTTCCAACAGATTCGGAGGAGCAATTGATTAAAGCAAAGTTCAAGAGAGAGTTTATCCTGAAGTACAGAGATAGTGACTGCACTATACATTTGAAATCTCTACACAAACCAGGTTTGTCGCTAAAATAGCTACTACATTAACTCAGAACTTCTGACAACTGTTTGTAGTTGTATCCAGGACACTTATCTGGACATAATAGAGGGATACCATCAAGGAGACTAGATTCTATACCAACATCCTCAGCCACCAACGTAATTGCATTAACACTCAACGGTCTCTCAAAGTAAGTCTTCAAATTATTGATGTGAGCAATTTTGGTTGGATGTGTATCTCCCTTAGACACCTATAGGGGCCTTCCCACGATGCCTGGAGTGCACCATGGAGGTCTGGGATGCCGCATGAGCACCTTATCCCCGACATTTAACCCTTTCGTTCCCAATCCCGCTTAAAAGCGGGTGAAGACCGGTTGGCTTCTCCGAATTTTTAAAAATAGTTACTTTATAGCTAGAACCTTCAGATTGCATACACAGGTGCCCAATGCGTTGGAGAAGCATCTAAAATAGCTTTCAGCCAGGGCTGCTTCGACAGTACCTTACAGCAGTTGCGTTTATTTCTTCCTCGGCAAAAAAAAAAACATCGGTTCTCCGTCGAATTTTAAAAAAGTTACCTTGTTCACAGCAGCTTCATTTATGGATCCAGTCATCTCCAGAGCTTTGTAGAAGCAGCGAAAAATTGCTTGAGCCCAGTAGCCTTCCGTAATGCATTACTGTCTTCTTTTTTTTTTCATAAAATCGCCAGTTCAACTGGGGGCCTCCTCATTACGTACAGTCTTAGGTAATGCTTATTACATCATAGGAAAAAAGTGAGCGTGTCGTGTGATCCATGTAACTATGCAAAAACAATTTTTTTTTCAAAGTCAATTCGGAAAGATGGCGTCTACCAGTTACAGTGCTGTGGAAGTTTTAGACTTGCTTGATACTAACTCTAGCGACTCAGGATCAAGCGGAGAAGAGGGAGACGACATCTAGGGCTATAGGAGGCCCTGTATCAGGGTTGGGGACCGGACCCCGTCAACTCTGACACTGACAATGGAAGTCAAGAAGATGATCGATGTAAGCTTGTCTTTCTCTTGTCTTTCTCTTGAAAACTAGCAAGCTTCTGTTGTGGAAAAGACTTATTTATAGCTATATTGAGATAGAGGAAGCTGTTTAGCTATAATATATATATATATTTCATTGAGTTTTGAGATTTGAAAGTGGGTTGTGGTTTATGAACAATTTCAAATTTTCAGAAAAATTTAATTTTTTTTACCAGAATGTACTACAAGGACCAGATATGTATGCAGTCACCGACTGGATTGTGAAGAGGAATTGTGAAGAGGACGCAGATGAGGCAACAGGAGCAGAGTCTTCCATTGATGAAGGAGAAGATGCCAGACCTGGCGAAGTACACTCGGAGCCCCACCCCCCCTCCCTCCCAAACAAAAATCCTGTATGAAACCGCATACAATACATCATAAAGTTGCAATTATATAGGATCATGAATAATTTGTTGTTTGTATTACAAATATCTTTGTTGTTTGTGTTTTTGTGTATATGAAATTGTTTTGTAGTGGAGCTCGACGTCCGATGGCATACGTTCCTTATGGACACTCGTAGATGTCTCCTACATGATCACAATCAGCACCAAACACAGCAAACAACATATTTTATTGTTGAACTAATATAATATTGGTATAAAGCACATCAAACAATATCATTTCTATTTTTTTTTTTTATTGATGGGAAAAGTGGAATTTTTGGGGGAAAAAAAATTTTTTTTTAAAGTAATAGTAGAGGGCCTAAATATTATTCAATTTTCTCAATCAAAAAATGAGGGGAATCCCAAACTCTTGGTCTGTTTAGTGATATATGGTTGCTATGGGGTTTTCCCAGCCAGCATCGAGTTAAAAAAATAAAACGGTAATGCACTATTCCGCGGTAGAAGATTAGATTTTTCCGCGCGCGTCCAAACAATTCGGGAACGAGAGGGTTAACACTCTGTTACACTTTCCTTTATTGTAAACACTCATTCTATTCTCAGTTGCCTTGGCTTCAGTAGCCGAGGCAAAGTCATGGATAATAGCAAGTTAATCATTCAGCTTTACAAGCCACTCCTCAATATCTATGTTATTGTATTGCTTTTCAACCCACCCACAGTATAACAAATCAAGTGGACCGGTCACCTCTCTACCAAAGACCATCATGTGGGGAGAATAACCCAAGTCTCTATTTAGAATCTGACGAAGGGCAAAAAGGGCAAGGGGGAGAAACTCGACCCTATCATAACCTTGATCAATGGCCTTAGCCAACATGGGCTTCAGGGATCCATGCAACCTCTCGACAACACCATTGCTCTGAGGTCTGTAAGGGGAAGTTTGAATAGAGTCAACACCTAGCATGGAGCGCAAGTTAGCCATCAGCTTAGAGAGAAAAATGGTTCCTCTGTCCGAAAAGACTTTTATGGGGATGCTCGTTCTGGCAATTATTTGTACAAAACCCTGAGACGCCTCCTCAGCTGAGGCATTTCTCATCGGAATGGCCTCTGGCCAACGGTTGGACAAACATACATACGTAAACATATACTTGGCACCCCTCTTACCCTTAGGGAGGGGCCCCACTGACTCGAAGGGTACGGTCAAGATACTTCTCTCAATCATAAGAGCCTTTCTATTACCACTTCGATTTACACGTAAACAAACATCACTCAACTTGACAAATTTGACAATATCGCCATGGATGCCAGGCCACACAAAACGAGATCCCAATATCCTCCTCATACTTCTTACCCCTGTGTGGGAAGTGTAGTTGTGCGCCAGCTTGAGGGCCTTAGCACGTTTGGACAGAGGGAGGACGATTCTACTACACACATTGCCTATCTGATCTACCGTATTGATGACTAACACACCATTCTCATTCCAGGAATAGCCAGCCATTAATGTTTCTATCGGCCAATGTTCTCACACTCTCAAGGGTTTTGTCACTTTTCACTTCATCAATCAGACACTGAACACTTGAGACATCCTGCAAAGCAGGGGAAACTAAACTCACTGCAGCTGGCTCATCAAAACCAATTAACACATCTGCACTGTTTGGTTGCTAAACATAACATCAGCATTCTCATCTTTAACAACAACATTCTCAATGGGAGGAACTGGTTGGCTATTCAACACTTCCATATTTTCTTCAGAGACACCACCAAGCCCATCTCCAGAAGCAACAACGCCTGCTGCCGAAGGTTCAGACTCAGCTACCTCATCACACTGCTCAATACGTAAGTCTATATTTGCCAACCTCTCCCATTCGGGGTAGGACATACTACTTGCACATCACTCTTATGCTCTCTCTCTGACAGTTGTGTGGCTCTCCTGAGTATCAGCAGAGCTCTGGGAGGTCTTACTTGCCTCCACAGAGGTGCTGACAGAGCAGTCATCTTTCTGAGGAGATGTCTGGATGCCTGGAGTATCACCAGGTTGCTCTGCCTCATCCACCATTGGGGTGGAATTAGAGGCAGCATCCAGAAGAAGCCGGGATGCCATCTCACCATCCATAGGTACCGAGAAGAACACCCTGTTACACAAGTTGTCCTCATGGGCAACGGCTACTGTAGACAAAAATGACTTGCCTTCATACTCAAAGTCCACCTTAGCTAGTTGCAAGGTCTGTGGCTCACTGTTCCACCCTCTTACTTTCACCCACTCATTAATGGCTTGATCCTCATACACATAACAGGCAGGAACAATAGTGATTTCCGCACCAGTGTTGGGGACGATCTGGCATGGTATACCATTGATATTCCCCTCCACATGGGCGGCACCTTTCTGCACAGCCACTCAGTTAGCGTTGTATTGTCTGCTACCTTTTCTCAAGTTGGGCTTTTTGAGGCCATTACTCTCATTGGGGTTGGGATTATTACCTCTGTACTTTTTTTTGCAGTCAGGAGCCTTGTGCCCTGCCTCATTGCAAAAATAGCAAACTATTGCTGGTGGTCTAGGACTATTCACACTCTGTTCATAATTACCACTACCTTTGAATCTACAGTCATACAACCTGTGACCATATCTGTGGCACACAAAACACTGTACTGATCTGAATGAATTACCACCTCCATTACCCATAGGCTCCAACCGTCCCGAAATGTCCGGGACTGTCCCGGATTTGTTAACTTTGTCCCAGGTCCCGGAAGAGACTACTATTTGTCCCGGAAAGTTACTTTAACCGGCAAACAGTGTAAAGGGTGTTTCTACGCGAAATGGGAAATGATCGTCATTATCACAAATGCAGAGTAGATTCACGGTTATTGTGTAGAGGTTGACATGAGTGATTGCGGTCCTCCTAAGCCTAAAAGAGCCAGAAGGCAATGCCATTTTGATTTTAGCTGGCCTCAACAATTCCCTGGTATAGGGAGAAGCTCTAAAGGTAAAAGCAGTAATAAAGTAGTGGTTATTTACTACTTGCTAGCTAGCACAACAAACTTTGCATAATAATGACTATAAAATAAATACATAAACAAAAGCAACAGCAATTTACTATTACAATGAACAGTCATTTAGTGTAGGGAATAATGTTGGATATATATTTTGATACATCAAATGTAAATCTCTTCCAAGGTTTGAGGTAGTTGTATACAACTATTGTAAAACTTCCGTGCAATACAATCATCACCATCATTATCACAACCGTCAAGTTCTACGTCATATGATTAATACATTAAATTCACATTTATCTCTATCTTATCATTTTTCATTTAGTAGTGGCGGGCGTGGCTATGGTCCCTGATGTACCTTTGGAAAAGTTGGAGGGTATGCATTACCGGAAGCTGGAGGTCTACCTACAGATTTGTCTGACTCTGAGGTTGACAAAGAAAGAGCCAATCTGTTCAGGTCCCTGAATGAACCAATTTCTCTTGAATCCAAGATAGTTCTCTGATGGACCGGCCTCGATGCACGGTATACCGCAGTTGCTATGAAGAGCAACAAATCGCCTTTATCTTCTGTGGACATATTGATTGAGTCAATCAGATTCTTCAGATATATGTAGGACTCAGAGAGCCCATAGCTTTAGTAGCACTAGCAAAGTCACTGATCAGTTTAGCGCCCAAAGACGTTCGACTCGAACCCAGACCCTCTATTAAAAGCTCTTTTAGTTCAGAGTAAGAGACTTCATCATGGTTGAGAGTAGCAACTAGTGAGGTTCCAGCTTTAGATTGCAGCTTTTGTAAAAGAATGGTTTTTAACCTGGTCCTAGGACACCCTAAGTCAGACAAATCTGCCTCCAGTTTACGGATATATTTTGTGATGTCAATTCCATCCTTATGCGGGGCTAATGCGGTGATTTGCCTATTTAACTCGGCATTAGGAGATTCTCTACTATGTACTACAGGGGGTTCCATTGACGACATAGCCTGACAAAAAGACTGCATGAACTTATTGAACATATTACCATTACCATCAGCTGGGATGTCGCCACACCCACCATTATCACTATCATCATCACCACTATTATTAGGGGGGGTCAATCTCTTCTATCACTGTGTCATTACTCAAATTATCTCTAGCCACACCCTGGGTATCACCGAATCCACTACACTCATCCATATCTGACAAATTATCTGATTTCTCATTAAGTACACCACGGTTCCTAAACAACTGATCAGTCAGCACAGCAGGTTTAGCATAAGTGTTACCGCTAGACAAAGAACCAAAGCTACCTTCCTTACAAACAGAATTACTATACGCACTTACTACTTGACTTTTACTAGTCCTCTCCAATGATAACTTATTTGGAAGGAGGCTACTGGCAGAACTACTACTAGAGGCTCTGTAAAACCCAGAATCACTTCGAGCTTTATCTTTACAAGCCCTGTCTTTCAGCTCTCTCCGTCTCATCAACAAGTCTTGTGAAGCGGAGGAATCTGCAAACACACAATAAGAGCAGATCAAACACTGGCAAACAATGCACAATTCATTATGAACACAACACCAAGTCCAGGCCAGGCTGACAGAAGAGTAGTCGACTTCGAACGTTAGATACGGAAGACAGGATCCAGACAGTGAGGCAGGAACAAGTCGGTTATCTCGTCACTGGACATGGCAGACTGAGGAATCACACTGAACTCGACTCCAGGCCAATGCCAGTTGAGTTCACAGTAAATCGTACAGGTAGGTCACTACAATGGACGTGGGGACAAGAGGAATCAGCTCAGGACTCGACTCCACCACCGCTGCCACCAATTGTGGGCTACCGGGTAAGGAGTGCGCGACTCGCCAACTATTTATCACTCAGTCTAGCAAGCAACGCACAGGTACGCTGCCCCCAACCCAGATCACAGAATTTAGGTACTGACAAAAGATAGGGCATATGGGAACTGATGAGACGCATGCGTGGCTGGGCTTATATCAGTTCCAACGGCCCCGCATGCGCACACATAAAGCGGGAAACACAAATCTTAAAAACTGCCACATACACCAAAATAACGACACAACTCAATAACACGCACACCGATAAACATCATACACAGTAAATAATGCACACCACGAACTCTGCTAATAAACATAAAGTTAGGGATTGACACACACACAAACATATAAGTTCTGTTCGTTGTCTTCTTGTCTTTTCTTCTCCACTCTCTCTTCTTCATTCTCGCAGACCCACAATTACACTTGTCAGAGTGTTATGGCAAGATATTTCACTCTCAGGCTTTATTTTCACTCGTCTCTGGCTCGTCAAAATAAATTAGCCTGCTAGTGAAATATTTCGCCATATCACACTCTGACTCATGTAAGTAAGTATATACCAAAATCTCAATTGAGACTCATTAGTCAGTCTCCCTTCCCTGCCCAATACAGTGCTTCCAAAACCATCACATGCAAATGCTGACACCTATCTATTTGTTGTCAAGGTATACTATTAGACCAGTACTAAATAATCTTAATTATCTACTTTACTCTCTTCTCTTTATATGTAGACATCCTTTGGCTAGAAGAACTAGATATGCAAGAAGTGGAGGATTTTGCCGATAAAGTGTTGCAACTCTATAATATCAAACACTTGTACAGAATAAATAATGCTATGCTTTCATACCATCCAAATGTCCTATCTAGAAAACTTTCTCATTCATCACCTTTCAGCTGTAGGTAATAACAGTTACTACAAGATATCAATGCTTTTTGGGGAAGTTCTGAGTTTGTGGGTGAAGCTTCCCCACCCCCAATGATCCTGATGGAAGGTCGGAGAAACCTGGTACAACTAAATGTAAGAAAAACTTAATTTGATCCTTCTTCAAAGTAACCAATGTTTTTATGATGCCATTTGAGTGAGGATGATACTGAAATTCAAGGTTATTACTCTGGAGAATAAGGAGATCAAGTGACTATTCTTTCTAATTTGCTTCATGCAGATGTGCGACTGAATATAGGAAACTTTGTTGAAGATTGTGCAATAAGTACTGGAACAGTTTGATGTTGTTAAAAATAGGGTGAGTAATACATACTTCTTTAATTGCCTAACCAGAAAAAAGTGGAATTTCATATCATCACATATCTAAGAAGTGGTAAAATTTGAAAAGAGAATTTGAAATTATCATGATAAGAAAGTCCACTTCTTACCCTGTGTATGAGTACTGTTCTTCAGGAATGCTTTTGCTATATTCAAATTTTCAAATAATAGCAATTTTTTCCGTAGTTTATAAAGACGTTATTGCTGTGGAGCCTTCTTCAGCTGATAACACAAAATGTACTGAAGTAGGATCATGAGTATAAACATCTTGATTAAAATTTAACAACAGAAAACTAATAAAATTATTATACTACGTAAAAGTTGTAACTATTTGAATTTCTGTATAGTACTTAGTAGTGAACATGACTCTCTACAATAATGTTTTTAATGTATTGATATTATATTGGTTTCTCTGATTGTCATTGAACCCTAATTGTATCTGAATAGTGCACAGGGAATAGAAATATTTTGTACAATATTCTTAGCACTGGACAATTACGTTAAAGGAACATTACAAAACTATCAACCATAATGATAGCATAACTATGAAAAACGTTAGCTACTCTACTATCTTGTGAATTTAGTTTTTTGACACCTCTACACATGTAGCGACCGCTGTGCTCTTTTTGAAGATTGAATAAAGTTACTGAATTATTTACAACTCGTTTTTGTAACTTCCTCCAGTGAACGCTGTACCAAGTAACTGGTGCGGAGCTACCGCAAGTTAATGTCACTGACCCATTAATGGGAGCTTCCACCCAATCGGGATAAACAGTGCCGTCATTAGGTGACACGTTTACAGAAACGTAAAGTGGTGAAACAAATTTTTTATTGCTGTGAACTCCATAGCAGTAGTACATTCCTGTGTCTTTTAATGATAAATCGAATAGCGTAAGGCTTTTGTTTCGTTGTCGATGTCGCTTTGGAAGCGAAGTAAGGTGACCAGACTGTGAAAAAATATTTTGAACGGGAACGAATGACCAATTTACTGGTGATGAACTTCCACAATAAACAGTTATTGATGACCCTTTCAAAACTTTTACTCTCTCTGGTTTCACAAATGTAGGAAAAACTACTATATTCTCCCAATACGTGCCGTAAACTAAGGTATCAGTATATATAATTAACAAGTAAATAGGCAACATTTCTATTTACACTAGCTTGATGTTGGTAAGCCAAGTTCTTTAATAGAATTAACGTAAATTGTTTGATCCGGTTACCATTCACGCAAAAATAACGCGTACTAAACTTTAACATTAAGTCCAATAGAGGTGCTACAGTTTCCCCATAGTTGAATCTAGGTGGGGTCACAATTACAGTACGACTATAGTAGTGTGCTTGAGCATAAAGGGCCTGCAACCCAGTGTACAAAGAAGCCATTCAAAAGAATCGATCAGTCTATTTCTAAAAGTATAACTAACCCGTTGTGACAATACAGAACCACGTTCTTACCTCAATTTCCTGAGTACTGGAATTTTCTGTATTACGTAATTCTGACTGTGTGAATTACTAGGTACGTTTTGACAACAAACACTCATAGTAAAAAACCCAATACATTTTAGAGTAATATAGCTATCATTTAGCTATCAACTTATGATACAGCCACACTTAAGCTTTTTGGTTATATTTAATTTGTGTGGTTGTCAAAAAGCTGTGTTTATGCCAATTCCTTTTTTTTCACTACTTGATGCTGTTTATTGTAAGGATTAGAACCAACTCAGGCTGCACTCCACCTTCAACTCGGATCACAACTATATTTTATATATGTGTACTAAATTCTATCATCTCATAAATTGATATATATAATATATATTATAAACAAATGAAACAATTGATAATTTTATTCAACAAGAAAGTCTAATAACTTTAGCTACAAGTTAAGGGTGCTGGCACATAGCAACGCGCGTGCACTGTTAATTGAGTTCCCAGACCACGAGTTGTAGTTCGTGGCTAGCCTAAAAAAACACTCGCACGGAATTCCGCCTACAACTTCCTTGGGTATAGTTAGCGATCTTACTCGATCTATTCTTACGCAATCCCTTGTGGTCTGTTATATATCTGGATCCTGGGTTTTATTTCAGGGCTGGTTTTATTCTGGCAGGTCTCTCTTTGGTGGTGGGTTATCAAGTTGTGGCCAATGGCTAGTAGAAGAGTCAGAGGAACAAAGAGGAAACAGCAACTTCTTGCTGTTAGGCACGAGAAAAGATGTAATCCCAGTAGAAGTTGATACACACAAAAAAATAGTTCTAGCTACCTTAGCTACTTGTACACCAACTAACAATACACTGTCTGTCATCTGACAAAATTACTGGCAAAATCCTAAATATTCAATTGCACATCTGAGGAATTATTGACTCCTGTTGTAGTACATAATGTAACTATATTTTTTACAAAAAAAAATTGCAAAATTGAGATTAAAAAGTTTGTGTCAGGTTTATTATTGGTATCTCTGATGTAATATCACAGGTCCTGAATTGGAAGTGGGCGTAGGTCCATCTGTGCCAATGAATGCCGGTTCGTCTGTGCTAGCAAGCACAGGTCCATCTGTGCCAATGAATGCCGGTTCGTCTGTGCCAGCAAGCACAGGTCCGTCCGTGTCAGTAAATACAGGTCCGTCTGTGCTAGCAAGCACAGGTTCATATGCACAATTCAGCGTAGGTCTGTCTGTCCCAGTAAGCAGCACAAGTCCATCTGCACCAGTCAGTGCAGGTTCCCCTGAAAGATCAGGCATGCACACATATGAAGCAAGCACTTCCCCCGTTGTTGGTGGTGGTACACTTATGGACTCGGGTCTAAATCCTGCAGGTACTGCTGAGGTGCATTGGAACTTGTACCTACAATTGCATTCAATAATAGCAGAGGTAAATATATTTGTGGCACAAAAAGTAACAGGATGTCTAGACAAACTTCACATTCAGTCGCCTAGCATGCAAATGAAGAAGTGGTTAGCTCAGAAGACCTGTATACCAATGCAGCACTACTCACCAGATCCCTTGGAAAGCCCAGCATCACACCAACACAAGCCAAGAAGTTAGTCACTCAAGGCTTCGATCTCCACACTCTATTGCTTCTCCGTAGAACCAGTGATACCAAGGATGCCTTCGTTGCCTCCCTGTAGCAGAAGGGAATCAGGAGCAAGCCGCTCGGAGAGATGTTGTACAGGGCGCTCTGCTCAACTTAGAAGTCTCAGCCCGGGCGCCTTCTCTCCATTTCGTTGTCTGTGTTTATTTATTTTTTCAAACGGGCTCTTTGCAGAGCCACTGCATTCCAATAATCCGCGCGTATTCCTTACCTGCCCGATGAGGGCGGGGCTGAAATTGACAAAATTGTGCGAGGAATGATTGGCTTGTTCTGCATGCTATTACTGGCCATAAGTACGGAATGGGGGTTCAGAACCATTCTATTTTTGGAATACAGGTACAGAAGATAAAAATAAAAAAAATTACCGAGGGAAATTTCGTAATAACGGCCAAAAACGGATATATTTAAGGAAATGGTCGCCACAAAAATAATAACAATGAATAATTTGAAAACTAAATTGTAAATCGAAAAAAGCTTCTGTAATTTTGTCGGCGGTGAGTTCCAGAGTCCGCAGAGGGTGAGACCCCCAACTGTGGAGTTGAATTGTCGGGGATATTTTGCCATTTATGTTGGAGAATGTGACCGCTTATATCTGCCATAGTAGTTGCTTTGGACTTCTAATTTCTGGTAAGCCAGCTCCTGTGATAGTTTACTGTGAGGTCCACTGTATAGGATAGCCTGCAAACCTTAAGAAATATATAAAAGTAGGCCATAGCAACATAATTGATTTAGTTAATTGATTTGCGTGGGTGCATGCGTAGGCGGTGCGTGTGAATATCAGAATATTTCTTGGGACACAGTAGGTAGAATCGACTGCTTTTAATCTTGTCTCTTTTGAAGAATGCCTCACCAGTTTGCGTATCCATTTGCTGTACATTATCTGCGCATAAGAAACGTAAATATAGTTGAAAACAGACGAGATGAGCTGTACAGCGCCCGAAAAAACTCCATAAACTTCACTAAATTTCTCTTACAATAGTTACAGAATTAATGCTCACCTGCTTTACCACCCCTTTTTCACGTGTAACGATGACATTTGCGCGCTTAATTGACTTTGATTCACATTGCTTCCGGTTAAGTACTAAATGCATTCCTCATTTATCACGCTTGCTGTGTTGCCAACTCAACTAGGACATACTATAGTGCTTCCAGCTCCATAAACTACGCAAACAATAGGACTCATGACATAAGAACGGTACGCTTGGCTTCTTTACTTTCAGACACAATTGCTACTTAATGTATGCAGTTGAACTGATGTGAAATTGGATTTGGATTTATTTGTTCCCAGTGAAAGGGGAGGAGTCAATGGGAGGACCAAAAGGGGTAAAATATTGTTTTACAATGCATACAAAACATTGATCTTTGATTGTAATCAGGAATTAAATTACACAGATGACTGGAACCAAACTTATGATTTGGTTTTTTTTTTTTTAATTAAAACAGTTGTGGCAAGTGGTTACTATGCCATTAAACCCCTTTACCCTATACTCCTATACTCGTAATTTAAGGGTGCCTGCACATAGCAACGTGCACCCCAGTAGATCCGGACTATAATTTATTCCCGCCAATACCCCACCATTCGATAATACGCGAGCAGAAACAATCGCGCATTAGTGGCAGAAATATACTTTGCAAGTTGTGTGTTTTAGTTTAGCTTCTTGTTGTCTCATATTCGTTTACAGCAAGTCTCTATACGTCGTCTGACCTCACGTGGCAAGGTGCACCAGGCTGCCTCTCCTCCAGTAGCCGTTCTCCGGACTATGCGCACCTGAACTCAAGCGGATTGATCCACAAGGCTCGATTTCTGCGGAGCGAAGACTTCCCAAGCTGCACAGATCTAATACCTTCACCTCTGGCTATCTCCAATAAACTACTCTCTCTTCTGACTCTCGGGTTATTGTTGTATTGGTGTTTGTGTACACTTGATATAGGCGGGCTCTTTTTAGAACCAATACAAACTAATTGAAAAAAAAATTGCTCGCGTACTCGTACGAGATATGGGGCTGGGGCTATTTCTTAAGAATTGCGAGTGGAATTAAAGTTCCAAATTTTGTATAAGTTTTTCTTGGAATCTAATAATGAGAACGACACAGAAATTTTACACACGGGTAAACCAAAAAAAATGAACTGCACCACAACGAGAATATTTTCAATATATTGTAAATAGAAAAGATTGCGAATATATCATAAAATACTATTGAAATGGATAAAAACTCGTTGTCTTGCAGTAGAGTATCCGCTCGCTAGTAGTGCACCAAATTTCGGAGCTCCAACTTACGGCACCGCTCCAAAAAGTGCTACAAAGTTTTATAACCAGGCCCCGATATTTTTTCCAGATTCGCTCTAAAATTAGTGAGCGGCTCCTTGTGTTGTAGTAGAGAAGCCCCTGTATGTATTCAATAGTAGTAATCGTGCTTAACCGTCAACAAAAATTGCGTAGGCGGTGTGCGGGCACCCTTAAAAACTCCACCTTTTTTGTTTTTTTTTGCTCCACTCTTACAAGTTAGAATCAATAGTTTAACAATAGTGTAGTTCCCCATTTGTGCACAAGCACATTCACTAGTTTATATATATCAAGTTTTGTGTGTGGGGATGTTGTAGAATAAGATATATGTGCTGAAGAATGGCAGTCACTGCCTTCTCCCCAGAAAGACACACTGTGTGCTGACTAAATGATTGAACAACATAATGCAACTGTAGTGATATCACACTGTAGTGGTATCACATTGGGAATATGTCAAAATTAGCATACCTAATGAGGCCAACGAAGTGTAACTGGTAACCCTCAATAACGAGTCTCAATTAAGATTTAGATAATATATTAAATGGCAAAGTTCACAGGGGTCAATGCTTGACCATCCCGGAAGCTAATAGCGCTTGCAGGAAAAAAATTTGTGAGAAAAAAAAATGCTTCTAAATAACGCTGGGAACAAATTAGGCTAAGGGTTAGGAGAAGAGAGCAGACTTCCCAGTTAAGTTTTACAAACTTAGCGACTTCGTGTTCTACTCGATTAGTGGTGGTGGTAAGTTATCCTGGTGAATGGGCTGTTTGTATCCGACTTACGTAACTGATTTGGTCTTACTAGAAAATCAACTGTCCAACAGTCCAGTCATTGAGAGAATACAATACATGCTTAATTTACTAGAGCTCTGGTACAATAGAGAATTTTCAATGGAGCGTACTTTGGAAAGGGGGCTAGAGTAAGAAGAATCCTTAGGTTTATATGTCTTTACCTGTCTTTGTACATCGTCCTTTGATTGCATACCCCTTGAAAATCAATTGCCCTGTAGCCAAGCCAGCCGAAATATTAAATTGTAAGTATTGTTAGAAATTTTCAGGCAGCTCAAAGTTACCCCCTGGGCGTCCTCCGTTCGGGCAGTACATCTTCCACTCAAATACCACCACTCAATCGGGCGCTACCACAGTGAATTTGCAGTCTAGCTGTTGAAATATTTTTTTGTCTACATTTTTTTGTTCAACTAGGTTGGTTAATAAAGCAATGTGTGGTGTTGGGCTAAATACACAATTTCTGCTGTTTGTCAAATTGTCAATTTTTGGGCACAACGAAGTACTTGGTTTAGCTGATTGATCCAATTTGCTTAATTAGAGAGATACACTTTGAGTCTAGGTCATGGAATGTCCAGTATATTCTAATAGATAAATTTTACCTACCTGGGAGTTGCAGTGTTCTAGTACCTTGACCACAGGGTATAGTACTTTTCTGTTGATGAGATAGCAATAATAAGGAAATTGAGTCCCCATAGCGCTGAGGTCCGCTTGTCTGGGGGTTGGGTTAGGCCTGTGCTCGTCTGCTTGCTTAAAAGGGTAGGTAAGACGCTATAAGTAGATTATTTATGTCCTGGTCTTAAAATCACTGTATTTATGACTTTCTATTTTATATTTTTGATCTTAGAAGGTAAGTATTACTTGCTTAAGAGGTTTACTTTCTGCCTTATTAGATTTCAGTTATTAGGTTATTATTTCATCTGCTTTTTATAGTGTAATTGGTTCTTCAATACACAATAAGTCAGTTCTTATAACTAATTTTTTTTCTCAATATTTGGCAGTTCAATCTGAAATACAGTACCAGTCCAGCTGTATTATTGGCCAACAAGGAGATACCATCTTCTGATTTTCTCGGAGCTTAAATATACTAGAATAAATTCCAGTGAGGACTGATCAAATTACTCCTGAATATAATCTTCTTTAATTGTTTCATATAATGCTCCAGGTTGCTCTAATTCAGCGAGCGAGCGAAGCTGACTATCAGTCGTGTTCAATTGAGATTTCAGATAATTGGCGAGCGAGCGTAGCTAGCGAGACACTTACAGGGGTAACACAATCGAAAATCCGGGATGTTTATTTATTTATTTATTGTATATAATGTATGGACGTACGTAAGGCATTTTTGTACTTTGACCCTCGCGTTTTTGTGTTAGTTCAGTTGTCGACCCCGTCCCAAATTGCACTAAACAGAATCCTCTGGTTTATCGATCAGTACCTGTATCACCCTAGAAATTGAATTGTTTACCGTTTTGAATTCTTTTGGGGTGCAGTTCAAACTTGACAACTTAAGGGACTTCCATTTCTATTCGAGTTAGTGGTGGTGCGCTCTTTGTCTTGGTTATAAGCGTACTCAACAGTATTTACTTCAAAATGCATTGTCCAATAGACTAACCGGGAAGGTAAATCTCGTGTAGGTGTATGTCCAGTTGTGTCAAAGCATTGTGCGTTACAGCCACTACTTAGCTAAAGAATATTACAAAAAAAAAAACGTTTACGTTTAAATAACGTGTATTATTTTGTTGTTGTTTACAGTTGCAGCGAGTTGTTACTACTATGGCGCTGAAATTACTTTACCGTGCATGCGTAATTTAAAAACTCGACCTTATTTTCAGTAGCTTCAGTGTTAGAAGTCATAAAAATAGTATAGTCTTTAGGCTTGCTCGCCATTTGTGCTCAAGCTCATCTCGAGTACACTTCTTCCTTACTTCAATGGCCCGAGTACTGTACTGGTATTGTCTGCAGTTTGTATTATCGAATTTTGACTACCTGAGTTGCGAGTAGCTTCGGACCACAAGCACTCCCAGTTACTATAAACGGTCGAGTTTTGAAATTACGTCCGCAAAAAAGGGTTTCAATACCTAACCTTTCCCAGTAACATATTGCGACTTGAAAAAATGAGAAGTTCTGAAGAATTACTTCGCCTTGTTGAGTACAACAGTTAGTGTTTATTACCTAAGTGCACCTTGTGGCGTTTAGGAACAACCCGAATAAAGAGGTAAACAATTAGATTTTCCGTATGATACCGATCGTTAAACTGAAAGATTCTGTTCATTGAGCGCATGGAATAAGTGTTAAATTGAAATGTGCTATTTTATTATAGGAGCAGACCTAAAGGCCTGAACATTTTGTCTTATTTATATCACCCTACAACACAAATTTTTCTTCATCATAAATGTGACAGTGCCTAGGAAAAGGGACGTTTTCCGTAAAAAAATGAAAAATGAGTTATTCATACCACTGTGTTGAGCACTTCTTATGGAGTATTTTGATATCAAGTTTATAGGCAGGCCTCCTTGGTTCACTAAATATACGAGCGGCAATCTGACCTCCTTGAGCACAGTTATTTCAATTAAAACTTCTTATTCGGAGTTAACGTTGAATTCCGTAATCTAACCGGAAGTCCCCGTTACGGGTTACGTAAAGACTGTTACTTATGCTTGGAAAATGGTGGCGATCAGCTGAACGGCAGTAAGTTATAGTTGGGGCCTCTTACTTCATTGATGGGAGAGGCCTTACTCAGTTTAGACCCTACGTTGTGTAAGAGTACTAGACAGGTATGTCTTTAAATAGCATTGGATGCCTATAGACATAATTTTGCAGGCCGTTTTGTGCTCTTTTTTTTTTTTTTCTGTTTCCAACAGTTTGATAGTTACAGTAAGTCATTGATACAGTCACTCTTTTAGAAATGATCAACTAGCTTGGTTTGTTAGTTCACTGGCTAGCTAAGTTTAGGATTATATTTGTCTTGCAGCCAGCTTGTTGCCTGTTTTGGAACAAATGAACAATATGAATCTCTTTAAATCAATGAACAAAGATGATGGACTTTCAAAATGTGTTGCCTTCTCTTGTTGTAGTGTGACAGAAGTCCTCATCATCACTGAAACCTTTGTCCAGTCAGAGACTTGCTGATTCTTCTATTGTCTTCACAAAAGTAGTCCCAGGAGTCTCCAGGTCTGCTGGCTCCAACTACAAGACTCCATTTATAGCAACATCAACCTAAATAGCTTGATTATTCACATTTACTATTTCTATTCTGTTGCTGCAATGCTAACAAAAACTTATAAGAATATTTACCCGCGATTATCCGAGGTAGGGGTAATTTGTTGCTAGGCAACAAATTGAATTCGCCCACGATTTTCAATTACTCGCGTGTTGGATTTCCGTGCACGCACGGAAGGTCAAAATAGAGAGTAAAAGGTGTCTGTGTTTAAACTGGGCGCTCGGACCTTTAACAAGGGTTTCAGCCACTCAAATTTGGCGTCAGTGTAGCTAAAGGGTAGGAGATACCTGTGGGCCAATAAAAAGAAAACCAAAAAAAAATTTTTTGTCGGTGTTTGGGCTCTACTGTACATTTTTGATTTTACGTAAAAGGTCCCTTTTCCTAGGCACTGTCACAAATGAATGAATGTGTAAGTTAAGTTAGCACATTTCAGTGACTCTTGGCAACCAACAAGCAATCGCTTAGCAGCTCCAAAAGACAGCTAAGTTTTGAAATTATGCAGGGTAAATATTATTCCAGAAATTCTTCGTGATGTGACCTGAAAAATATCTTACAATTTAGAGCCAAGTTCAATTTTTAAAGTTTTAAGCAGGCTATGTATCATTATGATCTTAGGATATCATTTTAATACAATGGTTGACTTTAAACAAACTCTAATGTAGATAATCTGATTTTGTTTGATTTGATTTAAATTTATTTTTTCTTATTTTTTATTGTTACAGGAATGACCAAGATTATACAAGGTTATCACTGTTATTTGTATTCATTTAAGTACTTTTAATGTAATTATTTTTATACAATAATTAATTTTCATACATATTCCAAGTGAAAATTAAGAGTTGTACTGAATGAATGCATTAATAACGTTATTCATTAATACAAAAAAACTTATCCTATAGATTACAATGAGCTAAATGGTGTATTGCCTTCAAAGTCAAGATAGTTGGCGATATCATGCAGGATCTTTATTGAAGTGCAATCAACCACTTTGAAGAGGACAGGGCCTCTATTTTGAAATGGCCATGAATAAATATCTTAAATAAATTTTAAAGCTTTTGTACATCATATTCACTGTCCATTCTTTTATTAGCTGATGAACATCAAAATATTTTTCCAAAGATACAAGTGGCATTTGTTGGAGAAACTGTTCATATCACATGCTCTATTAAAGATGCAATATGGAAAAAGCATGGTGCCCCAATGCCTCAAAGTTCGTCAGTGTCAATGTACAAACTTTCTCTTTTCAATATTTCATTGAAACACTCTGGAACATACACTTGTTCTCAAATAAAATCAGCTAAGGAACAGTTATTCTCTGCCATACTATTGGTAGGAGGTATATGACTTTATCTGTATTCAAATGCTGTTGTTATTTTTTTAATTCATTATAAAAATCTGCTCATAAAAAAAGTTAAAAATTATTACAATTGTTACATTGATCTTTAATAATTGGCAATTAGCAGTTAAATTACTGGCACTTGCTGTAGTGTTTGTCATGTAGATACCAATTTTTTTTAGTATTGTAGATTCATGTAAGACAAAAATCCTCAATTCTAACTCATTTTGCTTGGTTAAAGTCTCATGGCTCCCCTCACAGGCCAGTAGAATCCCCAGCAACCAGGTTAAACCCCACCTCATTCTTTATTGATAATTTAAAAAGAAATCCTGAATTGTAGGCTCAACTTTCTGAGCAAAAAATTGATTCTCCAGCGATAAAAATTTCTCCAGCCACAAAAATATTTTCAAGTAATTATTGCTTGAAATAAAGTCCTGGTTCTCTAGGTTATAATTATTAGGTTTATTCTCATCTTATGAGTTTTATACTGGTAGTAATAATGATGATAAGATATTGATCCAATAAATAGTTGAAAATGCTACCTACATCTATGTCTCAACTTTAAGGGTGCAGTACAACTTGAAACCGCAGCGCTAAACCGCAGACGGAGGAGTTATGCTATGTATTTATTTCTCGTTGTCTGTTCAATGTATGCTTACTTTGTTGTTGCAGTTGAAACAGACACCAACAGAAAGCTCTTATAAACCAAATTTCAAGAAAAAAGACCAACCAGGAACGGAGAAACAACGGTACAAACCTTAAGGCTATTCAGCGAAATAAAGGGGCGACCGTTGCAGTTACGAAGTCGATTTTTTTTTCCAGCGGTAGCCTAGGGGCTTCCCCACAACATTACAACGCCGTATTTTTGAAATTAGTATTTGTTTTCCATTTGTTTTACTGTTTTTATATTATTTTTTTTGTATCCTATTTAAAAGAAAAAACTCGTTGTAATGTTTTTTTAAATGTGGCTTGTACCCCGTGTACAAATTATGAGTTCATTCTGGCCATCCAGTACTTCTGAATATCGATTTTTAGGTACTAAAGCTAACTATTGATTCGTATTCATTTGATTCTTCAACTCCGCCCCCCAACTCTGAGCGCGCAATTTATTGTGGTCAAAATTCCGGGTGGTGGCGGCTCTAATTAGAACCTGTAAGCAAAAACAAAAGAAGAGTTACTGTGCGAGTGAGCCCTGCGGGAAGAGTACAAGATTTCTGGAATGTACTGGAGGGTCCTAGACAATGAAGAAGCGGCGGCGTATTAATGGGGCCTGGAGTCACTCGTTTAGAATAGATATATCACGGCTTGCAGCTGCGACTTGAAGGAAGCATCAGCTTTGGTGTCTTTGGAGAGCTTGATAGAAGGTTGGTGTAGCGGGTAGAAGTTAGAAGCAGTTTCAGTGTGTTAACTTCAACTTCTCAGGAATTTTTGGTGCTATTTGTTAAAAGAAAATGTGAATTATTACTTTTATTGACTAATGTTATTTTCTTTCTACAATAATATATATTTATCAATTAGGCTGTTTATTATCATTATTTTATTGATTTATTTAAAATAAGACCAGAATCAAATTTTAGATCATAGTACTTTGTCTGATCTACCTCAACAGGAGGAAAGGTGCTGGCATGCTCTTCATAGAAATAGATGAGCTCGATTATGAGAAGGCACAACTCCTTGGTTCTAGGGTACAACTGGCAGGTTCACAACAAAAGTGCAGAGCAGAAGACATGGCTTCCTTGTTCTCCAGAGGAGAGAATAGTATACCTTTGGCTCTCCTAAGAAGTCATGCCTCCTGAAGAGAAGAATACTACATACATCCTGGTTATTTAGAAGAGAGTACATGGCACTCCAGTAGAGAGGTCAATGAGAAGGCACAGCTCCTTGGATCCCCTTGATAGTATTGCATACTTCAGAACCTTTGATTTTGTTCATTTCATATTGTATTTGATTATGGCCCTGCTACTATGGAGTTATGATTTATAATATTGTTTAGTAATATTTTTTAGAAAGTGAACAAATATTAATTATCTGCACTGCTGCTTCTGCCCTACAGTACTGGTAGTCCTCTGAGGTGAATGCTCTTTGTGGTAAATTGTCTGGTACAGTTAATTGGTACGTGTTCAAATTGTGCGCGAGTTGGGTACAATAGTCAGTTCGGGGAGAGTAAATTGGATCGAGTTACGGGCGCGTTTTGTGGTATTCTACTGAATCGCTTAATTACCAGCAGGTTCCGGTGGTACTGCACCCTTAACTTTGCTTAACGCGCTTCGGACTTCACCAATGTAGGATTAGTGGGCGTGGTGCGTCCCAACTTTGTTGTCAGAAGTTGGTAACTATGCTTTTATAGCATTAATGAAATCAGTTGCAATGATATGAGTTTATTATGAATTGCTTTCGTATTTAGGACGATGGACTGTCGATGGAACCACATCCAAGATCGGAAGAATTAAAGAAATTACACTTAAAACATAACGTAAGTATGAATTGATTCAGTACTGCTGGTATTAATGTAGTTGATTAATGTCGTACTTTAGTTAAAGCCCCAGTCTTACTGCAAAAGGCTACAGAGATCTGTAAGTTTTCACATGTATTAGTGTATTGTTTTAAGTGTCGTAGCACATAGCAATCAGCAGGCACTGTTGATTGGTGTAGAATAGCATTAATTGATTTAATTAAGGGAGAATGCAACCATTTTTTTGTCATACATGTGTCTTTTTTCGTACTGTACTTAAAATGATGAGAATTGAAATATCTTAAAGATGAGCTACTAAAATATTAAGTTGACCACACCCATCAAACGTTATTGGTCCTGATGTCTTGACTCTTGACCCCTTACGTACGGGAAACATAGTTTCTTACTCACAAAATATGAACTCCCAAAAGTAAATAGTAAATTTCTGAATGGCTTACAAGCAATGAGAAATATTTGAAGTTGGCCCATAAAAATATAATTGATTTTGGTAACAACTTTACCTCGGTCGTGTGGTAGCATCCTTAACATTATTCTATTTTTATTTGTAGGGGAAAGCAAAATCATTTACATGCGGGGGCTGCCGAAAAAAATTACCATCGGCACCATCATTCGAGAGACATGTACTGAAAAAATGTGGAACAAATATTTTTATTCCAACTGAATTTTTGGATTAAATACATGAAATCCTTATTTTATAACAAAAAGTTTTTTTTTAAATGTTTCCATCAAAAATTATAGTAGTAGGTAGCCCTAGAAGTAAAGCATCTCCAAATTTCAATCCCAGGAATACTAATAATGAAAGTCCTCAGCTTTTACTGGTCAGCAAAACTAATACATTTTCTATGGGACCATGGTGTGCATGATACCATCAGTGGGTGTCACAGGATGTTTGTGATGTCATCATGCAAATGTTACTTAACCCTCTCGTTCCTGAATTGTTTTGACGCGCACGGAAAAATCTAATTTTCTACCGCGGAATAGAGCATTGCCGTTTTATTTTTTTAACTCGATGCTGGCTGGGAAAACCCCATAGCAACCATATATCACTAAATAGACCAAGAGTTTGGGATTCCCCTCATTTTTTGATTGAGAAAATTGAATAATATTTAAGCCATCTACTAATACTTCAAAAAAAAAATTTTTTTCCCCCCCAAAAATCCACTTTTCCCATCAATAAAAAAATAAAATAAAATAGAAATAATATTGTTTGATGCATTATATACCAATATTATATTAGTTCAACAATAAAATATGTTGTTTGTTGTGTGTGGTGCTGATTGTGATCATGTAGGAGACATCTATGAGTGTCCACAAGGAACGTATGCCATCGGACGTCGAGCTCCACTACAAAACAATTTCATATACACAAAAACACAAACAACAAATATATTTGTAATACAAACAACAAATTATTCATGATCCTATATAATTGCAACTTTATGATGTGTTGTATGCGGTTTTATACAGGATTTTTGTTTGGGGTGGGGCTCCGAGTGTACTTCGCCACACCCATTTTTTTGAACCTACACTACTTTGATGCACATCTTTGCATACGAGTCTATACTTCACACTGATGATCAGTGTTCGGTCCTATGCACTAAATGGCTCAGTTATGATAGGAACATAATGGGATACAATATCAGACTAAAAATAAATGCTTCCTAAATGTTCATTTCTATTCAACTCCCAAAATTCTAGGGGGGAACACAGCCATGCCTCCCACTGTATGAACCCTGGTATGTATACTCTACACTGTACATGAGAGAAACATGTATTGATAAAGTGTACTTTGAAAATGAAAAGCAGTACAAGCACACACGTGGAATTCAACTTACCCGGCATGGATGGTGTCACAGACTGAACGATCCCTCCCATAGGATCCGGAACCTCCATACAATACCAAAAAAACACAAGACAACAATGACATTTGTAACATAACAGCTGGCCTCGCTGAATTGAGCCCCCCCTCCCCCGTCATTACTTTTCACTGACATTCTTGTACCATAACCCCCCCTCCCCCCGTCATTACTTTTCACTGACATTCTTGTACCATAACCCCCCCCCTCCCCCGTCATTACTTTTCACTGACATTCTTGTACCATAACCCCCCCCCCCCCCTCCCCCCCCCAGCCCTAGCTGGACACCCAAATATCAGTAAGTTGAAAAAATGAAATTCAACTTAACCGGCATGGATGATGTCACAGACCGAAAAAGACCACCGAGTTCGTTCTCTCTCAGGTTGGATCCGGAAGCGCCACATACTGTTTGTTCATGGTTGCTCTCTCTCTCTTTCCACAAATGCACGCACACACATACACACACACACACACACACACACAAGAAAAAAGAAGCTACAGGTGAATACAGATCATAAAAATAAATGTATATTTTATTATACATAAATTGACTGGTGTACACACCACACACACACACACATGAAATTCAACTAGTAGTCACGATCCAAAAAGATCCAGAGTTCTCTCCCAGGTTGTATACGGAAGCGCCACATACTGTTTGTCCACGGATGCTCCCTCTCAAATTCACACACACACATACACACACACTAGAAAAAAAAAGATACAGGTGAATACAGATCATAAAAATAAATGTATAATATAAATTGACTGGTGTACACACACACACATGAAATTCAACTTACATGGGCATAGTAGCCCCGATTGGAAAAGACCCCCCTCCCTCCCCCCCGAGTTCGTTCCCTCCCCGGTTAGATCTGGAAGCGCCAGAATAACATTTCAATTCCACGCACACACATATACATCGAGTGTGAAGCTCCACTACAACACCACAAAAACACAGACAACGACAACGACAATAACAATACATATTACAACTTTTGGGATGTTCAGGGAGGGGGAGGGGGGGGGGGGGAGCAGCCACAAATATCAAAGTCTGTGGTCCTTTACACAAAAGATTATGGAATATCAATGGGTGTGTTGTCATCTTTCTTCCACTCTCCCCCTACCTCATCCACCCGACTCTTGTTCTTCGGTTCCCGCCTTCTCCGACCGCGAGGACGTCCAGAACTCGGAGCAGGAGGAGCCACTTCCTCTTCTTCATAACTGGAACCTGCTGCCTATTCGTGTTTCATCATTGGAAGACTCAGGTCCGGTATCCTCTCCTTCATCACTGGAAGACTCTGCTCCTGTCCCCTCATCTGCGTAATCTGGGTCGGTGACTGCATTCACATCTGGTCCTAGTAGTATATGTGGTAAAAACTTTTTTAAATTTTTTTGAAAATTTGAATTTGTTCAAAAAACCACAAGCCACTTTCAAATCTCAAAACTCAATGAAATATATATAATATTATAGCTAAACAGCTTACTCTATCTCAATATAGCTATAAATAAGTCCTTTCCACAACAGAAGCTTGCTATTTTTCAAGAGAAAGACAAGAGAAAGACAAGCTTACCTCGATCATCTTCTTGACTCCCATTTTCAGTATCAGAGTTGACGGGGTCTGGTCCACCAACCCTGATACAGGGCCTCCTATAGCCCTAGATGTCGTCTCCCTTCTCTCCGCTTGATCCTGAGTCGCTAGAGTCAGCATCAAGCAAGTCTAAAACTTGCACCGCATTGTAACTTCTAGACGCCATCTTCCAAAAAATGACTTTGAAAAAAAATTTTTTTTGCATAGTTACCGAGGTCACACGACACGCTCACTTTTTTCCTATGATGTAATAAGCATTACCTAAGACTGTACGTAATAGGGAGGTCCCCAGTTGAACTGGCGATTTTATAAAAAATGGAGAAGACAGTAAGTCAAACCGCAAAGTCTTGGTCGGCAAAGAAGCGGTTGTTTCAATTTATGGAAGGCTACTGAGCTCAAGCAATTTTTTGCTGCTTCTACAAAGCTCTGGAGATGACTGGATCCATAAATGAAGCTGCTGTGAAGACGGTAACTTTTTTTAAAATTCGACGGAGAACCGATGTTTTTTTTTTTTGCCGAGGAAGAAATAAACGCAACTGCTGTAAGGTACTGTCGAAGCAGTCCTGGCTGAAAGCTATTTTAGATGCTTCTCCAATGCATTGGGCACCTGTGTATGCAATCTGAAGGTTCTAGCTATAAAGTAACTATTTTTAAAAATTCGGAGAAGTCAATCGGTCTTAACCCGCTTTAAAGCGGGATCCGGAACGAAAGGGTTAAAGTACAGCTAGTTAAGAAATGTTCCATTACTGTTACATAGAGTAGAGGAGGTTATAAAAATGTACCATTATGTTACATAGAGTAGAGCTGGTTATAGAAATGTACCAATACTGTTACTTAAAGAACAGCTAGTTACAGAAATGTACCACTACTGTTACATTAAGTAAAGCTAGTTATAAACATGTAATTTTACTGATATATAGAGTAGAAAAGGTTATAAATATGTACCACTACAGTTACATATAGTAGAGCTAGTTATAAAAATGAAGCACTTTTTTTTTCACAAGAATTCAATAATACAAGAATTCAATAATACAAGCCACATTAGAAATTTGCTCATTTGATAAAGAAAAAGTGTTCAAGAAAAAAAAAAAAAAAAAAAAAAAAAAAAAAAAAAAAAAAAAAAAAAAAAAAAAAGTGCTTAAGGTGTGTATATACAATTATTAGTTTTTTAAAATGTTGGAGGTGATGTAAACAATGTCATGAAGTTTTCTTCTTCTTTACTACAGGTTCAAAAATGCCTGTAAATGTCAAATCATCTTCATCAGTAGTTTCACTGCACGAGCCATAACCAGATGCACCTGAATTCCAATTAATTGTCTTATCCTTGAGTTTTTGAAAGTCTTCCAAGTTGTTTAAGTCGCCAAATGACAAAAATCTGTGTATGTCTGAGGTCAGTTTCTTGCTTTCAGAATTACAGGGTTTTTTCAGAAACAATCTAGAATTTAAATAAAGTAACTTTAAGTAATTTTTTAAAATATTGAATAAAAAGTAATACGAAATATTGAACCAAAGAAATCTTTAATTCATCTTAACCCAAGTTTTCTTAATCACTTAGCATTTTATTTTCATAAATGTTGCATCTTAATCTTGCAAACCTTATAACTAATATGCATTTCTAACTTAAATGTATCCTAGCGGTAGACCGCTAGCTGACACTTTTTTATCATATATACTGAATAATGATGAAACACTCAGTTACTTACATACCTATGATTAACAAAGAGCCATAAGAACAGAATACACTCTTCCTTTACAACATCGCCCTCTCTGAATGAAACGCCTTCTGAAATCAACAATACATCCGATATACAGTCGTATAGAAACACCTTCAGCGTGCTGCAGTTAATTAATATACACGGCACAAGAGGGTTTAGTGATGGATGCCGATTGTGTTCTATGAACGACGATAAAACAACCGACCCTATGGATTGCGAGTCTTGCTTAATTTTGGCTTTCATCTCCATGACTAAAGAGCTACCATCACTATCTTCATCTTCATCTTCATAATCTTCACCAATTGAAACCAGTGGAATAAAACTACTGGAGGTTCCTCTTAGGCGCCCATCAACGGTACCGTACCATGTTGTTTGATTACAACCAATTCCCAAATCACCACACCCTATTTTTTCGCTGTTTCTAAAATGTCTTTTAACATACTTGGAATGAACTCTGCGCTCTAAAGTGACAGAACTTGCAATATGTTGGAATATTTTATCAACCAAAGTATATAATACATATTTTTCAGTGTCGCTGTAATTGCAGTCGACCTGAACTATTCCTTGCTGTAACAATAAAAGTAAGGAATTTACTGCCACATTGACCTCTTTATTCTCGTTACTCTTTGTCAGCACATCCGTGTCGAATTCTACCAATTCACTCAAACACACATAACCCTTGTACTTATGTTGTAGCCTTAGTGACGATAAACAGCAAACTATGGAGAAAGGATTCGTCAATTGAACAAAATGAAATTGATAGTTCTTAATCTTTTCCCAATACTGGTTCGCCATCTTATCTGTAACACAAATATAATATTGTTCAATTTTCAAGAGTGTTCTTACTGCCTTTTTATACATGAAATAATTATTTTTCACCTTAAAAATGTTTTTAACATGACCCTATCCTACACCTGCCATATTAACTCTAGCGTTTTTGACGTGGTTTTGCGTCCACCACAGTAATTTTTCTTAGGTGCCTCGTTTCCGCGTCCTAATACTTGCTCTTTGCTAGACTTCCCTATTTAAGAGCTGTAACAATTTATAGAATTTTTACCAGTTAAGTATGTAGACTGCTCCGAGGACTGCTCAACACCTCCAGTCGCCATCTTTACAATGCCTCTCAGAAGTAGTCTCGTGGTGCCCGACCTTTTACCTGTCTCAGAAGTTGGTCTTGGTGTGCGTCATTTGGGTAAACATTTGGTAAAGCATCATCGTTAAAGCTCCTAGTTATAAACGAGACAATTCATGAAAATAGACACGTTCTTGCTCCCTCTAGCTAGTTCATACTGTACCACGCATATCAACTGTATAATATACAATAATATAATATAATATTCCGATCTCACTACGCACGAATTTTTTTTGTATGGAATTCAATTAAAGTCGCATAATTTCTGACGTTTCGTGATGCGCAACCAACCTCCTCTGTAGAGCTAGTTATAGAAATGTACCATAAATGTTACTTAAAGTAGAGATGGTTATATAAATGTACCACTACTGTTACATAGATTAAAGCTTGTTATAAAATTGTACCACTACTGTTACATAAAGTGAGGTGAATTACATGCATTGAAACTCCTATGGAAAAAAAAAAAAGTGCCACAAAATTTAAATTGAGCTACTCCAAACAACATTGACTGCTGTAATGTTGTATAGACTCATTGTTATTTAATATTTTATTGAATTGAAACTTTTAGTTAGCCTTATATTTTGATCCCTTGTAGTATCAAATGGAATATAGGATGGATGTTTTTTTTGTTTGTTTTGTTTTGTTTTTGTTTTTGTTGTGTTTTTGTTGTTGTTGTTTTTGCTGTTGTTGCTGTTATTATATTTTTTATGTTGTTATTTTATGGGTCCTCATTTACCTATTTATATTCTTGAGCAAAAAAATGTTGACTGTTAATTTTTGTGACAACTAAGCAAATCAGTACCCACTATTGAACTTGGCATCGGACCGCTGGCAAGATTCTCAACCGGAAGTAAGCCCGCCAGAGCTTGTTCTAAAAATAGACGCAACACCTCCAGCCCGCCAGCAGCCGTTTGTACTATTTTTAGACTAAACCGCGTATAAAAAGCTCAGAAAAAATGGTGATGTTGGGGTATAATTCCAAGTGCTTTGTGGGTGAATTGTGGGTGAAGACTTGTCAGTGATGCAGAACGTGAAAGTGGTAGTAGTAGGTGATGGGGCTGTGGGTAAATCTTGCTTCCTTATCACTTGGACAACAAATGCCTTCCCTGGAGATTACGTTCCCACAGTCTTTGATAACTACGGGAGTAACGTGATGGTAAATGGAGTACCGATGAATGTATCACTATGGGATACTGGTAAGCGGTCAACACACCAAGGTCCAAGGCAAATGGTCCTCAGTAGACACTCTAATATGCGTGTTACTTATTTTGTTTTCTTTTTGTTTTTATTTATTTTATTTTTTTGTTTTTATTATATGTTATTTGTTTAGCTGGTCAAGAGGATTATGACAGACTGCGGCCATTGTCCTATCCACAGACTGATGTTTTCTTGGTCTGCTTTTCCGTCGCCAGTCGATCTTAATGTCCGAACGAAATGGGTACCAGGCACTACTGCCCTCAAGTACCTTTAGTCCTGTTGAAAATGAAGATGGATCTGAGAACTGCAGACGAAGTTCAACATTTTTTAGGTAGCCTCGGGTGGACACCCATTGACCTCTTTGAACTTTGCCATATATATATATATAATACTTATTACATGAGTCAGAGTGTGATATGGCAGAATGTTTCACTAGCAGGCTAATTTATTTTCACCCAGTGAAAATAAAGCCTGAGAGTGAAATATTTTGCCATATCACTCTGACAAGTGTAATAAGTGGTTTATTCCACACTAGATACCTTCACTACTATAGTTAGTACTAGAGGACCTGTAACTCACAGGGTAAGTTGGTTGTAGGGGCTACCCACACCCCCAGCTAATATTTTAGCAGCTGCTCTAATTCTAGTTGGAGTAGGTTACACATGACCACAGGGAGGAAGGTAGCTGTAAAAACCTAGAAAATTGAAAAGTTTGGCTGGTTGCTATAACTACAAGGGTAATGAGCTTGCCATTACAGCTTGAAATAACTGGTGAAATATCTTGAGTTATTTCAGGGTCATGTACCTAAAGATGTCATTGTGAAGATATCTAGGGTGGAATAAATAGATATATAGTACTTATTGCACAGAGTGTGATATGGTGAAATATTTGATGAGCAGGCTAATTTATTTTCAAGAGCCAGAGGCAAGTGAAAATAAAGCCTGAGAGTGAAATATCTAGCCATATCACTCTGACAAGTGTAATAAGTGGTTTATTCCACACTAGATATCTTTAGTACTTGAGGAAGGGTAACTCACATAAAGTTGGTTGTATAGGGGCTACCCACACACCCAGCTGATATTTTAGCAGCTGCTCTATAACCCTGTCAAGTACCCACACAAGGGGGAGGTAAGAGGAAGGTAGCTGTAAAAACCAAGAAAAGCTACAAGTTTGGTTGCTATAAGTACGAGGGTAATAAGCCAGGAATAAATAAATAAATATATATTATATATATATATATATATATATATATAACTACTACATGAGTCAGAGTGTGGTATGGCATATATTTCAAGAGCAGGCTAATTTATTTTCATGAGCCAGAGGTGACTGAAAATAAAGCCTGGGAGAGAAATATCTAGCCATATCACTCAAATCCCCAGCTGGTATTTAGCAGATGCTCTAACCAGGTTGGGTAGGCTACATACACCTGAGGAAGGTAGCTCTGTAAGACAGGATAAGTGTTTAACTTGACCTTATTGCTATAACTACAAGAGTAATGAATGAGCTTGCTCAATACAGCATGAAATAACAAGCAGCTATGAGATATCTTAAGTTATTTCAGGGTCATGAACCTAAAAATATATCATTGTGAAGATATCTTGACAATGTTAAGACCATAACACAAAGAGTTTGTGGGAGATTAGAGTTCCCAGGAGCTTCTTGACCTTCTGGCTAAGGAAGGCTAGAATAAGTTCCCCAGAATAGAGATTAATCAGTTCTAGGCAGGTCGCTGCCACCAGGAGTTAAGCTTCCCTGAGCCAGAGAGAGGTTAATTCTTGGTTCAGTTCAATATAATAGAAAACCAGCTATCACAAATGAATAAGGATGCATGAGAAAAAGAAACATAAATAAACTAGTTAATTAAATAATTACATAATTGATGAATGTAAAGTAAGTAATGATATAATTGATAAATAGAATGTAGTTTAACGTAGTTAAATGTAGTTAACGTAGAGTACACGCATACTTACCCCAGGCAGCAGCCTGGGGTATGACTAGGCAGGAATAGAGGATGATGTAATCGTGGAGCAGTGGCTCCTGACATGCGCACGTACGGTAACTGCACGTGAGGCCGGCATCCTCGTGTGGTGTCAGTCATTCAGCCAGAGCCGAAAGAACCACCAGGTGATACAGCTGTAGCAGTAATCCAAGTGCTTGACAGCTGTAGCAGTAATCCAAGTGCTTTATGGGTGATGAAGACAGACCTGAGGCGTCATTCGCCCCTGAGCAGCTAGCCTGGCTGGAGGGAAGGTTCTACAATAGGGGTTCAAGCCTTGGGGCCCCCTCCTTGGAGACCACTCCTGCGGGGACAGGGCCACCTACAGCCTCCAGGCCCAATAGCAGCGGTGATCATTACTTAACTGCTTCAGGATGTGGTAGGAGGAAGTAGGCACACTACCTGTATTGCAAAAAACAAAAACAAAAACAAAGGGGTACATAGTATTTCCTCTCAGGTGGAAAATGGACATCAACACCCACTCCTGGCAACACATAAATGGTCAGCACATAAATGGTCGGCACACTTAGCAGGCTGCATGTTGTTATTTTGTTGTCATTGATGGGGATTTCTCACTTGTTGCTATTGCTTGTTGTTGTAGACTAGCAATTATAATTAATATTATATATAAAAAAAAAGAAAAAAAAGAAAAGAAAAAAGAAGTAAACAATCTGGTGGTAAGGCAGATGCATAGCAAGTTGCCATTATACACAATGTACACGGCCAGGGATTACTAGGCACGCTGCCTTCAGATTACAAGGCACGCTGCCTTCAGATTACTAGGCACGCTGCCTTCAGAGTGCTAGGCACGCTGCCTTCAGATTACTAGGCACGCTGCCTTCAGATTACTAGGCACGCTTGCCTGACCCTCGCTGATGCCGTATATGTATTTGACCCTTTACAGATCTCGGAGGTGTGGAACTGAGATGCCAACGTTCAGGCCGACTTCAGGCTGTGACCTTTTAGCAGCTGCAGCTTCTGCAGGCAATGCAGATGACACAGCAGGGAATAGCACAGGTGCAGCCCACCTGAACAAGCTGGGGCCGTTCAACCCGGTAGCCACGCTAGCACCAAATGTGGCAAAGAAGGTGCTCGAGTTGGAGTTTGTGGACATGTCGGAGGTTACCATGGACACACCTCCAGAGTCAACTCCCTCCCGTCCGGTGCCATCATGTCGTCCTATGGTCACGGACATTTCTCACTGGGTGGAACGATATACCACCATGGCTGCTCTACTTTCCACCAGATTCCCTCACAAAGCTCCCGAATTGTTTGCCTATCTGGCTACAATTGTTCGGGCAGAGAGGAACTACGAGCATGGGAGATGGGTAGCATATGATCGGCAATTTAGAAGGAAGGCACTGGCCAAGAAGTGCCTGGATTGGTCGGTCCCGGACCCTCGACTTTACAGCGAGGCATTCACGGGGAGGGCCCGATCAATCCTTCGTTGTTCGCTGTGCCTGCAGGATGATCACCAGGCCAACTCTTGCCCACAGAACCGTGACCAACCTTGGTGGGTGTGGCCATTTGGCGCTGGAACAGCGGGGGCGTCGCCGGCACATCAGAGCATGCTGCCCAGGACACCAAGGAAGCCGGCCGAAGTGTGCAGGCGGTACAACGAAGGCCGTTGCAGGCTGTCATCGTGCAGGTATGTCCACACCTGCAAGGAGTGTGGGGGCGATCACCCCGGCATCCACTGTGGGAGGTTTCGGCCACGGGCAAGGTCACCTCACCGACCCGCAACCTCCAACCCGCAAGGGCAGTCGCCTGGGTGGGGACGCTGCTGAACTGTAATCTATCGATCTGTGAACAGAACAGTCACCTCATTGTTTCAATGAATATGATACTGATACTTGTTTCCACTGACTCGTCGTGTTAGAATATAGGGTGGTCATGGGATGAGGTTAGGGGTAGAAAATGGTTGGGAGGGATTATGGGAGAAGTTGCAGTGGGACCTCAGTCGTCAGCAATTATCAGAGCACTAATTGGCAACACGTGAACTGGATGATTGATGTTAAGTTTGCTAACATTTCAAACGCGGGAATGTAATAACATTCATTGAAAAAAGAAAAAGAATTCCACTTATTGATTTGATAGCTGGGGTCTCACTGCATTAGGTTTCCACCTCCGTGGTGTGACGGTCACTGTGACCACTGTAAAGGGCATATATTATGAGCGCTGTAATCTTGTGTGCAGGCTGGGACGATATGCATCCCCACACGGCAGATTTAATTTGCCTGAGCTGTTGCCATCCTCCAAGCAGGTGTACTATCCCAGAATTGCGCACAGTGTCGACCCAACTGAAGGTAGATGCCTGGGAGATTCTGCTGTCAGATTACCCAGATAGGCGTATGTGCACTACATAATCCGGGGTCTGCAGGATGGATTTCGTATTGGATTCCAATGGGATAGTCGCTTGACATCAGCTGTATGCAATATGCACTCCACCAGGCTCAGGCCTGCGGCAATCTCAGGCTATATTGCCGATGAACTATCCAAGGGTCGCATGCTGGGCCCCTTTCCTCTCACCTGGAGGGAGCGGGTACATGTCAATAGGTTTGGCCTTATTCCTAAAGGCCACAACACAGGGAAATACCGTCTCATAACTGACCTCTCCTACCCTAACGGGGGTAGCGTGAATGATGGTATGTCCCCACTCCTCACTTCCCTCTCCTATGTTACCGTGGATGACATAGCGAGGATGGCACAGCAGATGGGAAGAGGGTCTCTCTTGGCCAAGATGGACATAGGGCTGCTTACCGCTTGGTCCCAGTACACCCCCAGGACCGGATCCTACAAGCGGTGGAATGGGAAGGCAGTATCTATGTAGACCCTATGCTGCCATTCGGCCTCCGCTCAGCCCCCAAAATTTTAATGCGGTGGCTGATGCCTTAAACTGTTGTCTTCAGCAGGCTGGCATTCGGTTTGTCCAGCATTATTTAGACGACTTTATTGTTGTTGCACCCCCTCAGTCAGATGAGTGCAGGATAGCAGTGGAGACGATGGACAGAGTGTGTGCTCAACTGGGTGTCCCGATGGCCCCTCACAAACGAGAGGGTCCAACAACCTGCCTGATATTCCTAGGTATTGAGATTGATACTGTGGCTGGTGAACTTCGACTACCCAGGGATAAATTATCAAGGTTGACCACATTACTCGATGAGTGGGGTTCTAGAAAGTCCTGCCAGAGAAAGGAGCTCGAGTCATTGATCGGGTGGTTGTCGCATGCCTGTAAGGTTGTCAAGCCGGGCAGATCCTTCCTGAGAAGGCTGACAGCTTAGTAGCAGACTAGGCGGGGTTAATACCAGGCGGAGTACCAGCAACGGTTGGTTAGGGTAGGAGGGGAGTGTCTGGCGGGGTCATGCGCACAGGGCTCCCCACGTGTGGGAGGTGAATAATTAGAATATACTAGCGGGGAAGAGAAAAGTTGCGGAACGAAAGATTTTAAGATTTTGATCATAGAGAAAGAGCCCATTTCCAAGAAAAGGAGAGTGTGCGAGCCCTCTGCTGCTGGTACTGGTGCTTCCATTGCTGGTACTTCCTCAGTTGCCAGTACCTCGGGGCAATTGATGCTTGCGACTTTGAGAGCAGGGTCAAAGCGCTGGTGGAGGAGGCGCTCAGGGCACACTCCGTGACCAGAAGCAGCTGCGATAGTGGCACTGGTGGGAAGTCAGGCGTTGGTGGTGACTCCAGCAGTGGTCTGGGCAGCAGCAGAGCTCTAGAAGTGGCACAGTGGGGGGTATGTTTGTTAAAATAGCCTATTCGGTGTTTTATTTTTGCTCTATTTATTGTTGTATTGCCTGGCTGGCCATGGTGGAGCCACGGATTTAGATGATGGTAGTTTTACTCTTTTATATATACTTACTGTTGGCCAATACTTTTCACTAGCGGTAGTAGGTAGGTGGTGTACTGGGATAAGGAAAAAAGGAAAAAAAAGGGCCTACATAGTATACGAAACATTGTCAGCATGTGTATTGTGGTGTGAGCATGTGGCTCCCTTGACGGATATATGACGTATTGTGTTGTGAGCATGTGGCTCACTTAACAGTAGTGACTCAAAGGGCGTGTGACCCTAGATAGTATATGAAGTATTGTGTTGGGAGCAGGTGGCTCATTTAACAGTTGTGACTCAAAGGGTGTGTGGCCCTACATAGTATATGAAGTATTGTGTTGTGAGCATGTGGCTCACTTAACAGTAGTGACTCAAAGGGCGTGTGGCCCTACATAGTATATGAGTATATGATGTATTGTTTTACGAAGCTTGTGGCACTTGATAGCAGTGACTTGCATGACATGCGGCTCCCCATGGTAGTTAGGTATAGTGCTGTGAGCGTGTGGCTCACTTAGCAGCACCTAGGGAGAGGCGGGGTATGTGGCCCCCACTTTGGCCCGGAGGAGCATAGGCCTGGTATTGGGACTGTGTGCTGATGGCATGGTTGTTGTGTGCATACAGGCCTGGGCACTGTCGATGACCATGCTGTGGCGGCGCTGGGCCTACCGAAGTCAGCGGATGGCTCGAAGCCAGATGGCATGGTTCCATCCAGTCACCAAGCGGAGGGGGCAGCAAAGGCTACAGAGGTGGCTGCAAAGGCAGCGGAGGGAGAAGCCCAAAAATTTTCAATGGGTGTTACCCTGCAGCCAGGCTGGTGAAGCGGATTCTGTCCGGGGAATTTGTGGATATGGGGGAGTTGTCCCAGGACACTCTCCGGGCAGAATTCCGAAGGTCCACTGAAGGCGATGAGAAACCATCGAAGGCCATGTCGGTCTGACCCGTTGCTGATCGGGATGCTTGGGTGGCCAGCTTTGCCCAGTACGCGGGGGTGGTGAGTCGCTCCTATCCGGAGAAGGCGGTGGCTCTATGGGGTCACCTGGCCACTGTGATGTCCTGCCAGAATAGGGCTACGTCAGGCTGGTGGAGGAGCTACGACGTGTCGCTAAGGCACAGTTACTCGTCCATGGAGCAGGCTGATTTCTTGCTGAACCAGTGCCTGTTTACGCAAGCCATGGTAGAGAGCTCTGAGTCGCTCCAGCGCCCGACACCTCCAGTGCCCGGGCCTTTGGCTCCTCAGAGGCAGAGGAAAAGGAGGGTACAGGCCTGCTTCGCATGGAATGAAGGCAGGCCTTGTGCGGCGATGCCATGCCGTTTCTCCCACTGCTGTGCCCGGTGTGGTGGGGATCATGCTAGGATGTTTTGCCCTCCTGCGTTTGAAGCGCCTCCTGGGGAGGAGGGTCGTCGTGGCCTTAACTGATCGTTGTCCAGGGACATTCTGTGGCTATTTTTAGAGGAACTTTGTTGTGCGATGAGTTCGCTTGTGGTTCATTCTTATTATGTTGATTATAAAAAAATAAAAAATAAAAAAAGTTTGCTAGTATACGGGGCATGTGCCGGTAGTAGTGGTTGCAATGGAGAGTAAGGGTAATAATTTGGGGGGCTACGGGGGTCGTTTGCACTCGGGGGGGGGGCTACAGGTTAGATGGTTTGGTTACTCATGAGGGTGGATTATGGGTGTGCATTGATGGTGTCCTCTGCCCGTTGCAGGGGCCCTCGGTGGTGCGTATGAGTACATGAAAGACTTGCAGATCATCAGTGTTAAGGTGCCGTCATGTCCGTCGCAGTGGCCGGGCATTCCAGGTTGGAGTCAGATTGTGACACCAATGCTGGTCAGCGAGTGGGACAGACAACTGTCAGCACATCCAGATCAGTGCTATCGCATGTACCTAGTAGAGGGCCTTCGGCATGGCTTCAGAATTGGCTACAGCTATGGATCGGCCAAGTGTGTGAGCGCTGTGTCAAACATGTCTTCCGCAAGTGAGAGGCCTAGCGTGATATTGCCACTGAAGTGGTGGCCAGCAGGATACTTGAACCTGTTGATCCTTCTCACGCAAATCTGGTCCATGTGAGCCGTTTTGGGCTGGTCCCGAAAGGCCATGCATCGGGGAAGTGGAGGTTAATCGTGGACCTGTCATTTCCCGCTGGGAATAGTGTCAATGATGGAATTGACCCAGGGTTATGCAGTCTGCAGTATACGTCGGTGGATTTTGCTTGTCGCAAGGTCCTGGAGTTGGGGCAGGGGGAGAATCTAGCGAAGTTTGACGTGTCAGGGCATTCAGGACAGTGCCGGTCCATCCTGATGACCGGCACCTCTTGGGTATGCAGTGGCGGGGCCACACCTACGTAGATAAGGTGCTCCCCTTTGGCCTCCGATCAGCACCGAAGCTGTACAATGCCATTGCCGATGGTCTGTTGTGGATCTTGGCTAACACTGACCAGGTGATGTGCATCCACTACTTGGATGATTTCTTACTATTTGGAGCACCAGACTCATGTCAGTGTGGGGTGTCCTTAGAAAGGGCGCTGGCCCGGTGCAAGGGGTTGGGTGTGCCGATAGCCCCGGCAAAGACTGAGGGCCCTGCCACCAAATTGACTTTCCTGGGAATAGAGCTGGATACAGCCTCATTGACGATAAGCCTTCCCCGGGAAAAGCTGGAACGCCTGTGCACCATGATTCAGGATTGGGAGTCAAATAAGTCTTGCACCAAGAGGGAGCTGCTGTCTCTGATTGGGTACTTACAGCACACGTGTCGGGTTATTGAACCGGGTTGGTCCTTCCTCCGGCGCATGATTGACCTTTCAGCCGGGGCGAGAGCACTGCACCATAGGGTGCGGCTGAATGCAGGCTTCCGGTCAGACCTTAAATGGTGGAACTTTTTTTGCCTGTGTGGAATGGCACTTGCCCGATGTCCAGCGTGGTTAAGGGCGAGCCACAAGTGGTGCTCACTACTGATGCGTCAGGTGCATGGGGTTGCGGGGCCTATACATGCACAGGTCTCTGGTTCCAACTCAAGTTTCCTGACAGCTGGTCAGAGATTCATATTACGGTGAAGGAGCTACTGCCGATTGTTATGGCAGTGGCCGTGTGGGGGCGCCTCTGGAAGGGTGCAACGGTGTCTTGCAGATGCGACAACATGGCGGTAGTTGCAATTGTTAACTCCGGCAAAAGTAAAATGGACAGGGCAATGCACCTGATGAGGTGTTTATCGTTTTTCTTGGCACGATGGGACGTGACGTTAGTCTGTCAGCACATCCCTGGTGTCGACAATGGCGCACCTGATGCGTTATCTAGGGATTCTCTCCTTTTATTCCAGCAGCTGGTGCCGGAGTCAGCGGCAGAGACCACCCACATCCCGGTGGGACTCCTCCAGTGTCTGGTCAGAGACACCCCGGATTGGACCAAAGTGGACTGGGTGACCCTGTTCAGAGGTTCTATATGATGGGCTTGGCCGAATCTACACATAAACTTTATGCTTGTGGGGTGAGACGATTCATGGGGATATGCGCTACGGCCGGCCGAGCTCTAGTGCCAGCGGATGAAGACACACTGTGCCATTTCGCTGCCTCGTTGGCAGTGGATGGTCTCCGCCACAGGACAATTAAGTCGTATATGGCAGGAGTGCGTCACCTTCATATCTCGGAGGGCTACGGGGATCGGCTGGCTTGCATAGGTTACATTACGTCTTGTGGGGTGTGAAGCGTGCTGTAGGCATGGCAGGGGTGTCAAAACGTGAGCGTAGGCCTATTACACCTGACTTGCTTCGTAAGATCAAAGGAGTGTGGAATCCTCGTGCACACGAGGCAGATGTGGTCATGCTTTGGGAGGCATGCTGCCTGGCATTCTTCGGCTTTATGCGGATCGGGGAACTGACAGTGCCATCGGACGATGGCTACGATGCCTCTGGTCACTTGTCATGGGGAGATGTGTTGGTCGATGATCCTGCCCACCCTTCAAGAATAGAAGTTCGCATTAAAGCCTCGAAGACAGACCCTTTCCGACAAGGGATTTCTATTTTTATTGGCAGAGTGGCATTCGATCTCTGTCCAGTGGCTGCCATGTTGGCCTACTTGGTGGTGCGAGGCAAAAGTGCTGGACCTCTGTTCAGATTCGTTGATGGCAAGCCCCTAACCAGGCAGCGCCTCGTTACTGCAGTCAAGGTTGCACTGGAAGAAGCAGGCGTCGAGCCAGGTCAATACTCTGGACACCGTTTCTGCATTGGTGCAGCCACTACGGCGGCAGCTAGAGGCCTGGAGGACTCCACAGTTAGGACCTTGGGACGGTGGAAAAGTCTCGCGTACTTGGAATACATAAAGATTCCAAGGGCACAGCTTGTATCGTATACGGCAAGAATTTGTTGAACTCGCAAGTGTACTGGAACGGGTGGCTGTTGCTCTTGGTAATACAAACTTACTGCAGTTCCTGTGGTGTTTGTTTAGGTAGCTGTTGTTTGTGTATCGCATTCTTGTTACAGTTATTGTAGTTGTTGTTTATTATTTTTCGTAATTATACTATTGGGGTCTCTCTCCCCCCCTTCTCTGTCTTGGTCTTGGCCTGGAATTAAAGGGGCTTGCCCCGCCCCGTTAATTACACCCCAGTCAGTCCAAGCTGATTGGGGGGTGGGGTTTCCGGTTCCACCTGAGCCAAAAGACTCAGCTACTAGAGCTGCGGCCATGGGAGAGCAGCTGGGGAGGGATGACAAGGTAAGTAGGTGTACATAATAATGGTGGTAACATTAATTGGCATTTGTATGTGGGAATAATGGTTCACTGCCGGGGCATGAGAGGGCTGGCAGTGAACTAGGGTGTTTTCAAGGTACGAGCTGCAGGATTAATACTGGACCTCCTGCATGCCACGGGTTCACGCCGGGGCGATAGGTGCATCCTTCGTCTCAGCAGGTCTTATCAGGCAGACATTGCATGGTGGAGAGAGTTTGTTGGGCCGTGGAATGGAGTATCCTTCCTGTGTCCGACTCAGGAGCTGCCAGAAGTTGTTGTGACGTCAGATGCATCAGGGTCATGGGGGTGTGATGCTTGGTTTGGAAATGAATGGTTTCTCGCCCCCTGGGACAGCAGAGCGGACTCTCTGTCAATTGCGGCCAAAGAGCTCATCCCCATCATTATTGCATGTGCTTGGAGCACACACAGGGTCAATTGCAGGTGTGACAACGAGGTGGTGGTGGCTGTTTTACAAGCGAGGGAGGGATGCTGGGGTGATGCAGTTGCTCAGATCCCTGATTTTCGCAGAGGTCCAAATGGGGTGCCAGCTAGTTGGGTCATACATAGACACACATGCTAATCATCTGGCAGATGACCTGTCTCGTAATCGTGTTTTGTCCTTTCTGTCAAAGGTCCCAACGGCCAATCCCACAGCCACACCAGTGCCACATCAGCTCCTGGACCTTCTTCTCAACCCGCTGACCTGGGTGTCCCTGGAATGGCGGCATCGGTTCAGCGATACTTTCAGGAGGGTCTAGCCCCATCTACACGTCGCACGTATGGGGCTGCAATGAATAGATTTAACAACTTTTGCACACACTTCAGTATTCACACACCATTCCCAGTAACTGAGCCTCGTTTGTGCTCCTTCGCTGCATATCTGGCCGACCAGGGTCTGGCACCACAGACCATTAGGAGCTACCTGTCTGCGGTTCGTAACGCACAGATATCTTTAGGGTTCCCTGACCCTAGGGACCACTCGTCCTTGCCGATCCTGAAGCGTGTGCAGGCGGGAATCCAACGTGTCAGATCATTGGGTGGTCCATCGGCCCGCCTTCGGCTGCCCATCACAGCGAAGGTCATGGGGAGAATTAGGGCCCACTTGGAAGTAGCAGACATAGCTCACAAAGAGTTCATGTGGGCAATTTGTTGCACTGCCTTCTTCGGGTTCTTCAGGCTTGGGGAACTATTACCAGAGGCGAAAGCGAAGGTCGACCCAGCAGTGTCTCTCATGTGGGGTGATGTGGCTGTGGATGGTAGAGACAAACCTACTATGGTCAGAGTTCACCTGAAATGGTCTAAATGTGACCAATTCGGAGCGGGGGCTAACATTGTTCTGGGTGCAACAGGCCAGCCATTGTGTCCCGTTACCGCAATCCTTCGGTACATTCAAGCTCGAGGCCCTTCGCCAGGGTGTTCTTCAGGAAATCCCCCTCAGAACCAGTCTTGAAGCCTTGGTTCGTAGATCAGTTGCGGGACGTGTTGGCAGCAGTGGGTCTTCCTCGCCATCAGTATGCTGGACACAGCTTTAGGATTGGCGCTGCCACGACGGCTGCTATGGCGGGAGTAGAAGACTCTACCATGCAAACCCTTGGGCGCTGGCATAGCTCTGCATACCTCCAGTACATCCGATTGCCAAGTGAGAGACTCGCATGATGTTTGCTGCATATGGTCTACCGGAACAGATAGTCTCGGACAATGGTCCACAGTTTGTTTCCAATGAGTTTGCTACCTTTTTGAAACAGAATGGAGTGAAGCATATTCGTAGTGCTCCTTACCATCCTTCCACAAATGGTCTCGCTGAACGGTTTGTTCAGTCACTCAAACAGAGTCTTAAAGCTACACTGAACACCCAGAGGTCACTGTCACATCGTCTCTATGATTTTCTGTTTACTTATCGTCAGTCAGTTCACTCAACTACAGGAAAGACTCCAAGTTCCTTGTTTCTACAACGTGAACTACGCACACGATTTGATCTATTGCAACCTGACCAGGAAGCACGTGTTCTTGCCAAACAATCTCAGCAGAAGTCTGGTCATGATCTGCATGCAAGATGTCGACAGTTTTTCTTAGGTCAAAGTGTCATGGCTAAGAATCTACGACCAGGTCCAAAGTGGATACCTGCGGTCGTCGTGGAACGGCTAGGTCCTCTGTCCTACCTAGTAGAGACTAACGACCGAGACCTATGGAGACGTCATGTTGACCTACTTAAGGAACTGAGTCCAGCTGAGACGTTACCTGCGGAGTCTACACCACAGTCTGCTGTTGGTCCCGAGGTTATGTTACCCGCCGGTCAACACACACCAGTATCCTCTGGATCTCGTGCTGAGCCAGCACCGGTGACTGCTCAGGAAGAAGTCAGGTCCTCGGAAGCACCAACTCCCGAAGCAGCTGCACCTGCCAGAGTGCCTTCATCAGCAGTTGCGGTTCCCACTTCTCCACCGCGCTCTACTGCTGTATCAAAACCTTCCGGAACTTCTTCAGTTCACACACCTAGGACTCGATCCTATCCAACCCGGAATCGGAACCCTCCGGACTACCTACGACCTGTTTGGGAAATTCAAGTTTAGACTGACTACTGTATTGCTAAGTGGAAGGGAGTGTAGTGTATCGAACGTATTAACTATTCATTATTTCATTTATTCATTTCCTATTCTTGTGACGTCATTATCATTTACCCGCATGCGCGGGCCCCCTCTTGTTTTTGTGTGTCATTGTCTTAGGTGCTGTGCATTATATGGAGTGTGATATGAATTACAATACTCTCTTTAAATCTCTCTGCTAACTTGTCGAACCCCGCGTCCCACGATATTACAGGAGGTCGATAAAGGGTTAATTATGTGTTAACTACATGATAGTCTCGTTGATCTGGTATTAAAAATTCAGAAAGTTAATCATCAGGTAAGGTAAATATACACTTCCTAATACAAAAGTAAAGAGTAAAGGTTAATTATATTTATATAAACATCAAAACACATCATTATGATAAGAAAATGACTATACACACTTAAAAGAACATTATAAACTCTCCAAATAAATCTTGATATCATTTCTTGTCCTCAAAACAACTGTGGACTGCAAGTCTACCACATGACTTTCATCCAGCCTCAGTTTGAAATGGTTGACAATGGATCCTATCACGACTTTCATCTCATTCATGGCAAAATTCTGACCAATACAGTTCCTGTTTCCTGCAGAGAAAGGGATATAGTCATAAGGCCCGCGATTCTCCATGTTGCTAGTTTGGAATCGAAGAGGATTATATTCCATAGGATTCTCCCAAATATCACTATTGTGATGAATAGTGAAGACTCCAATGCCAATCATACTACCCGCTGGTAGTAAGTACTTACCAACTTGGATTTCTTTAGATGTTGTTCGGAAAAAATTAAAGACGGGAGGATACAACCTCATGGCTTCTTTAATGCACCACATTGTGTAGTTCAGGTTCTTCAGATCGTCATACTCCAACTGCTCTCTGCCCTTCAGAACGCTCCTCACTTCTTCTCTTATCTTGTCCTGGTGTTCTGGGTGCTGTGCTAGGCAGTATAAAGTCCAAGACATGCCACTAGTGGTGGTATCATGGCCTTCAAACATGAACGTATCCACTTCATTTCGAATTTCCAAATCACTCAAACCTTTCCCATCTTCGTCTTTCGCCAAAAGAAGTATATCCAAAAAATCATAGTGTTTCTGGGTTGTCCCACTTTGTTCTTCACCTTTTGCAAGTGCCGCACGTCGCTCTGCTATTACCCCTTCAGCATGACTGTGGACTACTTTGCAAAGTGCCTTCATCTTGCGCCCATGGGAAGTAAGCCAGTAAATCCAGTCAATCCGGTATAATGGGTTTAGACTCCTCTGCGAAACATGTGCAACTAATTCACTACAGGCTACAACATAAGGATGCCGAGTTTTCTCTTCTTGGCATTCACTTTTGAAACTGAAAGCAGATTGCAGGATGATATCAAGAGACATGGCACAGATGGTCTGGAAAACCTTTACTGAAATCCCATCAGTTGCTGCTGAACGCCACTTCCGGATAACCTTGGCAACGCAGCTGTAATAAATAGACATATAGTTGGTCAAAATGGAGTAATGAAATGCAGGAGTCAGCAATCTTCGATTTCGAAACCATTTGTTTCCATCTGCTATGAGCAATCCCTCGCCAAGCCAAGGAGTTAGCATATTATAAATATTTCCCTTAGGTTCCTTTAGAAATAATCCTAGATGCTTGGAGTGCACCAAACCAACAGTGACTATAGGTCCAACGTAAAATCTGAACAGGTCAGGCTGGTCTTTTCCGGACTCGTTTACTTCTTGAGCATTTTCATAAATAGATCTCTGTCCCTTTTCCTCAACGTTGGAATATGACCCAAGAACCAGTGGCAAGGTATATATTTGGGCATCGGTATGGCACTGTAGAGCCTCCTGTTCCGGATCACCCTCACAATGAAGGGTAGCAAGAACCAAAGCGTCAAACCCGCCCCGCCAGTCACCACGGCGAAGAGCAAGGTTGAAAAATCAGACAGCATCTCTTATTTCTACACGAGAGACAGCAAGCCTCTAACGTTAATCATTTGAGCTCCGCCTTACTGGCCTAACTAAATATGTTAGGAGGAGGGGTTTGAGCCCCACTCCTTTTTTTTCCCTTCGCGTAGCCGTTAGGAAAAGGGTCGGGCTCGCGAGACGACCCGGTGCTCTCCAAGTGCGCGCGCGGTAACGGACTTGTTCTAAATATAACCTTTACTTGCAGCCGTGTTACTATTTTTAGCAGCATTACCCGAGTATAAAAGTTAAGGAAATGGCAGATTCGGGGAGTGTCAACAGTGCAAGATGCAGAATATCAAAGGCGTGGTAGTTGGTGATAGTAACGTAGGCAAGTCAAGTTTCTTGATAGCTTGGACTACCAGAAGTTTTCCCCAGGACTTCATTCCCACTATATATTATGACTGTGTGACTAGCATTGAAGTGGCTGGCACACCTGTGGGCGTGTCTGTATGGGATACCTGTAAGTTCCTAATTCTTTAGCTTCAGGAACTGTAGTGTTAAAAATATATAGAATTATACTATGTGAAGGCATATTATTAAAATAGTTTATTATGTCTATTAGGTGAGTTAGAAGATTATGACAGACTTCGGCCAATGTCGTATCCTCAGACTGACGTGTTCTTGTTGTGTTTCTCTGTCGTGAAGAGGACATCTTTTGAGAGCATTCGTCACAAGTGGTTGCCTGAGGTGCGACATCACTGTCCTCACATTCCAGTAGTCCTGGTGGGAATGAAGAGTGATCTAAGAGTGTCTGATATCAGTGAAGATGTCTCTGGAGGAGGCTCTAGTAAAAGGGATGCACCTGTCACGGCTCAAGAGGGAAAATTATTGGCAAGAGAAATTGGTAGGGAATTGAATAAGTTCAGTCTTCAAACTACTTAGACAAATATTTTACGTATGCTTTATAATTATATGTTCACTATTACTGCATTTCTTATTGTTAGGTGCTGTTGGTTATTTTGAGACCAGTTCTCTGTACCACAATGGGATAGATGAGACCATGGAGGCTGCCATAAGATCCACTCTGTGTAATACATGCTGTCATAGAGACACAAGAAAAAAGCACACCATCTTTAGATGGCCTCACAAGTATGTTTTTTTTTTTTTATTATACAAGAAAACAGTATGGTATTTTACAATGGCTTATATTTTTAGGTTGTTTTTCAGAAAAACTGCTTCGATAGATTACCATGCAGCTTGCAACTTTAGTGACTTACACCAAGGGTTTGCACAGACAATGGATGAAGAGAGTCAGTGTGAAGTGGATGGCAAGAGGGAAAGTGAGAAGAAACGCAGTGATGGAAGAGACAAAACTATGAATATTTTTAAAAGACTTTGTTTGTTTAGTGAAGTCAATTCATGAAACTATCATCAATCTTGTAATCAAGTCAATTACTTCCTTTTCATTATTTATTTTTAAACTGTGAATCTTTTAAATTTGAAGGATATTAGTGTAGTTACATTAGCTAGCTATGAGGTAAATTACATGCATTGAAACTCCTATGGAAACACAAAGTGCCACAAATGTAGCAAAATTTAAATTGAGCTACTCCAAACAACATTGACTGCTGTAATGTTGTATAGACTCATTATATTTTAGTGAATTGAACTTTTTAGTTAGCATTATATTTTGATCCCTTGGAGTATCAAATGGAATATAGGATGGATGTTTTTTGTTTATTTGTTTTGTTTTGTTTTTTGTTGTTGTTTTTGCTGTTGTTGCTGTTATTATTATTTTTTATGTTGTTGTTATTTTATGGGTCCTCATTTACCTATTTATATTCTTGAGCAAAAAAATGTTGACTGTTATCAGCTATTTTGTGACAACTAAGCAACCCACTATTGAACTTGGCATCGGACCGCGGGTAAGATTCTCAACCGGAAGTAAGCCCGCCAGAGCTTGTTCTAAAAATAGACGCAACACCTCCAGAGCCCTCCAGCAGCCGTTTGTACTATTTTTAGACTAAACTGCGTATAAAAAGCTCAGAAAATGGTGATGTTGGGGTATAATTCCAAGTGCTTTGTGGGTGAATTGTGGGTGAAGACTTGTCAGCGATGCAGAACGTGAAAGTGGTAGTAGTAGGTGATGGGGCTGTGGGTAAATCTTGCTTCCTTATCACTTGGACTACAAATGCCTTCCCTGGAGATTACGTTCCCACAGTCTTTGATAACTACGGGAGTAACGTGATGGTAAATGGAGTACCGATGAATGTATCACTATGGGATACTGGTAAGCGGTCAACACACCAAGGTCCAAGGCAAATGGTCCTCAGTAGACACTCTAATATGCGTGTTACTTATTTTGTTTTCTTTTTGTTTTTATTTTATTTTTTTTATTTTTTTTTATTATGTGTTGTTATTTGTTTAGCTGGTCAAGAGGATTATGACAGACTGCGGCCATTGTCCTATCCACAGACTGATGTTTTCTTGGTCTGCTTTTCCGTCGCCAGTCGATCTTCATTTGAAAATGTCCGAACAAAATGGGTCCCTGAGGTGAGGCACTACTGCCCTCAAGTACCTTTAGTCCTGTTGGGAATGAAGACGGATCTGAGAACTGCAGACGAAGGCGTGACCACTGGAAGGAGAGCCCCTCTGGTCTCTACAGAAGAGGGCCACCAATTGGCAAAAGAAATGGGTAAGTACCAAATCAAGCAAACTTACTGTAATGAACAATTGCTATTTTTTCCAATTTATTTTCTCATTCTCTCTCATAGATGCTGTAGGGTATTATGAAACGAGTGCTCTGCTGGGTAGTGGTGTGAACCACGCTATGATGGAAGCATTGTCAGCCACCTTGAACAGTAGAGCCACTTCAAAGAAGAGGCGTGGCTTTAGATGGCCGTGGAAGTGAGTCAACAGATAAAAAATATTAATGCACAAAGTTAAACTTTATTAATTTTTAAATAGTATTATTAAATTTGAATTATTAAAATTATTATTATTATTATTTTATATTATTATTATTATTATTATTATTATTATTATTATTATTATTAGGCGCTCCAAAAAGAATGCTCCTCAGGGTGAAGATTCCAGCGGAGAGCCAGGCATTCCCCCACCACCAGAACTGCCCGTCAATGAGAAGGCTCCCTGGATCAACATCCCATCCTCCACACTGGCAGAAGACTGGGGGAGACTTGTTAACAATCCTAAACAATCTGATGTCGTGTTTGGACTTTATGATAAGTATTTCTACGCTCACAAGCTAATCCTGTGTGCTGCGTCTGAGCTGTTCCGAGCTCTGTTCGGAGTGGACAGGAGTTCAAAGAAGAAAATTAAGAGTCTATCTACAAGTGTGATGTGGAACAAGCACAGGATGCAAAAAGTTTCCATGGCGACTGCGAATGAAGGCTACGTGGAAGGAATACTTTCTATTCAGCCGCGGTAAGACAATATAAAAGTGATTACAAAATATAATTTTATTATTATTACAAATAATCCCATTTAATTATTATTATTATTATTGTTGTTATTATTATTATTTATTTGCACTGTTGGCGCTTAATTGGTCTAGTTTGTTAGTGCTTTATAGTTATTAATATCTTTATTGTCATTATCCTTTTTTGTTACTTCTATTACATTCAGGACAATGCATTCAGGCCAGTGCAACGAGACTGTTACAGTCATTACTCTAGACCCCGCCTACTTTACAGAGGAGATTGTGATGCGTTGCCTGACGTTCCTGTACCGTGGCGTAGTGGAATTGAAAGCGGACAGTGATAAGCTAGCGGACACTATCACTGCCGCACATTTCCTTAACCTCCCCGAGCTGGCCACCATCTGTGAGAATGCACAGAAGGGGGAGGAGTTTCTGAACCCATCCATTGGCACATGGCTTAATGACAGGAACAGTGAAGTGGCCAGAGAACTCTTCTTGAATAAAGTAAGTCATGGTTGTATAGCTGATTGCTAATTAAGCCAGGGTGGGGGGAACTGAATGGGCAAATCAAAACAATCTAAATTTTGACATGAAATATAAATGCAAACGATCCACAAAATTATTTGGACTTTAAGTGTTTGTTGATTGTTTCAGATTGCTCAACAATTTAAATATTGACCAGTGTTCCACTGAGCCTTTACTATGCAGTGATGGCAAGAAAATTTTTAAGAAAATGTGAATTATTTCCTACAGGAACTGCTGGCAGATATTCATTTCCTGGTGGAAGGGCAAGTGGTAGCAGCTCATAAGCTGGTACTGTGTCAGAGGTGTGAAGTGATGATGGCCATGTTAACAGGAGGCTTCAAAGAAAGCACTTCCGATATTGTAAGTGAAGAAAACTTGAGCAATAATGTTATTTTTGTGATAGCAACAGCTTTTTTTTAATATCTCCCTCCTCTAATTCAGGTTGAGTTGCCTGAGGTGTCTTTGGAGACGTTTCTGGCTCTGCTGGAATACCTCTACACTGACCACGCCCCCATTGAGGAAAGTGACGCAGTAGGGATATTGGCCCTCTCCAACCAGTACGCAGTCTCCCGTCTTATGGGATTGTGTGAGCTCTACATCTCGAAGGAAGTGGAGAGACGGACAGCGGACAGCATCGCACAAGCCGACCTTAATGTCATACGTAAGTCATGTGATCCAGAAGGATAAGTGTGTATAGTAAGTCATGTGATCCAGATGGATAGGTTTAGCCATGTGCAAGACACATTCATTCATTCTTGCCTATTTGGGGGAAAAAACTAAAATTAGTTCATTAGCACTATAAATGTTCAGGGACTGCATCTATTTAAGCGTGTTCCTACTAACTATTACAGTATGCAGAGTTTGGATGCTGTTATGCCAAAAGTTAATTTCGTTCCAAATCACTGCTTTTGAACCACAAAACAATAATAGTCCTTATGCTAGACATAACCATCTTGATTTGAAGTTCGTAGACTGTTTCCACTTTCATTGTTTGTTGGTTAACTCACAGATCTGCTCCTTACGTGTCAGCTTCACAATGCCGGACAACTCAGCTCTTGGTGTCTCCACTTCATCTCCAGCAACTACCTTGCCTATTGTGAACAAGAGAGCTTCTCCCAACTCCAAGGTGACAACCTGGATCATGTGACCTCACACAAATGGCCACCTGTTTCGTACGAGACAGAAATGGAAGAGTATCGTAAGAAGTACCTTGAGACGGGTGATGAGGAGAGAGAGGACCAGGAGGGACCTGGGTCAGTTGAAGCAGGTGCTACTAATAAATCTAAGAAAGTGAAAGGCATTAAGAGACTCAGTTTGAATAGACTAGTCAGAGGATTGGCTTGATTTTATGGTTTTTATGTCATTGCATATATATTTTTATGGTGTTTTGTTGCAATTCAAGGTGTTTCATTGTTTTGACTAATTTTTCCCCCACTTTCTCTTTATGAAACAATGAAATTACAAGGTTATTCTCAAAAGTTCTGTTAATGGTACCTTCATAGCTGCTCCTTCATTAGTGAAGTAAGTGCATGGGCTTACATCGTGAAAATACTTCTGCAGTGGTGAAGGTTTAATTTACTTTTACTTACTGAGCTTAAACCAGTTTGCAAGCATCTTGGAATGTGGTAATACTTTTTAACAAACAACAGCAAAACAACAAAATAATGATAACTTTTAATTGGTGTCCACAAGACAAAGGCAACACACAAGCTACCTGTTTACAATGCATAGTGAGCTGTAGACACAGATGGAATAGCTATGTCAATTTTGTATTGTCATGTATAATATGGTTCCAGAGGTTTACTAAAACAATGAAACTAGCAAGTGAGAGATAGCACTCATAGCCAGCATATAGTGCCACTTACCAAATTTTACATGACCTTTTAAAAAATTGAAGTCCTTATTAATGTTATATAACTATAATCAAAAGATTGTTATCTAACGTCAACTATGCTACTATAGGGACCGGTGTCGAAGTTAGACTGTAATTCATAAAACTAGAACTAGCTATCAGTGGAGTGAATGGCAAAAACTAAACTAAGCCATTTTTATTCTAACCAATTCACCTTGAACTGTGCAAATTTTGTATGAACCATGTCTGAAACTTTACACCAAAACAAACACTGGAATTGTGCGACACTGACAAGTGATAAAACAAACAATAATGGAATTCAAAATAAAGCACGCTCTAATTGATTCACACATTCTCTCACACAATTATTGTAGCTCTACGATATGGTTTATTTACTTTGGCAGTGCTCTGAACAACTATAATCCCACACAACTAAGCCCAATACAAAGTGGATACCTTGCAAGAAAGGCACAACATGATATAAAATAGCAGCTGCATTTCCAATCAACAAACATTATGATATTGAAAAGTTCGGACAACAAATAATGAATGACGAGTTGAAGCATAAGAAATAATAATTCATATCTAATTTCGAAAAGTATGAGGTAAAGCAGTGAAAATTTTGTCTTTTAATAACTACGAACACACAAGACTGATTCAGAAATCTAAAGATTTCGTGATTCTATTTTTACTCCCATCTGATAAGGAGCAGGTGCCTTGCTTTTTAATTCCCCTTCACTGATGATTACTCGTGATTTTATCGCCTATGTCGGGTCGACCCACGAGTCGACTCTTCATGGTCTCCACTAAGAACAGCCACGTCCTCGTCTCACAACCGTTCAGCAGCCATATCCGCAGAGTCTCTCTCAGTCTCCCTTGCAGAGGCTTGATGGTCTCCTCAATATCGATCAGCGCTGCCTCGTCCACCCTCAGCTCCAGACCTATCTCGTACCATTTGCCACAGGAATTCTTGACCGTCGCAAACACTTCACCGAGGTCCGTATCCGTCAGTTCTGATGAAGACTGACTGGAGCCTGAAAAATGAAGGAACACAATATATCCTTATTAGGGCCACTTAATGTTGTTACTACATAGTCAGACCCTTTACCAGATACCCATGAGTATAACACTTGTCAATGTGTGTAAAGTAACACTATTCTAATGCTATAACAGATGTACTGTATGAGGACATATGGAACACTAGCAAGTACATAGTAACACTGCACAACTGATCCACATAACACTAGTCATATACATGTGGTAAAAACAAAGGCCATGCTAAATTTACAGTCTTCACCAACAGTTTAGGGTCATCAGAGATTCATACAGGAGGATTTTCACTGGGAGGCGGGGTTTTATGGAGTCACAAAAACAGTTTAGCCACATGAAAATGGTGACGTCACGACTATGAAACAGATTATTAGATGAAAACTTAGAAAAAATATTACGAATTGCTATTGAAGGACCAGAACTAGACAGTCATGATTTTGAAGAAGTGTTGGACATTTTAAAAGAAACTAGCAGTAGAGTAATTAAACTATAGTTTTTCTACTGATCATTATTTAAATTTCAACCAAGGTAAAAAAATTTCAAGGTTGGGGGGGGGGGGGGGGGGACTAAATTTAGGGGGAACTAAATTTAGGGGGGGGGGGGTGAAATCCCAGGGCTCCCATAGTCTGTATGAAACCCTGGTCATGACTTCCCAAATCAAGGATGACAACATTGCCGCCACTTATTTGCCACCATTCTTAATGTATTTGCCACCTCACCCTCAACATGTACGTGACATAGATTGCGATGTCACTACTATCAGCTACCATCTTGTTCCCACATAGCAACCTCACTCCTCCTATCACTACTGTTGTTGCATACCATTAGAGTCCTCGTCTTCTTGAGACACTTCAAGCGAGTTCACCTGTCTCCTTGGAGACACAGATATGTCAGGCTTTGTCTTGCACATGTGTTCACCAAAATGACGCAGTAGCTCCGCCTTCACATTGCCTAAAAAAATTTTTTTTTAATATATAAAAAATAAAACAGCTAATAAAAAACTGCATTACAAGATATAAGTACCACCAGTACTATCCTCCATATTTATTTAACCTAATGCAGACAACCAGACAGACAGACAAATAGAATATTACAGACAATAACAGGGACAGTGGGCTAGCATAGGCAGTGGGTAGCACAGGCAGTAGGTTAACAGAGACAGTGGGCTAGCATAGGCAGTGGGATAGCACTGGGCAGTGGGTTGCACAGGCAGTAGGTTAACAGGGACAGTGGGCTAGCATAGGCAGTGGGATAGCACTGGGCAGTGGGTAGCACAGGCAGTAGGTTAACAGGGACAGTGGGCTAGCATAGGCAGTGGGATAGCACTGGGCAGTGGGTAGCACAGGCAGTAGGTTAACAGAGACAGTGGGCTAGCATAGGCAGTGGGTAGCACAGGCAGTAGGTTAACAGGGACAGTGGGCTAGCATAGGCAGTGGGTAGCACATGCAGTAGGTTAACAGGGACAGTGGGATAGCATAGGCAGTGGGTAGCACAGGCAGTAGGTTAACAGGGACAGTGGGATAACATAGGCAGTAGGTGGGTAGCACAGGCAGTGGGCTAACATGAGCAGTGGGTTAGCATGGGCAGTGGGCTAGCATGGGACAGTGGGCTCTAACATGAGCAGTGGGTAGCACAGGCAGTGGGTTAGCATGGGACAGTGGGCTAACATGAGCAGTGGGTTAACATGGGACAGTGGGCTAGCATGGGCAGTGGGTAGCACAGGCAGTAGGTTAGCACTGGGCAGTGGGTTAGGGATACAAGATGCATTTATTGCCCACTTTGCATCCTGAGCCTTTCATTCAGTTGATGTTGTTGTGGCACCAGTTTTATCCACAAATGAATGGTATGTAGGCTAGGAATCTAACACACCACACACTCACAAACAATGCTAGTGTACTCAAGACTCCATGTCCCAAATGGCAAGTGAGTTAGCTGGGGTTATATATATTAGTAAACAAACTACAACTAATTAAAATGTCAACAGTTTCAATTTAAACATTCCATTTGATGAGGAGTTACTTGTTATGAGAGAGAACCCTTTATTAGTGTTCTTTCTAACCTCTAGCTGTTGTTTTCTCCCCAAGAGTAATGTTTAACAGCAGGAACGCTCAAGTCAAACTGTATTCTCTTTAAACGATGGCAAAGAGTGGGTCACCTCTCAGTGGTTCTCATAGTACATGACTAGTGTTGTGGTTCTCATAGTACATGACTAGTGTTGTGGTTCTCATAGTACATGACTAGTGTTGTGGTTCTCATAGTACATGACTAGTGTTGTGGTTCTCATAGTACATGACTAGTGTTGTGGTTCTCATAGTACATGACTAGTGTTGTGGTTCTCATAGTACATGACTAGTGTTGTGGTTCTCATAGTACATGACTAGTGTTGTGGTTCTCATAGTACATGACTAGTGTTGTGGTTCTCATAGTACATGACTAGTGTTGTGGTTCTCATAGTACATGACTAGTGTTGTGGTTCTCATAGTACATGACTAGTGTTGTGGTTCTCATAGTACATGATTAGTGTTGTGGTTCTCATAGTACATGACTAGTGTTGTGGTTCTCATAGTACATGACTAGTGTTGTGTAGGTGATTGGCAATGTCAACCAAAGACAAGAGCGTCAGGTCTCCCCCAACTCACTTTATTTTTGTGCAAATTACAGAACGGTCGTCAATTAACTTGCACTATCACATGAGCTAGTATTATGACACAAACATACATCCACATTTTATATTCAACAATTAGCTCAAGTAAATGAGTACATCCCTGAGTGTCTGATTTCATTATGTTCACTTGCCCATTAAAAAAAAAAAAAGTTGTTATGTTTGGACTCTATCAAGCTCCCTCCCCACCCCCTTTGCTTCCCCTCCTCCTCATGCAACTTCCATTGTTCATCAATTAATTCATTCTGGACTGATAGCTATGTATTCTTGCACTAACTCACTCCTCCCTCCCTCACTTCCTTCCTGTCAGCAACAACAGGAATGAACAAGTCTAATTGCCACATTATCAGCACATGTTGTGTGAACTTCTAAAAGGAGAGAGATCAACACAACTAGTTGCTAAGGGGCCACTTGAACGAGGACAAATACTGATTCAGGACACGTTAACGATTGCCAAATTCTGTCCTCTATTGACAGTCCCTAGAGACAAACATCATCTCTAGCCAACTCCACCTCACCGGGGAAACCAGCAGCCAATAGTGCTAATGATATTCATTGACTCAAATGGGACTCACTGTATTTCAATATGGCCATTGTTCCTCTGGACAAATGCTTGCACAGGCCATCCTCCTGCTGGTAAAGACCATAAACGCACACGTGCAAGTCTTCATCTACATACAAACACACAAGCACACGTGAAACAAAAATGTACGTTCATGCCCCGCCCCGCAGCTATCTTAAGTGGCTGTCGACTAACACTCTATTTAGCTAATTCTCCTCCACATAATTCGGTTCGTTGTCTACATCCATCATATCTGGCATGCCTTTCTCCATCTAGGTCAATACATTTAGTGAGAGAGCCCATCAGTCGGTCAGTGAGTGAGTTCTACAGGAACACCCACTACCTCTGAATCTACTAGACTACACACATGTGCCACGCCCATTCATTCTACTTAGCATAGAATTGATTGCTTCTATTCTCATTGGATATCTTGAATTTAACCAATAATACAGAAAGACCACCAATCCACACAATACAGAGACGACCAATGTAGCAGTACTAATGCTTAGTGTTAAAAAGAGCACTGCCACCACACTTAATTTTCTCATCTACTAACTTACCTCGCAGGAATTGAAGATCTTTAGCTCCTATTCCCTTCTGCCTCAGCCATTTAAAGAATCCCTCTACATTACAAGTGAAATAAAACACAAATACAACAACAACAAATACAACAAACAAACAAAGTTGTTAATTATGACAGAGCAAATATGACCAGCAAAAATGCAAAATTATTATCTTAGGTACTTGAAATATTGTAACAGCAGGAATTACTACTGGATCTGCGCTCATGCTTGACTGTCATGTCTAGTACACGTTGAACTACAAGGTGTGAAATAGAAATGGTGATAAATAGAGATGAATGTATAGCATGTATACAAGAATGCTGCACGATGTCGGAACTTAAATAGCTTACAAGTTTACCACCCACAACACACACAGACTCCTCCCCCTTTCCCAGTCCACACCCCCTGCCACACCTCCATGTAAGGCTGGAGATTGCTCCTCTGTGGAATGGGTGGACACTGTATCTTCAGGACTGTCTCTAGTGGGCGTGGCCATTGGAGAACTGGTGGGCGTGGCAACAGGAGAAGGTGCTGGTTCTGAAGTGTTAGCGGCATTAATGGGAGTGGCTTCTGGAGTAGCAGAGGGTGTGGCTACATTAGAATTAGTAGGAGTGACTGCTTTATGATTAGTAGGAGTGACTGCTTTATGATTAGTAGCTGTTACTTCTGACTTTCGTACTTCTTTTGGGGAACTGTTTTCTGGCGATGCAGAGAGTGCAACTAACGTAGGCTTAGGGGGCGTGGCCACCAGAGGCTTTGCAGGTGTAGCTACTGGAGGCTTGTTGGGCGTGGGCACTCTTGGTTTCGTGCGTGCCGCCACAGGTGGGCTGGCAGGAGCACGTGCAGAAGAAGCAGGTGACGTAGAGAGACTAGATGTTGAGGACGAAGGAGATGCAGCCGTAGCAATAGTAGTAGTTGCAGTAGTAATAGTAGTAGTAGTGAGAGAGTTGTTTGGGGGGCAGGACGAAGCTGTGAATGACAAATAAGACGAGGAAATAATTATTACATGTTCTCCAGTAATAGCATGGGATGGGATTTTAGCTCCTTTCTGATAGTCACATTACTATGTATATCCTTATACTATACCCAAGTCAATTTTTTATGCAAAAAAAAAAAAAGAGTTTGATAATAGCACAGTAGTGGAAACTGAGACGATGATATGAATGATATGAATGGTCACGCAAATCTATCCACGACATTGATGTACTTTACCTGCTAGGCTATGTCGCACCAAAATCCCTCAGCAATGCTATTTAGCTAGCGACAGGAAAAAAAATGAATATCAGCAAAATCGGCAGGAACAATTTAATATAATACAAGATTATGATTCCTTCATTGCATAAATATAAATTATAATCACTGGCTATAGTATTATATCTGATAGCACAGGAAACTGAGGTATTCGGATAAATAGCACTCATGCAGCGGCTTAATCTCGTGAAACTTTTCTCACACCATTTTTGGTGCTACTATATCTGCAAATAGTGAATAGGTCAAGATGGTAGAGTGAGATACCACAGTGGTGGTAGCCTAATCCCCGGCCAAAAGTTAAACTGAAGTGTCCATGACATTACACAGCCTGTTGCCCATGGCGATACTGCCATGTCAACATCTTGTAGGACATATAACACAATTTGGTACGACATTTGTGTTGATACAAGCTTACTAAAGTGAAGGCAAAGAAGAGAACGTCTCTTTGTTCCTGGAACAGCTGATGGGACTTCAAACATAAACCAAAATGTAAGTTTTCAGTCTTTAGAAATGAAATTAGCTATCCCTGTCTCAAACATGCACACACATGCACACACCACATACACACTCACACACACATAAGAAAAATCTTACTTTTGGAAGGTATCTTTATGTACTCGGCTTCATCCCAGTCAGCTGGTAGTGGAGCTAAAGAAACACGCACGCACACACACACACACACAGACATGCACGCACATGTAAAGGAAGCAATGTTCTAAGATTTCCTATTGTTACCAAACAACTAGTAAATTCAACACAACACACAGACCAACACAATGTGCTGACATGGCACAACTAAGTACAGAGTGCAGGAATAAGTTCAGCCATTATACTACTCAAGGCTATTTACTGTCTACACTCTACATTGGTTCAATGTCGCTAAGAAGACTAATTTCACAACTGATACATCTTCTCCTCCTTTGATAAACAGTATTGCCAACTCCCTTCTCCCAACTAAAAAAAATCTCCCAAATTTAAATTTTATTTATTCAAACATAAGCCCTTCTTCTATAAACGTAAAACTTCAGAAGTGCTTTCTTTTTACTCCCCAAGATTCCAGCTGGAGCTACGCATGAGTGATATTTGAGAAGGTACTATAGAGTATCAGTTTTCACTTGGCAAAGCACTGTAATGGACGCCGGCTTTCATAGCTCCATTCAGAGAGTAACTTCAACCTAGCTTGAAAGAGTATTTCACTCTTTCCGTGGGATTCACCTTGCAAAGAAATAAGAACTGCCAAATACTCCGCCACACAAACAATAAACAACAGATCAATTCACAGTAAACAAATATGTACGAAAAGTTAAGAGTGACACACACCCTGATTTGTACTGAATCACGAGTGTTGATCTAGATATGCATAGATTAGTCCTTGTAAGTCATATGACCTACCAATTAGTCACATGACCTACCAATTAGTCATGTGACATACTCCAATAAAATCCCATACCTACCTGACCAGTTCCCCTCCAGAGTAGCCTCTTACAGGTCATAGAGAAGTTAATACTTCCATGCACTAACAGATTTCCTTATTGTCAACAGGGAGGCCATTTTTTAAACCTTACGATCACCAAACAATACCAATCCTTATAACCCAATAATACAACTTAACAAGGACAATGGATCACAGGAACACCTGAAGATATTATGAAGCAGTACATCGAGTGGCCAGTGTTTTTAGTAGCACGTGCCTATCAGTGTCCTATATTGAAATTGTAACATAAAGGTGCATGCACTTGGCATAACAGATAGCTATAGATAGCACGTGCTACTAAGCCCATATGAAGTTTCAAGGAAATGATAGGGAAATGGAAATAAAACTCTCAGCCTCCATCTTCTCAAGCCTCCGTCCCTCCATCTTCTCAAGTCACTCAATCAGCGAGTCTGTCGTTTCTTTTGATGTTTAATTTTCTTCCACACATGCACACACACCAGCTGCTACTGACTCAGCAATTGGGGATTCTGGGATTTTGCCTGCAGGCAAACCACTGGTTACCTAATTGAACAAGACTCACAGTGACTTGTGGGTTCAGGTCAGGGGTCCGAGAAATACAACACTGTTAGAACCTTCTAATAATCTCACAGATTATCAACTTCAAAGCCATACGAACAGATCAGATCTGTCAACTACTGTGCCAGTAGATGGCGCGTTGACTCGTAGTAATTAAGGAGGTGCAACCACACACACACGTTGTGTTTGATGAATCTTTATGTGCCAATGTGTTTACACCTTATGAAGAATTTAAAACCAAACCAGTGACCAGTAACTTGGAGAATAATTTTGCTACTGCATGGAGACAGGTCTGATACAGAACATTTGTCATGTCTCGCAGGAAACGGATGATAGGGAGTCTACCATGCACAGCAATCAAACAGAGACAAAGATGCACCGTCATCACCTCTTAGCTCCCATCAACCTCCAGAACTCACTCCCATTTACTCCACCTCCTTTGCCTATTTGGTTATTTCTCTCAACCGTATTCCGTCCACAGCACTGCCCCACTTGGCATCCGGTAAAGTCGGCTATAGTAATAATACCAACTTAACAGAAACACGACTCGACTTATAAGCGTGAGATAGTGTTTGCCCAAGGTCACTGCCAAGTGACTCAACTTTGCAAGCATACACATAAATACACAACATCTGAGGCACAAAACAACAACAAACAACAATATCCAACACAAGAATGATCTTTACTCACAAGTCAAACTCCTCCTCCCCACAAATTACGCATTGATTCCTAAAAGTGAAACTTTATGAACCGAGTAGACTTGCAGCACCAGATATGGCAGTGAATAGACCACAAGATGCATATATAGCAAGCAGCGACTGCCACCAATAGAGAGGTTGTGACAACAACACTATGCTAGAACCTCAGGCTTCAGCCTCATTCATTCATCCCTTCTTTATTCCTACATCTATATCCATTCATTCATAGCTTCATTGATTCACTCATTCATTAAAGCAACCTAGAAAACTAGTGACTCGAGTTCTGCAGCCATGACCTTAAATAGAAAGCATATCCTCGTATCATACCGAAACACAAACACAGGCACATGGTTATCGCTACTGTGATACCCCGACCAGCCGCACACGCACACACACACACACACCGGACCAATCATTCGGAATAATATAAACAAACTTAGCATACAAATGATCGATACCCCTAGCTCATTCATTACATCCTCCATTACAAACACACGGCATCATTTCCTGACAAGTGTGAATCCATGCCACAAGAGATTGACTGGACCACTCATCAACATGGCCAATAAACATGTGTTTCTCCTTTTGTAACATTGTCAAGGACCTTGCTCCCCAAGGTCCAATTACTATTGTCTACCCTCAAGAGTTGTGAAGCCAGCCATGCCAGCTACAGCATTGGAGTAGTGTCTGTTCTGGCAATGGAGGAGAGTGTGTGTGTGTGTGTGTGTGTGCTTACATGTGACATCCACCAATACAACCTTATAAATGCGTGGGCACAACTGTTCACACTTCACTCTTCTCCTGGCTCACTTCCATCTTTTCTTTTTATGGCATGTCAATACAATTCAACTCAATGTTGCCAGTTGGTGACTTGCTGTGCATCTTTGATGTTTTTTAGCGTCAGTTCTCTCCCAGCAATAGAGAGGCAATATGGAAGCCCAGCTAATGCAGGAAATGAATCAAGATTAATAAATTATTAGCCCAGTTTGCAACCTTAAGTGAGAAAATCAGCTGTGGAAGAGAAATAACAATATTTTTCCACACTCACCACCAAACTTGTCCTCCAACAGCTGGACTAGGTCAGTTCTCCTGTTTCTGCTCAGAATGGCCTTGAACTTCCTGAGTTGCACGCCTGGGTTGACTCTTACTTTCTCAATCACTGCACCAATCAGGTATTTCGACTTGTCGCTTGGTGACTCCGCATTTTGCAGTATATCTTTGTAAACATCGCGAGAGATGAGTTTCTTTTCCAGCAAGTTATCGGCTACTTCCCTGGGACCGACAGCGAGGACTCCAGCTGCCAATTGCGCCCTACAAACGACAAGAGTTCTGCACTCAGGATTCATTTTCTTTGCATGGAAGATTAATGCGACATATTTTAGTAGGAAGAGAGAGAGAGTGGGCGGAGCTACAATGGCTGTTGTTTCCTGTGCACGCGATATAGGTTTACACTTTACTTCTTACACAAGGCGTAAGTAGTACGGCGCGGTGGCGGTGGCGCGCGGTGGCGGCGGCAGCGGCAGAAAACCGAGACGACAACAAGTGCAAGATGAATAAGGTAAGGATCGTCTACAGTTCATAATTCAGCGTTTGCTGAATCAGCACGAGAAATGTTCACAGACTCAATCGGAACTATGAAACAACTAACACCTGAACTGTCACATGATGGCGAATTACAAGTGCTTGTAGTGCTACCATCACATTCAATATACGATAAGGCGCCCAATGTCCTTAGATAGGTCAGGAAAATCTGGGAGTTATCGTGAGAACTCGTAAACCGCGACTATGCTGCAGCAGCAGAGAAATTATTCGACTACTTCGTCCCCATATCAGCAACAGAGGCGATACCAGCCAAATGTCCAAAGCAGGGTGAGAGCTGGCAATGGGACATCGTCCAGTACCACTGGTAGAAACAGCGTGGGGCACTACAGCGACGTTATGACTGAGTCTACCTGCAGCAGGAGGACAGAATTAGCTCAGAGCTACTACCAGGAGGCCAAGAGGTGAGTGAGTTGTGGGGGAAGCTAGAGAGATACAGCTGCTGAACAACTTGTGCTTGTAGGGTTTATGGGTATTGAATGTTGGTGCTGTGGTTGAAATGTTGGTGCTGTGGTTGAAATGTGGGTGGTTGAAATGTGGGTGGTTGTCATTCTAGAGTGGTATGCTTAGTAGCATATTACCTGCCACTCTACTTGGGCCTCAGTGTAGCTCTGTACTTTCAGCTTTGTACTTAGAATAATAGTAGTTTAACAGCTGATAAAACTTGACCTGACATTTGCCTTCCTGCTGAAGTCCTCCTCGTGAGTTATAATTAACCCAATGTTCTTGTTGCATCCCACCTGAGAGGGGCTTTGGCAAGAAGTTGAAATGTTGGGTTGAGTCATATATTGGCGGTTGAAAACCCCCCCTGCTATTTTAAGTAATTCGGGAATGACTGAATATTGAGAATGTTTCCACCCAGTACTAAACAATAGGACAGCGTCCTGAAGACTTCGTGCGGACTCGTTAATACCCCCACATTTTCGCTACATAAAATTTGTTAATGTTTGTTTACAGCGTGTAGGTTGAGTTGTGTATTGCTACACTCAGCAGGTGGAATGCTCGACGTTGTACAGATATTTCACTTATTACAGGGGCTGTTGGCCTATGTACAGAGTAATCTTACCATTTTTAATATATTGCAGAGTATGAAACGTAACTGCTCTTTCTAATTAGCTAGCTATAGCAAGAACTTGCTTATGCTATGGACCCTTTACCAATTTTTAAACTTTAATTATGAGCTTATGGCTTCTTGTTTCACAATCTTTGAGGCTTTGGGGGAATGACAATATTTAGCCATTTTAGAGGAAAGTAAGGTAGCTACCTGTGAAGCCATTTTCCTTAGGGTTAGACCTGTAGAAAGTAATGATGAAGCCTCAGGGAAGCCTATATAATCAAGCAGTACTAAGTCCAGTAGGAATGGAGGTCTACCTATTACAGGTATTGGTAGGAAGGGGTGATGAATCTTTACTAGTAGAAAAATTGCTAGGAGCGTAAGAGCAGCAAGCAAGAGAAGATTTGATCCAGTTTATTGGAATATTAGAAGTAACTGCCATACTGTTCTGTGTTGAACCACTTATTTACCTTGTACAAAGTTGTTCATTATTCTAGCCTGACTTTCAATTGCGATGTATAAAAACTCGCCGTTTTCTTGCATATTGTTAGCACTATTTAATGGCAGGTATTCATTACTTTTTTACGCAAAATAAATATTTACGGTCCGGGGGGTTGCTCCTTATTTGGAAAGATGTCGTCTCTGTCTGTATTCATTGGCAGTCGGGATCCCGCAGAACTGACCGCTGTGGAACTAAAGCTATGGTTGCAAGAACGAAAAAAATCTACTAAAGGGAAAAAAGCCGATCTTGTAGCAAGGTAATAGTAGCTTTAATCGTTTTATTAAAGTTGGGCTGAAAAGATTGTAAAGGCTATATGCATGAGGTAGCAACTTCAGTGCATGCACATTCACAAGGTTTCACTGTAATTTTAATTTTAACTAGCCTGGCTCTATTTTATTTATTGTTTGCAGAAGAGACTGTAAAAACTATGCATGAGTTACTAACTTCAGTGCATGCAAATTCACATTCAGCTAGTTAGCTAGCTATATGGCTTCATTGAAAGTTTGAGTTAACTAGCCTGGCTTTATTTTATTATTGTTTGCATTTGCAGAGTTAATGCTTATGTGAAAGAAGGTTTAGACAGTGAACCTCCTCTGTCTACAGTCAAAACTGCAGCTGAGCATTTTCACAGTCCTCCAATTGATGGATGGAAAAATATAAAGCAGGATCCATCAGTAATCAAATTTAGCAATTTTAATATAGGCAATTTACTGCTGTTGAAGTATTGGATAATTATTTTATGGAAACAATTTTACCAGAATTAGTGTATTCTGTCATCAAGCCTAGTTATTATCTATAACAATTGTCAAACCAATGAAATATAATAATCATTATTATTCATGTAAATATTTTCACAACATTGACATTGAATATTAATTATTAATAACAAGTTATATTTAAGGTGAAGGTGTGTGCATGTTTAAAGAAGGGAAGTTTAGTTAATCTTGAGTGGTCAATGACATTGTATGGTTGTGGAAAATTGTTGATGCTAACACAATGGAGGGTTGAAATTTGTTAGAACACAACAAACAAAAAATAAACGATCGGCAATTTCAGTTAGAGATGAAGGTAGTGTTCTGTCAAATATATGAAAGTTTTTTATTCGTTCCATTGCACGTTCTACATGAATACGTAAGGATGCAATCCTTCTTGTTGTAACCAGCTCATCCTCATCTAATTGTGCCTTTCCTCTCATAAATGGGGGAATATTGAGGTGCACTCCCTGCAAGATTAGGTCATCTTCTATATCAAAACCACGATCTGCCATTACTGAATCTCCAGCATCCAATAAATCTAATAGCCCACTCTTTCTTGTTAGTTCCTTATCTGAAATAGATCCTGAGAATAGCTTTGAAACGAATGTCACAGCACCAGATGGGGAAATTCCAATCAAGGCTTTGAAGGTATTATGGTTTTTATATTTTGAAAATGTCATCTGCTGAATTTCTGGAAGTCTGGGTTGCTCAATAAATATTTCAGTTGCATCGATAATAACACGGGTAGTAGGGTAAAGCTTTTTAAATTGCTTGGGCATATTACAAGCAACCAAATCTTTTGGAGGCCACAATGGAATCTCTTTGAACTTTAAATACAGAAAATTAATCCAAGTCACTATTATACGTGAAACAGTAGACTGTGAGATCTTGAATCTGTAAGCTAAATCCTTTTCCATGAGACCTAATCGTAGGCGAACTAAGACAAGAAAAAACTCATCTTCTGGACATAAACATCGTGCTTTGCACCGTCTTCCTCCTAACTCTACATCTTCTTTACTTGAATCATATATGAGGTGATTCACTGCTGGTCCCAGAAAGTTATAACAAGCTTTCAAAGCCTCATAACTAGAAAAGCCAGTGTAAAAGCTCAGCTGAGAAGGTGTACTAGATACACTGGACAAGCTAAACTTACTCTCATTAGTTGACAACTTCAGCTTATTAATTTCCTCCTTTAATTCTTGAATTTTAGCACAGTTTTCCTCTATATCATCTGTCTGAACTTCAACATCATTGCTTACAGTGCTTACTTCACTAGATGATTCCACAAGAGCTGGTGAGGTACAGAATGAACGTTCCTTTGGTGGCTTTCTCGAAGTAGATGGCTTTGAAATCTTAGGTATATTCTGGGATGGTACTTCGTCTGACCTAAGTAGCCTCTTGCAAGCCTTAATGAAATGCTTGCTACATACCCGGGTATGCTGATTGATTGGCAAGTTTTTTCGCCCAATAGCATGTACCCATTGCTTAAGCAATGCTTTTTTCTTCAGTGGCAAACGAAAAAAAGACAAATCGCAGTCCCGAGAAGAGTTGGAAGAACACCCAGGTAAACAGCAAAAGTGTACCATAGTTATAGCGAAATAACGTCCAACCCCCCGGACCGTAAGTTTATTTAACTGAATAGAAAGTAATGAATAAGTGCCATTGAATAGGATGATCTGTTACATGTGTGCACATTACAGGAGTAGGTACTCCTCAGCAAGCAAGTAAAAACCCAGTCCAAGCCCCTCCTACTGTTCACATGTAGTAGCTGATGGTATGTCTATTTAACCCTTTGCGTACGATGGTCACGAATCTGTGACACACCGGGTGCGTCAAGAGAATACGGCTGTCACGAATTTGTGACAAGCTCATTCCTGTTCTGTTATTACAGTTACAGAGCGCGTAGCGCGCTAAAACTTTCAGTAGCTTACATAGTATACATTTTGCAATCTCTATTCTACAAAATAAGTCTTATAAAATAAGTATAACTTATATCAAGTGCACCAACTAAATAAAAAAGAAAATTTTTTCTACACTTTGTGTCTATAAGCTATTTCCAAATAGAACATCTACTAAGAAGTAAAGGCCTAAAATAGCTAGAAATAAGCAAACTAAAACTAGAACTTACACTTGTGATTTCTCCTTTCATAAATATAAGCTAAAAAAATAGCTAACAAACTATGGCCTCCTCGATAATTCAACTAAGTTTGTATTCAAAACAACTCTATAAACTATAAACTAACGAATTACCATAGCTACAACGCTAGAGGCAGATTATTTGAGGCCTAACACAAAAGAAACACTCGCCCGTTTTCTTTTTCCACGTGTCGAACTCCACTGGTAAAACGCCGTCTCAGGCAACTAATTGGTTTTACGGCCGTGCGCATATTTATTTACATAATTGCTCGCCCGCATTCGTCCGCAAAGGGTTAAAGAGCATTCGTTAGTCAGTTATTTTCAATACTCTATTAGTAGCACGGTTCTATTGATTCCTGTATTTCTATTGTCACATGTACCATCTAATAATGCAATAATAGATTAAGTGTTGTTGTTGTTGTTGTTGTTGTTGTTGTTTGTAGGATCCTGTCCAAGGCTCTAGGTTCTGATGAAGTAGCTGATACCATGAAGGCTCTGAATCTCTATAACAAAGCCCTTACTTCCATTCGCTCCGGCCTGGCCGTCTTGTGCAGCAATGTGGGGGCGGAGCCTCCAGCTGACTCCACCCTCCATGACGTCAGGGCGAGGATGGAGAAGTAAGAAAGATGTGATTCAGACTCCAGCACTAGCGAGTCGAAACACTCTCCACTGGGAGTAGTTACATTAGGAGCATGAAGAATAAGATCATTTCTGCTTGTTTTGTTGTTGTTGTTGTTGTTGATTTTTAATTGTGTTTCTTATTGCACACCCTAGTCTAAAGAATCTCTTTTTTGTTGTTGTTTTGGTTTACATTAGTGGAATGGAACGTTAAAGATGTGTATATTATCCTAGTGTGTACTTTACCAGATGATATCTCGTAAAGTGTGTGATGAGGATATTATTGATGATGATGTGACAATGACTCCTATAATAGGTTATTGTTTATGCTATTGCTTGAAAGCACCCGTTGAAACTGAAACTTGATTGTCATGGTAGTGTTGTTATTTATCCATTACATTGTAGTATATTAATAATATTATTTAGTGTCTTGCTTTAAAGGCAAGATGTTTAATTAGAACAAGGTGTGATTACGAAAGTTATTAAGTTGATCTCTTTTGAGGGTTTTGGGTGGACACATGAAGTACTGTTGCTATGCTCAAGATGGTTGCTAGGCATTATTTAAATGTCTTTCAGACTGAAGGATCAGATCAAAGGTCGCATGGAGGAGCTACTGGATCAGGAGGAGAGCCAGAGACACGCCTCTCTCCACTCTGGCGACCTCACCTCTTCTCAAGTCCGAGCCAACAGGAGTGGGTCACATGATGATGCTGTGGGTGTGGCAGAAAAGAGGGCAGGGTCAGCCGTGAACGATAAGTCTGCTGACCTCATGTTTCACATGGATAAAGGTGGGTGGAGTTAATATGGTATTACAGTGCGAAAGAGAATGTTATTGAATACATTATTTTATCATTTAAATTGTCAACTTTTCCAGTAGTTTTGAGCAGCTCACTGGATAGGTTCTCTATTAATTCTTTCTAGAAAGGCCTTTTGCCCCACCCTTGAAAATTATTACGATCTTCATGGTGATATTTGCTGCATAATTTTCATCCGTTTGAGAAACCACCTGAAATTTCGAAAAATGTTGATTTGACCCCTCTCGAGTTTGGTTCTAAAAATAGCCTGATGTGCATCAGTATGTGGGAGCAATAGCATTATCCTCAGGGCATGATGATATTCTGCTATCTTCACTGCTTTACTGAAGCTTTTGTGCACTAAGTCTCACTCGAGTTGCTCATATATTTCCACAGCTGGTTGTGATGAGTGTTGTCATGCAGTGGTGTGTGTCAATGTTAGTGTACATGCCACATGCACGCTTATACAGAACACTCTCTTGCTTGGCTTTGATCCCTGTGTACGCTGTGGAGTGAAAGATGACGTCCAGGGGGTATATGACTAAATCCAATAGAGTCTTGTAACTGTATATTGTTATTACATTCTTAGTCCAGTCAATGGGCTGGAGACTAACTTGCAGTATCACTCACAACAATAATAAGAATTTTTCCAATGTTTAATCAGATTTCAGGATGCTGCCGGTGCTTTATAGACATGTGTAGGGTAATGTTTTTTTAATGACGATTATAGTGTCGCGCTACAATGCTACGTACGTTTCATTGCCTCCTTTGTTCAGACATTCTGTATCCAGAAACCTGATGAAGGAGTCATTGAACTGAACCAGTCTTGCTAGAGAGGCACTGTTGCTAGCCTTTCATGGAGGAATTGTTAAATATTCATTAACTGCTCTGTGTAGTGTTGTATTCAATTCAGCCTGTCTTGTCGCTATGCATCTCAGAGACAACTCACACGCCCCTCACTGTCAGGTCTTCACCACTTGATCTTTCCATCAGCCACCATCTTTAGACTGCTTCTTTACAGTTGCAATTTCTATGTGCCTCCCTGTCCTGTCTGTAGTAGTGCATGATGGATCTCACATGGTTTAACAGATACAAGAGCCTACAAGTAGTTTAATGTCATAATAGATGAAATGGAGTCTTTGAAACTTTACTTTTTTTTATAAACTCTGATGCAATACAGTAAGTTACTAACTAAACTAAGGAACTGTGAGGAAGACACACTATATAGCGGTGTAATTTGGAGTACTACCAGCATGGACCCCTATAAACATTGATGTAATTGCTGCACTGAATTGGTGCTTGTGCATAAAGACTCATATTTGAATTAGTTTTTAAATATAAGCATCGCCTGGTCCAGCTCTGCCTGGGTGGGTTTGACTGTATTATACTATTATTAGTAGCCAAGGTGTCGTAATAAGAGGTGGGTGGATCTACTAGTGTGAGACATGAGACATGTGTATGCACAGAATCTGATATTTCATAGTCCCTTGTTCTTGCTTCAGGTATTGGACTGTTTGAGGTGGATAAGGCTGACCAAGTGATGAAGTTTGACGATGTGGATGCCGTCAGTGTGTTCAGGTACCGGCAGCAGATCCCCGGCCAGCCCCCGGCATTCTTGCAGTGTGGGGGGTTCATTTACCCGCTCATTCCCGGGAAATCCCCCATTCTGAAGTCTGGAGACAAGATGTACATGTTTCCTGACCTTAGGAAAGAAGGTAAAGGGTGGTATGTAGTGCTTTGGGGGGGGGGGGGGCAGTGGAGCTGGTTGGTAAAGGGTGTTGAAAATAGAGTAGGTGTTGTGGAATGTTGTGTCAGGTGAGAGGGTGGGACTGGTTGGTAAAGGGTGTTAACTTATTAGGTAAAGTATCACTACATTTATTAAGCCATATATGGGATACTTTTTCTTTGAACTGACTATTGAAGTAGTGAAAAGCAATTACTGCATCTGAGAAGGTTATTATACAATCAGTATTTCTATATTCATGTGTGTATTTGTGTGTACACATATTTGTTCATGTATGTGTGTGTGTGTGTGTGTGCATTAGATGGCAGTTGCACAGGTATTTCCCTGGAGTCAGCGTCTCCCTCACAACTGTCCCACCTGGACCAGCTACTGACAGACCTTGCTCTGCTCAAGACCACTGCGGAGATCAACAAGATGGCGGCTTCTAGTGGGAAGGAGGATGGAAAAGTGGGAGTGGCTACGGGCAACAAGGCGGAGCCAACTTGGGGCACTGCTGTGGCTGGGGTGAGGAGTGTGTTTGACATGAAAGAATACATAATTGAATGAATGTATGATTGAATTTATATACGAATAAAATATGATTAAATGGTTGAAATTACATAATATGAATATTTGAATCAAAGAATAAATGAAAGAGATTTAAATCTATAAGTGAATGAAAAAGGAAGATGGAAGAGTGAGAGAGTTGAGAATGGATGGATGCAATGTGTTAGTGAACAAGGGAATGAAAGTCAAACTAGGGAGGGTTTCAGAATTAAGTGTTTCCCCCCACAAGTTAAGGTGTCCATTTCATGACTGACTTAATTTCTTGTTGTTATTGCCTCATCTATCTAACTGCTTTCAGTGCTGTGGTTTGTGTAGAAACTCAACATATGTAGCCGTGAGACAAGAGATAATTAGTGAGATTACAATGCCAGTGTCAACGGCAATCATGTCTGGGAGATTTGGACCAAAGGAAATGTTGTTTTATTGATAGTGTTGTTAATAGTGTCGTTATTTTTTGTGGTTGTTTTGTGTTGTGGTTGTCTTGTAGGGCATTGACAAAGGTGTGAACTGGGTTTCAAACAAAATTGCTCAAGGAACGGAAATTGCTGGGAACCTGGTCATTAAGGTTAGCACCATGGCAACCTCGTGTGGGTGGAATTGGTGGAGCTGGTGAAATGGTAGTTAATACTAAAACCAGTATACAATTTAATTCTATGGAATTATTATTGTAATAAAAGCAAGAATTCTTGGAGTGTTGATGAGTGCATTTATTAAATATTTGCTGCCATTTTTTAGGGAGCTTCAAAGCTTCGAGAGCGTATAGAGCCAGAGGAGAAGCCGGCTGAGATTCCAGTGCCTGTCCAGAAAGGCGTGCACTACACCCGGCAAGCCACTGGGTGTGTGGTGCGAGTCAGTGACTTCCTCATGGGGTCACTAGCACACCTCACAGTGAAGGCCGCCACCGGGGTCAAGAATGCAGTGCAGGAGTCAGAGGTGAAGATTACTAGCACGGTCGAATCCATGGTCCAGGGGAAGGGGTGGGAAGGGAGCCGAAACATGAGTTAGCAGCTTTTAATCATTTCGTTTGATTCTTTTTTTCTTTAATATTATTGTTATTATTACTAGCAAGTACCCCGCCACATAGTGGCGCTTGACGTATTGCAAAGTAAGAATGCAGTAGCACAAGTTATCTTACTCAGTTATCATTCTCTACCATTGGTTAAGGTTACATAAGTTTCCCTCTCCTACTCTCTTTTTTCTGAACTATCTGAGCTATTCTTCTACCCACCTCTCTTAACTTCAGCTCTTTTTCTTGAGTCATGGAGCCCCCTTTTACTTTGTCTATCTCTCCTGCTTCTGAATTTCTGTCCTGAGAAACTTTTGTCTTTTATTTCGTACTTTAGCCTTTCTTAACCCCCGCCTTTACTCATCGATTCCACCCGCTTTTTAATTATAATTAATCACTCGCCTTTTTGCCTTCTTTTCCCTTCCATTTTAAACCTACACCCCTTACCTCGCCGATTCTATCCGCTTTTCAGTTACGATTAATCGCCTTTTACCTTCTCTTCCGTACTTTTGCCTTCCTTTTTGAAACCTACGCCGTCTTCCATCGTCAAGTGCACCCGCTTTTTAGAAGTAACCAGCACGTTCTACTGGTTGTGACGATACTTTACCTACCACACCGAACCATACAAAGCTCATAAATTATTCATGAATACACACACACCGTTGTCGTCGTCGTCGTTACTGACACACAAGCGTATTATTATATAGATTATTATTATTATTATTACTACTAGTGGTGTGCTTGAGCACAAATATCGAGCCTGCCTAGTTAGGTAACATAAAACTACAGTATTGTCACTACACAATTTATATTTTAGCTTAGTTCATGCAAAACAGTATAATAGCAGTTGACTATTAATTTCAGCAAACAAATACAGAATTACTCTCTTACCTGAGTAATGGTAGCTTGTGTAGTATCAAACTTGAGCATTCTGACTACCTCAATTACTAGTAACTCTTAAACAAGCTCTCAGCTCTACAAAAAAAGAAGAATTATTTTGTAATAATTTTAGCTAACAAATATTAAATTTCATACTTACCTCAGCTTCCCCCAAGTAGTGGTAGCTTCCTTGGTATTAATATTGAGCCACTAATTCAGTCATTCTTGGCTGAAATAATTATACAATAACAGCAAGTTTTCTTGTTCTTACAGCCAACAATATTGTTAACTAAAACTCAGTGGACTCCTGAAGAGGACTTCGGTAAAAAGTCGAAACGTGGGGTTAAGTTTTTATTAACAATATTGGCTGTAAGAACGAGAAAATTAATATTAAGCCACTCCGACTAGCAGTGTCTCTTGATAACCAATGAGCAGCACTTTATCAGCCCCAAAACGACGGACTTTTGAAATTATGCCTGGTAAAGGGTTTTCAATGCCATAGTAACCAGTCGCAGAAACTTTTTGAGACTTGAAAAACTAGCATTTCACAGGAATTATCTCACAATGGGAGCCTAGATTGTATAATTATTGTTAGCGTATTCATCAAACAGCTTTAATTAGCATTCTAACTGCAAAGACACCAACAACAATGACAACAACAACATATACAGCCTTTTAGACAACTCGTTCGCGAATATGGAGTACTATGCTTGCATGTGTTTATGGTTGCAGTATGTAAAAGGTCACGAGGTGAACCCACATGCTAAAGAAGCCTGGAAGGTTACCAAGTCAGGAGTGAAAGGTGAGAGCAGTGGTTTAGGGTGGGTGTGGCTATCATCCGTCTGACCTTCATGTTGCTATGGTTACAGGGGTGGCAGGTGTTTTCACGGATATGAAGGCAGCAGCGGCTGCTGTGGTGCGGTCGGCTGGTAAGGAGACGTCTCGCACGGTGGGACACAAGTATGGGGAGGAGGCGGAGCAGGTGACAGATGATGCCCTCGTTGCCACCGGCAACACGGTCAACCTAGTGGCGGTAAGTTTGGAGCTATCCGTTATTATTTAGACAACATCACATCAGAACATCTACTTCATTTTCTGTAAATAGAAAAATATTCAAATGAATATTTACATAAGATATCGATTCAAAACTAACCAAGACATTCCGATCCCATAGGATCTTTGTCAGTTAGACAATGAAAAAACAAACTGAAAACTGTTAATTTTTTAGTACATATAATTTATTATGGATGATAATAAAGTAGTATTTTATAAGAGAATAGTGTTTAGAAAAAAATTTCTACGAGTTGAGTTCGTGATGTCCTTTTCTTTCATTGTTATTTCGTTTAGACCTATTGGAGTTGGAAGACTTGGGGAATTACCTTCTTGGGAAAAGTTGGTGAAGTGATGACCAAAGAAAGCAAAGACAAAGAGGACTCTACTCAAACAACTGTGAAATCATCATAATTTATTTTTTAAATCATGAAGGAAAAAAAAATTTGCACTTGATTTTTTACTTCCTGTATTTCTCTAATTACAAGTCATCATGACGCCATAAAGCGTCCTATTTTTGTTGAACCCATAAGAATATTGAAATGGTTATTTAGTGCAAAGTCAGCACCAAACGAAACTTGAATGCTTCAGAGTAATAAGAAATAAATAGATGCTATCTAATCCTATCCGCCACGGCGAAGGTTCTTTAGAACTATGGGCTTGATATGGGCCAAGCTGTGGCAGCTATTTGGAAGAGAAGGTCAGTCTAAGCCCAGTGGCTGAAGCTTCAAGTACCGCTTGAAGTAATGCTACCGTTCTTATCCGTTGTTTGTCAATGTTCTGTTTGGCAGAGTATAAAATTATTATCGTGGGACTAGACAATGCCGGCAAGACAACCATCCTCTACCAGTTGTAAGTTTTTTTTATTAGAGCACGTTGGCCGTGACTTGAGAGAGGTTCTAATGAAGTGTAACGGCCAGCGGGGCCCTCAATTGAAGGTGTAAATGATACACTTGCACCAGTGAGTTGGATGAAATGAATTAGTACACCATATTTGTTGGTATCTTCTGCTAAATATATTTTGATCCAGGGTAGTGTGAGTTTTCAGCATCTTCTGGAGGATGAGTGAGGGTTCTTTTTAGTGTTATTATATGCATTAGAGTACAGAGTACTGTATTTCACCTTTGATATGGGATAGGGAAAGTGTTCAAACATTGTTTAGTCTTTCTCTGGCTGAACAAACTGTTGAAAGTGTACTGGAATTACCGCTTTATTGATATTTGTGGGCATGGTCAATTAGGTGGTCCAGTGGCATTGGTGTGGTGAGATAAAGGAAAGTTTCTAAGCTACAATAGTGTTCTAAACAAGGTGCAAATGTAATTGTGTGGACTGAGTGTGGAGGAATACTTTGAAGTGTCTGATTGGATATGTGTGGATTGAATTTGCCAGCATGGTGGATTTGGTGGTTAATTTTTTCTTACATAATGATAGATGTTTCGATGCATGACCAGCACTTTGTTGTAGAATGGAGAATGGAGACAAGTGGCACTGGAATCGGATGGACTTTATTTGCATATTCCAATTCTTTGCTTGTGTAATGGAGACCATTGCTCCCGTATTTGTGACATCATGGATGGACAGTGCATTCTGCAGACTGGAAGATATGCTAGGATAGTAGTGTTGTAATGAGAGAGGTGAAGCAATGTGTCAGTAGGAAGTTGTAAAACGGTTTCCTTTAGGGCTGAAATGGGGAGGAAAGAGTTCTTTACTTAAGTTTCACATTCACTTAATCTTTGTTCCAATTAAACTTTCGTGAATCTTTATGCAATGGTTTGAACTGTAAGTCAGGCTTCTCTACTCTCTCTCTCTCACTCTGCAGAAGCTCAGCGGGTTAAGTCAGAGCTTCCAGAAGCCTCTTTATCCATAACTCTAGAATCCATTCATTCTAGGAGTGGTAGCAGAGAATTTGATGATGACTTCTTACTAGACTAATTGGAACTCTCATTATCAACAGGGCCTAGTAGAGATGATGTGTCATGTTAATATAAACAACATGTATTTCTTAATGAATATTGGCTGGTGAGCCAAGTGCTTAAACATACACACCCACACACACACACATGCACACTTACTGTAGCTCCTGGTGTCTAGGCTGCATCCCTCTTACCAGCTCTGAAGGTGTTCCCTGGAGGCTTGTTGGCATGGTGACTACACACCAGTACCAGCTGGGAGGCCTGATTTCCCAGTTATCCCCACCACAGCCCACTGTGTGTGTGTGTGTGTGTGTGTGTGGGTAAATCTTTGAAGTCCTTTTGTTGTTTTCTGATCCATTTACCTACCGCAGCCTGGGTTCAAAGGTTCAGTGGATGGTTGTGTATAAAGTGTATGAGTGGAGAGACCTGACTGGCACTTCTGGAGAACTGTTACTTGGTTAGGTTCCAGACACACATGAAAGGAGTAGTTGAAGCTATTCTCACAGGTTCTGAGGAAGTTTAAAGAGATCTTGTTCTATTGGAGTCGGATAGATTGGTGAATTGATTTGTAATGCAGTGTGTAAATGTGGGTGTGAAGTGAATCATTTCATGAGGATTTTGAGCTTGGATGAACAACACACCCCTTAATAACTTACCCTATATTCTGTATTAATAGAGAGAGAGAATGAAGGGATTAATAGAATTTGTTTTGGTGGCCTACAAAAACAGTGTGTGTTGTTTTTGTCATTCACCCTTAGAGGTTGCCAGGAGACTGTAAGGCACTGGTCTGGTTAGTGTCTCAAGCTTATGTGTTTGTCTGAGGAAAAAGAGTGTACAGGTCATTTGTAATACCAGTATTAAATTTCAATGTGGCTAGTGACCTTATTATTTCTGAACTTTCTGACTAGATTAATCAGTGGACTTTCTCAATTCAGTTAACATGGGCCCAGGTTTGTGTTGAATGTTCAGAGGCTGTATAAAGTTACAGGCTGAATGCTGGGAGAGACCCAGGTGTGTATGAAGTGTTAATAGGGTTGGGGGTGTGGTGCTTTAAATCTAATTCACCACACGGGTCACACCTGTTGTGATTACCACCTTGTTAATTATATATGTCCAACCCAATCATTAGTCTAGTAATTATACTATCCATTAATGTCATATTAGCAGCATGCACAGAGATCTCCTGTGAGGTGAATTTGGCAGATAAAGATAGTGATTATGGACCTGTGTGAGAGTTACTATTCATGAATATAGAATACGTGAATACCATTGTCTCCTTATAGCCCATATTCTATATGTATCAATAGTCCACTGTCACGGTCTGGCAGTTTTTGTTGTTGTTTACGTATTGTTTGTGTTTGTGTGCAGTGTAATGAGTGAGGTCATTCACACCTCTCCTACCATAGGCAGCAACGTGGAGGAGGTGAGAAGCCCGGGCTGGGTCTAGTGGGAGGGGATGAGTTGGGGCTGGATCTATGGGAGGGGAGGGGTGGGGCTGGGTCTAGTGGGAGGGGAAGAGGTGGGGCTGGATCTAGTGGGAGGGGAAGAGGTGGGGCTGGATCTAGTGTGAGGGGAGGAGGTAGGGCTGGGTCTAGTGGGAGGGGCTGGATCTAGTGGGAGGGAAGGGGGTGGGGCTGGATCTAGTGGGAGGGGAGGAGGTGGGGCTGGATCTAAGAGATGGTAGGGTTAGTTTTACAAAATATCCAGACATGATCTCCAGATGTCAGCTGTTGTATAGAGAGAAAACAAGGAAATAAAAAATGTTTCCAAACATTAAAGCTATCATTTAAACATGGGCAGGGCAGGGCAGGGCAGGGTTTCATGTAACACCTGGTGATTCTCATCTGCAATTATTTTTTTATTTTTTTTTTGTGTGTGTGTGTGTGTGTGTTATCCTTTCTAATGTAAGACTCTGGGAGGGAGGGGGTGGAGGAATTGATGGAGGAGTACTTACTTGATTGAGGGGTTGTGGTCTGAGATACCTGTAATTACTATGTGTGTGCGTGCTTGTGTCTAGGTAAAGTGGAAGAACCTTCACTTTGTGATGTGGGACATCGGAGGTCAGGAGTCTCTGAGACAAGCATGGAGCACTTACTACACAGGCACACACATACTCCTCTTGGTGGTGGACTCCACTGACAGAGAGAGATTGGCTGTAGCTAGAGAGGAACTCTACAAGATGCTGGGACATGAGGTGCAGTGCTAACACACGCACACACACACACGCACATACTACTACTCAGAAATGTCCAACCAATAGAGCCATATCATTCTACCAATTAGAGTTCACTGAGCATGGCATTCTGTCAGTCAATCTATTAATGTCTGCTCTCTCTCTCTCCCACGCACATGCCCAGACATCTATCCACATGTGTGCCAATGTATGAACTCATTGCCCACTCGTGTTTGTTCATTTTGACACCAGGTCACTAATGTTCACTCATTGGTCCGCCTGCACAGTCACTTCCACATGAACATGCTTGTTGTGGTTGTGGTATGGATCATCAACACTGAGTTTTGAAAAATAATTTTAACATTATTACATAGAAATGATTTTTTTTAAGTTTTGTCTCCATGGAGACTCTCTACGCATTCACAAGGAATTGAAATTATTTTTAATAAGTATTTAGTAGGGATAGTAATAACCTTGGTGAAACAGACAGTGAAACACACCTGGAACTTTCAACAGTACTGTAAAGATAGTCATAAGGGTAACAGCCAATGTGGAGGCTAGGCACATTCAGCCATGGAGGGTCACATATCATCCTGCAGACAACATCTCCATGCTTACACTTGACCCCTCCCTTATAAATGAATAGGTACACACATGTGTCACACATGAGTGTGTATATAGATATGATGTGTATAGATATATCCCATTTGTGAAATAGTGTATGGTAAATTAGTACAACTATTCCAACCCAATGGTTGATTAATATGGAGTTTGAATGCCGCAGGAGCAAGTGGTTCTGGAGCTTCTGTTTTGTTTTCATTTACTTTGCACTCTGACTCTACTTCCTGAGTTGGTGTAATCAGTAGTGATCCAGCCCTACTAGACAGTAACAACAACAACTGCTAGTGGACCCTGCATGGATATAATAACTTCAGTCAGTCTTTAACTCTATGTCGAATATTTCATCTTAGTTATCTTGTGACAAGAACTAACCTCCCAGAAATGACTATAAAGACCTTATTTTAAACAGTGAACTTGGCCCACACACTCTCTCTCTCTCTCTCTTCTCTAGTTGTCCTGTCAACAAATGCCCTTGTGTCTAAGCACTAATTAATTAGTGTTGAGCCAGTTTATTTCAATATAGACGATCAACTTCTGAGAGCAAACACCATCCATTATTGGACCAAAGCTGATTATCAAGTTGTTGGTTTTTGGACCTATGAAGGTTTACTGTTCTTCAAGTTGCACTGGTTGACCTGGTAGTGATTGGGCCGTTCCTTGGATAAGTTGGATATGCATACGACATTTCAACGGAGCGTAGTTTCCCACCTCATGTCCACTGTGGGAAAAAATACCCGTTTCATAACTGTGTTCCCTGTTTAGTACCACAAGTATTGGGAGTCCGCTTGTCATCAGTCACTGAAGACAAGTAACTTAATTGGGCGAGCGAAGCGAGGCTCTCACTAACGTGTCTCAATCATATATATATATGGCAAAGTTCAAAGAGGTCAATGTGTGTCCACCCCTGGAGGCTACTTAAAGATGTAAACATTAGCGCGTGCGCAAGAAATTACGGAGAAAGACTTCGAAAAAATGCTAGGAAAAGAAAAAAAAGAGCTATAGAGACAGAATGGGAGAGACGTTAGGTCTTCCAAAGTTTGCTGAGTTCATTAATTTTTTTAGCTGCGGTGGTAAGTTAACTTTGTTAATGCGCTGTTCATAATAGCTATACTCCTTACGTAATAGATTTGTTCTTACTTGAAAATCCAAAGTCCAAAAGTCAAGTCACTAAGAGAATACACCGTAATGCTGTATCTGCTAGAGCTCTGGTACAATAGAGTATTTTGAACGGAGCTTACTTTGGAAATGCAATTAGCTTAATTTTTTTTTTAACTGTTAGTTTATTGATCCTTACCCGTATCATCCTTTGAAATTTGATTTCTTACCCCTTGAAAATCCTTTGTCCAATAGTCAATTCACGAAGAGAATACAACGCAGGTCTTGTGTTGGCATATCTAGTGAACAAGTATGTATAAAAGTATTGTGTGTTGCTAAAGAATAGCAATACACTAAACAAATTTTTTTAATCTAGCAAAGATTATTAGCAGCAAGCATTTAAATTTCAGTCAGACCAGCTCGCTCGCTATTTGTGCTGAAGCACATCACTAGTTATAACCATGTGTCACCTGCTTCCTGGCAAAGTTCTGCTAATGGCTCAGTGTGATATTCTAGTGGTCATTGCTGACAGAAGCCTTGATCTACAGTAGGACTTCAATTATCTGAACACGTTGGGGCCGAGAGGTGTTCGGATAACAAAAATGTTCAGAAAGCTAAACACAATGAAGGCGTGGTCAAGCAATTCTTCATGTCTGCACGTGCTACTATTAGATTTTTGGTGTTTGGTTAACTCGAAGTGTTCAGATAACTGAAGGTCTATTGTATTTTTCTCTTTTTACTCTATTGGAAGAAATGACTGGCAAGCATCAAACTGATGCCTTAACTGTCCTTCTAACCACTGTATTGTGTTTGTATGTGTGTGCATGGGTATAGGAATTGAAGAAGGCCAGTGTATTGATATACGCTAACAAGCAAGACGTCAAAGGCTCCATGAGTGCAGCGGAGATATCTCAACACCTCAACCTCACCTCCATCAAGGATCATGGCTGGCACATACAGGCGTGCTGTGCTCTCACTGGAGAAGGGTCAGTCCGTCACGATGGTAGTCTTGTGTGGGAAACCCTTTACCATATCACTACACGGGGAGGGGAGGGGAGGGGTAGATTATTTGCTGTGATAAAGCAGGTGTGTGGGTTTGGCACCAGACCTTCCTATGTACCAGTTTAGTAAAGGGTCTGGCCATGTAAGGAAGATATGTAGCAGCTCACAATTAAACCAATAATAATAATAATGTATTTGGGGGTGTGGTTTACTGGTGCCACTACACACACGTACATACTATTTCTGGACTCGCCCACCTTCTCTGAGTGTGAAGTATAGAATAACCAAACCTATGGTTTAGCCTATCCATAAACCAGTGAATGAGTTATTGTTCTTACTGTATTTGTGTAGATTGTATCAAGGCTTAGAGTGGATTGTGGCACAGATCAAGAACCGGTAGCACATGCCCACTCAATGGCACGCCTCCTTCCCAGTCTATTCGGTTACTCATGAATCTCCACCCACTTTCTCACAGACTCCACCCTCTTTTACAATATTTTATGCAAGTCTCACTCACTCCATGTCCTGATACACTCACTAATAAAGTTTTGTTTTTACTGTAAATTCATAATTATTATTCAAATTATAGCACATCATCTCTGTTTGTATCTCACTTATTTTCAGTTAACATAATTATGCAACTTTTTTGTAAGGTATTAAATTGATTCATATTGTGGCACTGTAGGTGCTAGGTGTAATGGTAAGTGTTTACCAACCATGTGGCGATAGTTTAACCTACTATACGGGCTATAATTATCGAGTAATTTTAATGTGTATTTTATTCCAATTAGGAGCAGCTAATGTAGTGGTCACAGTAGTTTTGAGCTTGAGCAATAAAAAAGCAAAATAGGCCAGTTCCTTGAGGAAAAAAAAGAATAGTTAACCCCCCTCCCTTGATCATGGTCTGCTCACTGCTATTACAAGGCTTGCTTAATTGTAAAGTTATGTAATAGTACTGAATTTCTGAAGGTGGGTTGCTGGTAAGTGATTCAGAAGTTATGACTGCATCTTGTACAGAGAAAGCATTATTCTGTCTAACCGAAATTACCCATTTTGCTTTAAATATTGTGCCAGTAAATTAATCCACCAAGGCCTAATTAATACCAGTTGCTCCAGCAGAATGGTTAGATTAAGATGTGGATATACTTCACAGCTAGTATTATAACTGGTGCAAATGTGGAGTAGTTCACTCTAACCAGCCACACTGCCAGTGAGTGGGTGGACTGGAAGGTGATTAACTTCAATTTGAAACAGTTCATGCAAAAGAAAATTTTATAAAACGAAACAATAGATTACAATAATAACAATGATCAGGCTAGAGACTCTTTTCCAGCATCTCTCAGTGGCTGTGCAGCGAGGGAACTGTGCCTCTGTCCTGGGAACAATCACCACCTAATCCTTTTTTTCTCAATGATTTATAATTATTGTTCATTTATTTATAATAATCATAATAATAATAATTAATGAGATAATACGTATTCATTTATTTAATAAATGAGTACGTGAATAACAAAGTGAACAAATTCAGTAGTCAGTGCTGCCTAGCATGGTTACTCTATTTACATAGTGGTTTATAACCATCACTACAACCCCCAGTTATCAACACACACACACAGCAATTCTTGTAATGATGCTGGTTGTTTCTGAACAGTCAATGGCAACTTGTATAGTACATAATGTGAACAGTTCAAGTTCTCCACAGTATGTCCTTCTCCCAGTCATCCATACCAGCTCAGATGTCCAAGGTGAACAGCTTCTAGTTGATGCAACAATGTAGTATGGACAGCCCTGACACCACACAAGAGATAAGACAAGATATTAAAACCAAATATCTTAATGAATACTATGAGGTATCAGAAAATGTGTGATGGTGCAGCTATGTACACTAGCTTATTGTCAATCTTCAATTTTTTTTATTATTATTGTCAGCAAGTGACACTGGTAGAAGGGACACTGATAGATTACATTGTGGTAAATATGATAGTATATCTGGCTGGCCACTAAAAAATCAAGTTGCATTATTTATAGAAAATGGGTTTGATAGCTATTAATGAAGACCATTATTTGACTCATTTCTAACAAATTCATATTAGCTAAATTCTTACAGCATAGAATTTATGAATACTTATACTGTAACGACGTACATGTGGTTCCCCAACTGGAAAGACTGAAAAAAATTTTTCACCTAACCTAGCTAATGAAATAAGACCCAATCGACTATTCAACTTACTTAGTGAAGCAGATGTTCTTCTGGCTCTCAATGGAGGGAAGTCCTTTCTCTATGCAGTCTCATATCATCCAGTTTACCTGGCCAGAGATAGGAATCACAATTGCCTGTTCTTGGGGTGCGGTGACCAAGATGAACAATGATCTGAAAATAAATCGGAGTACTATTTCATACCAGAAGCGGGATCGCAACTTAAAAAAAACTTTTTGATATCTAGTAGCATTGTTCTGTGTAAAACACTAGCTGTGGCAATAATATATTCACACTATGCCGTTGAAGTTGCTCGCCGTCAGAAATCTCGTTTTCCTCTTCGCGCCGAGGCCTTCCCTCACACCCTGAACAATTGCGTGCTATACGCCAAACATGGAACGCACGCGCTAATCAAAGAGGAGTAAACTTCCTCAACGATTCATACCACACAAAATGTTTTGCTTTTATAAATTTGTTCATTTCTAAAATTGGAAACAAAACTAAATAAGACACAACTATATAAATTAATAATCTGCCACAAAAATCCTGTAGTGTGCCAAAACGAAGTCTTCAATAAAACATTTACTAGTCTAGAGAGAGAGAGCAAGGTTGAAGATGAAAGTGAAGAGATGAGCCTGCCCACTTGACTACTGCGCCAGCTTATCAGCAGCCGCATACACATCGTCTATATTGCCAACCATGTAGAAGGCTACCTCTGGAATATCATCCAATTCACCTGTACAAAGAAAGTATGCCAATATTAACAAAAAACAACAATAACAGCAGGTCATCATAATAACCTTTCACTTATTCTCAAATAAATGAACACAACTTCACTGTGAGCACGGCTCATTCCTATACCACTGTGAGCACATCTAATAGCAGACACTCCTCTCAGACACTGGCATCACTCTCATGGCCAACCTTCCCATTGAGTCTCAAGATGTGGAAAGATAAACTCCACCTTCTGAGGTGGAGCTATCAAGTAACTCTCAACCCACCAAACAGATAATGCCCAGCTATATGTAAACTCTTGTACACTCTGGGATACTCAGTGGGTGGGACGGACTTGCCTGATTATGTATTACTCTTTTTTCCCCTGAAACATTTGACTATATCATCTAAATAATAATCTAAATTATAAAGGACTGATAATAAACTCACCATCAATGATACTCTTGAAGCCTTTAATAGTATCCTAGAAAAAATACATATAACATATGAAATTTAATTCATAATATATTATTTATTATGATTCTATTGCCTAAAAAAAATCCCTCCCCCCCATACAACACATCCTCCATGATGTTTGGCTCTCCTTACCGCTAGCTCCACTAGTTTCCCTTCCTTCCCAGTGAACACTTCAGCCACTTGGAAAGGTTGAGACAAGAACTTCTGGATCTTTCTGGCACGAGATACTGTCAACTTGTCATCTTCAGACAACTCATCCATACCCAGGATAGCAATGATGTCCTGCAGGGACTTGTAGTCCTGCGCACACACACACACACACCATAACTCTGCTTACTCCTACAGGTCTATGATAACAACAACAACAACTACTACTACTACTACTACTACTACTACTACTACTACATGTCAATGTTGTGACTTGTATGAACTGTGTTGGCTATTTAGAGGTGGTGGCATGAGCAAGTACAAATACGAGAGCACTTGTTCTGGACACAAAACTATAAGAAACTAATTGCAGGCTGGAAGAATATTTGACAGATTATTGGCATTACTATCAGCCACTCCCCCTCAGTCCAACCCCTCCACTATACACATCAGCCACTCCCCCTCAGTCCAACCCCTTCCACTATACACATCAGCCACTCCCCCTCAGTCCAACCCCTTCCACTATACACATCAGCCACTCCCCCTCAGTCCAACCCCTTCCACTATACACATCAGCCACTCCCCCTCAGTCCAACCCCTTCCACTATACACATCAGCCACTCCCCCTCAGTCCAACCCCTTCCACTATACACATCAGCCACTCCCCCTCAGTCCAACCCCTTCCACTATACACATCAGCCACTCCCCCTCAGTCCAACCCCTTCCACTATACACATCAGCCAGGCATCCGGTACTATACAGACCAATCCACACTTCCACTGAGCCATTTCACACCTTCATTACCCACCCACGCATTGCTATCACTTCTTATCTACACCCCACCCCCCACTGACCCCACCCTCCTACCTGGAGGACCTTCTGCACTCCTCTGGCCACATCGTAGTGCTCCTGGCCCACGATGTTCACATCCAAAATTCTGGAGGTGGAGTCCAGGGGGTCCACAGCTGGGTAGATACCCAACTCAGAGATGGCACGCGACAATACGGTGTTGGCGTCCAAGTGAGCGAAGGTGGTTGCAGGGGCGGGGTCAGTCAAGTCATCAGCTGGCACAAACACGGCCTGGGAGGAAACAAGAATGACTATTTCAGTGGAGCCAGCGACACACCCAAGACTACAATATTACATCCCTCAGATTGCTAGAGAGAATATTCCAGCTAAAACCACCCTCTTTGACACCCCCTAACCCCAGCGTATGGTACATCAGCACAGCACACCCTCACCTGCACGGAAGTGATGGATCCCTTGCGTGTGGTGGTGATCCTTTCCTGCATGGTACCCATGTCAGTGGCCAGGGTTGGCTGGTAACCCACGGCCGAGGGGATACGACCAAGCAATGCAGACACCTCTGAACCTGCCTGGGTGAATCTGGGAACAAAAGAAAGGGAGGAAACAACAACAACAACAACAACAACAACAAACTTATAAAGAACCAATTGATCAATGCGCTTGTAAAAACAGACTCAGTATCAGGAGGTAGATCAGTGCACCTTATGAGAAGTTGCATTTCTCTTCATTGCTCAGACTTGAGCTAATGGACAAGTGACTCATCACATTTACCACAAGACAAACTGACATCAGCTACACCAGAACACAATCACTATCTCTACAACATTAGATCGAGAAGATCTGCTGAAGAAATTGTTCTTTAATTATACCTCCATTGTTCTATTTATTTTCAAGTTCTGATGAATTATAAATATAACACTTCAACTTAAAAAGAAGCTACCAAATATATTGTTACAACCATGCTATCTACCTGAAGATGTTGTCAATGAATAGTAGCACGTCCTGTCCCTCCTGGTCTCTGAAGTACTCGGCCACAGTCAGGCCAGCCAGAGCCACACGAGCACGAGCGCCTGGAGGCTCGTTCATCTGACCGTACACCAACGCAACCTGCTCAATTAAACAAAGGGGGGAAAATGACAGAAATAAAATTATCTTAATAATACATCCAGTAACAGCATTTTATAATGTCTGTTACATGGTAGTTGAAATAACAGCAACAACTCTTAATTTAAAAACTTAGAACATTTCTGATAACGCACCCACCCCCACTCTAAACAGAAAACTTTCTGGATTCTTCTATGACCACACCCCTTCCATACCTTGGAAGAATCGTCCTTGAGCGAGATGACGCCTCCCTGGATCATTTCATGGTACAAGTCATTGCCCTCTCTGGTTCTCTCTCCCACACCAGCGAACACTGAACAACCTCCGTGAGCCTTGGCCACGTTGTTGATCAGCTCCATGATAACCACCGTCTTGCCAACACCAGCTCCTCCGAACAAACCAATCTTGCCTCCCTTGGCGTAGGGTGCCAGGAGGTCAACCACCTTGATGCCAGTCACCAAGATCTCCTGCTTCACGTTCATGTCCACGAACTCTGGAGCATCAGCATGGATACCCGCCTCCCTGGAAGATGTCACATAATAGGACAAAGCATGATATAACCTCTACAACCAACCATCTACTCCTCCTATCACTACTTGCATCCAAACCTTGCTATCACTGTAACTTGTAAAGGACCTCAAAAATGTTACTAACATTTGACCTTGACTTAAGGTGCCAATAAAAGCACACCACCAGCCAAACCAATGACTTCTTCTACAGAATGAATGGGTCAGCTCTCTTTCACTCACTACCACCCACCAGAAGCTATATTTCACGTACTCAACTTTGACATCAATCATCAGTGCAGTACTTACTGTCTTCATAAGGTCTTGACGTATAGGCAGTGACACAATTAACTGGCATTCGTGGAAAAAATTACCAAAAAATCATTGGTAGAACAGAGTGCAATTTGTTATTTCTATTCTACATAACGTGCTAGCAGTTTGTGATATACTTTCTTCCTTCATAATTTTACTCACAATCCTCCTCCAATGGGTCCTCTCTCATCAATCGGCTCTCCGATGACGTTGATGATCCTTCCCAGAGTCTTGGGTCCCACAGGAATACGGATGGGAGTGCCAGAGTCCACACACACTTGACCTCTCACCAGCCCCTCCGTACCGTCCATAGCAATAGTCCTAACCGTGTTCTCACCTGGGGGAGACAATAAACACCTCTGATGTAGGGACATCGTACACAATGGGATGGTGATTCTTAACAGAGGGACTGCATGTGTTATATAACTAACATTATAAAGCATTAGCTGTGGATCAGAGACTACGAGGGATAATCATGAATGACTCCTTCAGGTGAAACACGGATAGTCTGCCATCACATCCACTAGCTATGCAATAATTCTAATCAGTGCCCACCATCACCCTGCACACCCATCTAGTTGCAGTGTAACTAATGTGATGTTAACAAATAAATCTACGATGTTTACTAGGGGAAGCAAAGTTTCAGCTGCATTTAGAAAAAAAAGGAAAGAAAAAAGGGGGGACAGACACACACTATTCACCCTGCTGGACAAACCTTCACCCTCCCTAGGAATCCTTCCGCACTAGCGTTTTGACTTGCACATTTTTAAGCACTGAAAGTGTCTCTTTCACGCAACAAAATGTGTCCATAGTTTACTCTCACTGACCAAAATTTATGTAAGTGTATATTGCCTTGAATATTAATAGCGCTGGAATGGAATGGGAGTTGTACATGAACTCACACGAGTATACCCTCCAATAATGATCAGTTCCCACTAATGCATTCCAATACTGCTTACTGCTATAGACAGTGTGAGCTTACACAATATCTTGTTCAACTTCCATTCCACCCCCTACAAAGTAGATTCCCTGCACAGATGAACTCGTGCAGTTTGTTATACTATTATAATGCACACATCATAGTAGGCACATAATCATGCCTAGAATAGTGACTAGGTCTCGTATGTGCTAAGGCAGAGCCTGGAAGCCCTTTTCATGGACCCACATACGATGAAGAGTGCTACACTGTACCTTCTGGTGGATCAGAGACTACAGGATATAATCATGTATGATGATATATCAGGTGAAACACGGAGTCTTGCCATCATATCCACCACAACAATAGTGAGTTCTCTAATCAATGCCCACTACAACACTACCCATTGGAAGACATACAAAGAAAACACAAGTTGCTACCCTGTCAGCGAGTGGGCATCTATTGGAAAGCCCCGTATTATTGACACAAACCACAAGACTAACTTTATATCAAAGTATTTGGAAAATATTGGCTAGAAAAAAGGTGTTAAAACTGCCCTATTAATTCAACACAATGCTACACTGGTGTTAACTAAAGCACTGAAGATTGCTAGTGAAATCTTTTTCACAAGAACTAGTTACCTAAATGTTGAGCTACTTCCAGCACCAGACGAGGTGACCTCTCCTCCACCTCCAGAGAGTTTAGAATGGGTGGCAATCCATCATCAAACTGTACATCCACCACAGCACCAATGACAGCCACTATCTTCCCCTTGGCACCAGTCATAGACGCAGCAGAGGCTGCAGCAGATTGCTGGGGCGGAGGAGCAGCCGCTTTGGCATACCACCTGGTGTTACCTAAACATACCCAAACTTGACACTTAAAACGAGTCTAGAAAGATGCCAGTCCGCTTTATCTCACCCCATGAGGCGATGGCGGGAAGGGGCGCCTTTTGGACATGTCTGAAAGATTGGGCTACCCTACTGGCCGATGAAGCACTGCCAACCAGTCTGCGCAACATGGCAGCCATTTTTGCAACCTTCAGAGTGTTTTCTGCTAGAGGTGAACGTGATCTGAACCACTGCGCATGCTCCGTGGGAGAGGGCGTAAACAAAACACGACCCTTGACCTTACAAAAAAGCGCGATTTTGTAGAGTAATTCATCAGTTTGCTAATAATATTTTTACCCATTTTGATTTCAACCTATTTTGCTTCAATCATTAATGCTTCTTTACTAGATAGAACGTTGACAGTACAATCAGTGCATTCTTCACTGCAGATGACCAGCTCACGTGTATGTCACGCCACTTCAGTGAATTGCTAAAGCTACTTCACTGAATCTAAGCAACAATATTTGCCTAAATATACCCCATCATGCCTGCATAATGCACATTGCTTTTAACTTAAATTCTGCAAGCAAAATCTCATGGAAACCCCTAGTGATCAGTCCCCATGTAATTCATCCAATATTTTTTTAATTTAATTGCCATATAAATAATCAGATCAATGTATAATCAGAAAGTGGTAATGCCAGATTTACATATTGATATAAATGAGGAGAAATGCCTGACACATAATTAAAAAGCTACCCATCCACCACTTTAGCCTGTATCCAACAAATTGTGATCTATGAGTAAAGAGGCCAACATCCTCTTACTGCCAATGGCGTCTGCTTTAGAGTTCTCACAGACTTGCTTCTGTATGCCTGAAAGTGAAGTGCAAGTTCTGCTCTGGTAGCCTCTCTTCAGGCAAGGCTCCAAAGCACGCATGACGTACAAGTCTGAAGAGATGAGCTTCTCCACAAACCTTATGTCATCATTTCTGGCTCCGCTGCCCTTTATCTTGACAGTTCTCTTCTGGAGAGCATCGTAGTCTGACTTGTATATTCCCACAACCTGGTAGTTGTACCTCAAGAAGAAACCGGTATCTGCAGATACCATCTCTGGTACAGACATCTTCCTCAAATACTGCATCACCAGCCCCGGCTTGTAGAATGAGAAGAAAATGGGCATGTAGACTTGATGACCCTGTACCACGTTCATCTGGATGTGCCTGACGAAGTCCTTGGTGAAGGTGAGGGTGTGGTCCATGAGCAAGATGAGGTCGTCATCTTGTAGGTTCTTCACAACATGGTGGTAACCAATGGAGTGGGAGAAGCTACTGCCGCTAAGATCGTATGAAGTGATAAGAGCTCTCGGGTACTCTGACACAAGATTAGCTACTTGCTGAGTGGCTCTACTCTTGCTCCCAAACAGCGACACATGAAGATGTGTGCTCACTTTATCGTCCAGTATGCAGACTCTGCGATACATCTCCAAGAAGCCCTCCAAGTTCACGTTGGAGGCGACGTTAATGATGAAATTAACAATCTTGCGATCGAGTATATACTGCCTCTCGTAAGTAGCCATCCCTGCTCCGTGGAAGGGCAAGAAGATGCTCGCCATCAGCTCAATAGGCTCAATTCTATTTTTGACCTTGCGATGAACGGACAAATGAAGGTTGTACTGAACTCCCGAGGAGTAATCTAGCAGCGCATAACCGTCGTAAAATCTGCACGGAGGAACAAACGCACGTTTACGATTACTATCCGCATTCATGATCTGAAGCAAAACTTCCAGTGCTTGGTTGACACCTTGTTCCAATCTGGTTGGCATGGCGACGACAGGCAGGTGCTCCTGGGGATGGAACAAGTGGGTGGAGTTGAAGTAGCGCCATATTGACAGGTCATAGCGTGAAGTCGGGTTGCTGAGAATGTCATACCAGAGCCACCTGAGGAGAGAAAGGAACAAGTCAAATTATAACATGACATTGTTAAGCCTGCAACCTAAAGTGCCACGCCCACATAGTGAATTAATAAACAGGCATAATGAAACTGCATTGAAATTAGTGGAGTAAGAAAATCTAGAGTACAACACAACACAGAACACCATCAACTCAATGCAGTCATACTTAACTAACAGAACACTATGGATGCTGATCAGGTATATGTATCTCCAACTCAGACAATCAGTATGGATACATTTAAAAGTCAAGTGGAAGTACATTAGAAGTATGTATGTATGTATGTGTGTGTATATATGTATGTGTATGTATGTACGTATGTGTGTACATATGTATGTATGTGTGTATGTATGTACGTATGTGTGTACATATGTATGTATGTGTGTATGTATGTACGTATGTGTGTATATATGTATGTGTGTATGTATGTATGTGTATATGTATGTATGTACGTATGTGTGTCAGTATGTATAACTACTAGTTTGAACTATCTACAGATTCATCAGACTTGCCTCTGTCTGAGTTTGAAGTGAGTGAGGTTCTGAGGGACCAGGTGGGACACTCTGCTGATGCCTGTCTGGACCTTGCGCACGTTATTCATGAGTCTGCGAAGCCGCACCTCTTCTAAATATTGGTGAACACGTAGCATGATATTGGGGTCTTTGATTGGATGGATGGTAATGGCCGCCAGCACTGCAGCACTTGTGTAGAGCTTGTCAGACTTGGTCACTTTCTCGTAGTCAGTCCAGAACAGAGACTTAGTCTGAGACAAACATACACACACACACACACACATGGGGAAGACGATAATTTAAGTTTGATCACTTTATTTTTCTCTTATTCCTCGTGTGTGTGTGTGTGTGTGTTACGGATAAACTGAACATATTAAACATATGAAATGTTCTTTTGCTTTGTATTTTGTTCCCAATATAATTGTTCCAGTTTTGGTGTGCTTGCATTCGGAAACTTAGTACACGACATACTTTACCACAAGAACTCATACTTCATAAGAAAGCTACAGTAGCTGAGGACCCGGCTCGGAGTTTCTTACTTTTAACACAGATGAAATAATTTACTTTCAAGTGACAGTATTTTCAATATCCTCGCGACAGTTTGTGTTTCTCATGGTCCCTGTTTTAAAAATTCCAAAACTGTACTGGAGCTTTAGCGCCAAAAATGCACACATTCATCAAGTAGCCTGTTGTAACTTCAAATGACTGTCTTAGCCTGCTTCACTGGGCTGTTCTCTATTACATGCACTCCTGACTTAGCCTGCTTCACTGGGCTGTTCTCTATTACATGCACTCCTGTCTTAGCCTGCTTCACTGGGCTGTTCTCTATTACATGCACTCCTGACTTAGCCTGCTTCACTGGGCTGTTCTCTATTACATGCACTCCTGACTTAGCCTGCTTCACTGGGCTGTTCTCTATTACATGCACTCCTGACTTAGCCTGCTTCACTGGGCTGTTCTCTATTACATGCACTCCTGACTTAGCCTGCTTCACTGGGCTGTTCTCTGTTACATGCACTCCTGACTTAGCCTGCTTCACTGGGCTGTTCTCTATTAGTAGTAGGATCTAAACTCTTCAGCTTTTGTTTACTTTGTCAACCATCAAACAAACAACATATACTGTCCCAAACTTAACTAGTCACTAAAAATAACACCACTCCTCTCAGCGTGGGTTGCTCCTGCTAGTACATTAATACTTCAGCACTTTAACCTCAGTATGCTGATGAAACATCAACAATAACAAATACAGGTGAAAAATTAAAAAAAATCTAAATTTGATTGCTGTTTTGAAATGCGAGTAAACTCTAACTTTAGCATATCCTACACAAAGACTTCTATGACACTAAATGCTACGTAAATTCAAACTTTAAGGTGTGGGTTTGGTTGCTAACCAGTTAGCCTTGTGATCTTCACTTGTTCACGAATGTTGCATGTGGCGCATTCTGATTCATTAGGTCATGAATTATTAGTCATGGATACATATGTTTGTCATTGGTCACAGGCATTATTATTATTATTATATAGATGGTTTCTTCAACTATCTCTCTGCTTGGTGAATCTGTGAACTTTATTCAACTCTACAAGCAAAATTATAAATGTTTTTAAAAAGAGCACCAAACCCTTTCCTGTAGTTGTTATGACTGAACACCAATCAGAATGTAGAGGTCACCTATGCTACTCTATAGACCCATCCTATGCTGGGATACAGTGCAGGAAATACACACTTTAAAGTCATACAACGTATCAAATTGCATTAACAATATTGTAGAGATTCTGTTGAAGGGACATATACAATAATATAAAAAGGTAAAAATGGTTGCTTCAGGGAATAAATATGTAGTTACTAGCTAAAGCAATCTCCACAACCTCTCAACTTCGTATAACATCACTTACAACTTGGCTCCACCCTTATCCCCACCCCCTCCCCGCCTGCTCCTTAAATATGTTTACCAACAACTCACCTCCCATGCCCAAGTACACTGTAGATCCACCATCTTGCTTACACAGCGACCAACTTCCACATCTTCATTATAGCTTACCACCACCGCCTACACACACACACACACACACACACACATCATCATCATCATCATCAGTCATTCGTCAGTCTCACAACAGTAGACCCACCAATGTTTCTATGATCCTCATATCTCACAATGTGTAACATAGTAGTATGTTATAATCCACACTGTAACTGTAGAAACTTGTAGCTATTCCATACTATTTACACTGAAGATGAAAGTTATGTTTTGTAGTTATCTTAAAGACTTGCTACACACAAACACATACAAACACAACACAACACACTCGCACAAACAGAACACACACACACAAACACTTCATTGCTGTAATTCCTTTATAAGAATGCCCACATAACTGTGCCTATAATATTAGGCATTGCTGCAATATGTGTGCCTTTATTCACTCAATTATGCCAATTAATGCTACCTGTACAATAGAGCTTCTAAAATTAATTAATTAATTGCTATTAATTAATTGATTGAGATCAATGTTTGGTTATTGCTATGATCCATATAATCAGTCATAACCTAACATCGAGTCAACTCTCAAGTCCATCTAAAATGGAGATTTTTACTACATTATGCTATTACGCCCAATCCTTGTCTACCTATTATGCCAAAATTGTACAGGCATAATGCAGACATTGAAAATTCTTTCCCAATAATATCCAATCAAATTTAAATCAAGTGACCAAACAATTTAATTAACAGACTTTGTTCACAAGGCCAGTTGGGGCCAGTTCATGTGGCTAAGGAAACATGTGCTTACCTGAACCCTCCCTAACCACACATCACCTAGATGTGGTCTAAATTAACCCACACTCAGCTGCCCTTACAATGCCTCTAGTCACTAGCACCTGGCCAGAGGGCACTCTGACCTCATAGCTGTTACCAGCTATGAACAACTAAGACCTGGAGAATGTGGCAGCAGATAGAGCTTCTAAAAGGAATTAATTAATTAATTAATTGCAATTGAATAAAATATAAGCTCCATGCCACATTTGACTGGAAACAAAGTGTTCCATTTTGAGAAGTAAACTGATAAAAGTGATTTTTGTAATAAAAAAATTAAAAAAAGCAATTGTAAGCGATTCTTTCACCAAATGATAAATACAATAAGGCTCTAGCATACTGTAGCTTCCCAGCTCTACACCTTTACCTACAAAACTTCCAAAATCTGTTTCCACTCTTCCAAGAGTTTTGTAACTTTCCAGGAGGCTTGATAAAACATGTATATTTACTAGAGAAAGATAGAGTGTAGACATTGTTCCAGAGTGAATTCCTGTTTGCCTAGACCCAGCACGGTCTGCACACCTGATGCTCCGATGCTCCGTGTAGCCACTTAGTTGCTGTGTTGTTCGCACCTGCTGTGTCCACAACAACCCATCTCCATCAACACAACACCAGCTGGGTTAAAACACGCTTTATACAAATATCAGTATTGCTTCACAATATTCAGGAAACCAAACACGAGCTGATTCCACGATCACCTCGAACTTACTAAAATAACACAATGACTAAACATACATGACCGTCTACAAGAATATTAGGCATACACCGGCACTCGTTAATGCCAGAATAGCTTTACTTCTTTAAAATGTATTCAAGAACCCAGCAGATTGAAGCAGTTAGGCAAGCACATAAGAAACAGTTGAAGATACAACTATAAAACTTGAATAGCTCTATACCTGGCTGCTACCAAACAACATGTTTGTCAGGAGGGAAAAAAAGAGAGAGAGAGAGAGTCATGTTGTGCCAGATTTTTTTGTGCAAGGTCACTTATTTACCATATATCTTCAAAATATAACTTCACTTCAATCTACCAACATAATCAGTGATGGGCAATGAGATGATTTCGGTAAAGTATTGAGTTATTCCACGATGACAATGTGCTACAGATCAAATCACAATATCACACCATAATTGATTGAATATAAAATTTAAAATAGATACATGTACAGCTTTCATAATTTCCCACGAGCATTTTTTCCCTTGAACACGTTTCCCAGAGAAATTTTTCCCAAAGAGCACATATTTCCCAGCAATTTTTAGACACATTTCGAGCACATATTTCTATTCTCATAACTACTGAAGACAGAACATAACTCAACACCAAAGAAAAGCTTCACAACAACTAACAGACCAAGGACTTCAAACTCGCTAAAAGCTATCATTTGTAATGTCACAGATGCTATCCAATGCCTTACTAATATTCCTTTACTCTTAGCAACAATTACCAGCTGTGGCTGGCCTCTAATACATGTACTGTATATGTTGTGTTTGTGTTCTGTTGTTTTCTTTAGAGTGTCAATCACAGGCTATTGACCAGCCACTGCAGCTTCAGAGAGATCCTATTAGTATTTGGTGCATGTTTGCAAGACTGACTCAGTTTCAGCTTGTACTGAAGCATTTCTTTATGCTGTGGTTATTAACCCTCAGTGAGAGGGTTATAGTAGTCGTTCTGTCTGTTTGTCTGTCTGTCTGTCACGCTCTGATTTAGGAGATGACTGACAATTAACCCTTGATTTAGGTATGAACTTAACTCAGAACGATGATTTAAGACCTTTTATGAGTGCACCAGAAGCAAACTGTTATATCTCACAAGCATGCCCAGTCATCAAGTCCCCACCCAGCTTCAGATGACAGCCATCAAGTCCCCACCCAGCTTCAGATGACAGCCATCAAGTCCCCACCCAGCTTCAGATGACAGCCATCAAGTCCCCACCCAGCTTCAGATGACAGCCATCAAGTCCGTTTGCAATGCCAGTTGCTGCTATACCAGAATAGTTTTATAGAGAACCCACCAGTCATTTCTTACACGATAAATGCCTTCTTCCTGCACTCACACCTTACCTAATATCATGCCAGATGCTACCCACCTGGCTACTCTTCTCGACACACCTCTAATATGCACAAAGAGACCATGTCAACACCACTGAACAGGGTATGTAATCTTTACATCCCTTACCATTTAGAAAGAGTCCATTATTTTAATGATAAAAATAAACAAATGCATTTGTAGTTGACTACAAACAACAAATAAACAAAACTATCAGAGAGAATGTATTAACTGGTGAAGTGTCGTTGTGAGCTCGCAGAATGTGAACATCACCACATGAATAATAAACTGATTAGCAAGTCCTAATAGATGGCTCCCAACTCATTACATGACTTCACGTGTACTAGTCCAGTTTCAGAATAACTTTACCAGTTCATGAATACAATACAATAGACCAGACAACTCTGATCTACATAAAGTTGTATCATTACTGACTAATTAACATGTGCCTTCACTGCATAGACTATGAATCAACTACAGCTCTTCAAGGAACTGTTGTCACAACTAACTCACAGCTGAATGAATTCATAGCAGAAGAAAAATAAAACTATATTTTACATTTGCGAGTGACTAGCCGAGTCCCATTCTCTGCCATGTCCTTATGAGTGGACCCTCCACTATTCCACAACACATGCATGAATAGACACTACACAACAAACCTGTCACAACCCAAGGAACAATAAATCATGTTCACTAGACACACACACACACACACACACACACACGCACGCACGCACACGCGCACGCACGCACGCACACACACACACACACACGCACACACACACACAAAATGCAAAAAATAATAAAATGTAAATTCTCTTGCTGCCGCTAGGTGGTCACGCACACCTGGCAGAGCCAGGATGCCTGTGCACTAAGGAGGCCACACACATGTGAAATATCTTTTGGGTAGTGTGAAGTAAGTTTTTGCTGAGCTGACTGTTCTGTCAAGCATATTATTATAAGAATCTAGTAGTGCCTGAAATCTTCTCCATATACCAATATTTCTACTAATAATTAATAAATAGTTAACTTTACCCCTGAGTTGCTTACAATCATTTCCAATAAGCACCAGAGGTGCTGCTGACCCTCTGTACTTCCTGAGCTAATACATTTAATCCAATCTCACGGACAGAGAGAATTGATGGGAACAGTCCCACCAGCTGACAAGCTGCTGAGACTATCAAGTAAGAGGGTTTGGAAACAGTGCAGCCATAACTACTTAATACCTCCAATCTCTTCTATAAAAACGGATTAATTTTTTCTCCAAATATAAAGACTTGCCAGCAACACAGCCGCAAGTGACAGCAACACAGCCACAAGTGACAGCAACACAGTTGGAAGAATCATTTCAAAAGCTACTAAGGAATGCCTTAAACCAGGACCAAGCTGTAGTCTAAATTTAATGAGCTTTCTTCAAAAAAAAAAAAAAAAAAAGTCAAAGGCAATAATATTGGCCTTTTAGAAAGCACTGTTCACAGACAGACACAGAGAAAGAATGAATGAATAAAAACAAAGGAGAGAATCACTTGAAACTCTCCAACACCTCAGAGAAGAGCTGTCAGAATTCTACCAAATTAGAATCGTCAGAATTCTAATCGTCAGAATTCTAATCGTCAGAATTCTACAAAATTGGAATATATTTTCTTGTTCACAATACAATATAATTGACTTCAAGTGTGCTTGACTCCTATAATAACCGCCCAAACTCCTCCCCCACCTCATCAACTCCCCCAACTACCACCACCATACCTTCAGGCACTCCTCCAGGTGAGGTCCCAACTTCCTCAGCGCACTTCGACTAAACCACACCCCCGGTCCTCCCATGCAGTAGTGCTCATCCTTGCGGAGCTTGATACGTTCCAAGTCTTCCGTGCGTCCAAACCCAGGTGAACCCATGTAGATATCCTGGGCAGGGTTCATGGTGCCGAGGAGGTTAATCATCAAGTCCATACGTACGTAGACATCATCGTCTGCTCTCATGAAAAAGTCGTACTCGTCTAAATGATGCTCGTATATGTAATGAAGCATACGATAGACTTTCTTCTGCGGAGGGTATACTGAATCATTCACATCCGGTAAGGTGACGATAGGGAGGCTCACGCTGAGGTTATCTGACGGGGATGAGAAGTACTGGAGATCAAACGTATCTCCCTGTCCCCAAGTATTCCAAATACCTAATGCCCGTGTGTGGAGATACTTCTTGGCCGTCACCACGCCCACATACAAGGTCTTCCTACGAGCAAACTCCATGGCAAGCTGTCGATAGCGAATGGATGGAGAATTAGGTGGCATTATATTTTCCACCCACGTCAAATTAAATTCCTTTGTTTTCAAGAAACGTTCTCCAGCACCTGGCATTTCTTCCCTAACCTCAGACTCTTTATCCCTGCTGGATATTCTGAGAGTTCTGCTTTGAACTACCTCTATGTTGCTGCACTGACCGATGAAAGTGGGGTTCTGCAGAGTCATCCACATCACAGGGGACACCACTACTCCACACATAACTCCAAATAGAAACAAAACAGCTGTTTTCTTGGTCGGCATTTTTCCCACTTGACCATTAAAGCTTGTCTTTTCCTTGCAATTTCCCGACGACGCTCCCGAGGACATAGAACCCCACAACTTCTTACAGGTATATAAACTCACTACATAAATTCCCAGTCTAAAAGCCAGAGGTGAGAGGGCGTGGACATGACAAGGAAACCAGCTGTGAACTTTATTCCTTTCCTGGGGAAGGTCTCTCCATCTAAAAATAAACTGTCACTATTCGAAGAAGATAGATTCAAGGTCAGCCCCTAATATCAGCCCGGCTACTAGCTAGACACGCCCCCGCGATAAGGAAACTGCCACAACGGCGATGCCTATAATTAAATTTACCGCGGGGGTGGTTAAGTGAAATCTGGAAATGGTTGTCAGACGTACATATTCATTTATTAAAAGGGGGCGGGAAACCGTTTTTACAGAAAAATAAAACTTTGCGAAAGCAAGACGCATGCGTAAAATAACGCGTTCCGTCTCTGAATTTGAATCTTATTTCGTAGTGTGTATTGTCTGATGTCTACGTCGTCCACTTCCCGCAAATCCTGTAAGCAAGCTCGCGTAAATTCCAGGCCATCGAACGCTGTTGATTTCTAATAATACCTGCAGTAATTTCTTTTTATTTCTTTTAGCTCCTCCACAATTCCTGAGAGGGACTTCATATTTTTTGCATTTGAAAGGATACAGTCACAAAACTTCGCTGGAGAGAAGATTGGTCCGCCATGGTGGCAAAGTAGAGAAGGGGCTCTCCAAATCCGTCAGTTATTTAGTCATCAATACTAAAGAGCCATATTCAAATAAAAGGGAACATAGCAGGAGAAAGCACTATGGAGTAAGTTATGGACAAAACCTATATAATTATTTCAATGCAAAGTAATAAATTTCATCAGAAGAATAGTTTGCTACTATTATATGATTAATTATCAAGTTCATAAAAACAAGATTGAAAGGTCAGAACTTGATAATTGTGATGTTAAAGCCTTTTCAATCCACACATTATGGCTCCTCTCCGGAGGGGGAGGTGTTTCCGGTCGACACCGAAAAGGTATTCTGACAGCACATAATTGGTGGTCTGTTGAGTACGAGACTGCAGCAAGCGGTACTACTCAACAGTATAAAGGGGGGAAATGTGATGGTCTTGGAAGTCGAGGGTTGTCGTAGCTCAGTGGTTAGAGCACCGGTGGCTATAGCTGGTGGCCCTGGGTTCAAATCCCTGGCAACAACTAAGATTTTTCACATTTTTTCCTTCGCTTTTTTTTCCTTTCCAGACACCTTTAGGTGAGAAAGTTTCAATCTATTTTATGATTGTTATTGTTTTTGTTTTTATGATAAAAACCAGTCAGATGCTGATTTGGTTCATAAGGCAAAGAGACTTGGAGTCAAGATTGTATTATTGGATGAACTTTTCATAAAGTTACAGAAATTGAACCTATTACCACAGAAAAAGGAGAAGTATTACAGAAGTAAGTGTAATAATTAAATACAGGAGAAATACAAATTCATAAATTCATTTTGTACTGCATCAATTAATATAGTAACAAGGCTAAAGTCCCCATTCCTTAGAATAGAGGATAATTCTGGACTGTACCAACCCTTAGTTCACGAAATGGAGGTGTGGCCGGTCCCTAGGAAGAATTGCCATCCCAACTCGTGTCCTTTTGATACTCCCAGATCCTATAGGACGTCCAAGACATTTAGCAAATCCAGAAGAACTCGTAGAGGCAGACACAGTGACAGGAGTGTGAAGAAAAGTCCAGGATTTTGTGACTGCTGTGAACACAGCTATAATGATTGGACTAGGGTATTGAGCTTGTCTCATATTTTCAGTAATACAAACTGTGAACATAATATCCAGTGTCTGGGTGGCCTTTTAGTTAAAGCTAAACAGTATAGCCATATATATTGGATAAACGACCAAATTTATTGTAATCACAAGATAGTTAGATGTTTAGCTAAGTCTGCTGGAGTAGTTCTATTAAAATTATAAACATTTTTATAATATTGTCTATTGTTTATTTTAAGCAGCACATAAGGACCCATGATCACAGACGCCAAGTGGAAGTAAAATTAGCAGCTATAGATGCTATGATTGACAGAACTGGCTACTCCTTGAAGATATTCTTGCAAAGAAGAAAAAGAAAACTGAACACTAGTTAAATAATTCTTATCAGCCAATATTTCATTATTTTATGTCTGTAAAAAAAAATACAAAAACTTAACAAAAAATACCGCAGCATGTTCGCAAGAAACGCTTTACCTAAATTCGTTTCGAAAACCACTCCATTCTTTATAAACGCTACGTACCTAATCCGCACTGAAACTCCGGAGAAGGCACAATAATGTCTTGGAAACAACAGAAGAAAAAAGGATTTGGTTATGGAGGTTTCTCACTGAGCAGTAGCTTTCATAAGTCTGGGGAACTTTCATCCTTTAAAAATGAAAACAAAGGCGATGGTTGGAGGGGTAAACATCATAATGAAGAAGAGTGAGTTTCTTTAACAGGAGTAGCTGTGGCCATTGTGGATTGAAGATGGTGGTTTGGTGTTCTAGTTACTTTAACCAATCTTCTGAAGAGAGTGCTGATGAAGGAGGAGAGACTGAGGAAATGGTGAAGCAAAAGATTGCTAGGGAATTCCGCTATAATGAGGATGACGGGTGTGACTATGAAGAGGATAAAGGAGATGATGAAGGTGACCCACTGGAAGCCTTCATGGCTGGCATTGAGGTAGAACGTTAGCATTAGTTAAAGCAGTAGGAAGTGTATCAACTTGGCTTGCATGTTCAACTTCTCTGTTGAAATTTTAGTCCAGGTAAGACTTCAGTTGTGCTGCAGAGAGAGGGCTAATTGTGTGTAGTTGTGTCATCACATGACCCGAGAGCTAATTGTTTCTGACCACACCCACTAAAGCTGTTTCTTGTTAGTGAGTGCTACGTTGTTACTGTCGCAAAACACTGAACCACTGCTAGTCATTGTCAACTGAGATAGTGTGTTCCACCGGTCACTACATTTATAGCTAAGGTATAGGGGATTTATTAGGAGGGCATTTCATTTCCCCTTCCCTTCCCAGAAAATTTTATTAATTTCATGAAGTAACAGCCCCACCCTTTGACCTAAAATTTCAAATATGTTTACCTCTTGGGGATTTATATCCTGGTATGAGTTTGCATGCTAAATTAGACTTGATTATAAAGAACTTGTGAAGAAGAAATTAAAGGGGATGGTGGAGAGAGGCAGAAAATTCTAGTGAATATGTCAAACCCACAATAGTATTTAACAGAGTTGCAGAGTATTGGCAAGTGTTTCTTACAATTGCTGAGAATGATGCAGCTATTCCCACACTCAATAGTGGTAGACAATATTGAATTTATTTTGAAAGCTAATTTATATAGGGGCTCAAAGTTTAGTGTTCAAGATGAAGTTTCAATAAAGACAAGGGGTTCAATAGCTGGAGATTCTTCAACTTAGGCAGAATCCAATTAGGATTTGGTTTAAACAGCCAAATCGATCTGGCGGCCACTCCCCTCCCTCCCTCCTGTGGTGGTATTAGAGATGCGTGTGTTTGTTGTGTTTGTGTTCAGAGTGAAATAAAGAGTGAAGAAAATAAGAAGAAGAAGGTTCCAAAGTAAGTTTGAGGTTTCACTGTTGCCATAGCAACAGTTGACACTATCCCAAACTATAGAGTACAACTTGCTCAGACATGACCCTTTACCTAATGTGACCAGCCTGGCTGAGTCTAACAGAGTTATAATAGCCTATGATTTAATAAAACACACTCTGCTGTTATTCTTGCTTGCCTATAGTGTGTATGTTTCCATGGTTACTGTTGCTATTTTCATGTTTGTTTAGATCAGTCAGAGATGACATTGAGGAAGAGGATGATCAGGTGGGTGTGGTGGTGGGTGTGGTTGCAATGGACTCGAGGGATCTGTTTGGAATGCTAGCCAGTGATACATTCTGCTTTATCAAACATACATACATACATATATATGTGTGTGTGTGTGTGTATGTACATAACGAACCCATCACCCCATAAGTCAATCTTATCAAGTGCTATTGTGTGGCCCTCTATCTAAGTACTTTGTACCCCTCCCCCTCCACCCTGCACACACACACACACACGCACATGTTGGTGCAGAAACACATTTTATGACATTCTCTATCGCGTCTTGCTGTCTATGTGCTATTGGAGCACTCTGCTAGTGTGCTTATCAGTAAAATAACCACCCCTTACCATGTTCTCTTTGTGCAGGAGAGTTATTTCAAGGCTCGAGCCAACGCCCCCATTATAGTGGAGGAGGACGATGCTGATGTCGACTACGATTCAGATGGATATCCCATCATTTCTGAGAGGTCAAAGGTCATAGACCCATTACCGCCAGTGGACCACTCAGCTGTGAGTGTGGGTGGGTGTAGTAGAAAGGGTGTGGTTTGTAAGATGGTAGGTGTGACACTTTATGGTGATGGCTCACCACAAGGCCAGATCAGCAGTGACTACATTGCCATGGCAATTGTCTCCCTTACAAGATATACACGTTTTATTTATGGCAGCAAATATGTACATGTAAGACACTATGGGAGGAAGTTACTGTGTGTGTGTGTGTGTGTGTGTGTGTGTGTGTGTGTGTGTGTGTGTGTGTGTGTGTGTGTTAGATCGACTACAAGCCCTTCCATAAAGACTTTTATGAAGAGCATTCAGAGATGAGCAGCTTGAGTGATCAAGAGGTTAGAGACCTCAAGAAGAAGTTGGGACTGAAGGTTAGAAGATTAGAGAATCACATGACTATGGTGTGACAGGCGTGTTAGTTGGCGAGCAAGCGAAGCGAGTGAGATACTATACCGAGGTAACAAATTGAGAATCGGGGAAATATGTGTGGACGTACAT
>WLWD01001696.1_pt1 | contig 120475 bp, 80 predicted proteins | sample 6712731 | NCBI WGS metagenome assembly WLWD01 (sample SAMN12718690, study PRJNA576275) | sponge metagenome | isolation source: marine sponge | host: Mycale hentscheli | place: New Zealand: South Island, Marlborough, Capsize Point | collected 2014-11-01
GGTTATGGTACAAGAATGTCAGTGAAAAGTAATGACGGGGGAGGGGGGGTTATGGTACAAGAATGTCAGTGAAAATTAATGACGGGGGAGGGGGTGGTTATGGTACAAGAATGTCAGTGAAAAGTAATGACGGGGGAGGGGGGGGGTTATGGTACAAGAATGTCAGTGAAAAGTAATGACGGGGGAGGGGGGGGTTATGGTACAAGAATATCAGTGAAAAGGGGGGTTATGGTACAAGAATGTCATAAAAACACTTACTTAACTTTTTTATTGGGGGTTATTGTACAAGAATGTTCATATTCCCCGTCCTTCCTTGTTTGCTGTTTTTTTCTATTTCCCAGACCTGTCAAGTGACACGTAATGACCAGGGGGGGAGGGGGGCAATTCAGCGTGGCCAGCTGTTATGTTACAAATATCATTGTTGTCTTGTGTTTTTTTGGTATTGTATGGAGGTTCCGGATCCTATGGGAGGGATCGTTCAGTCTGTGCCACCATCCATGCCGGGTAAGTTGAATTCCACGTGTGTGCTTGTACTGCTTTTCATTTTCAAATTACACTTTCTCAATACAACGATTGTTTCTCTCATGTACAGTGTGGAGTATACATACCAGGGTTCATACAGTGGGAGGCATGGCTGGGTTCCCCCCTAGAATTTTGGGAGTTGAATAGAAATGAACATTTAGGAAGCATTTATTTTTAGTCTGATATTGTATCCCATTATGTTCCTATCATAACTGAGCCTTTAGTGCATAGGACCGAACACTGATTATCAGTGTGAAGTATAGACTCGTATGCAAAGATGTGCATCAAAGTAGTGTAGGTTCCAAAAAATGGGTGTGGCGAAGTACACTCGGAGCCCCACCCCAAACAAAAATCCTGTATGAAACCGCATACAATAAATCATAAAGTTGCAATTATATAGGATCATGAATAATTTGTTGTTTGTATTACAAATATCTTTGTTGTTTGTGTTTTTGTGTATATGAAATTGTTTTGTAGTGGAGCTCGACGTCCGATGGCATACGTTCCTTGTGGACACTCATAGATGTCTCCTACATGATAACAATCAGCACCACACACAACAAACAACATATTTTATTGTTGAACTAATATAATATTGGTATAAAATGCATCAAACAATATTATTTCTATTTTATTTTATTTTTTTATTGATGGGAAAAGTGGATTTTTTGGGGGGAAAAAAAATTTTTTTTTGAAATATTAGTAGATGGCTTAAATATTATTCAATTTTCTCAATCAAAAAATGAGGGGAATCCCAAACTCTTGGTCTATTTAGTGATATATGGTTGCTATGGGGTTTTCCCAGCCAGCATCGAGTTGAAAAAATAAAACGGTAATGCACTATTCCGCGGTGGAAGATTAGATTTTTCCGCGCGCGTCCAAACAATTTGGGAACGAGAGGGTTAAACTACAATATTTTCGCTTCACGCAATTGTTCAATATTTCCCATATTGAATGCTCCAATGCCCCATGCGAGGATCTGGACAGCTATATTTTTGGAAATATGGCAGAGTTGTCTCTGAGTGTGTACTGTTTTGGATATTATCCACTGTACAATAAACAGCTTATTACACTTGTATAATATGAATATGACATTTCACTTTCAAGCTTGTATTTGAGTCAGAGTGTGATATGGCGAAATATTTCACTGGAGCAGGCTAATTTATTTTCAAGATCCAGAGGCTAGTGAGAATAAAGCCTGAGAGTGAGACATCTAGCCATATCACTCTGATGAGTGTAATAAGTGGTTTATTACACACTTCACTGCAGTAGTTAGTACTAGAGGACTGGTAACTCACAGTGTAAAGTTGGCTTTAGGGGCTACCCAAACCCCCAACTGATATTTTAACAGCTGCTCAAACCCTGTTGAATACCTACACAAGAGTAAGGTAGCAGTAAATACCAGGCAAGTGACAAGTTTGGCTGGTTGATGTAAATACAATGGTAATGAGCTTGGCAGTAAAGCTTGAAGAAATATGAGTTATTTCACTACCTAAAGATATCATTCTGAAGATATCTAGGGTGGAGTAAATACATTTATTCCACCTGGATATCTTCACAATGATATCTTTAGGTATATAACCCATGAAATAACTCATGAATTTGGATATTTCAGTTGATATTTCAGTTGTACCCTTGTAGTTATAGCAACCTGCCAAACTTATCCCTTTTCTTGGTTTTTACAGCTACTTTCCTCTTGTGTGGTGTACTTGACAGGGTTAGAGCAGCTGCTAAAATATCAGCTGAGGGTGTGGGTAGAGCCTATAATCAACTTTAGCTGTGAGTTACAGATCCTTTAGTACTAACTACAGCAGTGAAGATATCCAGTGTGGAATATACTACTTATTACACTCGTCAGAGTAATATGGCAAGATATGTGTTACTGCTTTCTTACTTTGCAATACGTCTAGTGCCACTGTGTGGCAGGGTACTTGCTAGTATATTATAATGGTGAAGTACTTCTACATATATGGAGAGTGAACTGAGCTAAATCTTTAGGATTTATTAATATTACATTCTAAACCAGTTAATTTATTATCCATAAAATGATAAGCTAAACAAGAGAGAGTTTTGGGCTACACCTCCACCCTTGTCCCCCACCTGAAATTCTTTAGCTCTGGCATGCACATATAGTCTTGTTTCTGTTCTTTCTGATTCTGCTGAATTTTCTCTCCGAGGCTTGACTTAAGATTGTCCAGATGTGAATTTAGCCTCCTACCAAACAATAACTCGGCTGGTAACATTCCAGTAGAGCTGTGTGGAGTAATTAGAAAATTAAATAGAAACCTCAACAAGTTCGTTTGCACTGTTCCTTCCTTCATTTTTTTCATTCCATTCTTAAAAGTCTGGACTGCTCTCTCTACCATACCAATAGATGCTGGGTGGTATGGAGGCATCTTGACATGCTTTATCCCATTTTTCCTCAAAAAGTCAGTGAACTCTTCACTGTGAAACTGCTAGCATTGTCTAAAACACAGCACTCCAAGTGAAGCGAATGATTTCCTTAACATTTCAATAATTTGCTGTTGACTTTGCTGGGACTGTCATATGAATTTCCAACCATTTCATGTGAGCATCAATTACGAGTAGAAACATCTTACCCATGAAAGGTCCTGCATAATCAATATGTACTCTTGACCACGGCTTGGTAGGCCATGACCACGGATGCAAGGGTGCAACTGGTGGTGTGTTCTGCTGACTCTGACAGTCAACACACTCCCTCCCACACTTCTCGAGCTCAGCATTAATGCTTGGCCACCACACATAGCTCCTTGCCAATGTCTTCATGCGAGTGATGCCAGGATGAGCCACGTGGAGCATTCTCAGAACATCATCTCTTACTTTTTGTGTATTACAAGGTTGGCCAGAGCAAGATATCCCTAGGGAAGAATTCCAACCCTTTGTTCGGAGAAAAAGAGAACTGAGTGTGGAGGATGAACGTGTGCTTGGGGGAGTCGAGTTTTAATACTCAATCTCGCACTATGCTCAACAAGATGTCTCTGTCAGTCCCCAACCGAATTTTCTTGCTTGTGTGACTGGTGAAGTATCCAAATAATCCATTAAGTTGACCACTTCCGCTACCTGTGGAACATCTGAATTACTTCTAGGTGAAGTTAATGGCAGCCTGCTGAGGGCATCTGCATTTGCATTTTTGTACACCATTTTTGAATTGTAGGCTCCCAGTGTCAGGGCCCACCTATTGATCCTTCCTGATGCCGTAGCTGGAACAGATTTGGTATATCCAAAAATATATGTGAATGGCTCGTGATGTTTTGAGTGTGAACATGCGGCCATACACGTATCGAATATTTTCTTTCAACCTGAGTTAGGGACCTTGATGCGAACGCAACGGGTCTCTCCACTCCATCAGTGAATCGATGTGATAAAACAGCGCCAACTCCATACGGCGAAGCGTCACATGCCAGAATTAGAGAGAGACTACTGTTGTTCCAGTACTTGGGATATCTTTTGAAGGTGTTCTGCTCTAGTTGAGCCTGTAATCAAAATATTGTCAATGTACACAAACTTTGGAGATACCCTGCAGGAGATTTTCCATTGCTCTTTGGAAAATAGACGGAGCTGACAAGATCCCGAAAGGGAGTCGTGTATAACGGAGCAGACCATGATGGGTGTTATTTGTAGAATACTGTCGGGACTCTACATCCAATTTAATTTGTTGGTAGGCATGGGAGAGGTCTAGCTTAGTGAATGATTTGCCACCCACTAGTTTCGCAAATTAACCCTCTATTCGGGGGATAGGATATTTATGCGATTTAGCTGCTCTGTTTATTGTAATCTTGTAGTCTCTGCAGATGCGAACAGTGCCGTCATTCTTGAGAACTGGAACGATGGGAGCAGCCCAGTCTGAAAATTGTACTGGCTCAATAATTTTGAGGTCCTGCACCCGATTCAACTCATCTTCTACTTTCTTGCATAGAGCATATTATGGTTACCAACGTCGCCATGATGTATTACTGATGTCTTTATAGTTACCTGCCGTTGGACAGGCTCGTTGACCATTCGCTTAGCGTCTACTTCCACTCGATTGGCCGGAGGCTCGGCAGTCGGCTCGTCCCCGCCCTGCCCGTGGCCGGATTTCTGGCCCCGCCCAGCAGGAAGGGTCCTTGGGACCGCTTTGGGCTGCGGCTGGCCGCGGCTTACCCTCCGCCGGCCAGCTGCTTCACAGACAGCCCCTCGCTTGCCGAGGCGCTGACAGTCCCCTGGCCGTAGCCGACTGCTGCCCGTCACGGGAGACCTCTCCCGGAAAACTCTACTACTGGGGTGCAGGTGGGTGGGCAGTTTCGCTGGCGGCTCTGCTGCCGTCCGCTGCTCCCATTTTCTTACTGTTGTCCATTTACTCTCTTTTAGACTGACTTGGTCACACCCATGACGCATGCGCCATCTATACCATTTAGCACGCTCCGCCGCCCGGGGCGTGCCTTGCTTTATTTACTTCCGTTGGTAACCTCAGTACACTTCGCTGGACCTGCCGTTACCAATGTCGCCATGATGTATTACTGATGCCTTTGTAGTTATCTGCCGTTTGACAGGCTCGTTGACCATTCGCTTAGCGTCTACTTCCACCCGATTTGCCGGAGGCTCGGCAGTCGGCTTGACCCCGCCAAGCCCGTGGCCGGATTTCCGGCCCTGCCCAGTTGGAAGGGCCTGGCTTGCCCGGAGACCGCTTTGGGCTGCGGCTGGCCACGGCTTACCCTCCGCCGGCCAGCTGCTCCGCAGACAGCCCCTCGCTTGCCGAGGCGCTGACAATCCCGCCAAAAACCACCCCAAAGCTGGCCACCCTGGAGAGCCCCGACTGCTCCGACCTCCACTCTCTCTTGGATAGCGGCTTCCCACCCATCCTGAAGAAGTGGCCCTCACCGTCCTTCCTCAGCACCAGGTATCTCAACAGAGCCTTCATGGGACATAACTCCTGCCCCGTCCTGCCCAGCGTCACCTTCGCTCCCTTCCTCAGCCTGTCGGTCTTCGATTCCTTAATGTGGAGCGTCACCATCTGAGGATTCTCCAGAACGTCCACTGTGACGTCCTTAAAAGTGAGGTGGGCTGCTTCATCAAATTTCCCGTCGTCAGGTGCCAACACCTCCCCTGCTCTCAGGCACCCGAAGTAACAGGCGCACGCTGCCGCCCACAGCACTACCCCTCTGTCACCCTGGCGTCCCCATGTTTTCCGCAATGCCTCCATGTGTGCCGGTGTCACCTTGTTTCTCACTAGACCCGCCTGGCCTTTCTCCGCCGCTCTCCTGGCTATGCCCCTTCGAACTTGTCCCAGCCTTGCCATGGCTGTCCAACTTGGCGCCGGCAGCCCCCCCTAATCTGGCCCTGTCTCAGGCCTGCCAAGTGGTGATTAACCGTGGAGGCTTGCACCCCCTCGTCAGCCACCGTCACTACATGTGCAATCGCCTTATTCTCGGTCACGGGGAGCGGGTCCTCCCCCATCCTGCGGCACAGGTCTTCATACCTTCTCCAGACCCCTTCGTACCGCCGCTCCGTTTTCGGAGCTATGCCTTTTCGGAAGTAAACCGCTGCAGATCTAGCCACTGCCGATCTGACCAGTTCTCGCTCCCTGTTACCATCAACTCCAGCACTCGATCCGGCACCGTCTGCTGTTCCCCGTCGCTGACCTGCATGGCAATACGAGCAGACGTCAACCTTCCCTCTGGACAGCTCGTCTGCCGCGACGTTGTCAACCCCCCTGACGTGTTCTGCTAACAGCACGAACTCTCCCGTTGCCTTCATGAAAGCCAGGCACCGCCTGAGGTGCATCGCTTGCGGCTCTCTGCATGACCTGACCTCAGGGTTGCCACCACCGCCATGTTGTCGCAGTAGAACAATACCGTCTTTCCTCTCCACAAGTGGCCCCACACTGCTGTCGCCACGACTATTGGCAACAGCTCCTGAGGCATGATGTTCCACTGCCCAGCTGCCGGCAGCCGCTCCCAGCTCAACTGGAACCATCTGGTTCCCCATGCGGTGCTGCAGCCCCATGACCCGGATGCATCCGTCCACAGTTCTACTTGCGGCTCCTCTGCTTTTACCACTGACCTCATCATGGCTGTCTCATTCTGCTAGAAGTTATGGCAAACACAACAATAAAAGATATAGCCAGTTCTATTAAGGCTAGCAAGTTTTACACCATAATGGCTGATGAGGTTACTGATGCTTCAAACAGAGAACAAGTCGTTATCTGCTTTCGATGGGTTGACAATAACTTTGAGCCCCATGAAGATTTTATTGGCCTGTACAAGGTTGACACAATTAAAGCTGATGCAATTGTTGCTGTGTTGAAAGATGTAATATTGAGGTTAAATTTAAGCATTAATCTCTGTCGAGGTCAATGCTATGACGGTGCAGCTAATATGGCCGGGTCTAGAAGGGGTGCTGCTACGCAGATTCTTCAAGAAGAAAGCAGGGCTATATTTCTTCATTGTTACGGGCATGCTCTAAACTTAGCAGCTTCAGATGCAATCAAACAGAGCAAAGTATTAAGGGATGTACTTGATACTACAGCTGAAATATCTAACCTGCTTAAGTATTCTCCTCGTCGAGATGCTCTTTTTGAAAATATAAAGGCTCAAACAGCTCCTTTTGTACCTGGCTTTCGTACCCTTTGTCCTACTCGGTGGACTGTCAAAGCTAGTTCACTAGAGAGTGTCATTAATAATTATGAAGTATTTCAAGACCTGTGGGAAGAGGCTAAGGATATTTGTACGGATTCACAAAGTCGAAGCAGGATAGCAGGTGTTCAAGCACAAATGAGACGCTTTGAGTATTTTTTTGGGACCTTTCTTAGTAACCTTATTTTAAGACATAGTGACAATTTGAGTAAAACTTTACAGTCACCCATAATTAATGCCTCAGAAGGTCAACATATTGCTGAAATGACATGCCAGACACTGGAAAAAATTAGGAATGATGATAGCTTTGAATTTTTTTGGACGAAAGTGCTTTCTTATCAAAGTGAATTTGATGTAGATGAGCCAGTCAGGCCTAGAAAGAGGAAGACACCAAGAAGGTATGAAGTGGGGGAAAGTGAGGGTGTTCATCCAGTCACAGCCAAAGAGATGTATAAGCGTGAATACTTTTTAGCTTTAGACTTGATTGTCAACTATATACGTGATCGGTTTAATCAGCCGGGATATACTGCCTACAGTAATCTTGAAAACTTACTTTTAAAGGCTGCTGAATGTGAAGATTTTTCTGACGAGTTCAAATTTGTTGCTGACTTTTATGGTAGTGACTTTGATCCAGTTTTATTGGACACACAGTTATCATTGTTTGGTACATGTATTGCACACCTTGGTTTAAAGAACCCTACTTTTTCTGACATAACCAAGTATTTTAGAGACATGTCACCTGCAACAAGGACCAGTATGTCAGAAGTATGTACACTTGTGAAATTAATATTTGTTTTGCCAGCCACAAATGCTGTGAGTGAGCGGTGTGCTTCAGCTTTGAGACGTGTCAAAACTTATTTGAGGACCACAATGAGCCAGAAAAGATTGAATAACTTAATGACTTTACATATACACAGAAAGGAAACTGACCAACTCTCTTTAGAGTCTTGTTTAAATAATTTTATATCCGGTAATGAACACCGAGAAAAAATATTTGGACAATTTTAAGTGTTATAGTTTCTTTTGTATATATATTGATAAAAAATATTTGGACAATTTTAAGTGTTATAGTTTCTTTTTGTATATATTTTGATAAAAAATATTTGGATGATATAGTTTCTTTTGTATATAGCTAATAAAAATTTTTCGATCAGTTGCGCAGCTGCATGGTTTACATAAACCCTGGCCACACCCATACCACACCCACTTCCTGGCCTGACCACTTAAAATTTGCTTCCTCCGGCCCTGTGATGGATTACCACGTCAAAGATTCTCGTTTCACCTGGTCTATGTGGGCGAGTGATATTTCCTAGTATCAGTCAGGCGTAACTCTGACTGTTAGTCGAACCCTCGGAAATTAACTACCAAAGAATAAAGTTCTTAACTATGACACAAAGGTTATAATTAAGAAACACAATCAAGAAGACTACAAGGACAAAAAAGAAATAGCTGAAGACAAGAAGTCTTTCACAAAAAGAAATAAAGGGGATTTACAGGATTCAAGCACAAAAAAGAAAGAGATAGATAATGATTACACAACAGACTGAGGTTGACAGTGTACACAGAAATGGACCAAAACTGAACCTAACTCACTGTAAAAATTATAGCGTGAAAACCCACCCAATTCACACCAAACTGGTGGTGTGAATGCCCACCACCTATGCATAGTGTGTCCTTCACACTTTCTTCCTAGTGTGAATGCACACTTAGTGTGAAATTCACACTCAATGGAATAGCATGGACCCTTTACCGAACATTAATTATATTAATATGCAGGCAAAAACCAATGCTATTATCATTGTAATCTACCTTATAAATGTTTTGTACACTTGTATGCTTGATAAGAGAGTTGACTATGATTTTAGTCGTCTGATTAATGAGGTCTGGGATTACACCAATCTCTTTTTGGAAAAAAAATGTTGATATGTGTTACTAGAATCAATGCAACTTAAATTAATTCAGCATTAATGTAAGTATGAGTTCATAGTGATTGTGGTAAGAATTCACACTAAATTTGGTGTGTACTTCACACTCAAACTATGAGGTGTGCGCATCACACCATATTTTGGTGTAACTATTGTTACAAGTGATTCACGCTTAATTTGGTGTGAACTACACACCTTTTGGTTTACAGTGTATATAGTGTGTGTGAGTGAAACATACATAGAAGAAGGATAAATGAGGGGAGGATTTCATGTCGACCAATCAGATAGTGCCATCAAGGTGAGCACTTGGTAGGGGGAGTGAGAAAGAACGCTAATTGCATGAGAAAGATATATGACTGTGTATAGGTGCAAATAGAGTGTGGTGTATGGTGTGTTCATGACAGTTCACAGTTTATTTGGCAGGGCCCAAACTATATATATATGTATATATATATATATATTATAATATATATATATATAATATATATGTATATAATATATAATACAAATTTATTGCACAAGTTAGCATGCAACATGGGGAGATTTTTTATGAGCATATGTAAGTATTTTCAGTGAGTGAAATACAAGTGTGAGAGTGAATTGTAATCCACATGCTGTACTTGAGTACAATAAATTGTTTATAATACATTGGATTTCAAAACAACAGCTTTCTCCTGCTTTACCTAACATTTTTCTCTTTGCTTTTAAATGTTTCAGCAACATCCTTGAAACTCTTTGTCCATCAAAATGAAATACTCTTTTTCACAATCATGTATGTGCCTATACAAGCTTCTTGCTAGAGAAGACTAGTCACCAGAAGTGAATGAGCAAGTTGAGAGCACTTCAACAATTTGTAAGGAGCTTTGCTCATGCAAGTAACCTATAGGGTTTAAGACAACAACACTGTGAGTATCAGCAGTGTGTGTGTCTGAGTGTACTGCATCGACACCGGTCATCTAGATGCTGTCCACCATACTTGTTGAATACTGTGTACTCCTAGAAGACGGTTTCACAAACTAGGTTTAAAGCTCACGTAATAGCTTAAAATTTCTATTTTGCAGCAATATCTCTAAAGGCAGTCATTTTGCAGTGCTGAACATTACCATTGATATAAAGAAAAAGCTGGTAAAGTGAATAGCGAGTCCATTTGAACTCAACACATTTTGTTTACTTTTTATGGCACCAAGGTGATAAGTTGTATTCTGTTGTATTTATTAATACTTTTGACTTCACTTAAGGTACTAAATATGAGAGCACATAATTGTCAATTTCATGCGTGTCGTTATCATGGGCCTCCATTGATACATGTGTAATGCAGATTGATATAGTTAGCTAAGTGTCTAAAAATTCAGTCCTTCACTTAATTAATTAAATTTTAATTTAAACTAACATTAAAAAGTTATTCCATATTAATTACTACATGTTCATTAATGGCACATGCAGTTACAACTGGCTTTGCTGTTGGCATTGGTGCCACTCGTCGATGGGCTCTACATAAACAAGAATATCACATCGGGTAATTTAAACCAGGACACCACAACAAGTTATTTGATATATTATAATCTTTAGAAAAATTATAATATGAAGTGAACTGGTTAATTGAACTTCTAAATAATATATTTTGGATTTAGCTAGTGTTAATCTATAGGCCAAATAGCAATCTATATAATAATTTACACAAGGACAATTTGTTAGTTGTGCAACATAGAGGTAAGTCTTGCGTAGGTATGTTCAGTTGTGTGAAAGTATTGTGCGTTACAACTACTATTAAGAATATCACAAAGAAAAATTTATATAACGTGACTTGATTTTGTTGCTTATTTTTCAATTCAAACAGTTGCGGGGATCGGTTACTATGGCATTGAATCCCCTTTACCGCACTCAGTTTACTTGCACAGCAATCACTTGTTCTGTTAATTTAAATGCTTGCCTACACCATATGAATTGCATCACCAGCCTCATACAGGCCAGAGCAGTGACAGAATGAGCAGTAGGGGAAGCAATAGAAAAGAAAGAGAATAGAGACTAACAGAGAGACAATCATTGTTTTAAGGTTAATAATATATAATTTACCTACTAGATAATATAGTTTCTAGCTACATGAATTAATACCTGGTAAATTTTGTTGGCTTCTTCCCAGGCTTCTGACCCATTTTGTTTCTATAATATTTCTTGTACAATAACACAACTACTACTTGAAGGATGTGACAAGACACTCCTCCTAAGACTATAAGAACAACAACCGGTATGACTATGTGACGATTCTCTTTGATTTGCTGAGCAATATATGATCTAATTAAATATCCAGTTCCAGAATTGGGGCCTTTATTGTATCGAAGTCCTGAATAATTTTGTGGGGAGTAATATGGAGTGCCTTCTTCCACTATTAAAGTAGTAAATAAATACAATCAAATTAATCAAGCAATTAGTCTAATAACTATGGAACAACTATGGAAGGGTAATTTATAGGTAGCAGTCACTTCTATCTTCATCATATAGTTCAGAGAGCCATCATCATTTAGACACTGCAAACAATTTACTGAAATGTAATGATTTAATTGAGATATTATACAAACACCAGTGTTGTATTTATGTTAGTTGTAACTCATTATTTTCAACATACCAACATAAAATGAGTCATTCAAATCCAGTAATTCATGTTTTAATGAGTACCAGCCATTGCTCTTGGGCTGATTGACAGCCCACCTTAAGAGTGAATTAAGACCATCGGTTTCCAACTTGTAATATGAATTGTCAGGATCAATGAAGCTATTGTTAATGTACCATGATATCTCAGTCTCTGATGTGAAAAAATATTGTCCAAACAAAGCAGTATAGGATAAATTTTTGAATTCTATTTCATTCCATTCGGTTATTTTCACTTTATCTATAGCTAGAATACAAAATAATGATAGAAAAAAAATAATGTTCACTTTGTCCAGTTGGACTCATAATACAGACTCCATACAATTGGAACAAACTGTATAAAAAATGTTGGAACAAGAATTTTGTCATACTTGAACTTCCTATTATAATTAGTAGATTTACCTATTACGTCATTATTACATCACTTGTTTTGTGTATCACGTGTTGCCGTGTGTGGTCTGTTGATTTCTTGCTTGAAGTTAAATTACAACAGGTTATGGGCCCAGGACGTACGTTCAAAGATACGGTAGCCTGGAGCAGGTCATAATAGCTAACGAGTTTGGCGCGGGTGGCAGTTAGTGTAGAACGATTGCAAATAACTGTGTTCGTTGAGTTATCGGATTCAGAGTGGACTCCGGTGTGGATTATTTAGAAAGGTCAGTCAGTTCCTGGCAATCTTCTGGCACTGGAAAATTGTGCATTGTGGAAAAATGGAGGACAAGTGGACCGTGGATAAATCGGGTGGATCCAATTGGATTACTTGGAAGTTTCAGGTAAAGCATTTACTGTTGGGAAAAGGATTGTGGAAATATAATGAAGGATCTGCTACGCTAGCAGAACATGCAACGGAGGAGCAACGGTTGAAGTTCAATAGTGAGTCTCAGAAGGCATTTTCTATTTTAGCTATGGCAATAAGTGCCTCACAGCTGTATCTGATAACCTCCTGTGAAGAACCAAAAGAAGCTTGGGATGCTCTCAAGAAACATTTCGAAAGAGAAACACTGGCAAACAAGCTCTTCCTGAAGAAGAAATATTTTCGAAAGGAAATGAGTGAAGATTCTTCCATTGAAACGCATATTAAGGAAATGAAAGAATTGACGGACAAACTTAGTTCAATCGGATCACCTATTTCCGAAGAAGATCAAGTGGTCACACTTCTTGGAAGCTTGCCTTCACCATTTGCCTCCGTTGTTACTGCCCTTGAGGCACGTGTGGATGATTTATCACTTGACTTTGTTCAGCAGCAATTGCTTCATCAAGAAAGAAAGATCAAGGTTCAAGAAGTCAAGGCTGAGGTAGGACAGAACTCAGCACTAGTGGGAGCACAGAAGTGGAAACCTCCCAAATGTTGGAGTTGTGATGAAGTAGGACACATTCAGAGATTTTGTCCAAAACGAAAAAAATCTCAGCATCGAGCAAAGATCATGGAAGAAGAAATTGAGTCTGAAGCAGAAGGAACGTTTCCTGTATCGGACATAATGGATGAGGAGAAATGGCTAGTGGACTCGGGCGCGTCTAGCCATATGACTTACAGAAGAGACTATTTTACAAATTATCAACCATTTTCTGTCCATGAAAAGGTAAGCGTTGGCGATGGAAGAGTTGTCGAGACAGTGGGAGTTGGAAATGTTCGATTGGACATGCTTTTCAAAGTTAGTCAGGCAAAACGAGCTACTATGTTTGATGTATTGCATGTTCCTCAGTTAGCATGTAATCTGTTTTCTGTAAGAGCAGCCGCAAAGAAAGGAAACACCGTGAAATTTGGGCAAATGAAATGCTGGATAAGTGGTCCTAATGGTGGTTTGAAAGGAATTGGTTATGCATATGGGAAGTTGTACCAGTTGAAATGCAAGGTCATTATGACAGAGGAGAGTGCATCGATAGTGTCTGAAAATAAGTCAAATATTGATTTGTGGCATCAACGGTTGGGCCATTTAAATTTTCAACAACTTCGTGTCCTCGTGGATCAAGAACTAGCTTGTGGCATCAAGTTACCAGAGTCTGCAAAATTATCATTCTGTGAAGGGTGTGTAGAAGGGAAGATGCAGCGCAAGCCATTCAAGTCACTCACATATCACCAATCAAGAAGGAAGTTGGGACTAGTTCACAGTGATGTATGCGGCCCCATTACAAGTGGAATCAGTTGGAGGAAGTCGTTATTTTGTCACGTTTGTTGACGATTTTACAAGGTTTATCTCCATTTACTTTATCAAGAGCAAAGCTGAAGTGTTTGAGAAATTTAAGCTTTTTGAGGTGATGATGTCCAGTGAGTGTGATGCTAATATTGCTAAACTCAGGACTGACAACGGAGGTGAGTATATGTCCAAGGACTTTCAAAGCTATCTCACTTCAAAGGGAATTGAACATCAACTAACTGTACCTCACTCACCTCAGCAGAATGGTGTTGCAAAAAGACTTAATCGCACTATAGTAGAATCTGCTAGGTCTATGCTATCACATTCGAAACTACCAAACAAATTGTGGGCTGAGGCAGTAGCGACTGCTGTTTATATTCGCAATCGTGTCACAAATAGTGCAAATGAAGACCATTTTACTCCATTTGAAAAGTGGTATGGACACAAACCAGATGTTTCTCACCTCAGAGTATTCGGGTGTGCAGCGTACTGCCATATTCCAAGTGCAGAAAGAAGAAAACTTGATAAGAAGGCTCGAAGAATGTGCTTTGTGGGTTACAGCAAGAATCCTAGAGGGTACAGACTGATGGATTCAAGTACAGAGAAAGTCATCACAAGGAGAGACGTTTCCTTCAATGAATTTGATTTCAGATTTTCTAGTCGAAACAGTGACGCATCTTGGAGCTCGAGTGAAATGTCTTTTGATTATGAGGAAGAATCAGCTGAAGTTGAGCCAGTGCCAGAAACTGAATCCTTGAGTGCTCCACGAAGGTCTCAGCGAACTGTCAGACCTCCAGACTACTATGGTTTTCCTGAAAGGTTAGAGGCTGCAGTGAATGTTGAAGGTATTGATTCTTCCACAACCAGAACCCATTGTGCTTACACTGTGCATGAAATTGTAGAGCCAGAAAACTTTGATGAAGCTAGTAAAAGTCTACAAGCAGAGGAATGGAAACATGCAACAGACTTGGAGTATCATTCTTTTATTGAGAATCACACCTGGGATCTAGTAAAACTTCCGGAAGGAAAATCAGTAATAGGCTGCAAATGGGTATACAAGGTGAAATATGATGGTGAAGGATAAATTGATCGCTTCAAAAGTAGACTGGTTGCAAAAGGATACTCACAACGATATGGGATTGATTTTGTCGAGACGTTTGCTCCAGTTGTTCGTCATTCTTCAGTTCGAACACTTTTGGCTTATGCTGTACAAAACATATAGACATCCGTTTCCACTTTGTTCGAAAAGCAAATGAAGAAGGCATCATTGATATCACATATTGCCCAACAAATGAAATGGTAGCTGATCTGCTAACTAAGCCCATCCCTCGTGTGCAGTTTGAAAAACTTCGTGCATGCATGGGAATCAAAGAATTGCATTGATGAACTCTACTAATTAAGTGGGAGTGTTGGAACAAGAATTTTGTCATACTTGAACTTCCTATTATAATTAGTAGATTTACCTATTACGTCATTATTACATCACTTGTTTTGTGTATCACGTGTTGCCGTGTGTGGTCTGTTGATTTCTTGCTTGAAGTTAAATTACAACAAAAAATAATTATAATATTGAGATTTAGCATTTATGGTTTTATTCCTTTAGAAATAAATAATATTGAAATTCATCAACATTCTTGCTGATTTTTTACAATAGTAATGTATTAAAAAAAGTTTCTGATAATGGCATTCTTACAGCCTTGATATAATATTGCAGGCTAGAGTAAACAGTATGACCAGAGGTTACATGTGTTTTAAATCATTACGTAAGAATAAGTGAGAGTATAGCTCTCAGACTATGCCGGTACATAGGTAGGTTAATTTAAACTTTCAATATTACCTGGAGCTAGCAATATATTTAGATCATCTTCTTCAACATACTGACAAGAATAAAACCCAGCACTATCTTCTGTAACTTCTACATGAATTTTATTTGAATGAATTGGATCTACTTGAGCATTGTCTGGTAGTCTTGAAGGCATTGTTAGTTCATCTTCATAGTATGTTAGCATATCAGCACGGTATATCCAATGTAAAAATCCTTGGTCACTGCATTCAAGAGTAACACTGGAATTCAGTGGTGCCCTAATCACTTTTTCTTTTAACAATCCATTATTCATGCCATTGACAAATAACCTGACCTTGGGTCTTTCTAAATATGTAAATTAACATCTCATATGGTCAAAACTGAAATGACTATGTATTTACATGGACTCTCAAAGCTCCATTTATTACAGTTCATAATTTGCTACTTTATTATAACATATTTTATTCCGTATACATGAGGGTATTAATAGTAACTTGTCTTAATCAGCATAAGATGATGTATATAATTAACTTCTAGTTTATACAGCCTCTTGATTGTGGTTGTTGCCTACTATATTATAATAATTGTAGGCAATGTAAATAATCAATTTACATCCACAACTTTTGCTATTGTCGTACAGCAGTATCAAATTTTCTAATCTAAGTAGCAAATATAAGAAATTCGCTCTGTGGTATTTACAAAATGAGGTTTTTAAGACCAACATTGATAGCATAAAACACATTAAAGAATAGTTGAGTACATAGACATTCCTCTCATATTTTGTAAAAGTGCTTGTTATGTAAAATTTGGAAATTCAATTGACAATAAAAGTCTCTTATTCAATTTACCTTACAAATACCAGGTGGGGTTCAACATTTCTGCCTGTTATTGCATTAAATTTGTAATTTATATCATGTAAAACTCTAGCTAGTAGCAATACAACAATACTTCATGATTTATTGAAGTACACAATGCTGTTATTGAAGTTCTTGCTTACAAGCTAATGCCTTTTTTTTTTCACTTCAAATTTTACTTACCTCCAACAACTAGCTGAGCCAGTTTTGATGATCCAGTCACATCAGTTGTTATACAATAATAATATCCTTCATCGTATAATTCAACATTTTTGACACGAAGTCTGCTTGATATCTAAGTATTATAAACACATTAGCTTATTATGCTATTTTAGATTATTATTTAACAATAGTTTTCTTTGATATATTTTTTTCATGCCTTCTGATTACTGTGGTGTATGACTCTTAATCTGTTGTTGTTTTTGTTGTTTTTGTTGATTTATTTTTTGTTGTTGCTCCTTTTCCTGCTAATTATTTGTTTGCTATAGACTGCAAAAAGTATAGACTGCAAAAAGTATACGCTGCCTATGTTTAAGCAGATTTAATCGCTACGGTTATAATGTTGAACTTACATAGAAATTGCCATTTTTCAGAGGAACCACACTTTGCACGATACTTGTCCTTGATACATGAGGCAATGTTGCGTTTGCTTTCTGCCACAATAGTCCAGTGTTATTGTTAACACTGATAACAGCACAATAGAATGAGGTCGGCTCATTCACTTTAACAAATTTTCCATCAGGAAAATCAAGAAATTCTACAGCACCATCTGATGCTAAGAACACATATAACAATATAAGTACCCGTAACTAACCAAGGATTTCAATATAATCTATTCAAAGTACTTTCACTTATATATTAGTTAAAACTATTTCCAGTTACTACTTAGGTTATTGATCCATCTCCATATACCCAGTAAGCAGACTCAAGATTACTGAAAATGTAGATAGTAATAATTCCATAATACAAAGGAATGTCAGCAGGCAGGTATCTAGAATTAATCCTGAAGCGCTTGCCCAGAGGGTTACAGTTAGTTTATCTTTGGTCTGTTAATGAAACATTTAATTATTGATGAAAAGAAATAAAATCATTAATTGAATATGCCAGAATTATTTCGAATTTTTTTAAAAGATAAAATCAGTCTTTTTGTGGCCGCACTACACGTTGTAGGGAAGATCCTAATCCACTAAGTAGTCACCCGAATTGAACTTGCTGACTCCAGCGGTATTTGTAGAAACAACGAGGTCCGGCGTACCGTACATACATATTATTTAGCAAAACACCTAAAGTCTGAGTGATCTGGCAATTAACACGGCTCTTATAGTTAGCTATGCGCTGTATTGTTAAAGTTGAGTGGTCTGATATAAGAGTGATCAGACGTACGAGTTGTCAGACGTACGTGTGGTCAGATGTACGAGTGGTCAGATGTACGAGTGGTCAGATGTACGATTGGTCAGATGTACGCGCGGTCAATATAGCCCCTATGAAAGTAACGGAAGTCCTATCGTTGGGATAAGCCCCAAGAATAAAATGCTTTCCAAGGCTTAAAAGTCATTGTGGGATAGTCACCTAGTGTATTTTGTGTTGTCAGGCAAGGACAAATAATGGTCACTATGTTTGCACTCAGTTAGGGGACCACTTTACTATGCATTGTTAGGAACTACCGCTGTTCTAAAATAGTAAGGCGTTGCACATTCTGCTTGAACTACCACGTTTAGGGAATCCTACAGGTCAGCCCTCGGCCACGACGCTCTGGACATTGCAAACCAGGTCTTCAGTATTACGAGTAATTATGTCCAAATCTCGGTAGAGTTCGCTCGCTTCGCTAGCTATCCTAAACTATCTGTGCTTTATAATGAAATACACACATAAGCGAGCTATTGGTGTTAGGAAAAATGAAGACCAAAGTGAAATAAATAGGTGGCTTAGACTCGCTTGATTTATAACCCCTGGGAACTGGTAACACGGAGAGCACGGAAGACACTACCTTATTTACGTAATTAAGCCCCTCGTGAAAAAAAAGCAACAGAGGGAGGTTTATTGTACCTGCACGCTCGATACACGGGAATGCGTTACCGTGAAATATCATCCGTTTCGCCCTGAAAGTGTCTGGCTGGCCAATAATTGCAGCTGTTAACAAAATGTTGGTTTGTTGACAGTAATAACATCAATAATAATAAATAAAGGAATAATACAGTAAAAGTTAATAAAAGGAAACAATATAATATTAATGATAAAAAGTTCACCATAATAATTTAGTAATAGTATAGTTAATTATACTAAAAGTTAATAATAATAAAGTTAATAATAATAACAATGAATAATAGTAAAAGTTAATGTACTAAAAGTTAATAATAATAAAAGTTAATGTACTAAAAGTTAATAATGATAATAGTTAATGTACTAAATGTTAATAATGATAATAGTTAATATACTAAAAGTTAATAATAATAAAAGTTGAAGTAGTAATAGTTAGTAATAATCAATAAAGTAATAATAATTAATAAGTGTATCATTAATAGATAGTTACATACATAATTACGTTCAAGTATGAAGTTGGTTACCTGTGATGGCCACTAAAACAGCCACTAAAATCACTAAACCAAAGCTCATTTTCATAGAGCAACTTTTGAGTTCCTTCACCAGCAACCAAAATATAGGTTCCTTCACCACCAACCAAATATCGGGAACTAAATGTCTAAGCGTGATCGCTCACTTTTTATAGAAGCTTTGCAAACGCTATTAGCACATTTTTTCCATCACGCATTTGTACAAATAATCCTCCTAGTCCACTCCACTTCAAAACATTTTTTTGTATAATGTGTTCACTAGATTGACACTTTCTCACCTCAAGGAGTCTGGAAAAATGCTAAGGAAAAGTGTGAATAAAACTACCCCTTAAAGTGAGAAAGTGTCAAATCTAGTTTTTATGAAGGGTCAGAACTTGATAATTGGCGAGCGAGCGTAGCTTGCGAGACACTTACAGGGGTAACACAATTGAAAATAGGGTATGTTTGTTTATGTTTGGAAGTACGTATGTCATTTTGTACTTTGACCCTCCGTATTTTTGTGTTCGCTCCGCGTTCGACCCCGTCCCAAACTTCACTAAACAGAATCCTCCGGCTTAGCGACCATTACCCGTATCACCTTAGAAATTGAATTGTTTACCGCTTTGAATTGTTTTGCGGGTGCAGTTAAAACTCAAAAACTTATGGGAGCTCCATTTATTCGAGTTAGTGTCGGTGGTTAGTTAATACGCTATTTGTCACAGTTATTAGCCCTACTCAACAGCATTTACTTGAAAATTCATTGTCCATTAGACGAACCACGAAGGTAAGTCTTGCGTAGGTATGTTCAGTTGTGTGAAAGTGTTGTGCGTTACAACTACTATTAAGAATATCACAAAGAAAACTTTAAATAACGTGATTTGATTTTGTTGCTTCTTTTTCTTTTTAAACAGTTGCAGGAGCGGTTACTATGGCATTGAACCCCCTTTACCGCATACGTAATTTATAAACTCGACTTATTTTAGTAGCTTGAGTGTTGATAAAATCAATCATTTGACAATAGTGTAGTTTAAGGCTCGCTCGCCATTTGTGCTCAAGCACATCACTAGTTGGCGAGCGAGCGAAGCGATAATATATATATATATATATGTGAGACAGTATTATTTACCCCTAATACTGTCTCGCTCGCTTCGTTCGCTCGCCAATTAGGGATGAATAATGCAAAATCGGGTATATGTTATCTATATGTATGTATGCATGGTACGTATGCCCTTTAAACGCGCGTGCGGGAAACTTTTTCTCCATAAAACAGTTTTTTCTGAAACTAGAGCATTAAGCAAGCCTTACTTTATACTTAAGCTCCGAAGTGTGAGAAAATTCCTGCGAAAAACGCTTGCTTTTCAAGAAACAAAAAGTTGATTTGACCAGTTACTATGGCATTGAAGACCCTTTTCCAGACTTAATTTCAAAACTTCTCCGTTTTGGGGGGATACGGAGTGCCGATTGTTGGTTGTCAAGAGTCATTGGTATTCAGAATGCCGTAGTATTAATGCTAAGAAAGCTACTATCGAGGAAAGCTGAGGTAAGTACGTAATTCCATATTTGTTAGCTAAATATGCACAAATAACTCTGGCCTTTCTTTTTGTAGCTAAGAGCTTGTTGTCAACAGTGACTGGTAAATTCAAATAGTCAGAATGGCTCAAATTTGGTGCTACAAAAGTTATCATTGCTCAAGGTAAGAAAATATTTTTGTATTTGTGTGCTAAAATTGATTGTCTTTTATTTTTGTAGCTGAGAGCTTGTTGTCAAGAATTCGAGGTAATTCAGGTAGTCAAAGTAACTTAAATTTGATACTACAGAAGTTATCAATATTCACGAAATTGAGGTAAGTAGTAATTCCATATTTGTTGGCTAATATTACAATAATAACACTGGTTTATTTTTTTAACCGTAGCTGAGAGCTTGTTCAAGAGTTACTGGTAATTGAGATTATCAGAATGGCAGATGCTTGATACTAAAAAGTTACCATTAATTAGGTAAGAGAGTGATATTGTATTTGTTTGCTGAAATAAAGGTCATAACTGCTATTATAGTGTTTGCATGAACTAATCTAAAACATAGTAACAAAACTTAGTTTTATGTTACCTAACTATCAGGCTCGCTCGCCATTACCCTTATCACCTTAGAAATTGAATTGTTTACCGCTTTGAATTGTTTTGCGGGTGCAGTTAAAACTCAAAAACTTATGGGAGCTCCATTTCTATTTGAGTTAGTGGCGATGGTAAGTTAATACGCTATTTGTCACAGTTATAAGCCCTACTCAACAGCATTTACTTGAAAATTCATTGTCCACTAGACGAACCACCAAGGTAAGTCTTGCGTAGGTATGTTCAGTTGTGTTAAAGTATTGTGCGTTACAACTACTATTAAGAATATCACAAAGAAAATTTTAAATAACGTGATTTGATTTTGTTGCTTCTTTTTCAATTCAAACTATTGCGGGAGCGGTTACTATGACATTGAGTCCCCTTTACCGCATACGTAATTTAAAAACTCGACTTTATTTTAGTAGCTTGAGTGTTTGTTGTTAAAATCAAATTTAGCAATAGTGTAGTAAGGCTCGCTCGCCATTTGTGCTCAAGCACACCACCAGTTTATTTAGATATATGTATGGACGTACGTATGTCATTTTGTACTTTGACCCTCGCGTTTTTGTGTTAGCTATGTGGTCGACCCCGGTCCCAAATTGCACTAAACAGAATCCTCTGGATTATCGATCAGTACCCGTATCACCCTAGAAATTGAATTGTTTACCGTTTTGAATTCTTTTGCGGGTGCAGTTAAAACTTGAAAACTTAAGGGACTTCCATTTCTATTCGAGTTAGTGGCGGTGGTAAGTCAATGCGCTAAGCCGTGCGCAACAGTATTTACTTGAAAATACATTGTCCACTAGACTATTGCGAAGGTAAGTCTGTGTAGGTGCATGTCCAGTTGTGTCAAAGCATTGTGTGTTACAACCACTACTTAGCTAAACAATATCACAAAGAAAACTTTTAAATAACGTGTATTGTTTTGTTGTTGTTTTTTTTCCTTCAATTCAAGCAGTTGCAGAGAGTTGTTACTATGGCACTGAAATGTCCTCATCCTGTATGCTAAATTTAAAAACTGGACATTATTTTCAGTAGCTTCAGTGTTAGAAGTCAAAATCATTCATATAAAAATAGTATAGTCTTTAGGCTCGCTGCCATTTGTGCTCAAGTACATCACTAGTTTATTGGCGAGCGAGCGTAGCGAGCGAGACAGTATTAGGGGTGGATAATGCAAAATTGGGTATATGTTATATATATGTATGTATGTATGGATGGTACGTATGTCCTTTTAACGCGCGCGCTGGAAACTTTTTCCTCCAAAAAACACGGCTTTTTAGGCTTGACCCCAGTTTATTCTGAAACTACAGCATTAAGCAAGCCTTACATTATACTTAAGCTCCAAAGTGTGAGAAAATTCCTGCGAAAATGCTTGTTTTTCAAGAAACAAAAAGTTGATTCGCCTGGTTACTATGGCATTGAAGACCCCTTTCCAGACTTAATTTCAAAACTTCGCTGTTTTATGGGGGGATACGGAGTGCCGGTTGTTGGTTGTCAAGAGCCGTTGGTAGTCAGAATGCCGTAGTATTAATGCTAAGGAAGCTACTACTTCTCGAGGGAAGCTGAGGTAAGTACGTAATTCCATATTTGTTAGCTAAATATGCAAAATTAACTCTGGCCTTTCTTTTTTGTAGCTAAGAGCTAGTCAACAGTGACTGGTAAATTCAAATAGTCAGATTGGCTCAAATTTGGTACTACAAAAGTTACCACTGCTCAAGAAAATGAGGTAAGAAAGTAATTTTGTATTTGTGTGCTATAATTGATTGTCTTTTGTTTTTGTAGGTGAGAGCTTGTTGTCAAGAATTCAAGGTAATTCAGATGGTCAAAGTAACTTCAATTTGATACTACAGAAGTTATCAATACTCAAGAATGGTGTAAGTAGTATTTCCATATTTGTTTGCTAAAATTACAAATAATAACACTGGTTTATTTTTTATCGTAGCTGAGAGCTTGTTCAAGAGTTACTGGTAATTGAGATTATCAAATGGTTGATGTTTGATACTACAAAAGTTACCATTAATCATGTAAGAGAGTGATTTTGTATTTGTTTGCTGAAATCAAATGTCATAACTGCTATTATAGTGTTTTCATGAAGTAAGCTAAAAATAGTAACATTTTATGTTACCTAACTATCAGACTCGCTCGCCATTTGTGCTCAAGCACACCACTAGTTTAGATATATGTATGGACGTACGTATGTCAGTTTGTACTTTGACCCTCGCGTTTTTGTGTTAGTTATGTTGTCGACCCCGTCCCAAATTGCACTAAACAGAATCCTCTTCTTTATCGATCAGTACCCGTATCACCCTAGAAATGTTTACCGTTTTGAATTCTTTTGCGGATGCAGTTAAAACTTGAAAACTTAAGGGACTTCCATTTCTGTTCGAGTTAGTGGCGGTGGTAAGTCAATGCGCTCTTTGTCATGGTTATAAGCCGTGCGCAACAGTATTTACTTGAAAATACATTGTCCACTAGACTACTGCGAAGGTAAGTCTGTGCTGTGTAGGTGCATGTCCAGTTGTGTCAAAGCATTGTGTGTTACAACCACTACTTAGCTAAACAATATCACAAAGAAAACTTTTAAATAACGTGTATTGTTTTGTTGTTTTTTTCCCCTTCAATTCAAGCAGTTGCAGAGAGTTGTTACCATGGCACTGAAATCCCTTCACCCTGTATGCTAAATAAAAAAAAACTGGACCTTATTTTCAGTAGCTTCAGTGTTAGAAGTCAAAATCATTCCTATAAAAATAGTATAGTCTTTAGGCTCGCTCGCCATTTGTGCTCAAGCACATCACTAGTAGTGATTATTATTAATAATCTAGGGTTTTTGCCTGATATCGTGCACTGAGAGTTGTTATGAATTCACAAACAAAAAAAAAACTCCCATCAAACCACCCATAAATGTATAATGTCTAATTGTAACCGTTAATGAAGAAGTCATTCCTATATATGTTACAAATGACCATAGGACATAAACCTTTAACCATTATAGTTTTAAACACGTGATAATCCTATCCTTCTTACTTTCAGCATTTGTTTGTATTTCTCTGGTACAAAATTGTACTCACTTTCAATCTAAACATTTGCTTTTCTGGTAAGCCAACTTCAGATTTGTCATTTAAATTCACTACTAAAATAAATGCAGTAAAAATTATTAAAGCTAACACAGGTAGCATTTCAAAAATGAAAAGACCCTTCTTTAGCTACGTCTTAAAACACAGTAAACTACATGATGTAGTAGAGCAGTTTTGAATTAAAATTGTTATTACTGATCACATTCATCAGCCACACTGAACTTGTATATAATAAAGTTACTTCTGGTGATATGCTGTATTGAAAGATTAAATGGATCAACTATATCTACACTATATGTAGCTAAGAATAGGATTTTGTCCAGAATATTTTTGGCAAGTGCTGGTATACTGCTAGTATAATATTAAAAAAAAAAATTCTCTAATAGTTTACACTAAGTAATTAGTTTAGTTTAATAAACTATGTGTAAATTATACTCTGTTTTCAAGATTAAAGTGATAATTGATTAGCTATAAATAACATTGCATTGTATGTGAGAGACCAACAACCCTGAGATTCATGTTTTGGCAAATTGATAACCATGTAGTAATTGATCTTTATAATAAGTCACCCAAAACTATCAGTGCAACTGAAATTACATGTACTTACTAAATTCCTTTAACAATGTTCTTCTCCATTTAAATATGCCTTCCATACAGTCAATGGTAATTTATTAAGGCCTAGCGTTATAATCATTGGCAAAATTGAAATACAGGATGCTTTCAACTACTCAGACCCCACCCGCGTTACCCTGATAATAGTGTACGCATAAATTTAACCCCTAATGGCCCGCACGTTCCTTCTGGTGGAAAGAAGCCTTACCGATGGGTGAGTTTTGGTTAGACTGAGTTGTATTGTAGCCAACCACTTGTGTTTTAAATGTTTTAGCTACAGCTGAATGTGGTAAAGAGCCTGACTGTGGTGAAGATTCTCAATGTCTTCTAGTTAATTACCTGCAGAAGTTGCTGGATGATGATGGATTTCAAGTAAAATCTGATAGAGCCTCAACATCTCTAGAAGCTGCAACCAAGTTTCTCCTGTGGTGCAAGCTGAGTAGTAATCACAGTGAGGTTGCGAGAGTTTCTGACTGGCTTGTATCCTCACTCAAAGGGTGCATGTTGTCACGTCGGTGCTCCTTTGCACTACAGGCTGAACAAATGTGGTAGAAATTTCATGCCTTGCGCATAAGCACTGAATTTAGGGGAAAGTGCCATGGGATGAAATATTTTGCAAAGCAACAGACAAGAGAGCTCCAGCAACAGTATTTCAATACATCACAACAAGGTGGTTTAGAGAGTTGATCAAAGAAAACTTTGAAGTGAAAGAAGAGAATAAGACTTCTTGCCCCACCAAATTGACGTCACATGAAGAAAATGCTCTGAGGTATGTAGCTGGATATGTATGTCGGAAGGTGCACAGTAAACTAGAGAAATCATCACATGATAGCAAGGAGGATATGACCCTTTTGATGATTGAATTCTGTGGCAATGACTTACAAGAAGAAGATAGTGAAGAATGGACAAACCAAATTGATCGCGGAGGCTTGCGGCATATCAACAACAATGTTTACTTGGTGTTCACTATCATAGAACAAATAATTAGAAATTACCTACATGTTGAGAGCATTGGAGAATTGGGTGGAAATACAAGGAGTGGATTCCATTCTGACAAATGATGACCTGTTAACTCTATGATTGACTGCACACTATGGAGAAGAAGTGCCTACAGCAGTGTTGAAAAAATTAGTGAACTATACTTGACGTACCAGGTTTTTCATTTGCCAGTTCTTGCCTTGAGCTTTAATACAAGTCACAGCTACAGAAATCGAAAGGATTAACCCTTTCGTTCCTAAATTGTTTGGACGCGCGCGGAAAAATCTAATCTTCTACCGCGGAATAGAGCATTACCGTTTTATTTTTTTAACTCGATGCTGGCTGGGAAAACCCCATAGCAACCATATATCACTAAATAGACCAAGAGTTTGGGATTCCCCTCATTTTTTGATTGAGAAAATTGAATAATATTTAGGCCCTTTACTAATACTTTTAAAAAAAAAATTTTTCCCCCCAAAAATTCCACTTTTCCCATCAATAAAAATAAAATAAAAAATAGAAATAAGATTGTTTGATGCATTGTATACCAATATTACATTAGTGTTCAACAATAAAATATGTTGTTTGTTGTGTTTGGTGCTGATTGTGATCATGTAGGAGACATCTAGTGTCCACAGGGAACATATGCCATCGGACGTCGAGCTCCACTACAAAACATTTTCATATTCACAAAAACACAAACAACAAAGATATTTGTAATACAAACAACAAATTATTCATGATCCTTATAATTGCAACTTTACAATGTATTGTATGCGGTTTTATACAGGATTTTTGTTTGGGGTGGGGGGGTGGGGCTTCGAGTGTACTTTGCCACACCCATTTTTTGGAACCTACACTACTTTTTGATGCACATCTTTGCATAAGAGTTTATACTTCACACTGATGATCAGTGTTCGGTCCTATGCACTAAATGTAACCGGATTTGGGAAAATCCGCCTAAACGCGGCAAACAATTTTTTTTCAGTATCACCGGGTAAAGCCTTACGGGTCGATTTTTTTCGAAAAAATTTTTATGGCAGAAATGGATAGACACCAGTTAGCTCTAGCTTATGACGCAGTTGTAAGCTCTGGCGTGCTCTAGAACTCACACTAGGAGGCTAGAAACACTAGCCGGTTGGACTCATGTACGGAGAGTTGCTAAGAAATTATTGGCGGGCTTTTCACTAAGCCGGGAAAAAACTGTAGCTAACTAATTCACTTACTATTCTACATAATTCACGTACTCACGCATTTCTCGTCATCATAGTTTCTTAAGGGTGCTGGCACACCGCCTACGCACAGCCTACGCATGCACCCACGCAAATCCATTAACTAAATCAATTATGTTGCTATGGCCTACTTTTATATATTTCTTAAGTTTTGCAGGCTATCCTATATAGTGGACCTCACAGTAAACTATCTGAAGGAGCTTGTCTTCGGAGCGCGAGAGCCCAAGTGTCTAGCTACCATTTAAACTGTCTACAATTTTGTATTTTTTGCTCTCTAATTATACGATAAGAAAAAATGAACGATTACAATAAAACCGAGGAAATGACAATGACGATACTTTACCAAACAAGAATGTAAGCTATTGAAACACAAACAATACACTAGGACACAAACATACCGCCGGCCAAGACAAAGTCTTTCAATAAGAACGTTAGTTTGCTTGAAGCAGCAATGCAACTTTAACAGCTGGCCTCTTGTAGATGCCTGTGGCCGTCTTGACAGTGACAACCCGAACAGTACCGTCTGTACCAGGATGGACTCCAATGATCCTTCCCATTGGCCACTTAGCAGGAAGAAAGTTCTCGTCTCGCAGAACAACTATGTCATTTGTCTGCAGATTCCTAGTTGGAGAGTGCCATTTAGAAAACTTCCGTAAACAGGTGAGATATTCAGAGGACCATCTCTTCCAAAAATGTCGCACAACACTCTGTGTCAGAACTCAGCGGCGAAGGATGGACACTGGTGGGGATAGTGACGAGTCAGGCAAGGCCTCCAGTGGCCGTCCAATCAAGTAATGGCCTGGGGTGAGTACTTCGAGGCCTTCTCCTTCACAAGGTAAGGAAGCTAGAGGTCGTAAATTCAAACAAGCCTCGATCTGAGTCAAAACTGTGGTTAGCTCTTCGAATGTGAATTTGACGTTGCCCATAACTCTCCTTAGGTGAGTCTTGACACTTTTGACTGCTGACTCCCACAGGCCTCCGAAATGCGGGGCCCTTTCTGGGATGAAGTTCCATCGGATACCTTGTGATGCACAAAATTCAGGGATCTTTCCAGAGGATTTTTGCCTTTCAAGAAATTCAACCAATTCTTTCAGTTCACGAGATGCACCCACAAAATTAGTGCCATGATCGCTCCAAATGGAGTGAGGCTTGCCTCGTCGTGAAATAAATCTTCTAAGACAGGCTATGAATGCGGATGACGAGAGATCTGATACAGCCTCCAAGTGCACAGCTTTGACAGACATGGCCACAAAAAGACAAACATAAGCCTTGACAACCACAGGTTTGCGAACCCTACCTAGCTTGATGTAGACAGGGCCAGCGTAGTCTATCCCTACGTTCTCAAAGATGATTCCTGGAGTAATGCGCTGTGGAGGTAGTTGACCCATGGGTGGAGGCTGAGGCCTGGCAGAAGTCCGTCTGCATTGAACACATGCATGAATGATTGATCGGACCACAGAGCGTTGGCCAACAATGTGGAAACGTCGTCCCAGCGAGGCATTAACTAGAGTTTGACCAGCATGGAGCAGTCGAAGATGCTCATCTCGAATGATAAGTTTGGTCAAACAGTGCTTGCCACAGAGGATGAGAGGGTGTCGTTGAGCATATGGAAATTGGGAATTGTGCAATCGTCCTCCAACACGTAAGAGTTTACCATCATCGAGGAATGGGCGCAGAGCGCGCAAACAACTGCTCTTGGGGAGCTCCTCTCTGTTTTCTAAGCACTGAATCTCGTCGTGAAAGCTTTGAGACTGAGGTAAACTGATCCAAACAAGCTTCGCTGTATTCAACTCATCAGAAGAAAGAGAGCCAGACTTGGGATCTATTCCCTGATGTCGTGAACGACAGTTGTGTACAAATCGACGCATCCAGGCAGTAACTCTTGTCAAGCATTCAAATCGAGAGAAACGGTCAAAGTGGATAAGGGTATTGATCAGCACGGTGGCGACATGCACTACAATCTCATCTGCCTCTACTTCATGGCTGTTTGGCTGCAGGGATGACGACTGAGGCCATTGACATACTCCTAGCCGAAGCCAGGGTGGACCGTCCCACCAAAGTTCATGAGATAGTAGCTCAGAAGGAAATATGCCCCTGGAAGCACAATCAGCGGGGTTAAGTATGCCTTCCACATGATTCCAGCGACTTGGTGGCACAGCCTCAGTGATGTTTGTGATCCGATTTGCAACATAAGTCTTAAAACGACGTGGGTTCCCGGCGATCCAATTCAATACGATTGTGCTATCTGTCCATGCGAATATATCAGTAGTAGAGATACTAAACAAACTCTGGCAATGTTGCAGTAGTTGAGAGAGAAGATGAGCTCCACACAACTCCAAACGAGGAATAGATAGCCTCTTCAGAGGAGCAACTTTGGTTTTCGCAACCACAAGTGAGGTGTGAATGGAGCCAGCAGCATCCACCATCCGAACATATACAACTCCGGCATAAGCCGACTCGGATGCATCACAAAAGCCATGCAACTGCCAGAAAACAATGTTGACATCCTTGGGGAAATAACATCGAGGGATACATTTGCCAGTGATTAGAATGAGTTCAGACCTCCATTTCCGCCACTTCTGCTGAATATCTTCAGGCACAGGTTTGTCCCACTGAATCCTCTCCTCCCACACACGTTGCAAGAGAACTTTGGCCATGATGATAACTGGGGAGAACCAACCAAGAGCATCAAAAGTCTTGGCAATGTCCGATGTGAGCAAACGTTTTGTCATAACTTCTGCAGCTGGAAAATCTGCCACTGTCAGGCGAAAGTGATCAAGAGTTGAATTCCATTCAATTCCCAAGGTTTTGGCGTACTCGTCAGGGCCTGATATCGGGTGAACTGACTTCTCCTCACGTAGCTGAGGATCAATATGTTGCAAAACTTCCTCCTCATTTGAATTCCATTTACGAAGGAGAAATCCTCCCTTAGCGAATAGAGCTTGAAGCTGGTGATGCAATTCAATGGCTTGTTCAATTGAGTCTGCGCCTGTAAGTCCATCATCGACATAAAATGACTCTTCCACTGCCTTAGCAGCCAGAGGGAATTCAAGTACATAGTCTAGAGCGTTTTGTTTCACACACATATTGGCAATAAATGAGGAAGCTGAAACTCCAAAGGTCAAACGAGTCATCCTATAATCCTTGAGTGGTCCACTAGGTGAGCTTCTCCAAATGAAACGATGAAGATCACGATCTGACTCAGTTAATGCAATTGCTCGGTACATGCGACTAACGTCTGCGATCAGAGCTACTCTATGGAGCCTGAAGCGCAGGAGAACATCAATCAGTGACGAGTGTACCGTGGGACCAACTAAAAGCAAATCATTCAAAGAGATACCACTAAAGTATGTCCACGTTGAGTTGGCACGACCACAAATGCGACAAAAGAGGAATGCACTTCGAAACCGGAGACCAATTAAGGTCACATGACAGTAGTAGCTCAAACACGCGAAAACGTCGACGCCCACAGTAAAAACGGGGCGGGTCCAAGGTGCGCATTATTACCGTAAGTTTACTTGTTGAAATGAAAAAGAAGCTAAAGCAGTTTCTTCCGCGGCTGTATTCAATATATGCCCAGTTATAACTAATCACTCGTAGTTTATAGTTTGTACGAGCTTCTAGTTGTGCGCTAAAACTGGTTGAAGGTTGCGGAGGGTTATATGGAGCTACAAAGCTTAGATGAAAGAAGCACAGGACCGCGGCTGAATGCCTCCTCAAGTAAGTCTGATTGTTGTGTGCTTAAGCGTGTATTTAAACTCTATTCTTATTTCTTGGTGTGACGAATTTCTGAAGTACTCAACAGTAATGTGAAGAATCCAGCACATCACCTACACTTTAGCTATGGCCACACACATTCCCGTATTACTTTGTCCTTCACACTGAATCATTCATATCTAGTAGGGCTGCTAAGGTCCACAAAATAGGAGTTATGTGCATTGTATGGTAAAAGCGTAAAACTTTGCACACAACTCCTTCATACTATAGACTTCATTTTTAGATGTGGAGCCATCTCAGATTTGACCTTGGTTGACCTTTATTAATTAATATACATACCAAATAAGGAATTTTCTCTCCTATTTCATGCATTTATGTTCAAAAATCTTAATGTAGGTAATCAAATTAAAGCTCTTAGCATATGAAGTATTTTGACATTAAAATTAAGTTTGTATCTAATTCTATTCCAAAGTTATGGTCATTTTTGTGGATACCATTTTGACCACATTGTACATGAAGGTGTGAATGTCATGTATTTACATCTGAACAAGCCTAGCTTACTAAGCAATGTAGCTTGTAGTGTGGGCTTCTTATAGAATCTTCTTGGTCACATGGTAGGTTCTCTTCATATATCTTCTCAGTGCTGTCTCCATTACCAGTATGTTACATGTTTTTAGGTGCTACGGAGGGTTTCTATGTTTGCAGAAGTACTGTAAGGTCAGCTAGCTAGCCCTGTTGTGATTTCATAGCTTCATGGCAAAGTGTTATACACTGGTTGATGCTCAAGGGCCAACACCCAAGAAAGCATGCATTATAAATTGGAAGTTGTGTATGTTCTGCCAAGACCATACCAATAGTGATTTACAGTGTCCAGTTAGAACAACTAAAACATCTGTTGTTGGCTATAAAACACTGGAGGAACAGCTAGTTCAATTTGAGAAGCTTGGGCATGTCCCCATGAGTATTGATATTAAAAGTCTGGATGATGGGGGTGGGATTGAAGCCACGATGATAAAGCATCAAGCTTGCTGGCATAAATCTTGTCGCCTAAAATTTAACCAGACTAAGCTTGATCGGCTCAGCAAGAAGGTCACACATGAAAAGAGTAGCAGTCAGTCAGAGTGTATGCAAACACGTGCTCATTGTGACCCAGCTGATGTTAAGGCTACATGTTTCTTTTGTGATGAGCCTGCTGGCTCTGCAGGGCTCCACAATGCCAGCACCTATGATATCGACTCAAAAGTTCGTAAATGTGCACTTGAACTCAATGACACTGCTCTATTAGCCAAGCTTTCCCCAGGAGATATGATGGCTATAGAGGCCAAATATCATAGCAAATGTTTAGTTGCACTCTATAACAGAGCTGCCAGAAGTAATAGTGCAGATGACAATGGAGAATCTGATCTACACGGTATTGCGTTTGCTGAGCTAGTAGCATATATAGAGGAGTTTCGTAGTGAGAAAAATATAGCTCCAGTTTTCAAACTAGCTGATCTAGCACAGCTATATAAAGCACGTCTAGGACAACTAGGAGTTGTGACTGAAAGCAGGATACACACATCACGGTTGAAGCTTAGATTGCTTTCAGTATTTCCAGACATCAGAGCACATTTGGAAGGTAGAAGTGTGATTCTTTCCTTTGACAATGACATTGGTAGTGCTCTACGAATAGCCTGTGACCATGATGGTGATCGCAATGCAATGTACTTAGTGCAGGCAGCCAAAATCGTAAGGAAAGAAATGTTTAACAATAACTATTCCTTTGATGGATCATTTACAGAAGAATCTCAGCAAAATGTAGTGCCACAATCGTTATTGGCTCTTGTTAGCATGATTCTGGAGGGTCCTAACATTGAATGCCAAAGCCAACTTATTAACAGAAGAGCACCTCGTTCTATATCTCAGCTTTTGATGTTTAACAGTGTTAAACATAAACGAGCGACAGATTCCTCATCGACTGTTCGTCATAATCAAGACCATGACATGCGACTACCCCTTTATATTTCATTGAAAATCCATGCGGTCACACGCAGTCGCAACCTTATTGATACGCTGTTTGATCTTGGTATATGTTGTTCCTATGATCAACTTTTGAATCTGACATCAGAAATCAGCAGAACAGTCTCTCAGAAATACTCTGCAGATGGTGTTGTATGTCCTCTGAAATTAAATTCTGGTCTGTTCACGACAGCAGCTGTTGACAACATTGACTATAACCCTACATCAGCTACAGCGAAAGAGTCATTTCATGGCACAGGCATCTCTCTTATTCAGCATCCATCCTACATTTCTGAGGGCAGTAATTGCCATAAGTCAGTTATTTGTCAGTCTGCACCATCCTCTCGTTCAGTTGCTCATTTACCATCGGAGTACACAAGTGTGGCACCAGCATCTATCAGAAACAAAAGTTTCATAGTACCATGTGTTGATTCCTTCGTACAGCCCACAAATGTGCAGAAATATGCAGAAGCAAAGGTAGGGGAGCTTGCATGGCGCAATGAAGTTATGAAATCCATTACAAAAGATCAGTTAGACAAAATGCAATGGATATCTTGGTCTGCGTATCATGCTAGCATCCAAGATGCTGTTGTGCCACCTCCTGCCATCATTGCACTCTTGCCACTCTTTGTGAAGAATGCAAATTCAATTGCAATGATCAAGCACACCATGACTATCGTTCAAGTAGCAGTTGCACATTTAAATCCTGGCCAAGTACCTGTTCTTGCAGCTTATCAACCATTATTTGCTTTGGCCAAACAAATTCAATGGACCTGGTCTAGTGTGCTTGGAGAAAACTATTTCATCATTATGTTTGGGGGATTACACATTGAAATGGCTGTATTGAAGGTAAGTATAGATACATTGAATGAAAACAGGTAAAGTAATTTGCACTATATTTCATTGTTATAGGTGTTGGGAGATTGGCTTGATGGTAGTGGCTGGATTAATGCCCTGGTACAGGCCAGTATAGCAAGTAGTGGTACTGCAGATTCCTTCATCAAAGCTTGTCATGTGACGAAGACCAGACATGCCCACCAGGTCACTGCTGCAAGCATTCACATTCTGCTGCAACATGCGTATGATGAGTACAAGTTGGAGTTGGATGCTAATGCTGAAATGCTGTCTTTGGAGCAGTGGTGTCAAGTTCGATCGCAACAGAGTATCCAATTTTACTATTGGTGGAAAACACTGTCAATGGAAACTATGATGCTGCTTTATGTAAGATCCCTTAGAGAAGGGAATTTTAAGTTGTACTTAGAATGCTTGATGCAAATAGTACCGTGGATGTTTGCTCTGGATCATACTCATTATTCGAGATGGCTACCCATTCACATTCGCGACATGAGCTTGCTACCAAAAACACATCCAGCTGTTTTTGCAGAATTTTGCAATGGGAAGTTTGTTGTTCAGAAAACACAAAATTCATTCTCTTGCATGGCTATTGACCAGTGCTACGAGCAAAATAATGCTGATGTAAAGGGGTCAACTGGAGGAGCCATTGGTTTGATGACAAACCCTGTAGCATTGGAGCGTTGGATGGTTACAGGTCCAGAAGTAGCAAGAATGGTGACGGAGTTTGAATCATTACTAGCAGGTACCAAAAGCAGTGATCACAGACACCATGAGCAACATTCAGCAGTGCAAGCTACTTTTCTGAAAGAGGTAAAATCATTAGTTTGAAGAGATGGGCAATCCATTTTTGGAACAGAGCAATGATCTCTTGGTTTTGGACACAAAAGATATTCTGGATGTATCTGTGGCAGAGGCAGTTCGAAAGGTTGAAGCTCTTGGTGTAGAGCAGTATCAGAAGTTTGTGGAGGAAAGGCTAGTTAAATGTGAGAAGCCTGTTACTGATGTCATTTCGAAGAACAATTTACCATTATTGAAGCACACACCAAGTAAGGGGTCTTCCAAACAGAAGATGCAAATTGAAGCATTAAAAAGTAACTGCAATCTCTTCTCGCGATTGTATGTTTCTTGTCAAGCACGGTCTGGCAACTTGGACATGTTTTTCTCTCATGAGAACCAAGCTGCTCCACCATCTTTGTCACTTGGAGGAAAACTTCGGCATGGTACTAAAGCTGACTTGCTTGACTGTCTTAGTCTAGATGAAAAGAGGTCAACAAACATGCCTGCTGTTGATGCAACATTTATTGACGGAGCTGCTGCAGTACAAATGATGCATCCTGGAACAGCAAAAACATTTCAAGATTATGCTGATGCTATATTTTTGCCTTATATATCCAAGTACCTGGAAACAGCTGAGAGAGTGGATGTGGTTTGGGATACTTACATTCGTAACAGTCTAAAAGCCTCTACCAGGGAAAGGAGAGGTAAGGGAATTCGAAGACGCGTATCTGCAACCACTCTTCTTCCCCAAAAATGGGATGACTTCCTTCGTGTAGCAGAGAATAAAACTGAATTATTTAAATTTTTGTCCGGGCAAGTGAAAAATTATCCTGTCCATGATGGAAAGGTGCTCTTTGCAACCAATGAAGAGGATGCCGTCAGTACCATGGTCAATGCAGACATGTCAAACCTTGCCCCATGTTCACAGGAAAAAGCAGACACCCGCCTTTTGCTCCATGTATTAGATGCTGTACAGAAAGGTAGCAGAAAACTGATGGTGCGCACGGTAGATACCGATGTGGTGGTACTAGGAATTTCTAAATTTCACCAAATAAGTCCAGATGAACTATGGATGGCATTTGGTACAAAGTCAAATTATTGCTACCTTCCCATTCATGAGATCGTTGGTAGTATGGATCCTAAGATCTGTACAACTCTACCAGTCTTCCACGCATTCACTGGATGCGATACAGTGTCAGCATTTGGAGGTCGAGGCAAGAAAACAGCCTGGAAGGTATGGCAAGTATTTCCAGATGTCACAGATGCCTTTGAACACCTTTTTCTCATGGAAAATGACATAAGTGAATCAACATTATCAGTATTGGAGCGATATGTTGTCTTACTCTATGACCGAACTAGTGGCTTAGAGAGTGTCAATGATGCCAGGAAGTGGTTGTTCACCAAAAAATCAAGGACCCTTGAGAATATACCACCAACACAAGCAGCACTCAAACAGCATGTGAAGCGAGCAAGTTACCAAGCCAACTGCTGGAACAAAGCTCTAATTCGAAATCCTGAACTTCCTAGCCCAGGAGAATGGGGTTGGTGTACAGATACTGCCGGATGGCACCCACTCTGGACTACTCTTCCTGAAGCATCAGAATCCTGTCATGAACTAATTCGTTGTGGCTGTAAGAAAGGATGCAATAATCGCTGCAAGTGTGTCAAAGCAGCACTTAAATGTACTCCTCTCTGTCATTGTAATGGTGCATGCTAGACACTTCGAACAGTTTCTTTTCTTTCATCACATTACAGTACTCTTTACTTTCATGTAATTGCCAATTTTTTAAAATAACATTCACAAAATCAACAATAACTTTATGAAAAAAGTAGGCAATGCCTTCATTCAAGCATTAAAATACTAGCTATGCTCAGAGCTTTGATTTGATACCCCACATGAATGGTTTTGAAGGTGAGTGGAATAATTTTTTTAAAAACCTTATATGGCATGAAATTAAACAAATAAAGGTCACGAAAGGTCAAATTTAAGATGGCTCCACATCTGAAGTTAAAGTCCATAGTACATAGGACTTATGTAAAAAGTTTCATGCTTTTACCATAAAGTGCACATAGGTTTTGCTTATCAGCCATACTAATCATTTTATTCATGATTTTACTATATTTTATATCTACTTGTTAAATTTCAACTTTTTTTAAATTATACAAAAAAAAAAGACAATTACCATAATTTTATAATGACATGTACAATATATATATTATATAATTTTATGATGACATGAAATTGTGGCAGATACAAGCAGCAGTTGAATTTGGAGGGTGGTAAATAGCATCACCATAACCATAGAGAACTGTACCTATATAGACATGAGGAGTAATGGACAGCTAAAGCATAAATAGTGACATGTAGAGTCTATGATGAATTGTATATCTTATTATCTTGGTCAGCAAACAGTAAATTGGCTGAGTTTCTAAATAAATAGGCCCTATTTAAACAGGTAAGAAAATCTGAGTGGACAAGCAACCCGTGATACAAACGTACCTCACATTGTAGCTTGCTCTTGTTAAGTAGCCTTGAATAGCAACAAATTCCTGAGCCTAAAATGAACCAGAATGTCAAGCAGAAGGGTAGAAACGAAGTCACCAAACTTACGACTGCTTTTTGTTTACAATTGTCTCTGAGGTACTGCGCACGTGTTTGGCCCAGTTTGAGCGCGTGACTAAATCCCGCCGCGTGTAGCGCGGGAAACGTGTGGTTTTATTTCCCATAGACTTTTCTATTGAGTTTTGAAACTGCACTTTCCCGCTGTCTCAGAAGTTTTTAAAGGAAATTTTCTGGACCGCTTCGGCACGAGCTTTCGAATGGTACAAACCCCGGAAGCGTAGCTACTTCCGTTCAAAAGTTATTAACGGTTTTTACCGCGCCAACTCAACTTGGACATACTATAGATGTCTTGCTCGATGCATCAAAAACTGCACGAATCTTGGTTGTCGTACTGGATGCCTTCGTTACCATGTGCATGGGCAAGTAGTATACTTAATGGGGTGACTTGTGGAGATCATTCTCAGGTACTACCTCTGCATGACCAGAGTCGAAATACTCATCAATGACTGCCTTGAATTCTGAAAAGTGGCCCTTCATATGCAGAGAACGCTCAAAGCTGATAAATCGTCTAATGGCTTGCGATCGAGATTCTCTGAGAGGTTTGACTTCAGATTTCTTGAGTAGTGGAACCTCGAATCTTCCATCCTCTAATCGAATGTTATGACTTTCAAAGTGATCCATAACCGCCTTCTCTTCCCATGTGTAAACTGATTTAGCAAACGATTTCTCCTCAATCTCCCAGAACCGACGTAGAAGATCATCACCTGTCAGTACAGTGACATGATGAGAAGTGATAGTGGGAGTACAAGGACTTGTGCATCCAGACAAGATCCAACCAAAGTGAGTCTCGAAAGCAGTGGGAGATCCTACAGGTCCCGTGCATTGCCCTTCGAGCATTACTTCTGAGAAGACTTCGATACCCAATAGCAGATCTATTCTTCCAGGTTTTCCGAACCCTGGATCAGCAAGATGAAGATCCATAAGATGATTCCAGTTCTGATCAAAAGCGACGTGATGTAGAGGTAAGTCACAAGTAACTCGAGGGACAATAACGGCGGAAGTAGAAAACTTCTTGTCTGGATTACATTCAGAGAATACACGAAAAGTGGTAATAGGATGCACAGAATTGCGCGTAAATCCAACTACTCCTGATATCTCAGTATTCTGGTTGTACCGCGGAAGATGAAGATTCTGGGCAAGACACTCGGAGATGAAGGATGCTGATGAGCCGGAATCAAGTAGTGCTCTGGCCTTCATGGAGGAACCATCAGGGCCTTCGACTCGCACACTACAAGTCATCAGCAACAAATTAGACTTAATTTCTGTAGCAGCGTGTGAAGACGTGATGGGTGCAGCAGGGATTGGTGTAGCAGTAATGGGCGCAGCAGTAACAGGCGTGGCAGTAATGGGCGCAGCAGCAACAGGCGTGGCAGTGACTGGCGCAGCAGTGACCGGCGCAGCAGGGAGTTGACCAGGAATACTTGCAACACTGGATTGGGTCTTCCCTTCAAGGTGGAGGAGAGTGTGGTGAGGTCTCTGACAAACTGGACAACGATGCAATGATTTGCAGTTCCGAACAATGTGTCCTGGTTTCAAGCAATTGATGCATAGTCTGTTGGATTTCAATGCTGATCTTTTGTCATCGTGATGCAAAGACTTGAATTTGGGACAGGCATACAGAGGATGCCTTTCTGACTTGCACAACACACATACTCGATGAATCTGCACTAGCTGCAAAGGATGCCACGGCCTTCGGGTTAGAGAAACTCTTCTTGTAGGGCTCAAATTTGAATGATCTTTTACTAGAGTCTGGCATTGAGACTTCAGATGCCTGTGCTCTGAGATTGATGAATTCCAACAGTTCTTTGTAGTGAGGTACGTCATGAGATGATTGACTATGGCGTTGCCATTCGAACATGGTGTTGACATCCAGCTTAAGTTCCAACAACGAGGTAACGAATGAACCAGATGGTTCATGGCCTAGAGCTTTAAGTGCACGTAAATGTTGCTGGGCCACATCATGTAAGCGACGTAGAATGTTCCAAAACATCCAAGCGGTTACTAATACGAGTAAGAGAGGCCTTTACGATTCCTCGCTTTTTCTTGCGACTCGAGAGAGCACGCACAGGGTCTTCAGTCATGGCCGATACAGTTATGTGAAGGTAGGGAACACGTGGTCGCCGAAAAGCTAATAAACTGCTAACGCAAATGCTCCGGAAGATAACTAACAGTGAATCGCCGGTTCTATACAGGGTATCCGGCTCGAAGGACCATCTATGAAGGAGCTTGTCTTCGGAGCGCGAGAGCACAAGTGTCTAGCTACCATTTAAACTGTCAACAATTTTGTATTTTTTGCTCTCTAATTATACGATAAGAAAAAAATGAACGATTACAATAAAACCGAGGAAATGACAATGACGATACTTTACCAAACAAGAATGTAAGCTATTGAAACACAAACAATACACTAGGACACAAACACTATCACAGGAGCTGGCCTACCAGAAATTAGAAGTCCAAAGCAACTACTATGGCAGATATAAGCGGTCACATTCTCCAACATAAATGGCAAAATATCCCGACAATTCAACTCCACAGTTGGGGGTCTCACCCTCTAAGGACTCTGGAACTCACCGCCAACAAAATTACAGAAGCTTTTTTCGATTTACAATTTATTTTTCAAATTATTCATTGTTATTATTTTTGTGGTGACCATTTCCTTAAATATATCCGTTTTTGGCTGTTATTACGAAATTTCCCTCTGTAATTTTTTTAATTTTTATCTTCTGATTCTGGTTCTGAACCCCCATTCCGTACTTATGGCCAGAAATAGCATGCAGAACAAGCCAATCATTCCTCGCACAATTTTGTCAATTTCAGCCCCGCCCTCCTCGGGCAGGTAAGGAATACGCGCGGATTATTGTTTAGGGTGAAATATTTTTGAATGCAGTGGCTCTGGAAAGAGCCCGTTTGAAAAAAATAAATAAACACAGACAACTAAATGGAGAGAAGGCGCCTGGCTGAGACTTCGAAGTTGAGCAGAGCGCCCTGTACAACTTCTCTCCGAGCGGCTTGCTCCTGACTCCCTTCTGCTTCAGGGAGGCAACGAAGGCAACGAAGGCATCACTGGTTCTACGGAGAAGCAATAGAGTGTGGAAATCGATGCCTTGAGTGACTAACTTCTTGGCTTGTGTTGGTGTGATGCTGGGCTTTCCAAGGGATCTGGTGAGTAGTGCTGCATTGGTATACAGGGTCTTCTGTGCTAACCACTTCTTCATTTGCATGCTAGGCGACTGAATGTGAAGTTTGTCTAGACATCCTGTTACTTTTTGTGCCACAAATATATTTACCTCTGCTATTATTGAATGCAATTGTAGGTACAAGTTCCAATGCACCTCCAGCAGTACCTGCAGGATTTAGACCCGAGTCCACAAGTGTACCACCAACAACGGGGGAAGTGCTTGCTTCATATGTGTGCATGCCTGATTTTTCAGGGGAACCTGCACTGACTAGTGCAGATGGACTTGTGCTGCTTACTGGGACAGACAGACCTACGCTGAATTGTGCATATGAACCTGTGCTTGCTAGCACAGACGGACCTGTGTTTACTGACACGATGGACCTGTGCTTGCTGGCACAGACGAACCGGCATTCATTGGCACAGATGGACCTACGCCCACTTCCAATTCAGGACCTGTGATATTACATCAGAGATACCAATAATAAACCTGACACAAACTTTTTTATCTCAATTTTGCGGAATTTTTTTTTGTAAAAAATGTAGTTACGTTATGTACTACATAACAGGAGTCAATAATTCCTCAGATGTGCAATTGAATATTTAGGATTTTGCCAGTAATTTTGTCAGATGACAGACAGTGTATTGTTAGTTGGTGTACAAGTAGCTAAGGTAGCTAGAACTATTTTTTTGTGTGTTGCAACAATCAACTTCTACTGGGATTACATCTTTTCTTGTGCCTAGCAGCAAGAAGTTGCTGTTTCCTCTTCGTTCCTCTGACTCTTCTACTAGCCATTGGCCACAACTTGATAACCCACCACCAAAGAGAGACCTGCCAGAATAAAACCAGCCCTGAAATAAAACCCAGGATCCCATATATAACAGACCACAAGGGGATTGCGTAAGAATAGATCGAGTAAGATCGCTAACTATACCCATGGAAGTTGAAGGCGGGAATTTCGTGCGAGTGTTTTTTAGGCTAGCCACGAACTACAACTTGTGGTTAGGGAACTCAATTAACAGTGCACGCGCGTTGCTATGTGCCAGCACCCTTAAGGAGCCCTGCATTAAGCATTTTAGACTTCTTTCAATCCGCCTGTAATCGGTTTATTCCATAGTGTCCCGGAGACACGCAGTAATAGTATACGGACACAAGGCATTCCCCCTGACCTTAGCAATGCCTTTACTCGGCGTTTTTTCGAAATCAGCAATAATAAGTTTTGCAAAAATGCTGAAGTATTGTAGTGCGTAGGGCAAAGACGGCTTGTGCTACAGCTTCCAAATTAGGAGGAAGGCAAGACGGCTTGTGCTACAGCTTCCAAATTAGGAGGAAGGCATCCCAAGGCCCCGTGCAGCCTACTGGTAGAATAAATTAGAAAACTTTAGATGCCGCGTTTAGCCGGGTTTTCACAAATCCGGTCGCAAATGGCTGTTATGATAGGAACATAATGGGATACAATATCAGACTAAAAATAAATGCTTCCAAAATGTTCATTTCTATTCAACTCCCAAAATTCTAGGGGGGAACCCAGGGCTAGCCTCCCACTGTATGAACCCCTGGTATGTATACTCCACACTGTCCATGAGAGAAACAATCGTTGTATTGAGAAAGTGTAATTTGAAAATGAAAAGCAGTACAAGCACACACGTGGAATTCAACTCGGCATGGATGGTGTCACAGACTGAACGATCCCTCCCAGGTTAGGATCCGGAACCTCCATACAATACCAAAAAAACACAGACAACAATGATATTTGTAACATAACAGCTGGCCTCGCTGAATTGCCCCCCCCCTCCCCCGTCATTACTTTTCACTGACATTCTTGTACCATAATCCCCCCAGCCCTAGCTGGACACCCAAATATCAGTAAGTTGAAATGAAATTCAACTTACTTGGCATGGATGATGTCACAGACCGAAAAAGACCACCGAGTTCGTTCTCTCTCAGGTTGGATCCGGAAGTGCCACATACTGTTTGTTCATGGTTGCTCTCTCTCTCTTTCCACAAATGCACGCACACACATACACATACACACACACACACAAGAAAAAAGAAGCTACAGGTGAATACAGATCATAAAAATAAATGTATAATTTATTATACATAAATTGACTGGTGTACACACACACACACACACACACACATGAAATTCAACTTACATGGGCATAGTAGTCACGATCCAAAAAGATCCAGAGTTCCCTCCCAGGTTGTATAAGGAAGCGCCATATACTGTATGTCCATGGTTGCTCTCTCTCATTCCACAAATGCATGCACACACATACACACACACTAGAAAAAAGAAGATACAGGTGAATACAGATCATAAAAATAAATGTATAATATAAATTGACTGGTGTACACACACACACATACATGAAATTCAACTTACATGGAAACACAGTATCATCTTTGATCTCACATCTTTCAAGAAGTAAAATTGACTACAGTACTGGCCACATGCAAATTGTGCCTAATTCCAGCCCATGTATATACTTGTATTTAATTTTTGATATATAATAGGTGGTACAATTGGTAAATTCTGTAGTGCCGGTGCATAGTAGCCCTGATTGAAACCCCCCCCCCCCCCCCGAGTTCGTTCCCTCCCCGGTTAGATCTGGAAGCGCCAGAATAACATTTCAACTCCACGCACACACATATACATCGAGTGTGAAGCTCCACTACAACACCACAAAAACACAGACAACGACAACGACAATAACAATACATATTACAACTTTTGGGATGTTCAGGGGGGGGGGGGGGGGGAGCAGCCACAAATATCAAAGTCCAAACCGCAAAGTCTTGGTCGGCAAAGAAGCGGTTGTTTCAATGTGTTATGGAAGGCTACTGAGCTCAAGCAATTCTTCGCTGCTTCTACAAAGCTCTGGAGATGACTGGATCCATAAATGAAGATGCTGTGAAGAAGGTAACTTTTTTTAAAATTCGACGGAGAACCGATGTTGTTTTTTGCCGAGGAAGAAATAAACGCAACTGCTGTGAGGTACTGTCGAAGCAGTCCTGGCTGAAAGCTATTTTAGATGCTTCTCCAATGCATTGGGCACCTGTGTATGCAATCTGAAGGTTCTAGCTATAAAGTAACTATTTTTTTAAATTCTGAGAAGCCAACCGGTCTTCACCCGCTTTAAAGCGGGATCCGGAACGAAAGGGTTAATGCTGTAGTTTCAGAATAAACTGGGGTCAAGCCTAAAAACCCGTGTTTTTTGGCGAAAAAAGTTCCACGCGCGTGCGTTTGACGGGCATACGTACCATCCATACATACATGTTATAGTTATAAACCAAAATTGAGGTTTGTATGCGATTTATAAACTCCGAGACACGAGGGCGCAGCCCGAGTGGCGAGGATTTATAAATCGAAATACAAACCTAATGATTTTGGTTTATAACTATTTTATAGCCCAAACATAAACAACGAGCAAAGTATAGCGTTAGCTATCTTAGTAATTGTATTAAAGTACCCAAACTCTTCATTATTCCATTTTGCTTTGATCTGCCTTCCACCATAATTATGGTTGCTAAGAACTATATCAGACTTTTCCCCGCTAATACATTTTCTTACGAGCATACCAGACTGTATCAGATTTATAGTTCTTAACGACAAGCGCGGTCGCTCGGGTAACGGGCTATAAACATATATATAACATATACCCAATTTTGCATTATCCACCCCTAATACTGTCTCGTTCGCTGCGCTCACTCGCCAACTAGTGTTGTGCTTGAGTACAAATGGTGAGCGAACCTGATAGTTAGGTAACATAAAAATAATTATTGTTACAATGTTTTAGCTTAGTTTATGCAAACACTAGAATAGCAATTATGACCCTTTTATTTCAGCAAACATATACAAAATCACTCTCCTACCTAATTTGTTAACTTTTGTAGTATCAAACGTCTGCCATTCTGATAATCTCAATTACGAGTAACTCCTGAACAATCTCTCAGCAATGATAAAAAAATAAACCAATGTTATTGTTTGTAATTTTAGCCAACAAATATGGAATTACTACTTACCTCAATTTCCTGAGTATCAATTGTAAGTTTATTTGACTATCTGAATTACCGTGAATTCTTGATAACAAACTCTCAGCTACAAATACAAAAAGACAATCAATTTTAGCACACAAATACAAAATTACTTTCTAACTTTTTTGAGCAGTGGTAACTTTAGCAGTACCAAATTTGAGCCAATCTGACTATTTGAATTTACCAGTCACTGTTGTCAAGCTCTTAGCTACAAAAAAGAAAGGCCAGAGTTAATTTTGCATATTTAGCTAACAAAATATGGAATTGCGTACTTACCTCAGCTTCCCTCGAGAAGTAACAGCTTCCTTAGCATTAATACTATGGCATTCTGACTACCAATGGCTCTTGACAACTAACAATCGGCACTCCGTATACCCCCATAAAACAACGAAGTTTTGAAATTAAGTCTGGAAAAGGGTCTTCAATGCCATAGTAACCGTCAACTTTTTGTTTGTTGAAAAGCAAGCGTTTTCGCAGGAATTTTCTCACACTTCTGAGCTTAAGTATAAAGTAAGGCTTGTTTAATGCTGTAGTTTCAGAATAAACTGGGGTCGAGCCTAAAAAGCCGTGTTTTAAAAAAAAAAAGATCCCCGCGCGTGCGTTTAAAAGGCATACGTACCATCCATACATACATACATATATATAACATATACCCAATTTTGCATTATCCACCCCTTATACTGTCTCGCTTGCTACGCTCGCTCGCCAACTAGTCGTGTACTTGAGCACAAATAGCGAGCGAACCTGATAGTTAGGTAACATAAGATATTAATATTTTTAACTTACTGCATGCAAACACTATAATAGCAGTTATGACATTTGATTTCAGCAAACAAATACAAAATCACTCTCTTACCTGATTAACGGTAACTTTTGTAGTATCAAACATCAACCATTCCGATAATCTCTATCGCCAGTAACTCTTGAACAAGCTCTCAGCTACGATAAAAAAATAACCAGTGTTATTGTTTGTAATTTCAGCCAACAAATATGGAATTACTACTTACCTCATTCTTGAGTATTGATAACTTCTGTAGTATCAAATTGAAGTTACTTTGACCATCTGAATTACCTTGAATTCTTGACAACAAGCTCTCACCTACAAAAACAAAAGACAATCAATTTTAGTACACAAATTCAAAATTACTTTCTTACCTCATTTTCTTGACCAGTGGTAACTTTTGTAGCACCAAATTTGAGCTATTCTGACTGTTTGAATAAGTCAATAGTGACTGATTCAAACAACAGAATGGCTCAAATTTGGTACTACAAAAATTACCACTGGTCAAGAAAATAATATATACCCCATTTTGAATTATCCACCCCTAATACTGTCTCTCTCGCTTAGCTTGCTCTCCAACTAGTGATGTGCTTGAGCACAAATGGCAGCGAGCCTTAAACTACACTACTGTTAAATGATTGATTTTAGCAACTAACACTCAAGCTACTAAAATAAGTCGAGCTTTAAATTAGTTTGCGGTAAAGGTGATTCAATGCCATAATAACCGCTCCCGCAACTGTTTAAATTGAAAAAAGAAGCAACAAAATCAAATCATGTTATTTAAAGTTTTCTTTGTGATATTCTTAATAGTAGTTGTAACGCACAATACTTTTCACACAACTGAACATACCTACCCAAGACTTACCTTCGTGGTTCGTCTAGTGGACAATGAATTTTCAAGTAAATGCTGTTGAGTAGGGCTAATAACTGTGACTAATAGCGTATTAACTTACCACCGCCACTAACTCGAATAAATGGAGCTCCCATAAGTTTTTGAGTTTTAACTGCACCCCAAAACAATTCAAAGCGGTAAACAATTCAATTTCTAAGGTGATACGGGCAATGGTCGCTAAACGGGAGGATTCTGTTTAGTGAAGTTTGGGAAGGGGTTGAACGCGGAGCGAACACAAAAATACGGAGGGTCAAAGTACAAAATGACATACGTACGTCCAAACATAAATAAACATCTCCTATTTTCAATTGTGTTACCCCTGTAAGTGTTTCGCTCGATACGCTCGTTCGCCAATAACATATACCCGATTTTGCATTATCCACCCCTAATACTGTCTCGATAGCTCCGCTAGCTCGCCAATAATATATACCAGATTTTGCACTATCCATCCCTATTACTGTCTCGATTGCTCCGCTCGCTCGCCAATAAACAAACATCCCCGATTTTCAATTGTGTTACCCCTATAAGTGTCTCGCAAGCTACGCTCGCTCGCCAATTATCAAGTTCTGACCCTTCATAAAAACTAGATTGACACTTTCTCACCTAAAGGGGTAGATTTTTTCACACTTTTTCTTTGCTTTTTTCCAGACCCCTTTAGGTGAGAAAGTGTCAATCTAGTGAACACATTATACAGAAAAAAGTTTTGAAGTGGAGTTGACTAGGAGGATTATTTGTACAAATGCGTGATGGAAAAAATGTGCTAATAGCGTTTGCTTGCTTTTATAAAAAGTGAGCGATCACGCTTAGACATTTAGTTCCCGATATTTGGTTGGTGGTGAAGGAACCTATATTTTGGTTGCTGGTGAAGGAACTCAAAAGTTGCTCTATGAAAATGAGCTTTGGTTTAGTGATTTTAGTGGCTGTTTTAGTGGCCATCACAGGTAACCAACTTCATACCTGAACGTAATTATGTATGTAACAATCTATTAATGATACACTCACTAATTATTATTACTTTATTGATTATTACTAACTATTACTACTTCAACTTTTATTATTATTAACTTTTAGTATATTAACTATTATCATTATTAACTTTTAGTACATTAACTTTTACTATTATTCATTGTTATTATTATTTACTTTATTATTATTAACTTTTAGTATAATTAACTATACTATTACTAAATTATTATGGTGAACTTTTTATCATTAATACTATACTGTTTCCTTTTATTAACTTTTACTGTATTATTCCCTTATTTATTATTATTGTTGTTATTACTGTCAACCACCTAACATTTTGTTAACTGCTGCAATTGTTGGCCAGCGAGACACTTTCGGGGCGAAACGGATGAAATTTAAATGTAAAGCACTCGCGTTTATCGAGCATTCATGTACAATTAACCTCCCTCTGTATTATTTTTTTCACGAGGGGCTTAATTACGTCAATCCGCTAGCGTCTTCCGTGCTCTCCATGTTACCAGTTCGCAGGGGTGATAAATCAAGCGAGTCTAAGTCACCTATTTATTTCACTTTGGTCTTCATTTTATCCTAACACAATAGCTCTCTTATGTGTGTATTTCATTATGAAGCACAGGTAGTTTATGATAGCTAGCAAAGCGAGCGAACTCTACCGAGATTTGGACATATTTACTCGTTATACTGAAGACCTGGTTTGCAATGTCCAGAGCGTGGTGAGGGCTGACCTGTAGGATCCCCTAAACATGGTAGTTCAAGCAGAATGTGCAACGACTTACTAATTTAGAACAGCGGCAGTTTCTAACAATGCATAGTACAGTGGTCCCCTAACTGAGTGCAAACATAGTGACCATTATTTGTCCTTGCCTGACAACACAAAACACACTAGGTGACTATCCCACAATGCCTTGAAAAGCATTTTTTTCTTGGGGCTTATCCCAACGATAGGACTTCCGTTACTTTCATTGATGGCTACAAGAGTATCTGAAAAGCCTTTACTTAATTTAAACTATTCAAAGCGGTAAACAATTCAATTTCTAAGGTGATACGGGTAATGGTCGCTAAACCAGAGGATTCTGTTTAGTGAAGTTTGGGACGGGGTCGAACGCCGAGCGAACACAAAAATACGGAGGGTCAAAGTACAAAATGACATACATACGTCCAAACATATATATAAATAAATAAATAAACATCCCCGATTTTCAATTGTGTTACCCCTGTAAGTGTACCATGTGTGTGGTATTGGCAGGTTCCGTTGAACTCTTTTATTCATGAATCTGTCTTCTACTTCTGCTACAAACAGATTTGCTACGCTCGCTCGCCAATTATGGAATGATTACTATCTACATTTTCAGTAATCTTGAGTCTGCTTACTGGGTATATGGAGATGGATCGATAACCTAAGTAGTAACTGGAAATAGTTTTAACTAGTATATAAGTGAAAGTACTTTGAATAGATTATATTGAAATCCTTGGTTAGTTACGGGTACTTATGTGTTCTTAGCATCAGATGGTGCTGTAGAATTTCTTGATTTTCCTGATGGAAAATTCGTTAAAGTGAATGAGCCGACCTCATTCTATTGTGCTGTTATCAGTGTTAACAATAACACTGGACTATTGTGGCAGAAAGCAAACGCAACATTGCCTCATGTATCAAGGACAAGTATCGTGCAAAGTGTGGTTCCTCTGAAAAATGGCAATTTCTATGTAAGTTCAACATTATAACCGTAGCGATTAAATCTGCTTAAACATAGGCAGCGTATACTTTTTGCAGTCTATACTTTTTGCAGTCTATACTTTTTGCAGTCTATAGCAAACAAATAATTGGCAGGAAAAGAAGCAACAACAAAAAATAAATCAACAACAACAACAAAAACAACAACAGATTAAGCACCGATACACCACAGTAATAAGAAGACAAAAAAATATATCAAAGACAATTATCGTTAGATAATAATCTAAAATAGCATAATGAGCTAATGTGTTTATAATACTTTGATATCAAGCAGACTTCGTGTCAAAAATGTTGAATTATACGATGAAGGATATTATTATAGTATAACAACTGATGTGACTGGATCATCAAAACTGGCTCAGCTAGTTGTTGGAGGTATGTTAAATTTGAAGTGTAAAAAAAAAAAAAAAATTAGCTTGTACTAGTGCACAAATAGCAAGAACTTCAATAACAGCATAGTGCACTTCAATAAATCATGAAGTATTGTGGTATTGCTACTAGCTAGAGTTTTACATGATATAAATTACAATTTTAATGCAATAACAGGCAGAAATGTTGAACCCCACCTGGTATTTGTAAGGTAAATTGAATGAGAGTTTAACTATTCTTAAATGTGTTTTATGCTATCATTTTTTGTCTTAAAAACCTCATTTTGTAAATACCACAGAGCGAATTCCTTATATTTGCTACTTAGATTAGAAAATGTGATACTGCTGTACGACAATAGCAAAAGTTGTGGATGTAAATGGATTATATACATTGCCTACAATTATTATAATAGTAGTCAACAACCACAATCAAGAGGATATATAAACTAGAAGTTAATTATATACAACATCCTATGCTGATTAAGACAAGTTACTATTAATACCCTCATGTATATGGAAATTATAATAATGTTATAATAAAGTAGCAAATTATGAACTGTAATAAATGGAGCTTTGAGAGTCCATGTAAATACATAGTCATTTCAGTTTTAACCATTATGAGATGTTAATTTACATTATTTAGAAAGACCCAAGGTCAGGTTATTTGTCAATGGCATGAATAATGGATTGTTAAAAGAGAAAGTGATTAGGGCACCACTGAATTCCAGTGTTACTCTTGAATGCAGTGACCAAGGATTTTTACATTGGATATACCGTGCTGATATGCTAACATACTATGAAGATGAACTAACAATGCCTTCAAGACTACCAGACAATGCTCAAGTAGATCCAATTCATTCAAATAAAATTCATGTAGAAGTTACAGAAGATAGTGCTGGGTTTTATTCTTGTCAGTATGTTGAAGAAGATGATCTAAATATATTGCTAGCTCCAGGTAATATTGAAAGTTTAAATTAACCTACCTAGATGTACCGGCATAGTCTGAGAGCTATACTCTCACTTATTCTTACGTAATGATTTAAAACACATGTAACCTCTGGTCATACTGTTTACTCTAGCCTGCAATATTATATCAAGGCTGTAAGAATGCCATTATCAGAAACTTTTTTTAATACATTACTATTGAAAATAATCAGAAAGAGTGTTGATGAATTTCAATATTATTTATTACTAAAGGACTAAATGCATAAAATGCTAAATCCCAATATTATAGTTTTTTTTTATACAGTTTGTTCCAATTGTATGGAGTCTGTATTATGAGTCCAACTGGACAAAGTGAACATTATTTTTTTTCTATCATTATTTTGTATTCTAGCTATAGATAAAGTTAAAATAACTGAATGGAATGAAATAGAATTCAAAAATTTATCCTATACTGCTTTGTTTGGACAATATTTTTTCACATCAGAGACTGAGATATCATGGTACATTAACAATAGCTTCATTGATCCTGACAATTCATATTACAAGTTGGAAACTGATGGTCTTAATTCACTCTTAAGGTGGGCTGTCAATCAGCCCAAGAGCAATGGCTTGTACTCATTAAAACATGAACTACTGGATTTGAATGACTCATTTTATGTTGGTATGTTGAAAATAATGAGTTACAAATAGCATAAATACAACACTGGTGCTTGTATAATATCTCAATTAAATCATTACATTTTAGTAAATTGTTTGCAGTGTCTAAATGATGATGGCTCTCTGAACTATATGATGAAGATAGAAGTGACTGCTATCTATAAATTACCTTTCCATAATTGTTCCATAGTTATTAGACTAATTGCTTGATTAATTTGATTGTATTTGTTTAGGCACCACCTATAATCGAGAACTTACATGCCTTGAACTTACGCACACAGAGCTTAGACGTCTGGCCTATCTCTGCGAAGCCACTTTGTCCCCTTATTATTGTAATTCCCTAATATTCATTTATTTCCTAATTACTTCCTTTCCCAAACTCCTCCTCCCTTTTACCCAACGTTATGTTTTCACCCCATCACCCCTATAAGTTGTACCTGCGCAGTTTAATAATGATCTAAAAAGTGAATTGAATTGAAGCGTTGGCGGGAGCCTACGCCAGGCTGGGTTAGCTAGATATATAGATCGTGGTCCTTGGTTAGCTTATGTTAGTTTATTGATTAGTTAGTTTATTTTAATTTTGATTTCCTGGATCGGCCATCAGTTACTGGGTGAGCAGACAGTATTTATTTACTATTTTAATAGTGGAAGAAGGCACTCCATATTACTCCCCACAAAATTATTCAGGACTTCGATACAATAAAGGCCCCAATTCTGGAACTGGATATTTAATTAGATCATATATTGCTCAGCAAATCAAAGAGAATCGTCACATAGTCATACCGGTTGTTGTTCTTATAGTCTTAGGAGGAGTGTCTTGTCACATCCTTCAAGTAGTAGTTGTGTTATTGTACAAGAAATATTATAGAAACAAAATGGATCAGAAGCCTGGGAAGAAGCCAACAAAATTTACCAGGTATTAATTCATGTAGCTAGAAACTATATTATCTAGTAGGTAAATTATATATTATTAACCATTTCACAATGATTGTCTCACCGTTAGTCTCTATTCTCTTTCTTTTCTATTGCTTCCCCTACTGCTCATTCTGTCACTGCTCTGGCCTGTTTGAGGCTGGTGATGCAATTCATATGGTGTAGGTAAGCATTTAAAATAACAGAACAAGTGGTTGCGGTGCAAGTAAACTGAGTATGTTACACAACTAACAAATTGTCCTTATGTAAATTATTATATAGATTGCTATTTGGCCTATAAATTAACACTAGCTAAATCCAAAATATATTATTTAGAAGTTCAATTAACCAGTTCATTTCATATTATAATTTTTCTAACAATTATAATAAATCAAATAACTTGTTGTGGTGTCCTGGTTTAAATTACCCGATGTGATTTTCTTGTTTATGTAGAGCCCATCGATGAGTGGCACCAATGCCAACAGCAAAGCCAGTTGTAACTGCATGTGCCATTAATGAATATGTAGTAATTAATATGGAATAACTTTTTATTGTTAGTTTAAATTAAAATTTAATTAATTAAGTGAAGGACTGAATTTTTAGACACTTAGCTAACTATATCAATCTGCATTACACATGTATCAATGGAGGCCCGTGATGACAATTATGTGCTCTCATAGTTAGTACCTTATGTGAAGTCAAAAGTATAAATAAATACAACAGAATATAACTTATCACCTTGGTGCAATAAAAAGTAAACAAAATGTGTTGAGTTCAAATCGACTCGCTATTCACTTTACCAGCTTTTTCTTTATATCAATGGTAATGTTCAGCACTGCAAGATGACTGCCTTTAGAGATATTGCTGCATAATAGGGATTTTAAGCTATTACTGAGGCTTGAGCTTTAAACCTGGTTTGTGAAACCGTCTTCTAGGAGTAAACAGTATTCAACAAGTATGGTGGACAGCATCCAGATGACAGGTGTATATGCAGTAAACTCCGACACACACACTGCTGATACTCATAGTGTAGTTGTCTTAACCCTTTAGGTTACTTGCATGAGCAAAGTTCCTGACAAATTGTTGAAGTGCTCTCAACTCACTCATTCACTTCTGGTGACTAATCTTCTCTAGCAAGAAGCTTAGGCATATACATGATTGTGAAAAAGAGTATTTCATTATGATGGACAAAGAGTTTCAAGGATGTTGCCGAAACATTAAAAGCAAAGAGAAAAATGTTAGGTAAGCAGGAGAAAGCTGCTGTTTTGAAATCCAATGTATTATAAACAATTTATTGTATACTCAAGTACAACACATGGATTACATTTCACTCTCACACTTGTATTTCACTCACTGAAAATACTTACATATGCTCATAAAAAAACTCCCCAGGTTGCATGCTAACTTGTGCAATAAATTTATATTATATATTATGTATATATATATTATATATATATATATTTATTGCAGCTTTGATATTTTTACTTGAATATTTCCGCATCACGCGAGCGTTCTGTATTCTCCCATATTGTACGGTTTATATTGTACGCTCGTTGTAGCGCGCGCGTAGCGAGTAAAATCAATGAAAATTGTATTGTAACCGGTTGAGAAAAATTTCAAAGAAGCAATAAATCACTTATCACACTCGTCGTACAATATGGGAATGATATTTTACTCTCACGCCACATTTTCACTCGCCTTTGGCTCGTGAAAATATTTTGCGTGCTCGTAAAATATTTTCCCATATTGTACTCTGACTCGTGCTTTAAGTATTATATATATATTATATATATATTGTTTGGGCCCTGCCAAATAAACTGTGAACTGTCGTGAGCACACACCATACACCACACTCTATTTGCACCTAGTACATAGTCATATATCTTTCTCATGCAATTAGCGTTCTTTCTCACTCCCCCTACCAAGATCCTGTGCTCGCCTTCATGGCACTATCTGATTGGTCGACATGAAATCCTCCCCTCACATTTACCCTTCTTCTATTATATGTTTTACTCACACACACTTTATAGTTAGGTTCAGTTTTTTTTTCCATTTCTGTGTACACTGTCAACCTCAGTCTGTTGTGTAATCATTATCTATCTCTTTCTTTTTTGTGCTTGAATCCTGTAAGTCCCTATTCTGTATTTCTTTTTGTGAAAGACATCTATTCTTCAGCTATTTCTTTTTTGTCCTTGTAGTCCCCTTGATGTGTGTTTCTTTATTATAACGTTTGTGTCATAGTTAAGAACTTTATTCTTTGGTAGTTAATTTCCGAGGGTGCGACTAACAGTCCATCCGTATCTAATAGTAGATTAAGTGAGCTAAGATGGAACAACACAAACAAAATATAGTTATTAATATGTGATCTTTCACTTTCAAGACCCTAGATTCAATACAATATGTTTAGAACTACATGACACAATCTCAGTTTAAATAAGACCTTTAATGATGATAACATTATTTAGGCGGAAACTATTTGTTTACTAATTCTGCATACTGAAACTTAATGATTCATAGCACATTCTGACAGACATGAAGACTGATTATTTATTTCAATTTTCTGTTTAAAAACTGACTTTAGTATATATGGTGAATGAAAAAGTCAAGCAGTTAGTGCAACAGAATGGACCACAAACTTTTTATAAGATTGGTTAAATTTATTAGTTTATTTATTACAGCAGTAGGAGAGCTGGACCTAGCTGGACAGCCTCTAAATACTGATCGTCCAATATGGTCTCAAAGAGTCAACAACTCTTGGCAATGTGGAGCTGACTATCGTTTATCAGTATCATGTGCTGACAATTCCACAGTTATCAAGATACCACGATGCTACTGCATGTATTATGACAAAGAAGCTGATCAGACACAGCTGGGATATTGCCTGACTACATGCTTCAATGTCAACCGAACCCTTCACATTAGACTCAAAAGATATTCTGTAGCTGATGGCAACCAGTTTAACATAGACATGTGCAGCATAAGTACGGGATCATTTGTGACCAATAAAGTGGGAAGGTTTTGTGGCCATTGTAAGGAGGGATTTGGGCTAGACCTCAACACTAACCGTCTATCCAAGTGCATTCCTTGCACTAACCAGAATATCGCTGGTAACTTACTAAAGCATCTTGCTGCCACTCTTATACCAATGGGTATATTATTTTTTATCTTGGTCACTGCAAAAATTCCTATTATCAGCAGTAAACTTAATGGTGTTGTGTTCTGTATGCAGGTTTTGTTGTCCTCCATTATCCTTGAAACAACCATAAACACTTGGTTTGACACTCATGCTGCTACTTCCAAAGAAATTGTTGGCATAAAGATTTTTAAATTATTCATGCAGCTTATAAATTTGTCTTTTTTCCAAGACTTCTATCCTCCAAATTGTCTTGGCCCTCAATTCAGTGTTTTACACATTGTTGCAATAGATTATGTGGTAGCTGTATTTCCTTTTTTTCTCATATTTATGTCATATATTTTAATCAAGATGTATGATAAAAATGTGACTATTCTTGTACTGGCTTGGAAGCCAGTTAAATATATTCTGGATTACTTGTACTCCAATGATGCTCCCAAAAGCTCATTAGTAGAAGTCTTTGCATCTTTTATTACTCTATCTAGCGTGAAGATTCTTACAATTTCCCTCACACTTCTGTCCTCCATAAAAGTATACAATGATCAAGGTCAAGCACTCAACAAAAGGTACTTATATATTGATGCCAGCATTGAGTTCTGTGGACCTCAACATCTCCCCTATGCTATATTAGCTATTGCTGTAGCCTTAATTTTTGTAGTTTTTCCCATGCTACTTCAACTCCTCTATCCATGCAGATGCTTCCAAAAGATTCTCAATTGCTTAAAATGGAATTCTCATGTGCTACGAGTATTTATGGATGCATTCCAAGGGAGTTATAGGATCCAACCATACGACATGAGGTACTTCTCTGCTTTCTACTTTTTTACTAGAATATTACTGATTACGTTAGCATCGCACATTCATAATTACATGGAAGTAATCATCTACTATATAATAGCCTTAAATTTGATTGCTCTAACAGTTGCCGCTGCTCAGCCCTATAGGATATCTCCACACAACTATTTGGAGGTAGTAACAATCCTGATATCGACATTACCTTGCTTAGCAATCACCCTCATGACCATCATTGTATATTTCGACCATCGAATTAGAGGTATAGTGAGAACGGTTAACATCTTGGCATGGTCTGTTACTGGAGTGTATTATACATCAATTTTTCTTTGGGGATTACTGGGAAAAAATGTTCAGGTGCTGTTTAATAAGTTCATGTCCAAGTGTGGAGGTCGCTTGAATGAGGCTTTTTGTCGAATAAGGGGTAAAAAGGACAAATCTGTGGTAGAAGAACTGGATGAGACCAGAAGTCTAATGAGAAGACTCTAAATTATATTATCCTTGGAACATGCAAAAAAAAAGTGACTTACTAAACTTATGTTGTGTGGAATTTGCCATCACTGTAGTGCTGTTTTTTTTATTACTGTTTGCATAATGTCTGTATTATAATTATTGTGAACTTAGTGTGCTAATAACAGGTTGTTTGTAAATACTAGATCATTAGATTTCAATGGTTAAAATCGTGAAATGTTGGGAGTGTGAAAGTGTTGTTGTTGTTGTTGTTGTTCTTACATCATAGCATCAAGGGAATTGTGAACCATTGGCAGAATCATTAATTTCACTAGGCATTCATGATAATCCATGCAGATTGGTAACCCCAAAGTATTTGGAACAAAAGGACCAGAGATTTAAATGCCAACATAAAAGCTGTTCACAAATGTAGAGTGTTTACCAAAGACAAAAATAATTCCACCAATGAAATGGAAGAAAAAGTTTTATAATTTGTCGGAATTGTATGAAAAATCTAGCTTTTTTTCCTTAGGCCACAATATGAATATGTAGCTGGTGCATTTGCCCGTGCTATTTCAGACACTGCAATGGTAATTAAAGGATGACTGAAAGACTCATCACAAAATGACCTAGAATTAAAAAGATCATCTCAAGCAAACGTTGCACAAGTAATTCAAACCTTGTACGTAGTCACTTAAGGTTAGTAAACTACATGCACCAGGCACTCTAGCCAACATTTCTCTAATTGATAACTAAGGACTTGGTCAGCAAGCATTTCTTAGACTATTGGGCAGTGAGAAAAATGCCTGTGGCTTTGATCTACCCTCCCAAGTTGAACATTACATCTCTTTCTACAACCATCAACTGAAAGCAGAAGAGCAACTTTACAATGGCTAGGCACTATAAGGCAGACTATCAGGTACAGAACTAAACTCAAAATGTTAAGGTATATTAGAGACAAGAGTAACTTCCCTCAGATGTATCTCCGGCTGTACTACAAAGTGATGTGGCTGCACAAAATAAAAGGGCATGATGATGAAGACATCAGTCAGATCTCAAAATTGACCAGTGTGATACTTGCAGTGAAACAGACAGAGATATAGACTGACAGACAAATACCATCATATTATTTTTTCAGACACAGATATTGTTGATTTCTCCACAATGCAAGCTATAATGATTTCCTCTAACAACTGAAACAGTGCACAGTTCAAGATTTAGATAATACTTTTTTATGCAGTTAGCTACTGGTTTATCATTAAATTCCTGAAGGCTATCAATTACCGCTATATTTTCTGGTTCTAGTTTAATTGTATTCACACTCTATATAAAAAAAAATCGTTTCCTAAACAATGGCTATATACATCGGAGTAATGATCAGCAGACTTCAAGATCACAGATTTGACCATTACAAAAATTCAATCTAAAAATAAAATTCACACAGGCAATCAGCGCATGCTGAGGGTTAACTTGAGCTTGATCATGAGCACCAACCCACATGCTATAGCAAGTATATACCACCATCTCTACTATACCAAGTATTTGTTTCTCTTTTCCTTCTCTCTGTGTATTTCTCTGACTTTATCTCTTTCTACTTAAGTATAATAAGTTTCCCTTCCCTGCTTCTTTGCTGTCCTTCAATCCACTTCTGCCATTCATTCTTTTGATTGTCTACAACCATGCAGATGCTAGTATTCTCTATTATGTGGTCACCATTAGCCAACTTTGAACAATGTCACCAGCAATAATATAGTTATAAACAATGGAAGTATCACTGAATACATTTTTAACCCGAGCCATGGAGCAAACCGTTGCACCAGGTTGAAATTCTGTATTGCTCCTGTCCGATCAGTTATGACTTAGAACAAGCCAAAGAATGTGTCATCACTTCATTAAACAGAGGTTAGTAAGTTATCTTCATAGTCCAAACTATCATTAGCTTGGTGTGCCAGAACAATAGCTGGTAAAATAGTTTGACCTTTAATTAACAGAATTTTAAATTTAAAAGTGGACATTTTGTTATTTGTTTCAGTGATATGAAAGAGTTTATTATTATTATTATTTTTTTTAAAGCTTACACTGTCAATGGCCCAAACAAATCATCGTTAATTTTTCACCATGGGAAATACTATACTAACTCCTCCTACACTATAACCTGTTCAACTCAACCTCTAGTGGTATGGATGGTCAACGGACAACCTCTACCCTATTCTTCCAATATTTCCTTCACAGCTCACAATAACTATCACGAGTCTTGTAACATGAATGTGAGCTCTGTGTAAAAAGAATCCTTAGAGATAGCAGCTTATCCTTCAACAAGTCTAAATCTAAGTTTAGCTCTGGTAACTTATTGTGATAAAGATGGTTCTCTGGATGAAAGTTGCACATCAAGTGTGTGTTTCAGTCAGAGTACAGTGCTGACATTTGGTACGTGAATTTGAATTATTCAATTGTCATCAATCCATGCAGTGTATTCTTGACAATTATTAGATAGCAAAATTTGGTGCTTCTGAAGGCACTCTACCAAAAGAAGCATATAGTAAGTTAGAATCTATAATGTTTAGGGGATATTAATTTTTAATGTAGGACTCTATTTTTTTTATCGAAATCAATTCATAAAATGATTTGACAGACCAGTTCTCATTTGTTCTGCGTGCATAGTGTAAAAATTATGGTTAAACATGGTTGCAAATAATGCTAATAAAGTGTACTGTTTGGGACAACATGAGTTTTTTTGTTACTGTTTGAGTTAGTACATGTAAGATTCTTTATAAACACAGATGAGTGATTTTAATATATGAAATATTCCAGGTTTGGATTTTTTAAGAATTTTATACGTTGTTTATAATGCAATCATACACATACACCTTCAGATATAATTGACCTCATGTGTTGCTGTTTCAGTTTACAGCACCAAAGAAAATCTGAAACCTTCACAATCTGATTTGAATATAACACTTCTTGGTGAGTTGGGATGTTCTTCTTCTGAAGATGAAAGCTGACACTATCAGTTGACACAGCCAACAAGATACTCCTAGAATGATTAGACTTGTTTACACAATAATCATAATGTCAAAATTAAATGGCTAGTACACCGATAGCAAAGTCAAGTTTAAGATTCGTAAATTATTTTAATTACGGTATATTTCTTAATAGGTACTACTATTTCTCTGTTGATAATTTTAGCTCTGGTTTCATTGTGTTGTATCTTCACTCTGCTCTTCTTCATACAAAAGATTCATTGTAAAGGTATATCTGAACCACAGCTTTAACATCAGAATCTTCTTTTATTACATCTGAACCAAATATTAAATGAACGTTTAATTTCACATTATCCTAAAAGGCGAATAAAATCAAACTTCTACATTTATTTCCTCCCTAATGGATGGGAAGGTAACAAGTCATTTTACACAGAATTAATGTTTACAAAAGCACCATATGGTACCAATGGATGTGCCACTATCATGAAAAAATACCAGTTCATACTGAAAGTGTGGTTAGAATCATAACTAACACAGCTAAGGCCACGAATCATTTCGGGTTTTGTACCTAATTATCGAAATTCAGAAGTACTGGATGGCCAGAATGAACTCATATTTTGTACACGGGGGTACACGCCACATCTAAAAAAACATTACAACGAGTTTTTTGTTTTAAATAGGATACAAAAAAAATAATATAAAAATATTTAAAAAAAATGGAAAACAAACTAATATAAAAAATACGGCGTTGTAATGTTGTGGGGAAGCCCCTAGACTACCGCGGGGAAAAAAAATCGACTTCGTAACTGCGACGGTCGCCCCTGAATTTCGCTGAATAGCCTTAAGGTTTGTACCGTTATTTCTCCGTTCCTGGTCCTTCTTTTTTCTTGAAACTTGGTTTATAAGAGCTGTCTGTTGGTGTCTGTTTCAACTGCAACAACAAAGTAAGCGTACATTGAACAGAACTATATTTTTTACAAATCTAGACCAAAAAACGACAAGTAAAAGAGCACAACAAAATAAGAAACGATAATAAATACATAGCATAACTCCTCCATCTGCGGTTTAGCGCTGCGGTTTCAAGTGGTACTGCACCCTTAACAATAGTGTAGTTTATAGCGGTAATGAGTCTGGTTACGTCAGACTAGACCCTTACCAATCACTAACTGGGAAAAGTTCTGGTCAACTGACATAGTGTAAGATGTGTTTGTACCTTCAGCAAACTAGGAGATCGGGGTAGTTCCCACGGATGTTGTACAGTTATTATTTTAACGACTCATTTTTGTTCCTGCTCGTAAAATGGAATATGCTGGCATACTTTAACTTACTGGGTTAGACCACTCCACCCATGCATTACTGCTTCTGTCCTCACTATTGTTCTTTCCAGTCCAGTTAGCAGGGGGAAGCTGCACAGCTTGCTCATTGTCAGTGATAAAGGGTTACTAAAGGGTCTGGCTACTCCAGACTAGGGTGTGCCAGGGTGTGCTGGACTGTTCAGCAACCCATGTAACATTATCCTTTACAGGATGGCATGCAGTGTCCTGGTACAATGACCAAGTCCTTCAGCTACAGTACCACAGATATTTTTGACTCTAACACACCTGGATTTATTTTGTTATACTTGCTTTATTTAGAGTTGTTCACACCCACACAGAGGCCATTTATATTGATTTACTTACATAAATAGAATTGGTGCCAGAGTTAGAGGTCTGGGGTACTGCAACTGAAGAATTAAGCTGTTTTATTCCACTGCTACCATTACGCACAATAATACTCACTGAAATGTTGTACAGCTCAAACATGAAGATAATGACCACACAGGAGTTTCAACCATATCAAAGTCAGTTATATAATAATGGTCAAGGTCCATATTCACTTTTCTAAAAATGAATTTTGTGAGACTAGGTCAATAGACTTTATTTAGAAACAATGTGTCTCTGGAACTCAAACAAGCAATTCAGTATCACAACAGTGTACAGTATGACTTGTGTGTTGTAGTATTTATTTGCAATCTTGGTGAGGTTGGCTTATAATTTATCCTCTTATGGCTTCTGCAGTAACTTCAGATGGTTTTCCAATATTGTTCGTGTTTTGAGGGCTATGCAAAAGCAATGTTATCCAAATTACTGTGATTCTAAATAATGTCTTGTCTGCTGTTTAACCCTCTTACCTGCAGATAAATCAGTAATTATTATTCTCTATGAATAATAATATTATTCAAGAGAAAAATTATCTACAATACATGTAGTGTATTTAGTTTTAAATATTATTAAAAAAAACTAAAAATAACTAAAACTAATTTAAAGTGTTTGAAAATAACTAAACAACTGAACTAAAACAAATACTACTAGGAACTAACTTATAATCATAAGGGAACTTCAACAACTAATAAACACAAACTAATGGGAAAAAATAATAGGAAAACTAAACAACACTAGTTCCCACCTGGGTGTTCTAGTTACATTTTGAATATTTTGAGTTATTTATTATACAATAATATATAGCTAAAATTATATTATTAGAATGGATTTTGTATAAATTTTTCTAATAAGAAACATGTCACCCTGTGGACACACCAGTGCAACATTCTTTTATCCATTTAGAGTTATACAATCGGTTTGCTCCTTTCTACTCAACTATAGGAACTATACAATAAATCCTATGAATATTATTCAATAGAATGAATATTGAAGGGGATTACTTTTCAGTCATTGTTTGAGTTAGTTTAAAGGTATCAGTTTTATATAGTGTGCAAGTATTATGAACTTTGTCAATATAATAATTATAAGTAATGTATAGATTTATGAATTATCGCTGCATGCATTTTTGCTTGCATGTTATCAATATGGGAACTAATTTGTTATTTAATAAGGTTAGTTGAAGTTTATTCCTGAAAGTATTACCGCACACATGCACAAGCACACACACATACATGTGCATATTCTACACGTGTGGTATGATTACAATACAGTGTGAACACAACACTCCATTTACTGTGTGAACAGCATGTTGCTTATACTCTAATAATTGAAATCATTTACCACAAGCATTAAATCCTATAGTGTTCGTGTGTTGTATACATATGTGTTAATGATTTTGTGTAATTTTGTTGTGTGTTTGTTAGTGGGGTGAAGCAATAAGGGATGATAAAATTAAGTATAAGTTCACTTTCAACTTAAGGTTACTACTGTGTGAAAAACAATAGTACTATGGGAATTAAATGTACTTTATCTCTAATCACTCTAAGATTACCTCTCATGGATTATTATTGACTGGTTTAGCAGCTTCTCATGAGAACTCAGAAACATGAAAGTTTAAAAATAATATCTTACCACTTTTGTGGTCTGCAGTTTATAAATAGCAAGATTTAATCAATTATTCCAGTAGGATGTGTCAACCAACTTCAATAGCTGTGATAATTACTATCAGCCATGATCATGAATGTCATTAAATTTCACCTCCCCCAGCATGACAAAGCTTGCCTTTATTAATTTACTAAGCCACTCTGCAGTGTTATGGTGATTATTATTAATAGTCTATGGAATCAGGGATTCAGCCTGATATCGTGCACTGAGAGTTGTTATGAATTCATAAACAAAACAACAACAACTCCCATCAAACCACCCATAAATGTATAATGGCATATCGATCTAATTGTAACCGTTAATGAAGAAGTCATTCCTATATATTATGTTACAAATGACCATAGGACATAAACCTTTAACCATTATAGTTTTAAACACGTGATAATCCTATCCTTCTTACTTTCAGCATTTGTTTGTATTTCTTTGGTACAAAATTATACTCATTTTCAATCTAAACAGTTACTTCTGATGATATGCTGTATTCAAAGATTAAATGGATCAATGAATGTAACTATATCTACACTATATGTAGCTAAGAATAGGATTTTGTCCAAAATATTTTTGGCAAGTGCTGGTATACTGCTAGTATAATATTTTTTTAACAAAATTCTCTAATAGTTTACACTAAGTAATTGGTGTAGTTTAGTAAACTATGTGTAATTTATACTCTGTTTTCAAGATTAAAGTGATAATTGATTAGCTTTCACTGTGATAAATAACATTGCATTGTATGTGAGAGACCAACAACCCTGAGATTCATGTTTTGGCAAATTCATAACCATGTAGTAATTGATCTTTATAATAAGTCACCCAAAACTATCAATGCAACTGAAATTACATGTACTTACTTAATTCCTTTAACAATGTTCTCCTCCATTTAAATATGCCTTCCATACAGTCAATGGTAATTAATTAAGGCCTAATGTTATAAACATTGGCAAAATTGAAATGCAGGATACTTTCAACTACTTAAATAGTTATGATTCTAACCACACTTTCAGTATGAACTGATATTGTTTCATGATAGTGGCACATCCATTGGTACGATATGGTGCTTTTGTAAACATTAATTCTGTGTAAAACGACTTGTTACCTGCCCATTCATTAGGGAGGGGATAAAAGTAGAAGTTTGATTTTACTCGCCTTTTAGGATAATATGAAAATGGTTTACTGTCAACAGACTTATATTACATATATACAATATATAATATTATATATGTATCAAACAGTCATCAATTCAAAAACACAATAATATTTTGTAGACTATTAACAAAATAATAAGTGCAGGACAAAACAATCAGTTTAATGAATGGCAAAGTTTTAAGTCTCAGGATAGATTAGAAAACGTTCATTTGATTGTTATTTGCACAGGCCTTCAAATTCATGCATAAATAAATGCTAAACAAGGACCTCATCTCTAAACTTCACTTGAGGCAGCTACAACAGCCATTGTTCTCTATATCTATTACTTTTACTCTACTTGTTGTCATAGTAAATATGCACATGATAGCAAAAATGACAGAAATAAATATCAGCACAAAATACATCTTCATACTCCTTGTTTATTCATGTGCTTTATATATCAGTCTTTTGTTTAATAAGTTTGAATTCAAGTATGTATTGGGGGAATTATGGTACTGGTACAGTTGAATAGGCCTGGCAGGGCTGCATACTCGACAGTGGGGATGGAGTCTGGGGCTTGTCATAGAGACTTTCCATTTTAACTGTTGGATCTGAGTTCATACAGCAATGGTCAATAAAGAAATAAGAACACACAAAACTTGTGCCCATCATGAGTATGACACACCTACACAGTAGTCATACAATGATTCTTCTTGAATAAGGTCTGGCCTGGTCACTGCTAATGGTGGTCTTGGGCTCCTCAATAGTGATGTGGTTCCTAAGAAATAGATTCCATATTGACATAGACTTAAACATAGTCATAGTTTTGACCTTATAACTATCCAGAAAAACCTATGTACAAGTGAGTAGTGAAAACTGCTCATAAAAACATCAAAATTAAACGTTCATTTAATAGTTGGTTCAAATGTAATAAAAGAAGATTCTGATGTTAAAGCTGTGGTTCAGATATACCTTTACAATAAATCTTTTGTATGAAGAAGAGCAGAGTGAAGATACAACACAAAGAAACCAGAGCTAAACTTATCAACAGAGAAATAGTAGTACCTATTAAAAAATATACCATGTTATAATAATTTACGAATCTTAAAAACTTGACTTTGCTATCGGTGTATTAGCCATTTAATTTTGACATTATGCATTATTGTGTAAACCAGTCTAATCATTCCAGGAGTGTCTTGTTGGCTGTGTCAACTGATAGTGTCAGTTTTCATCTTCAGAAGAAGAACATTCCAACTCACCAAGAAGTGTAACATTCAAATCGGATTGAGAAGGTTTCAGATTTTCTTTGCAGCTGTAAACTGAAACAGCAACACATGAGGTCATTTATATCTAAAGGTGTATGTGTATGATTGCATTATAAACAATATATGTAAAATTATTCAAAATCAAAACCTGGAATATTCCATATATTAAAATCACTCATCTGTGTTTATAAAGAATCTTACATGTACTAACTCAAACAGTAACAAAAAACTCATGTTGTCCCAAACAGTACACTTTATTAGCATTATTTGCAACCATATTTTAATATTAGCTAACTAAGTATTTCAGCATACAAATAGGTTTAACCACAATTTTTACACTATGCACTCAGAACAAATGAGAACTGGACTGTCAAATCATTTTTATGAATTGATTTCAATAAAATAAAATTGAGTCCTACATTAAAAATTAATACCCCCTAAACAGTATAGATTCTAACTTCTTTTGGTAGAGTGCCTTCAGAAGCACCAATTATGCTATCTAATTATTATCAAGAATACACTGCATGGATTGATGACAATTGAATAATTCAAATTCACGTACCAAATATCAGCACTGTACTCTGACTGAAACACACACTTGATGATCAACTTTCATCCAGAGAACCATCTTTATCACAATAAGTTACCAGAGCTAAACTTAGATTTAGACTTGTTGAAGGATAAGCTGCTATCTCTAAGGATTCTTTATACACAGAGCTCACATTCATGTTACAAGACTCGTGATAGTTATTGTGAGCTGTGAAGAAATATTGGAAGAATAGGGTAGAGGTTGTCCGTTGACCATCCATACCACTAGAGGTTGAGTTGAACAGGTTATAGTGTAGGAGGAGTTGGTATATTTATCCCATGGTGAAAAATTAACGATGATTGTTTGGGCCATTGACAGTGTAAGCTTTAAAAAATAAAAATTAAAAAAATAAACTCTTTCATATCACTGAAACAAATAACAAAATGTCCACTTTTAAATTTAAAATTCTGTTTAAAGGTCAAACCAATAATATTTACCAGCTATTGTTCTGGCACAACAAGCTAATGATAGTTTGGACTATGAAGATAACTTACTAACCTCTGTTTAATGAAGTAATGACACATTCTTTGGCTTGTTCTAAGTCAGTAACTGATCGGACATGAGCAATACAGAATTTCAACCTGGTGCAATAGTCTGCTCCATGGCTCGGGTTAAAAATGTATTCAGTGATACTTCCATTGTTTATAACTATATCTCTGGTGACATTTGTTCGGAGATGGCTAATGGTGACCACATAATAGAGAATACTAGCATCTCCTGGTTGTAGACAATCAAAGGAATGAATGGCAGAAGTGGATTGAAGGACAGCACACGGTATATCAACATTGCTATTAAGAATCTACATGCTTTCTGATGTTTTACACACGGTTGCTAAGCTCCAAGGTAGCTTACAAAGTGAGAAACTAGATCTTGCTAGTGTTCCTACTATGGTGACAAATTCCATAAATAGGCTAAAAGAGTTGAAGGAAAAGCCTGACACTAGCACATGGTTCAAGAATCATGCAAGTGTTTTCTCTGACCAAGGACAGCTTGGACACAAAAATATTAAGGTTACAGAAGAGGAGAAGACAGAGTTTTTGTGCAGCACCTATCGTCCATATAATATACAGAGTGTTATTGACCACACAATTAGTAGAATGGGGTCAACTGATCTAATTGGAGCAGCATCAGTGGTTGACCCTTGCCTTTTACCTGAAACTGAAGACAATCTGTCTCGATATGGTACAGAAAAAATTGCCAAATTGACTGATTTTTATGGAATGAAACAGAAAGTGAAATGTGATGGACAAGAAGGTGAATCAGAACCTGACATCGATATTGAAGAAACAGAAGCTGAATGGAAACTATTTCGGAGGCTTATTTTCAATTTTTAATTTTTTCAAATTTAATTATTTTATTTCAAATAATCTTCATTTTCAGTTCAATTCATCAAGTATTGTCTAGGCTAATTTGTGAAGGTGATGTAGCAGCAGCTTTTCACAACTTGTCTAAGTTAGCCTCCATACTGTCTGTGCTACCTGTTACAACAGCTACTGTGGAACGTACTTTCAGCAGCATGAAACTTATTAAAACCAGATTGCGAAAAAGAATGGGTGATGGCACTCTTGATAGCACTATGTGAATCTGTATTGAAGGTCCTGATCATCTACTAGTGATATTTTAGAACAAATACTTGATTACTACAAAGCAATAAAAATTCGAAAAATCTCACTTTAATATTTCAATTTTGTAAATGTAATTTTCAATACAATATGTTTTGTTACACTTGATATATCTCTCTATTACATCATAAGGACATGACTTAGCTTCCCCCCAAAACAAAATTCCTAGATAGAACCCTGTCTAAATCTTGAACTGTGCACTGTTTCAGTTGTTAGAGGAAATCATTATAGCTTGCATTGTGGAGAAATCAACAATATCTGTGTCTGAAAAAATAATATGATGGTATTTGTCTGTCATTCTATATCTCTGTCTGTTTCACTGCAAGTATCACACTGGTCAATTTTGAGTTGTCTTCATCATCATGCCCTTTTATTTTGTGCAGCCACATCACTTTGTAGTACAGCCGGAGATACATCTGAGGGAAGTTACTCTTGTCTCTAATATACCTTAACATTTTGAGTTTAGTTCTGTACCTGATAGTCTGCCTTATACTGCCTAGCCATTGTAAAGTTGCTCTTCTGCTTTCAGTTGATGGTTGTAGAAAGAGATGTAATGTTCAACTTGGGAAGGTAGATCAAAGCCACAGGCATTTTTCTCAATGCCCAATAGTCTAAGAAATGCTTGCTGACCAAGTCCTTAGTTATCAATTAGAGAAATGTTGGCTAGAGTGCCTGGTGCATGTAGTTTACTAACCTTAAGTGACTACGTATAAGGTTTGAATTCCTTGTGCAACGTTTGCTTGAGATGATCTTTTTAATTCTAGGTCATTTTGTGATGGGTCATGCAGACATTTAAAATTCATAATTTCCTAAGCACTATTTTTGCTCAAGCACATCCTTGATCTGGACACTTGAGAGAAATAGCCCAATTGTGTATGCATTACAATCTATACCTGTCTGCATTCAGTTATTGATTCATGTAGCCATAAGCTGTATCTGTTTCTTCGGCATGGCAGATATGTATTCAATGGATTTGGTTGTTAATTACCATTGCAAACCAAGCAGTGTCTGAAATAGCACCGGCAAATGAACCTGCTACATATTCATATTGTTGCATAAGGAAAATAAAAGCTAGATTTTTCTTACAATTCCTACAAATTATAAAAATTTTCCTTCCATTTCATTGGTGGAATTTTTTTTTCTTTGGTAAACAATCTACATTTGTGAACAGCTTGTATCTTGGCATTTGAATCTCTGGTCCTTTTGTTCCAAATACTTTGGGGTTACCAATCTGCATGGATTATCATGAATGCCTAGTGACATTAATGATTCTGCCAATGGTTCACAATTCCCTTGATGCTATGATGTAAGAACAACAACAAAAACAACAAGACTTTAATACTCCAAACATTTCACGATTTTAACCATATAGGAGTGAAATCGAATGATCTAGTATTTACAAGCAACCTGTGATTAGCACACTAAGTTCACTATAATTATACTACAGACATTATGCAAACGATAAAATAAAAAAACAGCACTACAGTGATGACAAATTCCACACAACATAAGTTTAGTAAGTCACTTTTTTGCATGTTCCAAGGATAATATAATTTAGAGCCTTCTCATTAGACTTCTGGTCTCATCCAGTTCTTCTACCACAGATTTGTCCTTTTTACCCCTTATTCGACAAAAAGCCTCATTCAAGCGACCTCCACACTTGGACATGAACTTATTAAACAGCACCTGAAAATTTTCTCCCAGTAATCCCCAAAGAAAAATTGCCGTCCAATAAACTCCAGTAACAGACCAAGCCAAGATGTTAACCGTTCTCACTATGCCTCTAATTCGACGGTCGAAATATATAATGATGATCATAAGGGTGATTGCTAAGCAAGGTAATGTCGATATCAGGATTGTTACTACTTCCAAATACTGATTACTTCCATGTAATTATGAACGTGCGATGCTAACGTAATCAGTAATATTCTAGTAAAAAAGTAGAAAGCAGAGAAGTACCTCATGTCGTATGGTTGGGTCCTATAACTCCCTTGGAATGCATCCATAAATACTCGTAGCACATGAGAATTCCATTTTAAGCAATTGAGAATCTTTTGGAAGCATCTGCATGGATAGAGGAGTTGAAGTAGCATGGGAAAAACTACAAAAATTAAGGCTACAGCAATAGCTAGTATAGCATAGGGGAGATGTTGAGGTCCACAGAACTCAATGCTGGCATCAATATATAAGTACCTTTTGTTGAGTGCTTGTCCTTGTTCATTGTATACTTTTAAGGAGGACAGAAGTGTGAGGGAAATTGTCAGAATTTTCACGCTAGATAGAGTAATAAAAGATGCAAAGACTTCTACTAATGAGCTTTTGGGAGCATCATTGGAGTAGAAGTAATCTAGAATATACTTAACTGGCTTCCAAGCCAGTACAAGAATAATCACATTTCTATCATACATCTTGATTAAAATGTATGACATGAATATGAGAAAGAAAGGAAACAAAGCTATTACATAATCTATTGCAACAATGTGTAAGACACTGAATTGAGGGCCAAGACAATTTGGAGGATAGAAGTCGTGCAAAAAAGACAAATTTATAAGCTGCATTAATAATTTAAAAACCTTTATGCCAATAATTTCTTTGGAAGTAGCAGCACGAGTGTCAAACCAAGTGTTTATGGTTGTTTCAAGGATAATGGAGGACAACAAAACCTGCATACAGAACACAACACCATTCAGTTTACTGCTAATAATAGGAATCTTTGCAGTGGCCAAGATAAAAAATAATGTTCCCATTGGTATAAGAGTGGCAGCAAGATGCTTTAGTAAGTTACCAGCGATATTCTGGTTAGTGCAAGGAATGCACTTGGATAGACGGTTAGTGTTGAGGTCTAGCCCAAATCCCACCTTACAATTACCGCAAAACCTTCCCACTTTATTGGTCACAAATGATCCCGCACTTTTGCTGCACATGTCTAGGTTAAACTGGTTGCCATCAGCTACAGAATATCTTTTCAGTCTAATGTGAAGAGTTCGGTTGACATTAAAGCATGTAGTCAGGCAATATCCCAGCTGTGTCTGGTGAGCTTCTTTGTCATAATACATGCAGTAGCATCGTGGTATCTTGATAATAGTGGAATTGTCGGCACATGATACTGATAAACGATAATCAGCTCCACATTGCCAAGAGTTGTTGACTCTTTGAAACCATATTGGACGATCAGTATTTAGAGACTGTCCAGCTAGGTTCAGCTCTCCTACTGCTGTAATAAATAAACTAATAAATGTAACCAATCTTATAAAAAGTTTGTGGTCCATTCTGTTGCACTAGCTGCTTAACTTTTTTCATTCACCATATATACTAAAAACAGTTTTTAAACAGGAAATTGAAATAAATAATCAGTCTTCATGTCTGCCAGAATGTGCTCTGAATCATTAAGTTTCAGTATGCAGAATTAGTAAACAAATAGTTTCCTCCTAAAGAATATTATTATCATCATTAAAGGTCTTATTTAAACTGAGATTGTGTCATGTAGTTCTAAACATATTGTATTGGATCTAGGGTCTTGAAAGTGAAAGATCATATATAAAAAAACTATATTTTGTTTGTGTTGTTCCATCTATCTCACTTAATCTACTATTAGATGTGAATAGATTGTAGTGATGTGTGATCAGTTTGTAGTGATACAGTCGCTACATTATTAGAACTGAATTGAACTATTACACAGTGTCATATTGTTCTTTTTTCTAATCATGTTTACCAGTTTATATTTTAAGTTATGGTATTGCTTCTCAGTGTATTTTTCGCATGTTTATTTTATGTTTACGCACTCTTATCTTATTTCTATGTCCATTCAAACTTTGTGTTCATTTATATTTGTGTACATTTATTCAAATACCTTCTTCCCATCTTGTATTAGATTCCTACCTCTAGCTATTTACACCAGTTTTCCTCATATTATCATTTCAATTGTTGTATTTTCTGCCTTGTTTAAAGATTAATCTCTTTATACACCTTAAGAGTTAACCCTCCAGGTGATTGGGCAGCCCCAGCAACTCTGGTGGCAGCTTACTCTCAAGTATTCAGTTAATCCTGAATAGCTTGGATCCTGTGGCCTTCAGTTAACCCTGACTGACCCGGTTCCCTCACACAGTTGAACAACTAAATATGTACTATAAGTGAATCTAACAATGTTCATAAATTCATTATAACCAGTATCTGGTCCAGGACTTTATTGCCTAGCATCACAATCTGTTATAGAGTTAAAATTTGATGTGCTTTATTATCTAGTATCTTATTGTGCTTGGACATATTGCACGCTAGTTGACAATCAAAGTCTAATCAAAGCTTACTTTTTTAATGGATATTGGTGAGAATGGGGAGGGGGTGTGGGTGTGTGTGTGGAAGATTAGAGTTCCCAGGAACTTCTTGACCTTCTGGCTAAGGAAGGCTAGAATAAGTTCCCCATAACAGAGATTAATCAGTTCTATCAGGGACTATTTCTGTTTGTTTATTTCATTTGATGTGTAGGTGTTGCAGAGATTAGAAGATAGATATCATTTATACAAGGAGCATGTGTGCTGTGCAGTGAGACATCAGCTCTGTGTGGAGCATAACTTACGCATAATTACAAAGCAGATATCCACACACTCTAACAGAATAATGAGGAAACTTGCAATTTACTTTCAACATGTATAATATAGCAATTTAGTCTTCTATAAGTCAGTTTTTTTGACTAATTTACAATTATCATTATTATCCTTAACACATTATTGATTCAGCTTAGATACATAATACAGTAGTAATAGGATTATATTTTTATATATAGGTCCATATGTTTGGGGGTGATGGATTACCATGTCAAAGATTCTCGTTCCACCTTGTCTATGTGGGCGAGTGATATTTCCTTGTATCAGTCAGGCGTAACTCTGACTGTTAGTCGAACCCTCGGAAATTAACTACCAAAGAATAAAGTTCTTAACTATGACACAAAGGTTATAATTAAGAAACACACATCAAGAAGACTACAAGGACAAGAAATAGCTGAAGACAAGAAGTCTTTCACAAAAAGAAATAAAGAAAGGGGATTTACAGGATTCAAGCACAAAAAAGAAAGAGATAGATAATTTACACAACAGACTGAGGTTGACAGTGTACACAGAAATGGAAAAAAAACTAAACCTAACTATAAAGTGTGTGTGAGTGAAACATACATAGAAGAAGGATAAATGAGGGGAGGATTTCATGTCGACCAATCAGATAGTGCCATCAAGGTGAGCACTTGGTAGGGGGAGTGAGAAAGAACGCTAATTGCATAAGAAAGATATATGACTGTGTATAGGTGCAAATGGAGTGTGGTGTATGGTGTGTTCACGACAGTTCACAGTTTATTTGGCGGGGCCCAAACTATATATATTATATATACATGTATATTATATATATATATATATTTATTGCAGCTTTGATATTTTTACTTGAATATTTCCGCATCACGCGAGCGTTCTGTATTCTCCCATATTGTACGGTTTATATTGTACGCTCCTTGTAGCGCGCGCGTAGCGAGTAAAATCAATGAAAATTGTATTGTAACCGGTTGAGAAAAATTTCAAAGAAGCAATAAATCACTTATCACACTCGTCGTACAATATGGGAATAATATTTTACTCTCACGCCACATTTTCACTCGCCTTTGGCTCGTGAAAATATTTTGCGTGCTCGTAAAATATTTTCCCATATTGTACCCTGACTCGTGCTATAAGTATTATATATATATATATAATATAATATAAATTTATTGCACAAGTTAGCATGCAACATGAGGAGATTTTTTATGAGCATATGTAAGTATTTTCAGTGAGTGAAATACAAGTGTGAGAGTGTATTGTAATCCATATGTTGTACTTGAGTACAATAAATTGTTTATAATACATTGGATTTCAAAACAACAGCTTTCTCCTGCTTTACCTAACATTTTCCTCTTTGCTTTTAAATGTTTCGGCAACACCCTTGAAACTCTTTGTCCATCAAAATGAAATACTCTTTTTCACAATCATGTATGTGCCTATACAAGCTTCTTGCTAGAGAAGATTGTCACAAGAAGTGAATGAGCGAGTTGAGAGCAATTCAACAATTTGTAAGGAGCTTTGCTCATGCAAGTAACCTATAGGGTTTAAGACAACAACACTGTGAATATCAGCAGTGTGTGTGTCTGAGTGTACTGCATCAACACCGGTCATCTGGATGCTGTCCACCATACTTGTTGAATACTGTGTACTCCTAGAAGACGGTTTCACAAACCAGTTTAAAGCTCAAGCCCCAGTAATAGCTTAAAATTTCTATTTTGCAGCAATATCTCTAAAGGCAGTCATTTTGCAGTGCTGAACATTACCATTGATATAAAGAAAAAGCTGGTAAAGTGAATAGCGAGTCCATTTGAACTCAACACATTTTGTTTACTTTTTATGGCACCAAGGTGATAAGTTGTATTCTGTTGTATTTATTTATACTTTTGACTTCACTTAAGGTACTAACTATGAGAGCACATAATTGTCAATTTCATGCGTGTCCTTATCACGGGCCTCCATTGGTACATGTGTATATGCAGATTGATATAGTTAGCTAAGTGTCTATAACTTCAGTCCTTCACTTAATTAATTAAGTTTTAATTTAAACTAACAATAAAAAGTTATTCCATATTAATTACTACATGTTCATTAATGGCATGTGCAGTTACAACTGGCTTTGCTGTTGGCATTGGTGCCACTCTTCGATGGGCTCTACATAAACAAGAATATCACATCGGGTAAATTAAACCAGGACACCAAAACAAGTTATTTGATATATTATTGTTAGAAAAATTATAATATGAAGTGAACTGGTTAATTGAACTTCTAAATATATTTTGGATTTAGCTAGTGCTAATTTATAGGCCAAATAGCAATCTATATAATAATTTACACAAGGACAATTTGTTAGTTGTGCAACATACTCAGTTTACTTGCACAGCAATCTCTTGTTCTGTTAATTTAAATGCTTACCTACACCATATGAATTGCATCACCAGCCTCATACAGGCCAGAGCAGTGACAGAATGAGCAGTAGGGGAAGCAATAGAAAAGAAAGAGAATAGAGACTAACAGAGAGACAATCATTGTTTAATTGTTAATAATATATAATTTACCTACTAGATAATATAGTTGAATTAATACCTGGTAAGTTTTGTTGGCTTCTTCCCAGGCTTCTGATCCATTTTGTTTCTATAATATTTCTTGTACAATAACACAACTACTACTTGAAGGATGTGACAAGACACTCCTCCTAAGACTATAAGAACAACAACCGGTATGACTATGTGACGATTCTCTTTGATTTGCTGAGCAATATATGATCTAATTAAATATCCAGTTCCAGAATTGGGTCCTTTATTGTATCGTAGTCCTGAATAATTTTGTGGGGAGTAATATGGAGTGCCTTCTTCCACTATTAAAGTAGTAAATAAATACAATCAAATTAATCAAGCAATTAGTCTAATAACTATGGAACAACTATGGAAGTGTAATTTATAGATAGCAGTCACTTCTATCTTCATCATATAGTTCAGAGAGCCATCATTATTTAGACACTGCAAACAATTTACTGAAATGTAATGATTTAATTGAGATATTTATACAAGCACCAGTGTTTTATTTATGTTATTTGTAACTCATTATTTTCAACATACCAACATAAAATGAGTCATTCAAATCCAGTAATTCATGTTTTAATGTGTACCAGCCATTGCTCTTGGGCTGATTGACAGCCCACCTTAAGAGTGAATTAAGACCATCGGTTTCCAACTTGTAATATGAATTGTCAGGATCAATGAAGCTATTGTTAATGTACCATGATATCTCAGTCTCTGATGTGAAAAAATATTGTCCAAACAAAGCAGTATAGGATAAATTTTTGAATTCTATTTCATTCCATTCAGTTATTTTAACTTTATCTATAGCTAGAATACAAAATAATGATAGGAAAAAAATAATGTTCACTTTGTCCAGTTGAACTCATAATACAGACGCCATACAATTGGGACAAACTGTATAAAAAACAATTATAATATTGGGATTTAGCATTGATGGTTTTAGTCCTTTGGAAATAAATAATATTGAAATTCATCAACACTCTGTCTGATGTTTTCCAATAGTAATGTATTAAAAAAAGTTTCTGATAATGGCATTCTTACAGCCTTGATATAATATTGCAGGCTAGAGTAAGCAGTATGACCAGAGGTTACATATGTTTTAAATCATTATGTAAGAATAAGTGAGAGTATAGCTCTCAGACCATGCCGGTACATCTAGGTAGGTTAATTTAAACTTTCAATATTACCTGGAGCTAGCAATATATTTAGATCATCTTCTTCAACATACTGACAAGAATAAAACCCAGCACTATCTTCTGTAACTTCTACATGAATTTTATTTGAATGAATTGGATCTACTTGAGCATTGTCTGGTAGTCTTGAAGGCATTGTTAGTTCATCTTCATAGTATGTTAGCATATCAGCACGGTATATCCAATATAAAAATCCTTGGTCACTGCATTCAAGAGTAACACTGGAATTCAGTGGTGCCCTAATCACTTTTTCTTTTAACAATCCATTATTCATGCCATTGACAAATAACCTGACCTTGGGTCTTTCTAAATATGTAAATTAACATCTCATATGGTCAAAACTGAAATGACTATGTATTTACATGGACTCTCAAAGCTCCATTTATTACAGTTCATAATTTGCTACTTTATTATAACATTTTATTTCCATAATACATGAGGGTATTAATAGTAACTTGTCTTACAGCATAGGATGATGTATATTATTAACTTCTAGTTTATACATCCTCTTGATTGTGATTGTTGACTATAATATTATAATAATTGTAGGCAATGTATATAATCAATTTACATCCACAACTTTTGCTATTGTCGTACAGCAGTATCAAATTTTCTAATCTAAGTAGCAAATATAAGAAATTTGCTCTGTGGTATTTACAAAATGAGGTTTTTAAGACAAAAATTGATAGCATAAAACACATTTGAGAATAGTTGAGTACATAGGCATTCCTCTCATATTTTGTAAAAGTGCTTGTTATGTAAAATTTGGAAATTCAATTGACAATAAAAGTCTCTCATTCAATTTACCTTACAAATACCAGGTGGGTTTCAACATTTCTGCCAGTTATTGCATTAAAATTGTAATTTATATCATGTAAAACACTAGCTAGTAGCAATACAACAATACTTCATGATTTATTGAAGTACACAATGCTGTTATTGAAGTTCTTGCTATTTGTGCACTAGTACAACCTAATGCCTTTTGTTTTTTTTGTACTTCAAATTTAACTTACCTCCAACAACTAGCTGAGCCAGTTTTGACGATCCAGTCACATCAGTTGTTATACAATAATAATATCCTTCATCGTGTAATTCAACATTTTTGACACGAAGTCTGCTTGATATCTAAGTATTATAAACACATTAGCTCATTATGCTATTTTAGATTATTATCTAACAATACATTTCTATGATATATTTTTTTCATGTCTTCTGATTACTGTGGTGTATGACTCTTAATCTGTTGTTGTTTTTGTTGTTGTTGATTTATTTTTTGTTGTTGCTTCTTTTCCTGCCAATTATTTGTTTGCTATAGACTGCTAAAGTATAGACTGCAAAAAGTATACGCTGCCTATGTTTAAGCAGGTTTAATCGCTACGGTTAAAATGTTAAACTTACATAGAAATTGCCATTTTTCAGAGGAGCCACACTTTGCACGATACTTGTCCTTGATATATGAGGCAATGTTGCATTTGCTTTCTGCCACAATAGTCCAGTGTTATTGTTAACACTGATAACAGCACAATAGAATGAGGTCGGCTCATTCACTTTAACAAATTTTCCATCAGGAAAATCAAGAAATTCTACAGCACCATCTGATGCTAAGAACACATATAACAATGTTAGTACCCGTAACTAACCAAGGATTTCTATATAATCTATTCAAAGTACTTTCACTTATGTACTAGTTAAAACTATTTCCAGTTACTACTTAGGTTATTGATCCATCTCCATATACCCAGTAAGCAGACTCAAGATTACTGAAAATGTATAGATAGTAATAATTCCATAATACAAAGGAATGTCAGCAGGCTGGTATCTAGAATTAATCCTGAAGCGCTTGCCCAGAGGGTTACAGTTAGTTTATCTTTGGTCTGTTAATGAAACATTTAATCATTGATGAAAAGAAATAAAATCATTAATTGAATATGCCAGAATGGTTTCGAATTTTTTAAAAAGATAAAATCAGTCTTTTTGTGGCCGCACTACACGTTGTGGGGAAGATCCTAATCCACTAAGTAGTCACTGAATTGAACTTGCTGACTCCAGCGGTATTTGTAGAAACAACGAGGTCCGGCGTACCGTACATACATATTATTTAGCAAAACACCTAAGTCTGAGTGATCTGGCAATTAACATGGCTCTTATAGTTAGCTATGCGCTGTATTGTTAAAGTCGAGTGATCTGATATAAGAGTGATCAGACATACGAGTGGTCAGACGTACGAGTGGTCAGATGTACGCGTGGTCAGATGTACGTGTGATCAAATGTACCCGAAGTTAAATGGCCTAAATTAAGTAAAGGCTTTTCAGATACTCTTATAGCCGCCAATGAAAGTAACGGAAGTCCTATCGTTGGGAAAAGCCCCAAGAATAAAATGCTTTTCAAGGCTTAAAAGTCATTGTGGGATAGTCACCTAGTGTATTTTGTGTTGTCAGGCAAGGACAAATAATGGACACTATGTTTGCACTCAGTTAGGGGACTGAGTGAGTGGCCAGACGTACGAGTGGTCAGACGTACGAGTGGTCAGACGTACAAGTGGTCAGACGTACGAGTGGTCAGATGTACGAGTGGTCAGATGCCGTGCTGTAAGTGTAATAATAGAAGAACTGGTTCTTGCAAGTGGTGTGCTTGTGTAAAAGCCAGAAGACCCTGCGGAAACTGTCTACCAAGTAAGCTAGGAAGATGCACCAACAGCCAGACGCAGACAACTATGAAGTTTTCGACATTGAACACTCCAGATAATGCCACTTTCCAACCATCCCCTTCCTCACCACCACTGCAACCACTGCAACTGCAGCGTAATATGGACTCTCAAACTGCCAACTCACCAAGCCTTTCAAACCCTAGTGACCTAACATTTCCATCACCAGTACCGCCAAGTAAGTTTACTTTCACTTGGGGGACACACAGCAGTGAGGAGTTCTCTACTATCCTGGATACAGTTTACTCTGAGGTAATCCACTGGAGGAATACCTGCTTCACTGTACCTTTTGGCAGGGCTGGAAAATAGTTTGTAAGAGAACTCTTCAAGCTCTACCTTGCCTTTGCCTCAGCATCTGCACTTGAACGTATAGCACTGAAGGCAGCCTAACCAATGCTACTGCTGCAAAAGCCACAAAAGGCCTCCAAACTGAAGGATCATATTGCTTGCCTAGAGAGAAGAATGGTTAAGTGGAATGAAGGTAATCTTAATGACCTGCTATTGGAATGTAGAACAAATCCATCCCGACTACCAAAATCACGTCCAGTTAAAGCAGAAGAGAAACTTGCTCGTACATTTTCAAATCTAATGTTTACTGGCAAATGCAAATCAGCCCTAAATTTATTGTCTCAAAGTAATAGTGGAGGGATCGTACACCTACACGACCCACTCAGACCCAGCCAATCCTGACTCCCCATCTGTTAGAGAAGTGCTTATTAGTAAACACCCCATGAGCCAACCCGCACTACCCAACTGTATCATGCAATCACCACCCATTGATCCCCATCCTGTCATTTTCGAATCTATCAATGCTGCCACTATTCGCTCACCTGCCATGCGCATCACTGGGGCTGCTGGTCCTTCCGGTATAGATGCACATCGGTGGATGAGACTGTGTACATCCTTCAAAGAAGGATCCACCGATCTATGTCGAAACCTAGCACTCACAGCAAGGAGAATATGCACTACTTATGTGGATCCATCAGTAATCTCATCCTTTCTAGCCTGTCGCCTGATCGCTCTGAATAAGAAACCCAGGCGTAAGACCCATTGGCATTGGAGACACTGCACGGCGGATAATAGCCAAGGCTATCCTGTGTGTAGTGAAACCAGATATCCAGGAGGCCTCCGGATGTCTCCAGATGTGTGGGGGTCAAATCTGTGGGATTGAAGCAGCAGTACATGCAGTAAGAACAGCCTTCAACTCTGAGAAGAGCGAGGGTGTACTTCATGTGGATGCAACTAACGCATTCAATTCCCTCAGCCGTCTGGCCGCACTCCCAAACATCAGGAGGTTATGTCCTCCTCTTACAACAATACTGATCAACACATACAGAGCCCCAACAGATCTGTTTATGGATGGAGACACACTACTCTCCCAAGAGGGCACCACACAGGGTGATCCTCTGGCTATGCCCATGTATGCTCTCGCTACCATCCCCCTCATCAATAAACTAAAAGGCAACCCAGCACAGATCTGGTATGCGGACGATGCTGCAGTGGTGGGCAATATAAAAGATCTGAGAGATTGGTGGGATTGCCTAACCGTTAGAAACATCATTGCTCGGGGACATCCACTTTCACCGGCACTGGAGTTAACATCACACCACAGGGTAGGCCATACCTAGGTGCTGCTATTGGGTCTAGTGATTATGTCAAAAGACACATTGAGTTTTCAACCCCTATTCCCCTTCCAACAAACATTCAGACATGCAAATAGTGTAGAGGAAGCATGAACAAGCCAAGAAACGGGCATACGAGGAGAGAATTAGAGAAGTGAAACACGCTACATTCACACCAGTTGTACTCTCTACTACCGGTGGCATAGCAAAGGAAGCCAATATATTCTATAAAAAATTAGCGTCCATGCTCGCCAATAAGTGGGAACACAGTTATAGCAGTACTCTTTAATGGATACGATGTCGCCTATCCTTTTCTTCTACGGTCCTCTATCCAGGTCTTTTATCCAAGCCATTCGAGGAGCCACATCATCCATTGGACATGCTGTAAGAATATCAGCAGCAGTAGACCTGGTGACCTCAGAAGCACATCTTAACTGATTTAATTTCATTTGCATTTTGACTGTTTATATTATTTTATATTTGTACTCTTCGGTAGGGTCTGAAAGACCCACGATTAAAAAAAAAAAAAAAAAAAAAAAAAAGATGTACGATTGGTCAGATGTATGCCGGTCAAATGTACCCGAAGTTAAATGTCCTAATTTAAGTAAAGGCTTTTCAGATACTGATATAGCCGCCTATGAAAATAACGGCAGTCCTATCATTGGGATAAGCCCCAAGAATAAAATGCTTTTCAAGGCTTAAAAGTCATTGTGGGATAGTCACCTAGTGTAGTTTGTGTTGTCAGGCAAGGATGGTCACTATGTTTGCACTCAGTTAGGGGACCACTTTACTATGCATTGTTAGGAACTGCCGCTGTTCTAAAGTAGTAAGGCGTTGCACATTCTGTTTGAACTACCACGTTTAGGGGATCCTACAGGTCAGCCCTGCCACGCTCTGGACATTGCAAACCAGGTCTTCAGTATTACGAGTGATTATGTCCAAATCTCGGTAGAGTTCGCTCGCTTTGCTAGCTATCCTAAACTATGTGTGCTGCTTCATAATGAAATACACACATAAGCGAGCTATTGGTGTTAGGAAAAAATGAAGACCAAAGTGAATAATAGGTGGCTTAGACTCGCTTGATTTATCACCCCTTGGAACTTGTAACATAGAGAGCACCAAAGACACTACCGGATTGACGTAATTAAGCCCCTCATGAAAAAAATACAGTGGGAGGTTTATTGTACCTGCACGCTCGATACACGCGAGTGCGTTACAGTGAAATTTCATCAGTTTCTCCACGAAGGTGTCTCGCTGGCCAATAATTGCAGCTGTTAACAAAATGTTGGGTGGTTGACGGTAATAACAACAATAATAATAAATACATAAAGGAATAACACAGTAAAAGTTAATAAAAGGAAACAATTATACTATTAATAATAAAAAGTTCACCATAATAATTTAATAATAATATATAAAAGTTAATAATAATAAAGTTAATAATAATAACAATGAATAATAGTAAAAGTTAACGTACTAAAAGTTGATAATAATAAAAGTTAATGTATTAAAAGTTAATAATGATAATAGTTATTATACTAAAAGTTAATAATAATAAAAGTTGAAGTAGTAATAATTAGTAATAATTAATAAAGTAATAATAATTAATAAGTGTATCATTAACCCTCTCGTTCCCAAATTGTTTGGACGCGCGCGGAAAAATCTAATTTTCCACCGCGGAATAGTGCACTACCGTTTTATTTTTTTAACTCGATGCTGGCTGGGAAAACCCCATAGCAACCATATATCACTAAATAGACCAAGAGTTTGGGATTCCCCTCATTTTTTGATTGAGAAAATTGAATAATATTTGAGCCATCTACTAATATTTCAAAAAAAAAAAATGTTTCCCCCTAAAAAATCCACTTTTCCCATCAATAAAAAAATAAAATAAAATAGAAATAATATTGTTTGATGCTTTATATACCAATATTATATTAGTTCAACAATAAAATATGTTGTTTGTTGTGTGTGGTGCTGATTGTGATCATGTAGGAGACATCTATGAGTGTCCACAAGGAACGGATGCCATCGGACGTCGAGCTCCACTACAAAACAATTTCATATACACAAAAACACAAACAACAAAGATATTTGTAATACAAACAACAAATTATTCATGATCCTATATAATTGCAACTTTATGATGTATTGTATGCGGTTTCATACAGGATTTTTGTTTTGGGGGGGGGGTTGGGCTCCGAGTGTACTTCGCCACACCCATTTTTTGGAACCTACACTACTTTGATGCACATCTTTGCATAAGAGTCTATACTTCACACTGATGATCAGTGTTCGGTCCTATGCACTAAATGGCTCAGTTATGATAGGAACATAATGGGATACAATATCAGACTAAAAATAAATGCTTCCAAAATGTTCATTTCTATTCAACTCCCAAAATTCTAGGTGGGGAACCCAGGGCTAGCCTCCCACTGTATGAACCCCTGGTATGTATACTCCACACTGTCCATGAGAGAAACAATCGTTGTATTGAGAAAGTGTAATTTGAAAATGAAAAGCAGTACAAGCACACACGTGGAATTCAACCGGCATGGATGGTGTCACAGACTGAACGATCCCTCCCAGGTTAGGATTGACTGGTGTACACACACACACACACACACATGAAATTCAACTTACATGGGCAGGCATAGTAGCCCCGATCCAAAAAGATCCAGAGTTCCCTCCCAGGTTGGATCCGGAAGCGCCGCATACTGTTTGTCCATGGTTGCTCTCTCATTCCACAAACGCACGCACACACATATACACACACACACACACACACAAGAAAAAAGAAGCTACAGGTGAATACAGATCATACAAATAAATGTATAATTTATTATACATAAATTGACTGGTGTACACACACACACACATGAAATTCAACTTACATGGGCATAGTAGCCCCGATCCAAAAAGATCCAGAGTTCCCTCCCAGGTTGGATCCGGAAACGCCGCATACTGTTTGTCCACGGTTGCTCTCTCTCATTCCACAAACGCACGCACACACATATACACACACACACACACACACACAAGAAAAAAGAAGCTACAGGTGAATACAGATCATAAAAATAAATTTATAATTTATTATACATAAATTGACTGGTGTACACACACACACACACACATGAAATTCAACTTACATGGGCATAGTAGCCCCGATCCAAAAAGATCCAGAGTTCCCTCCCAGGTTGGATCCGGAAGTGCCGCATACTGTTTGTCCACGGTTGCTCTCTCTCTCATTCCACAAACGCACGCACACACATATACACACACAAGAAAAAAGAAGCTACAGGTGAATACAGATCATAAAAATAAATTTATAATTTATTATACATAAATTGACTGGTGTACACACACACACACACACACATGAAATTCAACTTACATGGGCATAGTAGCCCCGATCCAAAAAGATCCAGAGTTCCCTCCCAGGTTGGATCCGGAAGTTCCGCATACTGTTTGTCCACGGTTGCTCTCTCTCTCATTCCACAAACGCACGCACACACATATACACACACACACACACACACACAAGAAAAAAGAAGCTACAGGTGAATACAGATCATAAAAATAAATTTATAATTTATTATACATAAATTGACTGGTGTACACACACACACACACACACATGAAATTCAACTTACATGGGCATAGTAGCCCCGATCCAAAAAGATCTAGAGTTCCCTCCCCGAGTTAGATCCCTCCCCGGAAGCGCTACTACAACATTCAACTCTCAAAAAAAAATGCAGATGAATCAAGAAATAATGAATAAATACAAAAATTTCCCCCAGCTTTTTCTGTTTTATTTTTTGTTATTTTTTTATTATTATTTTATATTTATTTCTGTGAATAGTCTGACAATGTGTGGTATTCGCTAAAACACTTTCTACTCTCACCGTGCGTGAAAGGACTACACAAACTCACTTTACATACAGTACACACACACAATGTATCACGACGCTTACCATGGCGGCTTTTACACACAACACACTCACCCTTACGCTCCGCCCTGTCAAGGTAATGACCTAAACTCTTATTTAGACGCTCACTATCTACCTGAGGGGTACGACCACGCTTCCTACATCCTGAATAAGAACCTATCAATGCTTTCGCTAAGAGTATTCGCTGCTCAAGAAACCTAAACTTCAGTTTTTTCGAACTAGGATTTTGACAAGAAAAAAGCACATAAGCATTCAAAATGGAGCAATCGACAATATAAGTAAAAACACGCTTCCACCACTTTTTAGACCGGCGGCCAATATTATAATAACCTATCATCTGATCCCCCCTGTCAACGCCGCGCATGTATTTTTGATAGTCCGGTAGACACGGGGGGCAGTCTACAGCTATGCGAGATCCAGTGCCCTGGGTACGCAATACAGTGGTAGGTAAGCTAGAAGTAGGCTTGTGGATGGTCGAAAGCATGTACAAAGGCCGCTTGTCAAACCAAACCATAGCTGTGAGAGTTTGATTTGATCGATAATCGTACTTACCTTTGTTCTTCTTAGACTTACTTGTTTTCAAAACCACAGGAAATTCCTTCCGATTATTCTGAACGGTACCGCAACAACCAATTCCTATCTTGCCTAAAGTAAAAAATAACCTAGGGCTGGAGTAATAACGATCCGTGTAGAGAGTATTACCACTATAATCAAAACCCTTCATGAGGTCAAGCACTACACGACTACACAAGCCAGTAGCATTATCTAATGTTTCGTTTTTGCCGGTGTAAATCTCAAGTCGATAGATATAGCCATTTGTAGCATCGCTCAGCACAAAAACCTTTATACCCCATTTTGTTGGCTTGTCTTTCATGTACTGCTTGAACCCAAGACGACCTTTGAACTTAATCATAGCCTCATCTAAGCTCAACTCCTTATGTAAAGTGTATACAGACTCAAATTTGGGAACTACTAGGTCAAGCAGCTTGCGCACCTTATACAGTCTATCGTAATTGGCTACATGCGTAACCGATGACGACTCGGCGGCATTTACATGTAAACACCTCGACAACTGAAAAAAACGATTCCTGGGCATTACTTTTCTAACTAAAACAGGAGCAAGATCTTCGTGAGTCGTCGACCAATACATCGCCAAACGCGGGAGTTGAACTATGCCCATTACAATAAGAATGCCCAGGTACGCCTTCAACTCTCTTTCATCGGTATCTTTCCAACTATTCGGTATTATTCTAGCACCGTAAGCATTCGTCTGAGACACCAGTAATTCCCACACTTGAGTCGTAAAAAAAACATAAAATGCATCTAGAATTGTACACATAGGACTTACCACACCTCGACAAGGACCAGCCACACATTGATATGGAATATCAATGGGTGTGTTGTCCTCTTTCTTCCACTCACCCTCTACCTCATCCACTCGACTCTTCTTCTTCTTCTTCGGTGCACGCCTTCTCCGACCGCGAGGACGTCCAGAACTCGGAGCAGGAGGAGCCACTTCCTCTTCTTCATCACTGGAACCTGCTGCCTCTTCATCTGCTTCATCATCGGAAGACTCAGGTCCGGCATCCTCTTCTTCATCACTGGAAGACTCTGCTCCTGTCGCGTCATCTGAGTTATCTCCCTCATCTGAGTCCCCTTCGGAGTCGGTGACTGCATACACATCAAGTCCTAGTAGTACATGTGGTAAAAAAAATTTAATTTATTTTTAAAAATTTGAATTTGTTCAAAAAAACCACAAACCACTTTCAAATCTCAAAACTCAATGAAAAAAATATATATATTATAGCTAAACAGCTTTCTCTATCTCAATATAGCTAAATAAGTCCTTTCCACAACAGAAGCTTGCTAGTTTTCTCACAAAATAAAGACAAGCTTACCAGGGTTATCTTCTTGACTCCCATATAAAATTTCAGCATCAGAGTTGACGGGGTCTGGTCCACCAACCCTGATGCAGGGCCTCCTATAGCCGTAGATGTCGTCTCCCTCCTCTCCGCTTGATCCTGAGTCGCTAGAGTCAGCATCAAGCAAGTCTAAAACTTGCACCGCATTGTAACTTGTAGACGCCATCTTCCAAAAAATGACTTTGAAAAAAAATTTTTTTTTGCTTAGTTACCGGGGTCACACGACACTCTCACTTTTTTCCTATGATGTAATAAGCATTACCTAAGACTGTACGTAATAGGGAGGTCCCCAGTTGAACTGGCGATTTTATAAAAAATGGAGAAGACAGTAAGTCAAACCGCAAAGTCTTGGTCGGCAAAGAAGCGGTTGTTTCAATGTGTTATGGAAGGCTACTGAGCTCAAGCAATTTTTCGCTGCTTCTACAAAGCTCTGGAGATGACTGGATCCTTAAATGAAGCTGCTGTGAAGAAGGTAACTTTTTTTAAAATTCGACGGAGAACCGATGTTTTTTTTTTTTGCCGAGGAAGAAATAAACGCAACTGCTGTGAGGTACTGTCGAAGCAGTCCTGGCTGAAAGCTATTTTAGATGCTTCTCCAATGCATTGGGCACCTGTCTATGCAATCTGAAGGTTCTAGCTATAAAGTAACTATTTTTAAAAATTCATAGAAGCCAACCGGTCTTCACCCGCTTTTAAGCGGGATTGGGAACGAAAGGGTTAATAGATAGTTACATACATAATTACGTTCAACTGAAGTTAATTACCTGTGATGGCCACTAAAACAGCCACTAAAATCACTAAAGCAAAGCTCATTTTCATAGAGCAACTTTTGAGTTCCTTCACCAGCAACCAAAATATAGGTTCCTTCACCACCAACCAAATATCGGGAACTAAATGTCTAAGCGTGATCGCTCACTTTTTATAGAAGCTTGCAAACGCTATTAGCACATTTCTTCCATCACGCATTTGTACAAATAATCCTCCTAGTCGACTCCACTTCAAAGCATTTTTTTGTATAAGGTGTTCACTAGAGTGACTCTTTCTCACCTAAAGGGGTCTAGAAAAAAGCAAAGGAAAAGTGTGAACAAATCTACCCCTTTAGGTGAGAAAGTGTCAATCTAGTTTTTATGAAGGGTCAGAACTTGATAATTCAGCGAAGCGATCGGAGCTGACTTATTAATGAGTCCGCGATATATATTATATATATAATTTTTTGTTAGATCTAGGAATTGTTTTTGTTCTTGCGTGGCCGTACGTGTGCACATTTTCTCCTACGCGCTTACGCGGGCCGGGTAACCTTCTTACCCTCTGTACGAAGTAGCGATGCCCAGTGAAACAAATTCTGCGAAAGAGAGACAAAACGAACAAAATGAACTCTGCAAGTTTTACTTGATAACCTCTGAGTCAATGGCAGTGTTTCAGACCCTTTCCTCTCTCCCCCTATCCGTAGCGGGTAAAGAGTCCCGCTACGTGCGACTAGACCCTTACCAATCACAAACCTGGAAAGGTTCTAGTTCTGATCAACTGACATAGTGAAAGTTGTGTTTGTACCTTCAGAAAACTAGGGGATTGCGGTAAATTCCCCGGTTGTGGTATAGTTATTATATTAGGACTCTTTTTTGTTCCTGCTTCTGAAATGCAATTAATTATATTCGCATACTGTACTTTAACTTACTGGGTCAGACCACTCCACCCACACATTACAGCCTCTCTAATGTCCTCACTATTGTTCTTTCCAGTCCAGTTAGTAGGGGGAAGTTGCACAACTTGCTCATTGTCAGTGATAAAGGGTTGCTAAAGGGTCTGGCTACTCCAGACTAGGGTGTGCCAGGGTGTGCTGGACTGTTCAGCAACCCATGTAACATTATCCTTTACAGGATGGCATGCAGTGTCCTGGTACAATGACCAAGTCCTTCAGCTATAGCAGTACCACAGATATTTTTTACTCTAACACACTTGGATTTATTTTGTTATACTTGCTTTATTTAGAGTTGTTCACACCCACACAGATGCCATTTATATTGCTTTACTTACATAAATAGAATTGGTGCCAGAGTTAGAGGTCTGGGGTACTGCAACTGAAGAATTGAGCTGTTTTGTTCCACTGCTACCATTACGCACAATAATACTCACTGAAATGTTGTACAGCTCAAACATGAAGATAATGACCACATAGGAGTTTCAACCATCAGTTATATAATAATGGTCAAGGTCCATATTCACTCTTCTAAAAAGAAATTTTGTGAGACTAGGTCAGTAGACTTTATTTAGAAACAATGTGTCTCTGGAACTCAAACAAGCAATTCAGTATCACAACAAGTGTACAGTATGACTTGTGTGTTGTAGTATTTATTTGCAATCTTGGTGAGGTTGGCTTATAATTTATCCTCTTATGGCTTCTGCAGTCAGTAACTTGAGATGGTTTTCCAATATTGTTTGTGTTTTGAGGGCTATGCAAAAGCAATGTTATCCAAATTACTGTGATTCTAAATAATGTCTTGTCTGCTGTTTAACCCTCTTACCTGCAGATAAATCAGTAATTATTATTCTCTATGAATAATAATATTATTCAAGAGAAAAAATTATCTACAATACATGTAGTGTACTTAGTTCTTAATATTATTAAAACAAACTAAAAATAACTAAAACTAATTTAAAGTGTTTGAAAATAACTAAACAACTGAACTAAAAAAAATTGTCCAAATACTAATAGGAACTAACTGATAATCATAAGGTAACTTCAACAACTAATAAACACAAACTAATGGGAAAAAATAATAAGTAAACTAAACAATACTAGTTCCCACCTGGGTGTTCTAGTTACATTTTGAATATTTTGAGTTATTTATTATACAATAATATATAGCTAAAATTATATTATTAGAATGGATTTTGTATAAATTTTGCTAATAAGAAACATGTCACCCTGTGCAACATTCTTTTTTCCATTTAGAGTTATACAATCGGTTTGCTCCTTTCTACTCAACTATAGGAACTATACAATAAATCCTATGAATGTTATTCAATAGAATGAATATTGAAGGGGATTACTTTTCAGTCATTATTTGAGTTAGTTTAAAGGTATAAGTTTTATATAGTGTGCAAGTATTATGAACTTTGTCAATATAATAATTATAAGTAATGTATAGATTTATGAATTATCGCTGCATGCATTTTTGCTTGCATGGAACGAGGTTGTTATCAATATGGGAACTAATTTTTTATTTAATAAGGTAAATTGAAATGTATTCCTGAAAGCATTACCACACACATGCTTAAGCACACACGCATACATGTGCATATTCTACACATGTGGTATGATTACAATGCAGTGTGAACACAACACTCCATTTACAGTGTGAACAGCATGTTGCTTATACTCTTTAATAATTGAAATCATTTACTGTAGGGAAAGGGAAGCCAAGAGAGCAGAGGAGAGAACAGACTAGAGGAGAAGAAAGAAGAGAAAAGTGAAAGAAGAGAACAGTTTTGTATGTATTCATCTATTTCCGTGTTGTGCGTTTATTGGATTTGATTTGTAATGTTGTGCGTGATTTTGAGTTTTAAGTATTTGGGGTGTGTACACTTGTGCACGTGGACTAGCCACGTGCACAAGATCTGATTGGTTGGTTGTGTGTATGTGTGCGTACTTAAGCATGTGCGTGCAGGTCATTGGCAGTTCGTGTGTAAGTCAGACTTGACGTAATTATCATTTTTTCTCTTCTTGTGTTGTCGTGTATTGTAACTAATTTTATTAAAACATAACTAGTTACCTACACGCAGCACTCGCCACACTTACTCTGGTGGCAGCGTACCCTATTAATCTATTCCTGTAGGACCTAGTGTAATAACGGCCTGGGTTCTTACCTGTGCAAGGATCGACAAAGGCGTAAGACCCTGACGACGACCCCCACGTATTGGTGGCAGCGGTAGCGGAGTTGAAGGAACTCTCTGGATTCCTGGACATTGACGAAGGAGTGACTGCAGCAAGTTTCCCCCGAGTCCGAGCACTGTGCCTAAAGAGAACGTTACCTGTACTGGTAGAAAAATGTTCGGAAGGAGAAGGACACTTTGTTGTGTCTCTGTCGTTGCGCAGTGTAGTGTGTGTGTACATTGTGCGTGTGGGAACCTTTATTGTGTGTACTTACCTTGTACAAAGCTTCCCTGTGTTGTTTCTATTTCTAATTTTATTTTCTTGTTGTGAACCGTCTGAATTTCATTTATTTTTGTCTCCCTTACATGTAGGTCACTGGAGTCTCTGAAGAAAGGCTGCCTGTGGCTGGATGAACGATAGAGGAGACTATCTCGGACTTGGCAGTGAAAGTGGGGAACCCGAGCCTAAGGTGCGTGGCCATGGTACTCAGGGGTGTCATCAGTCTGCCAATAGGAGTGGTCGTAGATGTAGTAGTAGTTTCAGTGGTACTTCATCTCAATCTGAGTGGAGTAGTGAGTATTTCCCCTCTAGAAGTCTTACGTGCACAGAGTCCCTGTACAATACTAGTGAGTCTGAGGATTCAGAAGCTGACACAATTTGTTTACTAGGTGTGAAAGAAAAGTCAGTTGAAATAGAAGGGCAGCTGTGGTGGAGGAACCACCCAGACCTAGAGTTGTGAGTCGTGAAGAGTCAGAGTTAGGAGCGGGTTTGAGTGAACCTAGTAGCTCAGTGGATGAGAGTATTTTTATGAGAGCCTTTGCCTCTATGATGAGGAGGCATGGAGCTGTAGGGAGTGGTAGTGTTTGGTGTTTCCGGCTCTAGTGGGTCACCCAGTGTTGTGAGAGCTGATCGTAGTAGATTAGTTGAGAAAATTCTCCCATACCGGACAACACAGATATTAACTTGTATTTGAAGGCGTTAGAGGCAGATCTTGTTAGATTAAATGTCTGCAGAGATGACTGGCTGAGTATATTGTTGTCCAAGTTGCCTCCAAAGGCAAGAGATGTTGTGTCACAAATATCGTGTAAACCCTCATGTACATATCTTGACGTGAAAAAGAAGCTGTTAGATGAGGCTGGTCTCGACATTAAATCTGTGGAGAACCAGTTATTTGTTGAGTGGAAGTCAATTGCTAAGACATGGGACATGGTGTCAAGATTAGAGAAATTGAAAGTATTAGTTGACCGTTTTATACTTGGAGCCAAGTCTGTAGAGGATTGTCCTTAACCTATTACTGGCCAAATACGCAATTTTGCGTACCTCCGTATTTTGTCCCCGAAAAGCCAAATACGCAATTCTGCGTACAAGAAAGGGGGTAATAACTATCTGCCTACAGCTGCATACCTGAATCTACCAGTTATCTCAGGTTTGTAATGTAGTATAGCTATCTGTACAGCATATCTACAAGTGTGGTTACAATATAAAATTCATCAGATAAACCTTGCTACAAAACACTTCAAGTTTATCAAATATTCTCATATAAAATTTTATAAGAAGAACTATAATTCATGATTATTTGATACTTTGAGTTATGCTGCAATGATAGCTTAAGTCTTCTGGAGAAGTTTATTGATTCCACTGTGGATTCAGGACTCCAAAGATGCAGGAAACACAAGAGTATCCCCAATTTCCAAGCTGATCTATAACTTTGGAATATTAGTAGTATTGTAAAGTTCATAATATACCTGGAATATATAAAAAGAACACAAGAATGTCACAGAGTGACTTATTAATGATTAAAGTCGATATCAAGATCTGGATGTTTTCATTCTTACTAATATAAATCTGAAAATGGCGTGTGTTTTGTTTCCTAACAATTCACCTTTATAAGTTGCTGTTAGTGTCCATTCTTGCAACCATTACTCAAACCTCTGAACTTGTCTTCTATTGTAAGCTCATAACTAGCGTAGTGAAACTAAGCAACGCGAAGTGGCACCCCAAGGACGCTACGAGATACAAAAAAATTTCGTAGCCTTAGGCGTCCTCCCATTCACTGTCGAAAACTGGAGCACGCAGGACTTTGAAACCTGGTAGCGAGACTGTATCGCTTCCACCTTACCAGATTCCGAGGAGTTTAGTTGATAAAGTGAAATTGGAGGTTACGAGAATGATTGAGAATGGGGTGATATGTGAGAGTGAAAGTGAATGGTGCGCCCCCGTGGTCCCGGTGCGTAAGCCTGATGGTACAGTGAGGATCTGTATAGACTATAGGAAGCTCAACGAGCAAACCCCACTGAACCGGTATTATTTGCCCACACTCGATGAGCTGGTTGAGAAGGTGGGAGGGTCTGGTATATTGTCAACTGTCGACTTAATTAGTGGCTTCCACCAAATACCGATGGAAGAGAGCAGTAGTAACATGACGACATTCGTCAGCCCGTTGGGCAAATATCGTTTCTTGCGTATGACTTTCGGTCTGAAGAACGCGCCAGCAGTTTTTCAGAAGTGATGGATAAGATTTTGTGTATGGTTAAGGATTGTTGTGATGTTTATATCGATGATGTGGTGATTTTTAGTGAAGACTGGGAGACTCACTGTTGTGATTTATAGAGGGTGTTGAAAACTATTGAGAGAGTAGGAATGAAAGTTAAATTGAGGAAGTGCGTGTTTGGGCGGAAAAGGCTCAAATATTTAGGACATATTATAGGGGAGGTGTAGTGACTGTACCGGAGTCTAGGGTTTTAGCCTTTGAGAACTATGGCAGACCTAAGACTAAACGGCAACTGAGGACATTCCTGGGGGCCATTGGGTACTACCGGAGGTTCATCCCCGGGTTTGCCGAGATGGCAGCTAATCTGACGCCGTCAACTCATGTCGGAGCGCCAGTCAAGTTGGTGTGGTGTGAGGAGATGAAAGTGGCTTTTTCAACATTGTGTGATTCATTATGTGTAAATTGATTTTGTTTGTGCCTTCTCCTGAAGATCAATTTAAGTTGTATACAGATGCATCTGGGGTAGGTGTGGGGGCCTGTTTGCACGCTGTTTGGAAAGATGGAGAAGTTCCCATCTGGTTCTACTCGCGTCAGCTCCGTGGTGCAGAGAAAGGATACTCAGTCACTGAGTTAGAGTCACTCGCCATTGTGGCAGGGATCAACCACTATGACCGATTTCTATATGGTCAACACTTCGTGGTCATCACGGACCATAAGCCATGTACAGCTCTTTTGGGTAACTCCCATTTGAATAAGAGGCTCCGACGTTTTGCCATGAGTCTACAGGAAGCGTGACATGAACATTGTGTATCGAGCTGGTGGTCAACATCTGAATGCAGACGCAATGTCTAGGAGAACTTGGGAACCGACTGACCCACCATTTCCCCTAGACGACCCCCACAATTGCCACAAGCATTAACCCTCTTGTTCCTGATTGTTTGGACGCGCGCGTAAAATCAAATTTTCTACTGCAGGATAGAGCATTACCGTTTTATTTTTTTAACTCGGTGCTGGCTGGGAAAACCCCATAGCAACCATATATCACTAAATAGACCAAGAGTTTGGGATTCCCCTCATTTTTTGATTGAGAAAATTGAATAATATTTAGGCCCTCTACTAATACTTTAAAAAAAAATAATTTTTTTCCCAAAAAAATTCCACTTTTCCCATCAATAAAAAAATAAAATAAAATAGAAATAATATTGTTTGATGCATTATTTACCAATATTATATTAGTTCAACAATAAAATATGTTGTTTGTTGTGTGTGGTGCTGATTGTGATCATGTAGGAGACATCTATGAGTGTCCACAAGGAACATATGCCATTGGACGTCGAGCTCCACTACAAAACAATTTCATGTACACAAAAACACAGACAACAAAGATATTTGTAATACAAACAACAAATTATTCATGCTCCTATATAATTGATGTATTGTATGCGGTTTCATACTGGATTTTTGTTTGGGGGGTAGGGGTGGGGCTCCGAGTGTACTTCGCCACACCCGTTTTTTGGAACCTACACTACTTTGATGCACATCTTTGCATAAGAGCCTATACTTCACACTGATGATCAGTGTTCGGTCCTATGCACTAAATGGCTCAGTTATGATAGGTGTGGTGAAATACCCTTCCCCACATGCTCACTACAGGAACACCTTCAGGAACATATTAGATTATTAACTATAATTACCCTACCTTGCCATTCACTATTCATGCATCTCACATTTCACCCTATTCACTCCCATTGCTACTTCCCATGTACTCTAATGCACCACCCTTGTATGCTCTCATCACACACAATTCCTGGTTGGTTTTATATATATTGGCCAACCTAACTTGTAAAGTTCAGTTCGGATTGTATAAGCATTTTGACATCTTGTGAGATACCTACTCCTCTTTGCTTAGAATTAAAACTCTAGCTTGGTTCGAGGGTTGAAGGAACTCGGTTTGATCGCTGAGAATCCTGTTGCACATTCCGAACTCTGGTGGCGGCGCTATTGTATTTTCGTCTCTACGTGTCTCACCACATCTGGTGCCAGCGGTGGGATCTCTACTAGTCTTCGACGGACGAGTGAGACGAATCCATTGCCTGTTACGGCGCTACTGGAAAGAACTTTTGTGTTTGCTTGGATTTTTTTTTTCTTTCATATTTTTTTTATATAAATTATTTCATATTTTTCTTGTGTATCTATATCTGGTGTTTCAGCAGAATTTTTTTTTTTGTCAGCGGTTTGGTGCATAAATCATATTATTCTTGTTTTTTATTAATTTTTGTGTATCGACACTGTTGCAACTGACAATTTCTATAAGTTTGTATTACTACTATTTTTTTTTTTGTAAAATGGAGAAATCTGAAGTTATTTCGGACCATACTAGGAGCAAGACCAATAGATCACAGATCGATACTTCAAGAAAACAAGCACTTGACAGAGAGAGAACAGCAGAAGGCACAAAAGAGCCAACAGAAACAGTAGAAGGCACAAAAGAGCCAACAGAAAGTTCAGTAGTAGAAACTACACCATCTAAAGACTCAGAAATGGACAGGAGAGAACTGCTTGCTTTGACTAGTGATTCTGATGAAGACTCCGGAGAGGAAGAGGAAGTACCAATTGACATGTCAAGGCCTTCTATTGAGCAGCTTCTTGCCCTGATGATGAAACAGACCATAGATGAGAAGAAGGCCAAAGGAAAGCGTAGAAAACTTAAAGAGAAGAGAAGAAAGAAGGAAAAACAGCTAGAGCAACTTGAAAGAGAGAGAATTGAGGAAAAGGAACGAAAGGAACATGAACGATTTGAGAAACAGTTGTCTTTATTACAGCAGCAGATTACAAACAATATTGAAAGTCAGAAGTCCCAGGGAGAGAAACTTGCCAAAGAAACTGAGAGGAAGGACCAGCTTGCTAGGGCCAATCGACTAGAGGAGAAGGCGGATCGCATTGCCAAAACTCTTCTGCCAATGCAACCAGGAGAGGACCTTTACTCTGCAATGATCAGGTTCGAGAGAATCATGGTGAATAAGGATGTAGAATCATTTCAGTGGGTTCCCTTGCTTGAGCATGTTTTGACAGGGTCTCATCTTAATACTTATCATGCCCATGTTGATAGTTGTCGTGGTAAATATGGTGATTTGAAAGCAGTATTATTGGATGCTGGTGGGTTTAATATCCATGAGTGCCTGGACACTTTCCTTTCCCATTTTCGACCTGGGGGTAGTTTAAGTGCTTCCCAATGGTCACAGTTGTCTGCCCATCGTATATTTATTGTATTGAGGAAGTGTTTAGAACTCAATCACCTAGCTGATTCTTATTTAAAAGCTGTAGCTAGTGCTATTTCCTCTTGTTCTGTTCTTTCCACTTTACCTCGTGAAGGTCGAGCCTTTGTTTTTACCTCTGAACCTAAAACTGCTCATGATCGAGTGCTCGCTTACTGGCAATACAATGGAAAACCTCAGAATGTGGATAGACCTTACCGAACTTACCGTCATGAACATGAGCGTGTACCTGCAGACAAATTTCACAACCGACGAAAATTTTCTTCCAGCAATTCATACAACAGTGAGGCACGTTTTCAGTCCCATAGAACTAGCATAGAATCTGGAACTTCTGAGACAACCTTTCCAGTTACTTGTTTTAAGTGTAACAATGAAGGTCACTATGCTGACCGGTGCCCTGAGCGCCGAACAAACTCTGTTTCAACTCCATCAGTGTCTCTGCGGACTGCTGAAAACAAACCGCCAGCTAGTACCTCTAGTTCTTCAACTAATTCTGGTACCTCAATTAATCAAAAGAAAGATAATGACAAATCAGTTAGTTATATAGTCAGTGATGTTTCTGATGATGGTTGCACTGAAACACTTCCTGATTGTCTTAATGTTAAAGATGGAGCACCTAGAAAGTTTAATGGTGTGTTGAATGGAAATATTAATGGTTTCCCATGTACCTTGCGATTAGATTCGGGTGCTGATGTAAGTGTGATATCTGCAGATTTAGTTAAGCAAGATGATTCCATTGTAGCACATACAGTCATTATGGGGTTGGACCACATTAAACATAAGGTCCCTAAGTATTGTTTACCCTTCAACTCTTATGATGTTTCTGGTAATTGTTTGTTTGCTGTGTATGACAAATTACCAGCTAAGTATGCGTTGATTGGCTGTGACTTGGGTAATACATTTCATGAATTACTATCAATTGCTAATGCCCAGTCCCACAGTGTGCTATTGACTCGAGCTCAGACTAGTGCGCTAGCTGTTGAAGACAGCGAGCGTAATGCACAGCAACAAGCTGATGAAGTTCTACCGATTTCTTTGTCTGATATTGATTCCCTTCAATCTGATGATGAACCATCAGATGAAATTACTCCTGTCCTTCCCTGTGAGTCTGATATAGTTCCTAATGATGATACTGGCTTGTCAGCTTCTAGTGAATTTCAAGCTAATGTGACTCCTGAGTGTCGTTCCCCTATTGATAACTCTGTATCTCACTGCCCTAGTTTAGCTGCTCTTGACAATGTCAATTATGATTGTACTTCTCAAGGTGCAATCAAAAATGCTAACATCTCTGATAGTTCTCTGGCTAGTAGTTGTTCTATTCCTGTCATCGGCTTTGATGGAATTACAAAGTCCGACTTAATTCGTATGCAAACTGAGGATGAGTCAATTGCGCACATTTGGAAGTGGGCACAGAACAACGAAAAAAGATGTTTTTCGGTAGAGGGAGTTCTCATGAGTCTGACAACCACAAATGGTCGAGTTGCCCATGCAGTTGTTGTACCCAAATCACTCAGGGTGAAAGTTTTACATGCTGCTCATGACCTATCAGGCCATTTTGGCATTGGTGCCACAAGGGCCTTGATTAATGGCAATTTTACATGGCCAGGCTTGTATGAGGATGTAAAGAAATATGTGGGTTCCTGTAATGCATGCCAGAAATTCTCAAAAGCATCTCCACCCAAGGCTCCTCTCATTCCTCCAGAGATTATTGTTGAACGTTTTGACAAAATTGCAGTTGATGTTGTTGGGCCTTTAGTAAAGTCTAAACGTGGATACAGGTTCATTCTGACTGCAATTGATCTTGCAACTAGTTTTGTTTTTGCTTATCCAATGAGGGGGTATACATCTGAAGAAACGGCTATGAACTTGTTAAAATTGTTTTCTTTTACTGGCCCACCTTCGGCCATCTTATCAGATCAGGGATCTAATTTTCTGTCTCGAGTTTTGTCACAACTATACGAAAAATTTGCTATTTGCCGTTTGCGCACTTCTCCTTATCACCCAGAGAGTAACAGCCAACTTGAAAGGCTCCATTCAACCCTCAAAGCTGTATTAAGAAAGACCATCTTCAATCAGCATGACTGGCCATTGGTTTTAGACCTTGCTTTGTACTTCTTGAGAAATTTGCCTCACTCCAGGCATGGTCACACCCCTTTTGAGTTGGTTTTTATGAAACCCACTCCACATATTCTTTCAACATTAAAATCACACTGGATTCATCCTGACAATGTTCCTGTAAATGCTCATGCATTCATTGAGTCACTGCATCACAACATGTCAATGACCATTCATTCCTTGAAGTCCAAAATGAATGACGCCAACTCCAAGAAGAGGGCAAAGTCAGACAGGCAAAAATTTCGATCCTTTGAAGTGGGAGAATTAGTTATGCGTAAAATCCTGGGCTTGCAATCATGTTTTGATGTCAGTTGGGAAGGTCCATATAAGATTGTTACGAAATTGAATGATATCAATTATAAAATTGTTTCTTGTAAAGGAAAATCTCATCCCAAGGTTATTCATTTGAACCATTTAAAGAAGTTTCATGATAGTAACGATTCTATTCATCATATTGTTACGGTGGTTGATGGTGATGGTGATGACTCTGTTGATGTGCCATTTGTGCCAGATTCCTTGAAAGGTCCCGAGCTATCTGAGTCCCAGTGTCAAGAACTTGACACGTTGTTCTCTGAATTTGCTAAAACAGTTTTTTCTAATAAACCTGGTCTAACTTCAACTACTACCTTTAACCCTTTCGTTCCCAATCCCGCTTTAAAGCGGGTGAAGACCGGTTGGCTTCTCCGAATTTTTAAAAATAGTTACTTTATAGCTAGAACCTTCAGATTGCATACACAGGTGCCCAATGCATTGGAGAAGCATCTAAAATAGCTTTCAGCCAGGACTGCTTCGACAGTACCTCACAGCAGTTGCGTTTATTTCTTCCTCGGCAAAAAAAAAAAACATCGGTTCTCCGTCGAATTTTTAAAAAAGTTACCTTCTTCACAGCAGCTTCATTTATGGATCCAGTCATCTCCAGAGCTTTGTAGAAGAAGCGAAAAATTGCTTGAGCTCAGTAGCCGTCCATAACACATTGAAACAACCGCTTCTTTGCCGACCAAGACTTTGCGGTTGGACTTACTGTCTTCTCCATTTTTTATAAAATCGCCAGTTCAACTGGGGACCTCCCTATTACGTACAGTCTTAGGTAATGCTTATTACATCATAGGAAAAAAGTGAGCGTGTCGTGTGACCCCGGTAACTATGCAAAAAAAATTTTTTTTCAAAGTCATTTTTTGGAAGATGGCGTCTACAAGTTACAATGCGGTGCAAGTGTTAGACTTGCTTGATGCTGACTCTAGCGACTTAGGATCAAGCGGAGAGAAGGGAGACGACATCTAGGGCTATAGGAGGCCCTGTATCAGGGTTGGTGGACCAGACCCCGTCAACTCTGATACTGAAAATGGGAGTCAAGAAGATGATCGAGGTAAGCTTGTCTTTCTCTTGTCTTTCTCTTGAAAAATAGCAAGCTTCTGTTGTGGAAAGGACTTATTTATAGCTATATTGAGATAGAGTAAGCTGTTTAGCTATAATATATATATATTTCATTGAGTTTTGAGATTTGAAAGTGGCTTGTGGTTTTTTTGAACAAATTCAAATTTTCAAAAAAATTAAAAAAATTTTTTTACCACATATACTACTAGGACCAGATGTGAATGCAGTCACCGACCCCGATTACGCAGATGAGGCGACAGGAGCAGAGTCTTCCAGTGATGAAGGAGAGGATACCGGACCTGAGTCTTCCAATGATGAAACACGAATAGGCAGCAGGTTCCAGTGATAAAGAAGAGGAAGTGGCTCCTCCTGCTCCAAGTTCTGGACTTCCTCGCGGTCGGAGAAGGCGGGAACCGAAGAACAAGAGTCGGGTGGATGAGGTAGGGGAAGAGTGGCACACCCATTGATATTCCATAATCTTTTGTGTGAAGGACCACAGACTTTGATATTTGTAACTGCTTCCCCCTCCCCCCCTGAACATCCCAAAAGTTGTAATATGTATTGTTATTGTCGTTGTCGTTGTCTGTGTTTTTGTGGTGTTGTAGTGGAGCTTCACACTCGATGTATATGTGTGTGTGGAGTTGAAATGTTATTCTGGCGCTTCCAGATCTAACCGGTGAGGGAACGAACTCGGGGTGGGGGGGGGGGGTCTTTTCCAATCGGGGCTACTATGCCCATGTAAGTGGAATTTCATGTGTGTGTACACCAGTCAATTTATGTATAATACATTATACATTTATTTTTATGATCTTTATTCACCTGTATCTTCTTTTTTCTAGTGTGTGTGTGTGTGTATGTGTGTGTGTGCATTTGTGGAATGAGAGAGAGCAACCGTGGACAAACAGTATGTAGCGCTTCCGTATACAACCTAGGAGGGAACTCTGGATCTTTTTGGATCGTGACTACTATGCCCATGTAAGTTGAATTTCATGTGTGTGTGTGTGTGTGTGTGTGTGCACCAGTCAATTTATGTATAATAAATTATACATTTATTTTTATGATCTGTATTCACCTGTAGCTTCTTTTTTCTTGTGTGTGTGTGTGTATGTGTATGTGTGTGCGTGCATTTGTGGAAAGAGAGAGAGAGCAACCATGAACAAACAGTATGTGGCACTTCCGGATCCAACCTGAGAGAGAACGAACTCGGTCTTTTTCGGTCTGTGACATCATCCATGCCAAGTAAGTTGAATTTCATTTCAACTTACTGATATTTGGGTGTCCAGCTAGGGCTGGGGGGATTATGGTACAAGAATGTCAGTGAAAAGTAATGACGGGGGAGGGGGGGTTATGGTACAAGAATGTCAGTGAAAAGTAATGACGGGGGAGGGGGGGGGCAATTCAGCGAGGCCAGCTGTTATGTTACAAATATCATTGTTGTCTTGTGTTTTTTTGGTATTGTATGGAGGTTCCGGATCCTATGGGAGGGATCGTTCAGTCTGTGACACCATCCATGCCGAGTAAGTTGAATTCCATGTGTGTGCTTGTACTGCTTTTCATTTTCAAATTACACTTTCTCAATACAACGATTGTTCATACAGTGGGAGGCTAGCGCTGGGTTCCCCCCTAGAATTTTGGGAGTTGAATAGAAATGAACATTTAGGAAGCATTTATTTTAGTCTGATATTGTATCCCATTATGTTCCTATCATAACTGAGCCATTTAGTGCATAGGACCGAACACTGATCATCAGTGTGAAGTATAGACTCGTATGCAAAGATGTGCATCAAAGTAGTGTAGGTTCTAAAAAATGGGTGTGGCGAAGTACACTCGGAGCCCCACCCCAAACAAAAATCCTGTATGAAACCGCATACAATACATCATAAAGTTGCAATTATATAGGATCATGAATAATTTGTTGTTTGTATTACAACTATCTTTGTTGTTTGTGTTTTTGTGTATATGAAATTGTTTTGTAGTGGAGCTCGACGTCCGATGGCATACGTTCCTTGTGGACACTCATAGATGTCTCCTACATGATCACAATCAGCACCACACACAACAAACAACATATTTTATTGTTGAACTAATATAATATTGGTATATAATGCATCAAACAATATTATTTCTATTTTATTTTATTTTTTTATTGATGGGGAAAGTGGATTTTTGGGGGGAAAAAAATTTTTTTTTTGAAGTATTAGTAGATGGCTTAAATATTATTCAATTTTCTCAATCAAAAAATGAGGGGAATCCCAAACTCTTGGTCTATTTAGTGATATATGGTTGCTATGGGGTTTTCCCAGCCAGCATCGAGTTAAAAAAATAAAACGGTAATGCTCTATTCCGCGGTAGAAGATTAGATTTTTCCGCGCGCGTCAAAACAATTTGGGAACGAGAGGGTTAAACATCAAAGGAAGAGAGAAAAGGAAGGTAAAACATACTGAACCAAGCAGGATTGGCTATAATTACTATCTAATAATCTTACAACCTGCTACATGTGACTTTGTAGTACAGAGAAGATATTAGCCTCCATGTGTGAGTGTGTGTGTGTGAGTGTGTGTGTGAGTGTGTGTGTGTGTGGTATGATATGTAAGAATCATTAGGGAATTGACTTACTGTGTATCTCAGCTATGTTTACAGTTTTGACTCAGCTATGTTTACAGTTATGACTCAGCTATGTTCACAGTTTTGACTAAATTATAATGGGTTATTCCATGTCAAATCAACGAAGAAATTCCCTACATGGTTCAGATTTTTTGTGAAAACTCAGTATGTTCTTTATTCACATGATTAACGATATCAATTTTAAGTCTGTATACAGTTTCGAAGATACATTGAACTTTTCCCAAAACACTTAATTTTAATCCTTAACTAGGTGTGGTCAAAATTTCGCTATGGATATAATTCTTTGCTGATTAGACTTGAAATGACCCTAATTATTAATCCCCCAAAAAACCCAACTAAAACAACAACAACAAACAACAACAACAAACAAACAAAAACAATAAAAACAAACAAAAAACAAAAAAAAACAAATAAAAACAAAATGTAACTTTAAAGCAACTATTTAGACAACTACTGACAGCACCCCTACTTTAATCCAACTCTTGTATGCTTCCTTACCTTCTGCTTAGAGAACCCAGGATCGATCACAAACACAACTCCATCGATAGTGAGGGAAGTTTCTGCAATGTTTGTGAATACGACTACCTTCCTGCCCATAGCGCCATTGGGCTTGTTTTGAGGATTAAGCTATCGAAGATCCTCTGCTGAAGGTTAGGAGGTAAGGTGGAGTATAGTGAGATGTACTTGAGGTCTCCCACGTAAGGACCGAGGTTCTCCACCTCTCGAGATATTCTCTTGCATGCCTCGTCTATTTCCTGTATAAAGGCAGAGTGGAAGTACGAAGGTAGATACGAAAACCTAGTCTTTACTAGTTACAAACTCTCAGGATGTTGGTATATTATGTGGAGGTCGGTACAGGCTTGAGGATAGTGTAAATCCTGTACAGACTGTAAAATTGCGCGCACACACACACACATACACTACTCTGAGCATAGCATTCTGGTATTATACATACCTCTTGTCCTGTAAGGAATACTAGCACGTCCCCTGCTACCTCCTCACACAGGTGTATCTGTATGACTGTCCTAATGGCTGCCTCCAGGTAGTCTCTCTCAGGCTCTGGGGTGAAGAAGATCTCCACTAAAACTAAGAAAACTTCTGGACATACTATCACAGAATTGTGTGAGAAATAATTGGCAAGGAAAGGCCGATATTTTATTACTTAATAAGTTAACAAAATAACATTGTTGTTTGAAGTTACACAGAGAAACAAACATAAAAAGACAGCAGTAACAAAGTAACAAAAAGATTTAACACTGAAAAGCTGAACTGACCACTAAGTTACACCCATCATTCTCCTGAGAATGAAAATTAACCGCCCGTCCCCCTCCAATCAAACTAAATCTTTTTTTTTTTATGGTTGCATTCCATATGATATTCCACTGGTGCCCTCATGCCACACTCACAAGCAATGGGGCTTCTCCAAAGTAATGCTGAAACTTGCCAGCGTCCAGTGTAGCACTCATGATAATGATCTTCAGATCCGTGTGATTCCGCACAATCTACACACACACACACACACATATTAATACATACGAAGGCAAGTCATTTTTACATCGTAATACTGTAGATACCAATTGTAGATCTAGGTCAATGCAGAATAAACTAGATGATTTGCCAGAACAGTTTGATTCTGCTTTCCATGTTCAGGAGGCCACCATCAGTTGTTGAGTGAACTGACTGACTGACTGACAAAGTGAGTAGATACACATATCCCGTCTGTGCATGCACACTGAGTTAATTATGTACAAACATTTCCCACTCGCTTCAAACCCAAATACACTAGGCATCACAACTTCACACAATTGATTCTGTTTTTCTCTCCATATGTCATAGTTGCCGAGTTTATGAAACTAATTTTAGGTACAGGGTAAAACCACACCCATCTTAGTGAGCCACACCCAAAACCACACCCATTTTAGTAAGCCACACTTAAAACCATGCCTATTATCAATAGACCACATTCCTTTCAGTTCCAATTTCAAATAATATTTTTTTGGTGGTGTGGACTTTGTGTGCAGCTTTTTTACAGTTAGTAAGCAGTTGATCATCAAGTTTTGCTTCATGGCAACAATCATCACAGTTATATTTGATGGACATCAAACTAATGAGAGTAGATTGATCCAAATTTGACCTTTGGTCAGTGTGAATTTTACGAAGGATTGAGAAACCACGCTCAGAGTCTGCATTCGAACATGGAATCGACAGGAGATCAACCATTAGCTTAGCCAGCTTGGGAAATCTAGATTCTCCAAGAAGGGTTTTCATTTTTCCACTTCCCACCAAAATGGCCCAGGGCGAGGTTTGTCAGTTTCATCGCAGTCTTTGTAATACATTAGAGGGAGGAAGATCACTGGGTGAGAGAACGAAATCGATAAATTCCTCAGCAAGAGAATCAAGGGAGCAAGAAGAAGCTAATTCAATCTGAGGAAACCGTTTTGCTAGTCTATGCACTGTGTTTACAGTGTAGGAAGCAGTTTTGATGCCCACGTCTTGGAGTAAAGTGTCTTCAAAAGGAAACTTTTTGAACATTTTCTTCAGTGTGGCCTAATAGAACTGCTTAACTGCTGAAAAAAAGGGCTTCATATCCATCTCTTTCTCAAGTTCAGCAACACAATCAGTTTCAAAACTCCTATTGAACCTGTCCATGAAAGGAAGAACATGCTTGAGGAAAAGTAGAAGGGGTTTGATTAAGGGGTTCTGAAGTCTTTCTGCAATACTCACTACCTTGGTAGTTTGATCACAAGAAAAAAAGTAAGAAATGAGACCTGGTAACTGCTCAAGATAACAGTCTACACACCTAAGAAGGCTTAGCCAACGGGTCTGACAATGCTTCAGAATCACTTTGGGCTCATTGGTGTAGAAAGAACACCACGTTTCAATAAATTCTTGATTTCGTTTACTACTATGATGGAAATAGTAATAAATATCAATAAATAATTGGTCAATATCCAATGGAAGAGTAGACATTCCAGCCTTTATGCACAGGTCAGCCAAGTGGCAAATGCACCCAATGTCGTAAAGAGAGAGGTTTTCATTCTTTATCAATTTTTGAACACCAGACCTACTCCCTTTCATAACATTAGCAGTGTCAGACATAAATGCCATTGCCTTGCTAAAATCCAGGCCATATTTCTTCAGAGAAGCTTTCAAGGCACTAAAAATATTTGAAGCAGTACCAATATTTACAATTGGCATGTCTAAGAGACGTGTCTTCACATTCCCAACTTCAGCATCAAGGACTCTAACAAGAATGATACACGATTTATTCTCCTTATCGTTAGATTCATCGAATAAGTATTGGACATGTTTTGTAGGACCTTTGCATGAAAATGTGGGGCCAAAGCTTCTTTGACGATGGCAGTGCACTTGGTTCTTGCACAACCAAACTTGCTGGCTGTGTCCGAATCTGGGAACATCTGAGCAAAAAGCTTGCTGGCATGGTCACTGGACAAAAATGTTAAATTGTGCTTAGCAACATACAAAGACCACCTAGTTTCAGCCTCAATCACACTCTTTGCTACCGCTGGTCGGAAAAAAGATGTCACAGATTGTGTGGAAGAAAGCTAGTATTTTATTTTATTTTTTTGTTTTTATATTATTTTATGGCTGCCAGAACGCTTACCTTTGAGCGTCGATAAGCCAAAACTCGTTATGATACAAGGTTCTGAAGCTCAGAATGATGTGACCAGAAGGTGAACTAGCCGTACACTGTGTTTGAACTCTGTGGCAGCGTCATGACCGTCTGTAATTGAGATTAAGATCAAACCGTTAGTAAACAGCAAGTCCGAATTTTTAGCTTTTATATTTTAGGACTATATTTTTTATTTTTGTTTTTTATTTTTTATTTTGTTTTTTTTTATCATTATTATTGGAAGATAATTTTTTGTGTTAACTTGCTTTAAAACTTCTTCTCTTGCATATTGTCTGTACAGAAAACGAACGGAAAAATAAAATATCATGAAATTATCTTAGAGAAAATCGCCCCTTTACCAATAGGGGTGAGCGGTAAGTAGTAAAAGGATTCTGCTGTTGTGAGACTGGGGGAACACTTCCATGGTTAAATGCCACCTTGTGTTCTGAGGAAGCAGCAAGAGTAAGAATAGCCTACAAATTAGAACTCCACTATAGTGAAAGCATTAAAACCACACATAATGAATGACCACAGTAGCTAATTTAATTTTGTAGCATCAATTGTTTTGAAGAAGGCAGAATTATGATGACCTAGCTAACTTGTAATCAATTTGCCAATGCTGCAAGGAAGTGTGAATATATGGCGAAAGAGGATAAAGCTGGGGCTCAACACTTTGTATTTTGCTCAAGAAAAATACAAGGGGGCACTCTCTTACCAGCAGGTTTATGACAACCAGTGTGGTAACTTGGCTACCCTGTACCCATTTTCGCACTGTGGCTTAGTGTTACCAGCAGTCATGACAAATCCCTGTACCTAGTTTTTTTATGTTGTAATTTTGTTTTGTTTTCCTTTAGTTTCTTTTACTTTTTCTTTTTTTGTATGTTTGTTATTTGTTTTTGTTTTTTGTTTGTTTATTTATTTTTTTGTGTGTGTGTCCCCTCTGTTACCATACTACCGATCTGCTAATGATATAATTACATAACCGAAATTGCATACATGAATTTAATAAGAAAAATCGGATGAGGGTCCCCAACAGTTCATACTGACATGCTGAAGCTGAACTTGGTAGCTGCTGCTTTATGTTCAGGAGTTTCCTCATCATACCCCTATGGCAAACTCTGTGGGTGTTTACTGCTCTGGTGGGCGTGTCTTTAGCCCTTCCCACACCAGTTACCACTAACCAGTTCCTGCCTCATGAAAGGTGTTACTGGGTTTGAAACCCTGTTTTATTAAACCTTATGGCGCCAACTTTCTTCAATACTTAAGGCGTCTTTTAGAATACAAATTTGATTTTTGAATTTCTACCGCAATGCAACTGCTAAATTCCACAAACAAACAGCCAGGCATATAAAGTAGGTAGTTATAGCCTTATAACAAGCAAAATAAGCTTCTATAAGCCTGAAAATTAACCGGAATTAGTCCATCTTACAACAGGTTTCGAGGAGACTCCGGGGAACTAGCCCAATTGATTGCTCTAGATGTCCAATAGAAAAAACTTTATCCATATTCTTCCAGAATGCTGAGGGACTCTCTATAGTGTTTGAAATCCGTAGGCAACAATAATTTGGGCACTCGGCGTCCTGCAAATTTTCTGTCCAAAAAAATCTCGATCTCCATTTTCAGACAATTAAACAAAATACTTAACCTGCCCTATGGGTTCAATATTTTTTTTAAAAGCAAGTACTACACCTACTTTACGTATAAAGAAGAAATAACGGTTTAATCTAAAATAGTTTGTTTTTTGTTTGTTTGTTTGTTTTTTGTTTTTAATGTGGAGAACACGGACCTGTTCTCGCCCGCATATGTGCGGTTGCGGTGTCAACAGAGTTAATGTAACACTTACCTACATGTGCTTATCTATTCAAAAGGTTAGACTCGTATTTTTACCACTGAGTGGGAATCCCAATGTAGAAGCTTGAAGGTACTATTTAAAACTCAAGCTCTTTTTGGGGGGGGCGGGGCGGAAAAAGAATATTAACTTGAAGGTTAATTTCATCGCATGTTTGTGCAAATTAGTACACTAAATTGGATAAATAACCTAAGGTTCGGTGAGCTGTTAATTGATTGTAATTAGAGTGTAGCACACATGCAGCCAGCATGAAGGATGTGTGCAAAAAAAAGTGCTTAGGATACCAGCAGCATCTTTAAAAAGGTGCGGTCATGTGACTACTATCACGATAAAAACTAGCATGGCTATTCAGCCATAAAGAGAAGTTCCTAATAAAATATGTTCCAAAATTTCGGTGGTGAGAATTGGTGTCCTATGCTGTATCGTAATTATTGAGGTAACACTATAAATAAAATTGCACTATTTGCCTTAGGCATATATGCTAAGTACAACTTACTTCATCCACTACTCCACTAATAATTTATCTGCTCCTAATTAAATTATTGTATTTTTGCAGAATCTGACTCCTGGAATAGTCTCAACTAATCTCAACAGTAATCCTCCAACCAATGCGGCTGTTGTGACAGCTCCTGCTTATGCCAAAGCAGCTGTTGCTACCATTGGAGTGCAAGATTACTCTCATGGCTGTCAATGACTGACTGACTGACAGACAAACTGAGTACTGTAACTCTCTCGCACATGTGCACTGAGGATTAATCCCTTCCATTTTTGCTAAGTGTATCACTAGTTTTATTCTATCTTTTAATTATGTAGACTTTGATAGAATAAAACTGTCACATGTCGTTATCCTTGCCTGTAAGGCGTGTGACAGCACATCACATAGATCTCAAAGATGCAACCTCCAGAAGATTGAAACTAGCATGTTGCACTAAACATTTTAAGTGCCAGAATTTTTCGTTTCGACTTATTTTTTCAGAAAAAGGTAATTCTTTTTAGGCCATACAATCGTAAGTGATTGTTGGCACCCCCTATAGTTATGCCGTGCTCACGTGAGCAAATAATTTTTTTAATGCCCGCAGTAGTTTTGCGTTACATTTTTCTCAGCGAGTTTACCTAAGTGCTTTGAGTTTCACGTTGAAACTACTTGTGAGGTGAGTGTCACTTGTATGTTAAGCCTCTCTTATGAAATAGTACATCCGTGATAATGTTCCGCTCTGCTAACTGGCCAAACATGGTTATTCCAATTTATTTTATTTACTCATTTTATATTTATAAGACACTTTAATTAATGTAATTGTGTCACATATGAAGCTAATTACTAGCCACTTATTATAAGTCAAAACCTAGCAATGCATATACAACTAAATATAATAACCGAGCTTGATTGTTATTGTTGTTGTTGTTATTATTGTTGTTGTTTTTTAATTTTTTTTGATACTTTCACAAATTACTCTGATGTTTCTACATGAGTACTATTGGTTTAAGGAGTGCTTAAGAAAAGGTATATATTATTCCCGAGTTCATTCTTATTGACCCATTCACACCATCACAAGTTATTTAGTGGGTCTTCAGCATTCTCAAATAGGCTCTCAACACTAGTTTGTAGAATACTTATGATTTTATCTAGAAAATATGGATTAGGGGTGGAGTTTATCTACTCACGTACTTTCAGTACTTAGTGCTATAATTACTATGTACATTATTATGCAGTTATTTTCTGTTTTCAAATGATATATCCTTCTCTGGGTGTATTTTTTTAGATATATATTTTCGCTCTGATTCCTAAATTTTTAACAGAGCGACTTGTGAAGTCAGTGAACAAGACACTTCGGGAGCACATGAAGCAAAAGAAAAACTAAGTTGATTGTGTTCTGGTCTATTGTTTCACAATTCAAACTTTATATTAGCAATACCAGTTTTGACTATTAGAAAACCGTAGTGTTCCAAGTTTGTATTCATATGTTTTAGAATTTTTATTACAAATACGTAAATGAACATTTTAAAGTTTTGCTGCGGTACTTTGCTCAGCATATGTAATGGAAATAGCGTAGTGTTGAAAAGGTAGTTATTAAGTAATGCTTAAAATTATAATGTTATTTCATTATTTAAACCTCTTATGTTATTGAATATTGCAGACTGCAGGAATATTGTATACATTCATAAACTGGATTAACATAGTCATTTTTTTCCCTTTGCTCCGCTAAAATTATGTGACATTTGATAGAAATCTGCATAGCTGAAACATAATGCCTAAATGCTAATTTTTTTCTTCTCCTCAAGCTTCCCAGCTTCCTCCTCAAATAGCGTAGGCCGCCGATTATCGACCAGAACTTTTACACACCACATATCTTCTCACCTGCAGGTCGCCCGGAGACGGAGTTTCCACCAACACAAGCTAGCTCCGGAGCTTCAATTTTCATTTCAGTGGTCGAACTCGTCGCTTAAATGGATATTTCATGAGATATGAACTTTTGTAACTGACGACCTCAAATTCTGTTATCGACGACCGATACCTATTATGATTTCACGTAGAATTTGTATTGCTCTATTATCGACCATTTACCTAGTTTTTAAAAATAACAAAGGATAGGTACCGATTTAGAACTAACTATGACCATAATTGCAATTTAGAGGTACTTATTACACCATATATGAAAAAATTGGGGAAAATTGGGGAAAATTATGGTAGGGATTTTTTTATATAGTGTGGTCAAAATCACGATTGACCTCGGCTTAGTACTAAACATGCACATAAATTCTATTTAGAGGTACCATTACACCATATTATGAGAAAAGTATGATCACAAATAGAATGTGGATGGTTTGTATACAAAAAAAATGAGAAGACTATAGTTGAGATTTATTTAAACAATATGGGCAAAATCGCTCTTGACCTTGATCATCCAAAATAATTTCTTCCAAGCATTGTTCATGCACTCACCGATCACAAGCACACTGCAGCCACTCCTTCCCATCCTGGCAGAATTCGTCATAGCAAAAAGTACACTCCCAGAAACCGTTACAAGAATCTTGTCAACCTCTGAGTGATGTGGTGGGTGTCGAAGTAGAAGGAGTACTCGAGAGTGCAAGTTGAGCGTCCACTGATTCCTCAGATGGTCTAGATAAGTTAATTGCAGTATTTCTGGTGTTGCACTTCTTACCACCAGACTTGGCTGTTTTCTTCAATGCAGCCTCTTCTCTCATCCTTTTCTTCTCCAGCTTCTCTTCCTTTTTCTTCTTTGCTATCTCTTCTCTCTCAAACTTCTTTCTCTCACGCTCCCTCTTTCGCTCTTCCTTCTCCATAACTGCCTGTTCCTTCTTCTGCTTCTTCTCGTCTAGCATCTTTAAGCACGCCGCACTAGTTAAGACCTTAGCTTTACCAGTAATAGCGATTTTCACGGGTGCAATTGAATTCAAATGCCTGCTTACAATTGTTCTAGAATATTTTGGGGTATTGCCTGGGAGCAAGTTTGTAATCGAAGCTAAAGGTGAACGCTTCAAGGTAGGAGATTGACTTGTGGACCTGTTAGGAGTCACACGTGTATCTGAGCCTGTACTTCTGTCTGACCTCTCACAAGGAAGAGTATGAGAGACTATCACAGGACCTGAATCATCATGAGGACTTATTCCAGCAGTACAATAATCTGTATTCTGTAAATAAGTACAAATTAAAACTACTGTATGAAGATACTATAAATGAAATAAAGTGACAGATTGTATTTTTTCTTTTTTTCTTCAAGGCTCAGTTTCAGAATGGCTATGCCATAGAAGAAAGCAGTCTTCAGTTTCACCAGTGTGGCATAGCCAAACTCTACATTCCATGCAAAACCATGGCGTGTCGTGTCTCTTCCTGTTCTTCAAACACAGAGAACACTTTCCTCTCTTCTTCCATGACCCAGTGACATTTTCAAATTTGCGAGGAAAATGTCGAATTGCAAGTCGTGGAAGGTAATGTCCACCAAATCGTCCAGCTTTTTGTCGAGAGCAATAATCCTCAGTTAGCTGGAGTGCTAATTTCTCACGAAAGGATTTGATGTTATGCTTCTTCCCAGGATTGTTCATGTGATATAAAATATAAGAGTTCGTAACAGCAACTCCAAAAAGAAAGTGTCCAATGTACTTGTAAAACTTTCGACTCTTGAAGTTACATTGGTAGTAGCCCCGTAGCTGATCTCCTCGATCTACACCACCCATATACTTGTTGTATTCAACAACTGCTACAGGACACGAGACTTCTGTACGACTACCATCTTTCTGACGACGAAGAACAGTGCCATCCTTAGATGTATTACAGCCCGTTGACATGACATTCACCGTTCTTCTATCTAACCATGCAGATGCTGTGATGTGATCTGACTGAACTGTGAGATTATCACCCCTGATATATATATATATATATATATATATTATATATAAAAATAGTTTTTTAAAACATTACTAATCACTTACCGCCGTTTCAGCTTTGGATTTTTTAATTTATCTGGAAAGCCCAATCTGTCCTTTCGAGCTGTACCACACCCATAAGTGCCAAGGGACTCCAAATCGCACAAAAGCTGCTTGGATGTGAAGAAATTGTCGAAGTATACATGGTGCCACTTTCCATAAAAATCTTGGGATAAATCCTTTACCACACGTGCTCCAAGACCACGCTCTACACTAGTCTGGTGACCAGTATATACTTGAAGTCTACAAAAATATCCATTTGTGCTGTCAGCAAGTACCCACACCTTTATCCCTCTCTTTATGGGCTTTTTGGGCATGTATTGTTTCAAACTTGATCTACCCTGAAATTTAATCATGGCTTCATCTATTGCTAGATGCTTAGATGGCTTAACCCAATTTATATGCTATTTTATTTTATATATTGTATTACTACCTCCTGTATTTTCCATCTCTTCCTCTAGCCACTCGAATTCTTCATCACTACCATCTACTAATGGCTCATGAGGGTCATCATAATCAGGTTCATCATTGTCAACAACAAATGAAAGCACCTCTTCTGTGGAGAAAACCCTTGAGGCTATTTTATTACCTTATTTTATTTAAAAAAAAATTATCATTATATTTATACACATTTGTGATTATGACTGTTTTTTCAACTGTTAAAATCTAATAATTTTTAAATGTAAACCCACCTTACTGATATGTTGATAAGATAGTGGCAGGACTGTAGTAACCACAGGAATCTGTAAAACAACTCAGCAAGGCTCTGGAGTGCAGCTGTACACTAAAGTAAGTACCCGCTTTCTTGTACGCAAAATTGCGTATTTGGCGCTTCCGCGTAAACTCTAAGTGATACGCAATTTTGCGTATTTGGCCGGTAATCGGTTAAATTGTTATCATTTAACACACTGTTCAGTAAATCAAAGTAAGCCTTGATATTTTCCTCATTCATGGCACTCATTCGTGTATATCCTGTAGCATCTCCAGTACGAAGAGACAGTTTAGGGTGTCGTTGCAAAAACCTGCGCCACCAGCCGTCACTAATGCGAGCACTACGAAGAACTCCTTTATCTAGTGCCACTCTTTCTGCAATGACTTTAACTTGACGACGAGTTTTACCATAGCCCACCTTGTTGGCATCTGAGAGATATTTAACAAGTGCATCTTCTTCTGGTTTATTCAAGTAAGGTACTGGACCTGAATTTGTTCCGTGGACTACTCTACCTGATAGTCTATTCTTCAAGGTAGTAATAGGAACTCCATGTTCCCTGGCAGCAGAGTTTATTGACTCAGCAGTAGAATTCAACACAGAATTCATGGCAGCTTCCATTTGCGTGTTCGTCCACTGCTTGCGCTTGGCGTAGGGACGCTTCTTTGAAACACCAGAGGCTCCCTGAGGCAGACGCGGTGGAGTTCTTTTTGTTCTTTTCTTTCCGTAGCGAGCCATTGCCTACAACAACAATACCAGCTAAAAATATTAATCAATGGGGTTATAAACGCAACTACACAATTCTTTTCTTACTTGGAAAACAGCAAAGAAAGAGAAACGACCAACACTCCACTAAAAAATGACAGCCACCACCACACAGCTCCGGGTCACTCTATGTGTATAACCGTATATTTCCGTAAACTATGCCGGTCGATAATAAAACCGGGAATCGTAGATATTACGTACCGGTCAATAATCGGCGGCTTACGCTACTTGCATGTTGTGTTCAGTACTCTATGTGAGGCTGAACCCTAATTACAACATGTTGCTCATTGCAGGTACATTTAATGTTAGTAACTTAAAGCATTCCTTTCATTTGTAACTTTCTGTCTCTCTCTCTCTCTATTATGTATTACATGAATGAGAGTGAGATATGGTGAAATATTTCATGAGCAGGCAAATTTCAATTGTCACTAGCCTGAGGGAGTGAAATATCTAGCCATATCACTCTGATGAGTGTAATACCTGTTTATAAATTTCAGCTGTAGGGAGGTTCCCCAAACTCCCTCCTCCCCAGCCAGGTATTTTAACCCTCTCGTTCCCGAATTGTTTGGACGCGCGCGGAAAAATCTAATCTCCTACCGCGGAATAGTGCATTACCGTTTTATTTTTTTAACTCGATGCTGGCTGGGAAAACCCCATAGCAACCATATATCACTAAATAGACCAAGAGTTTGGGATTCCCCTCATTTTTTGATTGAGAAAATTGAATAATATTTAGGCCCTCTACTATTACTTTAAAAAAAAAATTTTTTTTTCCCAAAAAATTCCACTTTTTCCATCAATAATAATAATAAAAAAATAGAAATAATATTGTTTGATGTACTTTATACCAATATTATATTAGTTCAACAATAAAATATGTTGTTTGTTGTGTGTGGTGCTGATTGTGATCATGTAGGAGACATCTATGAGTGTCCACAAGGAACATACGCCATTGGACGTCGAGCTCCACTACAAAACAATTTCATATACACAAAAACACCAACAACAAAGATATTTGTAATACAAACAACAAATTATTCATGATCCTATATAATTGCAATTTTATGATGTATTGTATGCGGTTTCATACAGGATTTTTGTTTGGGAGGGAGGGGGGGTGGGGCTCCGAGTGTACTTCGCCAGGTCCAGCATCTTCTCCTTCGTCAATGGAAGACTCTGCTCCTGTTGCCTTATCTGCGTCCTCTCCACAATCCCTCTTCACAATCCCTCTTCACAATCGGGTCGGTGACTGCATACACATCTGGTCCTAGTAGTACATTCTGGTAAAAAAAATTAAATTTTTTTGAAAATTTGAAATTGTTCAACAAACCACAACCCACTTTCAAATCTCAAAACTCAATGAAATATATATATATTATAGCTAAACAGCTTTCTCCATCTCAATATAGCTATAAATAAGTCCTTTCCACAACAGAAGCTTGCTAGTTTTCAAGAGAAAGACAAGAGAAAGACAAGCTTACATCGATCATCTTCTTGACTTCCATTGTCAGTGTCGGAGTTGACGGGGTCTGGTCCCCAACCCTGATACAGGGCCTCCTATAGCCCTAGATGTCGTCTCCCTCTTCTCCGCTTGATCCTGAGTCGCTAGAGTCAGTATCAAGCAAGTATAAAACTTCCACAGCACTGTAACTGGTAGACGCCATCTTTCCAAATTGACTTCAAAAAAAAATTTTTTTTTGCATAGTTACCTGGATCACACGACACGCTCACTTTTTTCCTGTGATGTAATAAGCATTACCTAAGCCTGTACGTAATGGGGAGGCCCCCAGTTGAACTGGCGATTTTATAAAAAAAAAAGAAGACAGTAAGTCAAACCGCAAAGTCTTGGTCGGCAAAGAAGCGGTTGTTTCAATGTGTTATGGAAGGCTACTGGGCTCAAGCAATTTTTCGCTGCTTCTACAAAGCTCTGGAGATGACTGGATCCATAAATGAAGCTGCTGTGAAGAAGGTAACTTTTTTTAAAATTCGACGGAGAACCGATGTTTGTTTTTTTTGCCGAGGAAGAAATAAACGCAACTGCTGTGAGGTACTGTCGAAGCAGCCCTGGCTGAAAGCTATTTTAGATGCTTCTCCAACGCATTGGGCACCTGTGTATGCAATCTGAAGGTTCTAGCTATAAAGTAACTATTTTTTAAAATTCGGAGAAGCCAACCGGTCTTCACCCGCTTTTAAGCGGGATTGGGAACGAAAGGTTTAAGCAGCTGCTCAAACCAGGGTTGGGTAGGCTACAGAGGAAGGTAGCTGAAAAAACAAACAAACAAAAAAACACAGGAAAAGTGGTGAGCTTGGCCAGTTGCTACTACTAGGGTAAGAGCTGTGAAATATGAATTATTTTGGTCATGGTACCTAAAAATATCACTGTGAAGAAGGATGGAATAGATTATACTTATTACATGAGTCGGAGTGAGATATAGCTAAATATTTCATGAACAAGATAATTTATTTTCACAACCCAGTGGTGAATGAAAATAAAGCCTGAGAATGAAATATCTAGCCATATCGCTCTGATGAGGATAAGTGGTTTTATTCCAAACTATATGTCTTCATGCCATAGTTAGTACTAGACTGGTAATTCACATACAATCTATGGTGGATGAGTCAGAGTATGATATGGTGAAATATTTCATGAGCAGGCTAATTTATTTTCATGGAGCCAGAAGTGAGTGAAAATAGGTAATACCTGTGAGTGTAATACCTAGCCATATCACTCTGATGAGGTAATGTAATAAGTGGTTTATTCCACACTATATCTTCACTGCCCTAGTTGGTTACTAGAGGACTGGTAACTCACAGAGTAAAGTTGGTTGTAGGGGCTACCCACACCCCCAGCTGATATTTTAGCAACTGCTCTAACACAGTAGAGAAAGTTACACAGTGGAAGGTAGCTGTAAAAACCAGGAAATGTGACAAGTTTGGGCTGGTTGCTATAACCACAAGGGTAATGAGCTTGTGCAGTGTAGTTTGAAGTGAAATAACAACCTTGAATACCATGAGTTATGTACCTGAAGATATCTAGAGTGGAATAAATAAATATATTATATATAAATATATCAGGGTTTCATTCAGAATATTTTACTGGAGGTGGGAGACACTGTGTGAAGTATACTACCTTTATGCAGATGCCTATATTTGCCTGTGTATACCACATTGATCAGTTGTTTAATCACAGGGGATGGAACGGGGAAACTTGGGCTGGGGAATAAAGGGAGATCCTAGGGCTGCCTCTCCCAATCCCCCTTTTGTTTGTGCTTGGGAGCCTGTATAAAGGGCATTGAAATTGCACTAGCTTCTTCCCCCCCCCTATATATAATATTATATATATATTGTATATGTATGTATATATAAACACCTATTAGTTTACAGTTAGAAGAAACAATCAGTTAATGGAGGACAAAAGAACTATTCAACCTAACAATAGAATGAAGAGGCCCTTGGGCCTCTGCTCTCATGTCCAGCTACAATCCTCAGTGAATAAAAAAGTATTAAATGACTTCTAATACAAACTAATGCAAATAGCTAAATATCCAACTGATAATTAATAGTGAGGAGTATCGATGGAAGTCAAAGTATGTTGTTTGCCTTATGATGATGCACAAGAGAGGAGGTTGTCTTTTGCAATCTGTTCCTTTTATTGCTGCATTCAATGGTTAAACTAAAGTTCACACATGTATTTAAGTAAGTATTGCTCCAAGCTAACTTTGCATAGAGGAATATATAAATTTTATTAGCCTATCACATGTGCTACTAATATGTCACGTGTATGTGCATTGACTGAGTTTGTATAACCTGATTGGTGTTCACCAGATTACTTTGACCAGTATTGCTTGTGAATAGATTAATGTATTGCTACTGCAGAAAAGAGTAATTCAATAACAGCCTGATGATACAATTGTAACTAACCTAAAAAACAAATAAATTGATGAACCATGTGATAAATACTTTGTATCATTGTAATCATATTCATAGTGGGATATGGACACTAATGTATACTTGGTGAGCTAAGGTAACTACTAGACTACATGCTATTTGTACATAACACACAATTGTAATATCAATGCTACATCACTGTGAGTAGATTCTTCTTAATCAATTTTATTAAATGGCAGTGTGAGTCATCAATTTCAAGTTGATTAGAATAGGGGATCACTTAAGTAGTTTTGACGCTGCCAGTATAGGGAGAACAGGGGCGGTGGAATTGTACCGGTTGTGTTTACAACGAGAAGTTTCATGTTATGGGAGGAAATGATGAAAGTACCAAGCATAAAAACACTTTCATGTCTTCATTTTAGTGTGATTTATTAAATTGTTATACATGTATATGAATTCCTTATTATATCTTAAGGGCATTGAACTTCCTGTAAAGGGTAAAAAGCTACTAGCTTTAATTAATCGGGAACTTTGTGCCTTTGGTGTAGCCATACCCTTTACCAAACCCTTTACCAAACCGCAATGCAGGATTAAAAAAAATTGTTTTGCGCGAAATCATCTCCACATTATGGTTGAGTCCACTGTGCCAAATTGCAGGGTTAGTTGGGACTGCAATTCTTATCTCTTGTGAGCGTGCCTCAAATACTTTTGGCTACTGTAATGTGTGGTAGAAAGAATTATAACACCCTTTTACTTGAAATTACCTGAGCAGAAACCTAGAGAGCTATATACTGGGTTTTGGTTGGTATTTCTGCTGCCAGCCGAAGACATACAGGTTAGCTAGCTAAATCTTCTACTGAGAGATTGTCTTTAAATGTTCATAGCTATGTGTGTAAATATAAATAATAATAATAATAACCTCTATAGCACCACAGAGGACATACCTAGCCTCCCTAAATATGAATACATTTATTCCACACTAAACATATTCACAATGTTATCTTCAGGTACTGACCCACGAGTTTCCCTATGTAGGGAGCCCCTACAGAGTTTTGGGGACAACTTTACACCAACAGTTACCGACAAACTACTTCAGTGAAGATATCTAGCATGTAATAGACCACTTATTACATAGTCAGAGTGATATGACTAGATATTTCACTCTCAGGCTTTATTTTATCACTCACCTCTGGCTCTGAAAATAAGTTAGCCTGCTGGTGAAATATTCACCATATCACACTCTGACTATGTAATAAGTACTACGTGTATAGCTATATTATATAATTATACATATAATAAATTTTTTTTAAATTTAATTCTTTCTTTTTTCTTTCCTTCCTGTCTTTCTATATGTGTATTGTATTATGCATGTATGTATGCAGCTATATATTATTTATTTATTTATGGTTCTTTGCTGTAAAATTATAAACACACATAAGGTAGTTTTATACTCATTTTAACTTCAATGATTTGTCTACCCTATTATGGCTATTAGGATCCACATCTCCTGTCATGGCTATGGTACTAATATTATTTACCTCATTGAGTTTTTATTAGAATTACTCAGCCACGTAAGTTGTAAGAAAAATAAATTGTGCTTTCAATGCTTCTGAGTATGGAAGTTCAATTAGCTACATATATCACTGATTTGTAACTCATGACTTCACCATACTTGCTTTTTAGCTAAGCTACAGCTGCATTTACAGCAGTCCGCAGTGTTTAATACGGCAGGAAGCCTTTTAAGAAACTATCAGCAAAGAAGCTAATCTCCAAACATTATTTGATGGTGAAGCTTGTGGTCCAGAGAGAGCTCTAAATTGCAAGGGAAGGCAGAATCCGAATTTTTTTTTGCAAAATCAAGTGTTCTGTTGTGATTAAAAATTGTATATGCTAGTAAACAGCTATAAATATAAATGTGTATATATAAAGTATATAGGTATGTGTATAATAATATATAAAATATATATGGTTTGCTATGACTCGATAATTCTGAGTAGAAAACTTTAAGCTTACATAATTAAGTCCTTGATTGCTATTAATATTGTAGTGAAGGTATTTTAAATCGACATAGTGAAGATTGTCCAGAACATGTGAAGAGGCACCAAAACAAAAATATATCCCAGGATTTTCTTCATAAACAAATACAATCAATATGTATTAAGAAGAAATTGGAGCTGTAAAGCTACCTTGGTTTTCAATTAGCTGATTAGCTAAAGCTGATGCAACAAATAGCAACTATGAGCTTGCATTTGCCTGCCTGGACTTAAAGTGTAACTGCAGTAGGCAAAATAGTCACCACATTGACACACCTTGGAGCAAGATGTTCAGTCAGAAAATGCAGAAAATAATCACTCTTTAGGTCAACTCCACTAACATCACAAGCGAAAGAATTCAAACTATTTCTAGGATGATAATGATAATGTGGAACTTGTAGAAGCTCTACCTTTTAGCCAACTGAAGTTAATTCTATTTGAAAATATTTATGATATCAGCTATAACTTACTATAATTGTAATTCAAATTACACAGTTTAGCTATCATTGAAAACCAAGGTAGTTCTAGAGTACTTCTGTAGCAAATATCAGCAACATTATTACAAATATTGTAGGTTTATTGATGTCTTCAACCTTTCATTATCTGCTACTCACATACTGGATAGACCAAGCTTGTACAAGCAATATGCAAACACCAAATTTTGAAGTTTTGTACTTGGGTGATGATTGAAAGAACATAACTATTAGTGTGGATGTGAGCTTAGAAGATGTAAGTTATGGTTATTATTCTCAGTATTATCCAGATTATTCATTCATCATTTAAGCTATTGCATATCATCAGTGTCCGGTACAGCAAAAACAACTTCACTATCCAGTGAAACATGCTGAAACATTAATCGATATAAAATTAGATACCAAAGTTTGCCTTTGAATTGTTAATAGCTTACTCTTTCAGAAAATAATCTGAATATTTATTCTTGTGTATTATACAAATGATTTCTGTAACCTCTTCACCTTGCCTCGACTGCATGAATGAATTATTTATAATTATCGTGGCCGTGTATTCATATCTAATGAACGTATTGTAGAAATAGATTAGGGTGGGATATTAGGCATAACTCAATTTACACCATCATCTCTCTTTCCTCCAACACACTCATGTGTTATATCATCACACACCTCAGTTTGAACTTTTTCAGTCACTCAATTCATAATGCCGTATTGGATAGGATAGATTTTTCAGGTTTATCTGATGAAGTACCTTCTTCATCAATGGTTGACCCTGTCACATTTTTACCGCAACCAAATGATGTCGCACTACATATATAGTAGAGAGAGGTATAAATGTTTTGATATCTACTAGGCTTGCTTTTTGTTAATAAAGTTGTAATATATACTGTTGTAGTTTTACATCTGTAGCACAGCGCCCTTAGCTCTTATTTGTTCACTTTTTTAGCCCAGAGGTAAGACTGGCTATTATTACACATACACGGACATAAATACACAACATTTAGTGTGAATCAATGGACCATGACAAGTGTTAATTAGTGACGATATAATTGTAAAATGGTTGACAAGGTTACCAATGGCTTGTTGTGACAACATCTAGGAGACTGTCTGATCATGCCCACAAAAGTAATAACACAGTGTTATTGTTGTTTTTAAAATTTTGGTTCATGTCAGTGATCAATAATGATAAACAAGGTAATCATGTTGAATGGCACATAAAAATCAAATATACGAATGAGATCGCAGTAAAACCAAGTGTGGTAAGTATTACATGTCACTATAAAGATACAATGCCACTGAGAGTTTCATTGCATAACAAAAAACAAAAACAAAAACAAACAAACAAGAATCCTGTAATGCGCAAAAATGAAGATTGCCTCAATTGTAATTATGTTCCTTCAGTCACTCAGTCAGGTGAGCTAAAGTTAGATGATGGAACTAATCACTAGGATTACAGACCCACACCCAGCTGACAGTCTAGAACAAGTCAACAAAAAGAATGAGAGTTCATCATGAAAACTCAGAAAGTTGATTGAAGAGGATCATTTTGGATTTTG
>WLWD01001890.1_pt1 | contig 120410 bp, 83 predicted proteins | sample 6712731 | NCBI WGS metagenome assembly WLWD01 (sample SAMN12718690, study PRJNA576275) | sponge metagenome | isolation source: marine sponge | host: Mycale hentscheli | place: New Zealand: South Island, Marlborough, Capsize Point | collected 2014-11-01
AAATTATGGTAAATATTATTTACATTACTATAATGATATGACTCAGATGTTCTAAATATATGTATAGTTAGTTTGGGATCTGATGACTATTCTATCTTTCAACAACACTTGATTTCTTGAGGAGCCATGGATACTAGCTATTTAAATAAAAACACATTAACTAACTTAAGATTTTATATTCTATATTTTCTTTTAGGCTAGCCTTCTTAGCTCGCTTCACTTAATTCAATGGGAAACATTTCTAGTATCTAGATCTTTGATTCAATGTATGTAGGAATACATGTGCCCTACTAATGTGCCTGCACATGTTATGAAGTTCCATTGCAATATTTGGAACATTTCGTTATAGAATATTTGTTGAATGCAAAGAGAAGTAATCAACAGAAAAGATATTAGAGAGGAGTTGGAAATGTTAAAAATGCTAGAAAATTGGAGTACTGAGCTGTCAAAACAGCAGAAGAAAATCTGGTGAGGAGACAAAAATGAAAAAGACTGGGCTTAAGAAGAGCTAAAAAAATGCTGCTATTTAGAGCTGGTAAGATATATAGTATTCACACCAAAGCCACATTAGCTAACTTAAAATATATAGCTGTAGATTTTCTTTTAGCCTAGCCCCTTAGTTTGCTTCTCTGACTTTAATGGAAAACATTTTCTAGTACGCTTGTGTGTCTATAATGACGATGACAGCCACGGCAGTGTGTGTATTCATAGGTAAGGATGGTGAAAGTTGATGAAGCTTTCAGAAGGGAATGAGAGACTGACAAGCTGAAAGAGGTAGACAAAACAGAACGGAATATATGACTCAAGGAGAGAGCTGAAATGAGGAAAGGGGTCAGGAAGAAAGAGAGCAGGAGAGGGAAAATTATGCAACTAAAGCAAGTGGTAGAGGATAATAGAATGGATAAAAATTCATGATGATTGCAAAAAAGTTAGTACATCAAGTACTATACTTATAATTAGAATAACTTGAATACTAAATACTATATGATTTTTTTTAATAATAAATCTTTTTAGATAAAAAAACAAGAATTATAAAATTTTGAGCATAATCTGACAGGCCCTCATAATACCAATCCATAATTAAGAAAATGAGTCACTATGTATATATATATATATATATATATATATAAGTGAAAATACTTGAAGCAGAGTTGAGGTCAAAAACATCGCAATGAAATACACTTTTTGCAGTAATTGCAATGCATTGAAGTACTTTTTTTTTCTTCATGCGATCTAGTCATGCACCTCTTTCTTTTAACTGGGGAAATTGTAGGACTGGTTGAAGGAGTTGTTATGAAGCCTTTGGACTGGCAGAGGGACTTATCCCCAAACTATTGGAAGTTGAACTGAGGCTGTTGCTGCTCTATACCAACTGAAGTATATAAATATATGACTAGTTTTGGGAAATCTGGGCTAAACACTGTATGAATTTCATTAGCTTTTTGGAAGTGACATTTAGTGGGGAAGAAGACTTTCAGCAATCAATTAATTGAATCATAATTATTTGTCAAAGAAGGTAAAACAAAACATTTGAACATTAGCTGATTACTGTATTAGCACTTGTAGCAGTTCATGACTGCTGGCTGATTAGAGTAAATATGCATTATGAGACCAGTATGTCCAAGTTGAGTTGGCATGACTGCAAGTGAGGTAAATGAGGAATGCACTTAGTAAAAACCAGAAACAATGTAGTCATTTATCATCCTACACCTTGAAGCATACCTAATGTGAGGAATGCACTTAGTAAAACCAGAAACAATGTAGTCATTTATCATCCTACACCTTGAAGCGTACCTAATGTGAGGAATGCACTTAGTAAAACCAGAAACAATGTAGTCATTTATCATCCTACACCTTGAAGCATACCTAATATGAGGAAGAATGAAACTATAATTCACGGTTTATCCAGCCTCAGTTGCCAGAGCCTTACAACCTCAGGTGGCCCTCACTCTCTACTTGAAAGTCGCAAAGCTAGCTATTTTGTAGTTAGTTGACTTGTTGCACAGACACCGTCCTCATGAAGGCCTACATGTGAGACAGCATATTTGACAGGAACGGGTTGAGATTGTCGCTTTTTGAATTGAATAAATTCCGAAAGTTCTTTATCAGAAAAACTGCAATGCAAGCATGCCCATTTGTATGAGGTACTAATTTCCTTGATGAAGTCAGTCTTCCTTTCGTGCTCTCCGATGTGAAGTAACACCTGGATTACACATGATAAAAATGAACAGCTGGTTGTAAGAGTGGACAATATCAGACTTTTAATAATGTTGACTAACTAAATAAATGTTATAAATGCTTTAATTACAGCAATGGTAGTAAAGTAAAATATCACGTGTTAATAATTTCAGCTTCAACTCTTTCTTTAGCAGAAGCATACAAGCAAGGAATGGCAGCAGGGCAAGGGCTAAGATTAGGGATCAAAATTGAAAGGAGAGAAAGAAGAAAGGAAGAAAAACAATGGGTGAAGGAAAAAAGGAAAACATGATAGAAATAGGAGGGGAAAAAAGAAAACAATGAAAGGAAATGAAAGAACAAAAGTAAGAACAACAAAATGGATGAAAAAGCCAAGAATAGGTTATGATGGTCTTCCAACAGCCTTGGTATGGATTTGTTCCAGCTGGATTAGTGGTGAGTGTCCTAGGCCTTGGTATGGATTTGTTCCAGCTGGATTAGTGGTAGTGTCCTAGGCCTTGGTATGGATTTGTTCCAGCTGGATTAGTGGTGAGTGTCCTAGGCCTTGGTATGGATTTGTTCCAACTGGATTAGTGGTGAGTGTCCTAGGCCTTGGTATGGATTTGTTCCAGCTGGATTAGTGGTGCTAGGCCTTGGTATGGATTTGTTCCAGCTGGATTAGTGGTGAGTGTCCTAGGCCTTGGTATGGATTTGTTCCAGCTGGATTAGTGGTAGTGTCCTAGGCCTTGGTATGGATTTGTTCCAGCTGGATTAGTGGTGAGTGTCCTAGGCCTTGGTATGGATTTGTTCCAGCTGGATTAGTGGTGAGTGTCCTAGGCCTTGGTATGGATTTGTTCCAGCTGGATTAGTGGCTAGTGTCCTAGGCCTTGGTATGGATTTGTTCCAGCTGGATTAGTGGTGAGTGTCCTAGGCCTTAGTATGGATTTGTTCCAGCTTGATTAGTGGTGAGTGTCCTAGGCCTTGGTATGGATTTGTTCCAGCTGGATTAGTGGTGAGTGTCCTAGGCCTTGGTATGGATTTGTTCCAGCTGGATTAGTAGCTAGTGTCCTAGGCCTTGGTATGGATTTGTTCCAGCTGGATTAGTGGTGAGTGTCCTAGGCCTTGGTATGGATTTGTTCCAGCTGGATTAGTGGTGAGTGTCCTAGGCCTTGGTATGGATTTGTTCCAACTGGATTAGTCATGAGTATCCTAGGCCGTGGTATGGATTTGTTCCAACTGGATTATTGGTGAGTGTCCTAGGCCTTGGTATGGATTTGTTCCAGCTGGATTAGTGGTGAGTGTCCTAGGCCTTGGTATGGATTTGTTCCAGCTGGATTAGGTGAGTGTCCTAGGCCTTGGTATGGATTTGTTCCAGCTGGATTAGTGGTGAGTGTCCTAGGCCTTGGTATGGATTTGTTCCAGCTGGATTAGTGGTGAGTGTCCTAGGCCTTGGTATGGATTTGTTCCAACTGGATTAGTGAGTGTCCTAGGCTGCAGGTCAAAGTTAGCAAGTTCAAGCCACAGATGCACAAAACAAAAATATTTTCTGCTTGTGTTGGGTGTTTCTGTCGGTCAGTGATTCTAGTACTAGTGGTACCGTTTTGTCACACAGGACTAGGGATGGATGGTGGGACAGATGGACACAGGACTAATGATGGGAGGTGGGACAGATGGACACAGGACTAGGAATGGAAGGTGGGTACTGAACCCTGAACCGAATAAATCTGGGGACACCAAATAAAATGACTAAAGGTTGAAATACCATCCACTCCTAGCTGGTTGCACCACCAAATTAAATGTTATTATTGAGTAAAATTTCAAGCCTCCCACAAGTGCTACAATATTGAATTATACAATAAAATAGTAGCAGGCAGACACTTCAATGTTAACTAACACTAGCAATTGCAATGACAACACTTTACCATTATTTAACCATATCAATGATGTTTTTTTAATGACTAAGGAGTTCAAGAGTGGAATCACTAGATGGGATTGTCTTCTGCACCAAATACTGAATTTGGCATGACAGTTACAATCTTCAGGCCATTATGTTACTGTGTCAAGTACAGTGCTACCGAATTGGAAGCTCTTGCCCTGCTGTGTTCAGTCAAGCACTTCGAATACTACCTGTTTGGAAAACATTTTACAATTCTGACAAATCACAAGGCCCTGGTGAACTTGTTTGACTCGGCTATTCTCAACAATCGTCTCTGGCGTTGGAGGATTCAACTTCAAGACTACGACTTCAATATTGTCTAACGCCCCGGTCAGGACAATCATGTTCCAGACGCTTTGTCGCGCCAAGGCTGGGACCCCTGAATTTTTTTAAAAGGGGGGAGATGTAGTGAAATACATTATTAGAACTGCATTGAACTATTACACTGTGTTATATTATTACTATTTCTAATTAGGTTTACCTGTTAATATTTTACATTATGGTTTTGTTTCTCTGTGTATTTTCCCATGTTTATTTTATGTTTAACCACTCTTATCCTATTTCTAATTACATTCAAACTTTGTGTTCATTTACATTTGTGTCCATTTATTCAAATATCTTCTTCCCATCTTGTATTACATTCCCTCATCATTACCTCTAGTTATATACACCAGTTTTTCCTCACCCTCCAGGTGATTGGGAAGCCCCAGCAACTCTGGTGGCAGCATACTCTCAAGTATTCAGTTAACCCTGAATAGCTTTGATCCTGTGGCCTTCAGTTAATCCTGACTGACCCAGTTCCCTCACAGTAATCATAGACTTCTCCTGTTCACACTTGAGCTTTGGTCCTAGGTTAATTTTTTAGTTAACTAAACAAATATGTGCAGGTCTTATAAACTACAAAAACACTATGATAATACAAATATCATCTCAGCTTACATGGATCATATTAATTTGGTGGCTTCAATAGCTTTGGCTAGAGATTAAATGGTGTGATCGTAGTTCTCTATGGTGAGATAGTCATGCATTTTACTTATCAATGACTTGACTTTGGCTTGTTTGATATGTTGTGAATACTGCTATCTAATGTCAAGATAAAGTTTTAAGATTAGTTATATTTCCAGTTTATACATAACTTGTCAGTATAAGTTAGATTAAAAAATTCATGAATTATAACAACTAATATAGAATAAGCTAGTTTATATCCAAGTCAAGTATCATCTAGCTGATACTTAGCTTATAACTTTAGAATAAGCTGCTGTAGATACTATCATATATCAAAGCATTGGCACAGTGCTGATAGGCCCTAGTGCTACTAGCTTCACGTTTCAAGGTGATCAATCCTGCACGTGTTTAATCTGCTGGACCAAGCAAGGAATTACTAGGCCTTCCTCAACCAAGGGTTCAATTTGGAAGAGTTATCAGAATTAGAGATTGAAAGATTTATAATTCTTGCAGCACTCAGACAACTGACAAAACTCAAAATGAACAGACTATATATAATGAACTATCTAGATGTGTTGAACATGGGAAACAGAAATATGAATGAATACACTAAGCTTGGGAATTACATAACCACAGAGAGTGAGGTGGGGAAAGTGACCAGGGTCAATAGAACAAAGGAAAGTTGAGAGGAGGGTGCTAATGGAGTTACAAGTTAAATTAATTGAGCAAGTGAACAAATAAATTAAGGAAGTAGTAAGTAATTAATAAAAAATAGTTCTATAGTGTGCAGAATGTGGTGAGGTATTCACCACACTGAACTTTTGCAGTACATATGCATTCAGTACTGATACCACCAAGAGATATGAAAAAATACGTTTCCACCACTTTCTAGATCTTCTTCCGATGTTATAATATCCCATCAGTTGATCTCCACAATCAATTCCTTTCATAATTTTTTGATAGTCAGGAAGTAGTGGTGGGCATTGAACATTTCTTTTGATTCCATCTTTGTCACGTCTTTCAACTGTGATTGGAGAACTAGCTTCAGCTACATGCATGGTAGATAAAAAATGAATAATTCATTTATCTTTCCAGACACAAGCTAAGATAGGACCACATGAGCGACATTCATAGAATCCAGACACAAGCTAAGATAAGACCACATGAGCGATAGTCATAGAATCCAGACACAAGCTAAGATAGGACCACATGAGCAATAGTCATAGAATTCAGTCACAAGCTAAGATAGGACCACATGAGTGATAGTCATAGAATCCAGACACAAGCTAAGATAGGACCACATGAGCGATAGTCATAGAATCCAGACACAAGCTAAGATAGGACCACATGAGTGACATTCATAGAATCCAGACACAAGCTAAGATAGGACCACATGAGAGATAGTCATAGAATCCAGATACAAGCTAAGATAGGACCACATGAGCGATAGTCATAGAATCCAGACACAAGCTAAGATAGGACCACATGAGCGTAGAATCCAGACACATGCTAAGATAGGACCACATGAGCAATAGTCATAGAATCCAGACACAAGCTAAGATAGGACCACATGAGCGAGAATCCAGACACAAGCTAAGATAGGACCACATGAGCGATAATAGAAGCCAGTCACAGTCTTGGCCACTACTAAATCACCTGGATAATATTTTCGACTCGATCTAGCCGTACCGCAAGCATTCACATTTTTCTTGTATAAAGCCAAGAATAACTCTGGTGAGGTATAATAATTGTCCATGTAAATTTTTGGTGAAGTACTCTCTAGACCATCTAACAATCCTAAAACTACTCTAGAGGATAAGCTGGGCTCTGCATTTGAAAGAGTAGAAATTTTTCCACTGTACACCTGAAGGTGAATAGTATATCCATTCCTAGCACCTGCCAAAACAAACACCTTGATCCCCCATTTAGTACGCTTATCTTTCATATAATATTGCTTTATGCCCAGCCTGCCCTTGAAGGGAATCATAGCTTCATCTACTGACAGCTCGTCCATGTGCATTTTACTCAGAGAGAAAACGAGGAGTCAACAAGTCTAAAAGGCTCCGGACTTTGAATAAATAATCATTCCCAGGATTACCAGCTGCAATTTCTCTATCAGAGTTACAGAGATGCAGAAATCTATATATCTGTTCAAACCTCGTAAGTGACATTATTTTATTGATCTCAGGAGATACATTATATGGGTATTTAATTGTCCAGTACAATCTCAGATGAGGCAATCGACCAATGCCCATTAGAATCAAAATTCCAATGAAGTTCTTCATTTCAGGAACAGAAACATCATGCCAAGCTCTTGGAGAAACATGAAGACTTCACTGCTGTTGTTGAGATGCGTATCGATTAGTCTCAACTGTGATCAGGTCCCATACTTCGTCCGTAAAAAACCTACCAAATTGATACAGAATTGTCCACGGGAACACTTGGAGACCAGGGTCATTTCCAGTGAAAGGACATGTCTCAGCAGTGGTGTATTGACTAGTGAGGTAGGAATAGTGCTAAGCCATGCTGCAGTTTTCATGGAGATAAAATAAACTATTAATATTTTGTTATTTAATGTGCTTCTAGTATATTATAAAGGGACTTTAACTAAAGGTTAAAATACAAAAATTAATAATGGAATTACGTGAAGTTTGTAAACATGGCAAAGCATTGTTTTCTTCCTTTTTCCATGGACCATCCAATATTTCATGAGGCTGTCTATTTCTCCTTCCGTTTCCTCTGCGTCGAACACTACGCCCTCTAATATTTCCATGTCCTCTCACACCCCTGCTTCGTCTTCGAATATTCCGTCCTCTCACACCCCTGCCACGCCCTCTAATACTTCCACGCCCTCTCCTACCCCTGGTGGAAAAGGCATGTAAATTACATCAAACTATTAGTCAACAGTGAGTGTTGTCCAATAACACCGTCGATTGTCCCATGGGACAATACAAAAGTCCCATGGGATGTCTCATCAAGCCTTTTGTGTTTGTAGTCACATGACTGGTTTACTGTGTTACCTATGCTACATGTGTTACCTATGCTAATAGTGCTACCAGTGTCACCAGTGTTACCTATGCTACCAATGTTACGAGTGCTCAGTGTAGGTAACACTGGTAGCACAAGTAGCATAGGTAGCACTGGTAGTATAGGTAACACTGTAGTGTAGGTAACACTGGTAGGCAACACTACCAGTGTTACCAGTACTATTTATGCTACCAGTGCTACTAATGTTACATAATCTACCAGTGTTGCCTATGTTACCAGTGCTATCTATGCTACCTTTGTGACTAGTGCTACCTATGCTATCAGTGATACCAGTGCTATCTATGCTACTAGTGCTACCAGTAATCCTATACTACTATTGCTATCTTATGCTACCAGTGATACCATTGTTATCTATGCTACCAGTGCTACTAGTGCTACCAGTGTTACCTATGCTACTAGTGCTACATATGATACCTGTTACCAGTGCTACCTATGTTACCAATGATACCAGTACTACCCATACCACCAGTTCTACCATAACTACCAGTGCTACCTATGCTACTAGTGCTACCATTGATATCTATATGCTACCATTTGTCATAGTAATTGTATGATATTCATGAATTGTGACTTTTTACACCAAGGTATAGCCGTTTGTGCTACTATTGTCTATCAAGATGAAATGGATTTTAATGCTCTTTCTAAAGAATCTGCACATGAATTAAGGCTGAGGCCTCTTCTCAGTAGTTTCAATAGACCCTCCCATGTTGGTGGGTAATCAGATGAACCACGACTGATCCACTCTTGGAGAACATCTCGGCAACACTGCCTGACATCTCCGAGACGATGAGCCAAAATACCATCCAATCGAGATGCACTAAGATCCAACAATAGTCCGACATCTTGCCACTTGGAACTCATTTCATCCCTCAACCTCAGAGTCTCAGTCTGGCCATTTTCATCAGTCCACGTCAACAAGATAAAGTTTTTCAATATAAACGGAGGACCTGAAATGAACATTTATCAAGTAATAATGCAATTAAACATTTCTTGTCACTTCTACTCTTTTTACTTGAGGTCTGAGAAGTCGTGGAAGTATCATTTGTAAAGGACTTGAAGCTTCTAGTATTGAAACTCTGACCTGTAGCTATATTGTCACTTGTATTAGAGCTGGACCCTCTAGAAGACTGGTCACCTACAGTTAAATATAATATATATTATAATAAATTATGGAATCACTTTCAGTTTAAGAACTTCATCTCTTAGGGATATTCAATGAGGAAAATTTATAGGAACAATATATCTTGCTGGTACATGAATATTAACATATTCTAATCAAAGCCAAAGGCTCAGGAACTCTGGGTAACCTGTGAGTTTGGAGGTAATAGTATTCATAAATCCATTGAAAAACCACTTGGCTTCCCCTTGCATCACATCACTCATGGTACCCTCAAACAGCATGTATACCTGTGCTATTGCACTTATTTCTCAATCTTGATGGCAGTGTCCATTACATGATTGTTCCAGCTACTTGTTTGAATGAGAAATTTCAGATGAAAGTATTTTCACTTGTGTATGTATTGTTTATAAGAACTTTATCATTCTGACTCATATGACACATTATGAAGATATCAATTCAACAAAATGTTCCAATAACTTACGTGATGTTGAAGAAATATCAGCACTAGGCAGCAAGGGCATTAATGAGGTGGAACTTTCTGTAACATACAAATACATAATCAATGACATATTATAATACATATATCACCTATTACCTTCTTTAAACCAAAATATTCCACTTCCTGGAGGTTTTATTCTGCCATAATGACCACTGCAGCGCATATACAACAATTGCTTTCTCAACTTAACTTCATGAAATTTTTTACAATTTTCCTGAGGACATTTGAGACCAAAAATAGGTGTTATTTTGGTGAAGTCATAGTTTAGCTTTTTGAGAGATAGTTGAAGACAGTTATTCAGAGTTAATCGAATGCCACAGCACACTTCATTCGGTGTGGATACCCTGGGGATATACATCACTGTGGAACTAGTTGAGGGAGGATAATTCTCTAGGACAACACTGACTTCAAGATGAGAGAGATGACTTCTGAGGCAAATTTGGTCCACATCTTCTGAAGAATTTACCCGTAAAGATACTTGGTCTTGATATATTCGATCTTCTAGCAAATCAAATGTTAGAGTCTGATCTCCTTCAGGATTCAATAAGTAGGAAATGAGCATACCAAATAGACCTTTAGGACAGTGACCAAGTTTGAAAGTGACAGCAAGAGGAGCAATAACAGTGTCAATTGTATCTGATGGAGACTCTTCGACATGATTCAGAACTGAAGGAATGAAATATTTGAGCACTCCACTGTTGTCCGTAAAGGGAACAGCTACACGAAGGTGAAGGAGAAACTTGAGAAACTGCTGCGATGTCATTTGGTCATTGTCTCCAATGAGGCCTTCAAATGCTGAGAATTCTAAAATACCTCTCTGGCAAAAACTCTCTCGTTGACTCATAGGTAGAGGTATTCTGCACAAAAAAGTATTTACTATCAGTTGAGTGACTTTGTTAAAGAGAACTTGGGGCTCTTTGATAACCACATCTGAGATACCTTCAACATCGTAGTACTGAATAATTCCTACTCTGAAATGTAAAAAATTTAATAAAGACTTTATTTCTGTTTCATCAATGTAAAAATTTTCTGCTAACGTTTTGCAGCGACTGATAGAGATAACAGTTTCGTTGATGTTCTGAAGTTCTAGGCAAAACAAAAGGTAGCTCACCGGATACTCGACTTCAAAATCACTTTTGCTTCTAATGTATTGGTTGATATCAGAGCGAAGACAGTGAAACTGATTGTCTTCTTCACTGGTATTGTCTACCTCATACATCACTTTCTTCAAGAGACTATCAGCTGGGCAAATTAAGTGAGAAAACTTCATTTGATGAATCATGTCATGCAACATTTTGTTTATTTTGTCAAGAATATCACGAGCTTCAGAACCGAGCTTATCAATGTGTGTACCTACTACAAAGACCATAGGTTTGTGACACACAGAGGCACCATCCACCTGGAAAACACTGTCTTCAGTAGTCTGTATGGCAGAAACACTGGTAAGGAATTGAATGAAAGCATCCATTGTAGAAATAGAGGATTGATACTGGTTGATAACTTCTCCATTGGCTGATCTGTACTGAATGATATTCTTTGTATGAATGTCAATGTCAGTTCTCATGACAAAGATAAAAATAGAAGGACCAAAGATCAGAAGAGAAAGGCTCTCTTGAAATTCCACCTGTCCGCCTGTATCTCTGATGTAAAGAGAATTTTTAGTTTGCAAATCTACAATATTTTTTATGTTGTGTTTATTCAGTACTTCTCTCACGTGATACTGAATGTCAGACCCTGGATAGTCTAGCTGGTATGGACTGGATTCATAATGCTGTAGCCGTGGCCTTTTTATGGCATTTCCTGGAATAAACTCTTTGTAACTATCCAATTGAGAAACCACAGACTCATCAAAGTCAGTGACTTTCCATGTGTTGTCTTCACAGGTGTAAGCTGAAGTATGTGTGGAGGAGGGGCCTATTTGAACTACTACTATTTTCTCACACATGCCAGTAGAGGGATAGTACACACGAAGTGGCTTGTTCAGGAGACGATCCAATAACGATGTCTTGCCAGATCCAGGGAGTCCTTTCAGTAGAATATTGGCTATCTTTCTTCTGATGCTTTGTTTATTAAATATTGCCAATGTCACATCATCAGTGAACTTGTGCTTCTCAGGAATCACTTTACCTAATAATCAAACATGAAACAAATATCTAGATCTCAATCTAAATGCATTTACAATATTTAATTATAAGACATACTTAATTCTAAAAAAAGCATGTTAGGAGATATAATAGCATGAAAAAAAGCTAAACTTGGGGTTAACAGCACATGGCACATGCATGAGATGGCATAGCAGTCCTCCTGTCTCTTTGTTCATCTATCATGCTATGATTTTGGAGATTACTGACAATGAAGCATTAAATTCAGAGCTCGAAATAGCTTTGGGTCATGGACAACATCTGGTTAATTTCGTCAAATGATCTGATAAAGGCCACACTTCGGAGAAGTCCAAGACTGACAATGAAGATTCTTTTTCAATAGCAACATCACTCATGTGTGCATGTCACTGGCTGTGTGATCCTTGTAGCAGGAAGCTCTAAATGTCTTGAACCATTAATAAAGTCAGGATTGAAGTTTCTCATGCAGCAAAGCTTGTCTTGAAACTTTATACACACTGAACACTTCAACAATTCTACTAAATTTCTATGGCAGGGAGATTTAATCCCGAGCGGCAGCCTAGCATTAAGAACAGTTCCAGCTTCAGTTCAGAAACTGAAAGGTCAACCACTCCAACAAAAGGAAGAGCACTGACAATGGCTATGGTCAAGTGCTGGATAGCCAAGAGCAACTGGGCCCTAACCTAGTTACTTGGCTTACCTATACTGCACCATAAAAAATGATTATTTTTAATTTTTGACTGTTTATTTTATTTATATTTATTCTGTAGTTTGAAGCTTTTGAAGCTGTGTCCAAAGTTTCAAGCCAGTTGGAAATTTCTTCATTCATTTATAATTTTTTCCGCCATTCCTACTTACAGTACTCACATTGCCCAGGAAGAATTTAATCTTAGTTTTACTGCTACTGCTTGTACAGCATGTCTTCGCCATTCTTTGTTTAAAACTATAGCTCATTATAGTTAAAAATAAAACACACAGGAAGAGCTATTCAACCACGTAAACTGCACTTCAATGGGGGCAAGTGTGACTGACTGCGCACATTGAGCAGTGCTTGCTTTTTAAATATAAACTTCACGCGAGTGTTGTATCGTCGTCTCCTAAAATTCCAGTCCTAACCGGTGTTATAGGAGGTGTTAGAAAGCATCACTGAAGCTCTCGCAGAACCCTGTTGCGAGAGAAAGCTACAGTGGGATCTAACACTTGGACAGAGTTAGCAAGCTAAAATTAATGGTGGCTCATTAGGATTTTTTGGGGCGCTCCACCACTGTATTGCAGCGTAGAGGTAGTGAATCCTCTCCTGAACTTCCAAACAGTACTTCAGGATTTTCGAGAATAGGCAACCTAAATATAATTTGCTGGGCCGTTTAATGGTGTTTTAGAGCTGCTTCATCAATAACCTGGGCATTCCTCGACAGCTTCAGAAAACAACAGTGTTAGGCAGGGGCTGGTTTCTTGTGTAACTACAGTTGCCAATGGTTCCACCACACAGTTTCACAAAGAAGAGCTATTGAAGGTATAGCTTATGTACCAGAGTTGCCCTTAGAAGATGAAAACTATGTAAAAAGAAGAGCAAACGAAGTGTCTACGATAAGTCAAGGTGCTTATATGAGGCAATGATGAGGCACAAGGCCCTTGAAAACTGAGCTTAATACAATGTACAGTAGCTTCTACATTCATAATCTATATAATACGCTTGTGTGTCAGTAACGACGACCGACGGTGTGTACCGTATAGCGGGAAATTTCCGTGGGGTTAAATTTTCGCGGAACTGCTTGCCTTAGAAAATTCGTGGGTGGAATATTCGTGGGTTGATTAATGCTAAACCACACCCACTTTCTACTCAGCGCTGGCATGGCCACTTTCTCCGTTGAGAGCGTTGTGCGGGGCGGGGCTTTCATGTATATCAGGAAGTTTGGAACGCTGATCTTGGTGAGCAACTACCTTGCAGAAGAGATTTAGGAAACCCTCATGATCCATCTGCAGTAGGCATGGTGAGGGCTGCCAGAGTAGTTGGCCATGTGCCTAGAAGGATTTCATCAATATGTTCTGTATTTCTACGACATGGAGGGTCTATCACTTGCACTGTGACTGGTGGCAGACACTACTCAGGAGATCTGCCACAAGGAGGCCTGGAACTCCCCTGTACATTGAAGTTCGAGGGGAGGGAAAAGGAAATTACCAAAGTTAAGAAGCTGATTAAGTTAATGCTGTCTTCAGTACCTTCCAAGGTTGAAACCAAGGATGAACCTTCCAAGTCTGAGCTAACCAAGGATGATTTGCAATCTGGATATGAAAAACCTCCAGAACCAAAGAAGAAGAAGCCGTTTTACGTCACCGAACAGGAATGTAGGGAGATAGAAACTAGCATTACCAAGGGGGATTTACTATCTGACATACCTATCAATTTAGCCCAGAACTTTCTACAAGCTGAATTTCCCAACATTAAAGGATTGCAGTCCACATTACTACAATCTAAGAAGAGATTGTCCCCACATACCAAGAACCAGTTGCAAATAATCCATAGTCAAGGAAACCACTGGATTGTGGTATCAAGTATTGACTGTGATGGTGGTGTTGTTAATGTGTACGATTCAATGTACAGTGAGCTTGATCCTGACACTGAAAAGGTGGTCTTCAATCTATTTGGGACAGTGAAGCTTAATTTTGTAAATGTGCAGAAACAGAAAGGTGGGAGTGACTGTGGGTTATTTGCCATTGCAATATCTACTGCAATTTCTAATGGATTAAACCCCTCGAGAATAATATTTGATCAAGCAGCAATGCGCAGTCATCTAGTTACATGTCTTAACAACAAGAAAATGACATTATTTCCCACTATAAGTCAGTAGTATACATCATTAGTTAATAATAATTATTATGATTCACGAACAATGTTTATATTAGCTCCTTTAAATCCATTTCTTATGATTTCTGGCTTGGACAGAAAGTAATCATACATGCTGACCATCCACTTGGCCCCCAATGGTTTCATAATACTCAGTTTTAGATCAACAAACTTGGCATTGCCACCACCTGCAGCCTTTAGCTGGTCACAAAGCTGCGTGGCATACCAGTCCTGGAATTTCCCACGTAAAAAATTCTTAGCAGCTTTGTTGACACTGACATCTAAGGGCTGTAGTCTGTCTGTACAATTAGCAGGAACCATAACCACACTGATATCATTATCTTCCAGCAGCTGTAAGATAGAGCTTGTACATTGACCCTTGAACTTGTCAAACAATACAAGGGCTCTTTGATCAGAAGAGAGTTTAAGTTCTGCCCGCTTCTTCTGGACATATGGAATTAGTATCCCTTTAATGTAGTCTTCCATTGTATTCTCATTAGACCAATGATTGTGGCTAAATGTTATGTGCCAATCTGAAGGAAACGAATACGTGGGAAGGCATTTCTTTGTCTTACCCTTATAAATAAGTTGGATGGGTAGAAAGTCTCCAGTAATAGAACAGGCGAACACGGCCGTGATTTGGCGCTTATCATCGATTCCCGCTATCTCCACCCTCTTTGACCCTTCCTTTTCCATGGTCCACACGATGATACTGGAACGTAGTGGATTCCAGTTTGGTCCCAATTAATTACAAGTTCATCAGGTATTTCATCCATCACAACATTTGCCTTAATGTCTATCAAATACTGTTCTTTTAGCTCCTCAAAGTTTTCAACACTCACTTCAGACTTCGTACTGGCTCTTCTCTTCACCAGACCCATTCGGTGAAGAATACTCTTGGCCCGATCCTTGGTTAAGGCAATGTGACCACCATTGCTAAAAAGTAAGTTGCTGTCCTTGCTTCGTACAATACCTTCTGCACATGCCATAACTATGGCTGTGTTTACTACAGCTCCATTACTGCGTAGAGCAGTTATGTACGCCTGTACTTGCCTGTCCAATTCTTCTCCCAATAATAACGGACGACCTCTCCTCTTCTCAGGAAGCTTAGTGACATTCACAGGTTTATTCTCCATTTTTCTCTTCTTTATTTCTTTGATATAACTGTCCCTCCAACCCCGAATCGTAGTCTCCTTCAAAGTGAATTGGCTGGCATAATGGCGAATAGTGGATGCCACTCCATGCTCAACAGCCCTACATCCTACTTCAGCCTTCTGTTCTGGGGTGAACTTGGCATAATGACTCCTTTTCTTACCAGAAGCTGCCTCTAGGTGTCCACATTTCTCCACTTCACTGTTAGCAGCTGAAATTGAAGATGATGGAATAATCTCTGACAGTGGACCTTGAGGATCTGGGAGCCCGTTTGTTTCTCCTTTCTCTTGAAGTACTTCAACAGAGACATCACTAATTGCTGTGCTCAATCAGGCCATGCGTGACCACACTCCTTTTTGTCGTTAATGAAATTCGAGGGTTTATTATTCGCGGATAAGGGTTGAACCTCGAAAACCGCGAAAATTAAACCCCACGGAAATTTCCCGCTATACGGTATTCATGAGCATGTATGGTTTGGTAAAATATCACCATATTCAGTAGGAAGCGGTTAATTCTAAAAAGTGGGTGCAATTGACAACTGAAGGCGGCGTGGGTTACAAAAAGGAAGGCGAAAGTACGGAAGAGAAGGTGAAAGGTGATTAATCGTGACTATAAAGCGTGTGGAATCGGCGAGGTAAGGCGGTGTAGGTTTAAAATGGATGGGAAGAGAAGGCAAAAAGGCGAGCGATTAATTGTAACTAAAAAGTGAGTGGAATCGAGGAATAAAAGCAGGGGTTAGTTTCCAAAAGGAAGGTGAAAGTACAAAAGGACAGAATCTCAGAAGCAGGAGAGATTGACAAAGGAAAGGGGACTCTTAACTCAAGAAGAAGAGCTGAAGAATGGAAAGGTGGGGTATAAGAAAAGCTCAGATAGTTCTAGAACAAAGAGAGCAGGAGAGGGAACTTATGTAACCTTAACCATTCGTAGAGAATGATAACTGAGCAAGATAACTTGTGCTACTGCAAATTGCAATATGTCAAGGGGCACCGTACTTTGAATGGAACTCACGGTGGTGCTCATTTTTGTCAGGGCAAATAGTGAAAAAAATTTCCTCTCTATGTTGAGTCTCTAAAGTCAATAGTCCCATGGCTTTTGCATTTGACCATACTCACTCTGCTCATTGGCTGCCAGTCTACATTCATGACTTAGAAAACCTTCCACAGTCTATTGTCAAGGAATTTCAAGACCATGGTCACTGGGTTGTTACTAAGACTACAAATCACCTCTCAGCAATGCCTATAAATCAAGCCCATGAACAAAACAATATGATGGTAAATAGTTGCAGTGGTGTTGTAGGACTGACTGAAAACCCTGCAGCCTTTAGAAAGTGGATGATTGCTGGACCTGAGCAGGCACGGCGAGGAAAGGATTTTGACTCAGTATAACCCACACATAGCTGAGAAGCATTATCATCATGAAGAAAAATTTTCTGCTCAAAAATTGTTCAAGCAGCAATTTCTCTCCCTTATACAAGTGTTTCATGATATGGGGAATCCATTTCTTGAAACATCTCCTGAGAGCTGTTGAACCTGAACTTGCAAACTGTAATGGATGAGTCTATCAGTGAAACAGTGTGATTTGTTGAAACTCTGAGCAAAGACCAGTACACAAAGTACCAGAAAGCAGTGATATTGGATGGTACTAGTTCCATTCATGATCCAACGAAGAGAAATGCTCTTTCTCTTTTCAGATGTCCAGCTCTGAAGACCAAGCAGTGTACCAGTGCTGCTCTGGTACACCTACTTCGTGTCAACACAGTATCCACATTAGATGAGTATGCCAGCATCATATTGATCCCCATATAACTGTGCAGTTACAACAATCTACCCGGGTACACTTAGTGTGGGACTCTTACAGACAACAGCATCAAAGCATCTACAAGACAAAGTGAGGCAAAAAAATGAGATTTCTTACGAAATGATATCAATACACAAAAATTATTTGAGTTTCTCTCTCAGAAGATCGTGTCTGCCAATTATCCTGAAGGCAAAGATTCATAACATAGAGTCACTGATGGTTGGCTGCAGTACATGTTTGATCCAAACTGTGGATACAGATATTGTCATCCTTGTTGGCAAATTCCATTATTGACTTACATTAAATACTTCTGTGAATACTTGGGTGGCCTTTGTACAGGGAAGAACTATAAATATTGAGTATCAACTCCACAGCATACGGAGCACTAGTGAATAAGTGAACAGAACAGGCCATCTTAAGCTTAAGTTCACAATCATGGTAGTAGGACAGAGAGATTCAGAAACAGGACAGGTAGACAAAGGAAAAGTGACACCATGACTCGAGAAGAAAGCGCTAAAGAAATGGAAGTGGGAAATAAGAAAAGCCGAGATATTTCAGAAAAAAGAGAGCAGGAGAGGGAAACTTATGAAACTTTAACCAACGGTAGAGAATTTCAATTAAGCTACTTGACTAATAACTAATAGGGCTGAAGGATACTAGCAATAGCTACCAAGACAGAAAGAACTGAAGTGATGATGACGGAGTCTATATGCAGTGGAGTCTGAATAGTAGCCAATCCCTTACACTGCAAGTATTATTTGAAGAAACTGTTTCGGAATATTATACAACAGTTAGTTCTAGGACCTGCTTATCCTCACGCTTCACTGTAACTGGTAGATTTTTGGCACTAAAGTACAACAAGAGTGCTGACCTTGCATGAATATAGAGTAACTTGGGATTGGGTTACAGGCAGTTCCGCGCTATTATACTGAATGATTAAATGACCACAGGTTCTAGTAGCAGGGCACCCTTAATTGCCTGACCGATAATGATATTTGAATAGTAGCAGATAAGTTATTCTTTTTGTCTGAGATGACTTTGTAATCGATGGCTAGCGAATATCTAGTTGTTATGGAGTTAACCCACTCTGACTGACTTTTTCATGCAAGTCAAACTTTTGTATTAGAGACTAGCATAAACCTACATGCTGTAATATATAACAATAACAGTATAGAAGTACTGGAAGATCAGTCTAATGATGAGGGTTCATCAAATTCATAATTTTGATATCTCCTTACCGTCTGAATGACTTTTGTGAATGTCATCTTTGTCTCCTTCTGAAGTAGATATGGAAGCTGGAGTAGGAAAAGGATGAGCAGGTGAAGGAGAAGTTTGTGAAGAAATAGACTCTGGTTTTTCTGTTAAATTATTAGTTTTAATCTGCTCCTTATTTCTATCTGCAGCTACTTTGACTTCCTCTGCTTGTTGAACTCCTTCAGAAATTTCGTTAGTCACAAATGTCTGATCAGATCTGTAAGAGCTTCTCCTCAACTCTTCTCCAGTAATAAAATCAGCAAACCTCCACCATTTATCTGATGGTTCTTTTGCTACAAAAAATATAATGATTATATTTCATATAATAGTACAAAGAATAGCTATTATAATATAAAAAAATGAAAACTTAGTGAATGTCTAGTGAAGACACTATCCACAGTAAAGACACCACCCACAGCAAAGACACCATCCACAGCAAAGACGTCATCCACAGCAAAGACGCCATCCACAGCAAAGACGTCATCCACAGCAAAGACGTCATCCACAGCAAAGACACCATCCACAGCAAAGACAAGACACCATCCACAACAAAGACACCATCAACAACAAAGACACCATCCGCAGCAACGACACCATCCACAACAAAGACACCATCCACAACAAATACACCATCCACAGCAAAGACACCATCCACAGCAAAGACACCATCCACAACAAAGACACCATCCACAGCAAAGACACCATCCACAGCAAAGACACCATCCGCAGCAAAGACACCATCCACAACAAAGACACCATCCACAGCAAAGACACCATCCACAACAAAGACACCATCCACAACAAAGACACCATCCACAACAAAAACATCATCCACAACAAAAACACCATCCACAACAAAGACACCATCCACAACAAAGACACCATCCACAGCAAAGACACCATCCACAACAAAGACACCATCCACAACAAAGACACCATCCACAACAAAGACACCATCCACAACAAAGACACCATCCACAACAAAAACACCATCCACAACAAAGACACCATCCACAACAAAAACACCATCCACAACAAAGACACCATCCACAACAAAGACACCATCCACAGCAAAGACACCATCCACAACAAAGACACCATCCACAGCAAAGACACCATCCACAACAAAGACACCATTCACAACAAAGACACCATCCACAACAAAGACACCATCCACAACAAAGACACCATCCACAACAAAAACACCATCCACAACAAAGACACCATCCAATCACAACACAACCATCTGCAGCAAAGACACCATCCACAACAAAGACACCATCCACAACAAAGACACCATCCACAACAAAGACACCATCCACAACAAAAACACCATCCACAACAAAGACACCATCCACAACAAAAACACCATCCACAACAAAGACACCATCCACAACAAAGACACCATCCACAGCAAAGACACCATCCACAACAAAGACACCATCCACAACAAAGACACCATCCACAACAAAGACACCATCCACAACAAAGACACCATCCACAACAAAAACACCATCCACAACAAAGACACCATCCACAGCAAAGACACCATCCACAACAAAGACAACATCCACAACAAAGACACCATCAACAACAAAGACACCATCCACAACAAAAACACCATCCACAGCAAAGACATCATCCACAACAAAGACAACATCCACAACAAAGAAACCATCCACAACAAAGACACCATCCACAACAAAAACACCATCCACAACAAAGACACCATCCACAACAAAGACACCATCCACAACAAAGACACCATCCACAACAAAGACACCATCCACAACAAAGACACCATCCACACCAAAGACACCATCCACAACAAAGACACCATCCACAACAAAGACACCATCCACAACAAAGACAAATCCACAACAAAGACACCATCCACAACAAAGACAACATCCACAACAAAGACACCATCCACAACAAAGACACCATCCACAACAAAAACACCATCCACAGACACCATCCAGAAAGACACCATCCACAACAAAGACAACATCCACAACAAAGACACCATCCACAACAAAGACACCATCCACAACAAAAACACCATCCACAACAAAGACACCATCCACAGCAAAGACACCATCCACAACAAAGACAACATCCACAACAAAGACAACATCCACAACAAAGACACCATCCCCAACAAAGACACCATCCACAACAAAAACACCATCCACAACAAAGACACCCTCCACAGCAAAGACACCATCTACAACAAAGACAACATCCACAACAAAGACACCATCCACAACAAAGACACCATCCACAACAAAGACACCATCCACAGCAAAGACACCATCCACAACAAAGACAACATCCACAACAAAGACACCATCCACAACAAAGACACCATCCACAACAAAGACACCATCCACAACAAAAACACCATCCACAACAAAGACACCATCCACAGCAAAGACACCATCCACAGCAAAGACACCATCCACAACAAAGACAACATCCACAACAAAGACACCATCCACAACAAAGACACCATCCACAACAAAAACACCATCCACAACAAAGACACCATCCGCAACAAAGACACCATCCACAAAAAAGACACCATCCACAGCAAAGACACAATCACAACCACTCACTGAGTATGAGTAGAGTAGTGGCTGATATGACTGCATATGCATGTGTACGTCCTCCAAACACGAGTATTTCCACTGAAGTTGGAGTAGATGACAACACAGTTGCACTATGACCTCCTCGCTTCATATACTCATAACCTGGCAACTATGACACATAAAATACGTTCATTATAACTACCGGCAGAATATTTATGAAATACAATAAGGATTGTAACAGTAGCATAGCTCCACCCCCTACTCCTCCCACTGTAACAGAAGGAGTGACTAAGCCCCCACCACTGTTGGTCCCCTCCACTTTCAGACCAACTTCCCCTCCAAAAAGTTCAGTGTGGTGAAATAATAGTTCTAAAGATACACACAAAGTCTGTAATATTTCCTTCAAGTAACTAAAATAAATAAATGTATTAAATTAATTAATTAATTAAAATTGTTTGCATAATAAATACTAACACAATATAACAACTACTACATACCAAGTCAGTATCTCATGTCTAATAAATACTAACACAATATAACAACTACTACATACCAAGTCAGTATCTGAAATCTAATAAATACTAACACAATATAACAACTACTACATACCAAGTCAGTATCTCATATCTAATAAATGCTAACACAATATAACAACTACTACATACCAAGTCAGTATCTCATGTCTAATAAATACTAACACAATATAACAACTACTACATACCAAGTCAGTATCTCATATCTAATAAAAACTAACACAATATAACAACTACTACATACCAAGTCAGTATCTCATATCTAATAAATACTAACACAATATAACAACTACTACATACCAAGTCAGCATCTCATATCTAATAAATACTAACACAATATAACAACTACTACATACCAAGTCAGTATCTCATATCTAATAAATACTAACACAATATAACAACTACTACATACCAAGTCAGTATCTCATATCTAATATATACTAACACAATATAACAACTACTACATACCAAGTCAGTATCTCATATCTAATAAATACTAACACAATATAACAACTACTACATACCAAGTCAGTATCTCATATCTAATAAATACTAACACAATATAACAACTACTACATACCACGTCAGTATCTCATGTCTAATAAATACTAACACAATATAACAACTACTACATACCAAGTCAGTATCTGATATCTAATATATACTAACACAATATAACAACTACTACATACCAAGTCAGTATCTGATATCTAATAAATACTAACACAATATAACAACTACTACATACCAAGTCAGTATCTCATATCTAATAAATACTAACACAATATAACAACTACTACATACCAAGTCAGTATCTCATGTCTACTGATAGCTTCAACAATGACTAATACTTACTAGATCACCTTGAGCATCACCAGGAGCGGGTCAGCAGGGCCTGCTACATTATCTTTGCTGGAAAATACTTCTGGTATTAATAGTTTTAGCAATATCAACCAGTAATTTAAACTATTCTCGTTAGCTGTGAGTTATCGCAATTTCTAATAAGGGAAAGTACCGCCACGCGGGCCAGAAATTAATAGGGAAAGTACCGTTTGGACCGCATCATAATGACGAATTCAACACGGGTAAGGATTGAATGACGATCCGGTGACGACACGGTAGAAAATAATGACGACAAAATAAAATGGCGATAATGTATTAGAGTCTATGGGAGAAGTCTGGTTTGAAGTTTCTGAGGAAACTTGTGGTGCTGTGTTTGTATTAATCTATATTTTAAGTGACAAGAAATTTGTAACTACAGTTTTGTGAGATAAAATTGATCATATCATAGTGTTTCAAAAAGTTTGCTCTTTAAGCTGGAAGCACTGTACTACATACCAAGTCAGTATCTCATGTCTAATAAATACATACCAAGTCAGTATCTCATATCTAATAAATACTAACACAATATAACAACTACTACATACCAAGTCAGTATCTCATATCTAATAAATACTAACACAATATAACAATTACTACATACCAAGTCAGTATCTGATATCTAATAAATACTAACACAATATAACAACTACTACATACCAAGTCAGTATCTCATGTCTAATAAATACTAACACAATATAACAACTACTACATACCAAGTCAGTATCTGATATCTAATAAATACTAACACAATATAACAACTACTACATGCCAAGTCAGTATCTCATATCTAATAAATACTAACACAATATAACAACTACTACATACCAAGTCAGTATCTCATGTCTAATAAATACTAACACAATATAACAACTACTACATACCAAGTCAGTATATCTCATATCTAATAAATACTAACACAATATAACAACTACTACATACCAAGTCAGTATATCTCATATCTAATAAATACTAACACAATATAACAACTACTACATACCAAGTCAGTATCTCATATCTAATAAATACTAACACAATATAACAACTACTACATACCAAGTCAGTATCTCATATCTAATAAATACTAACACAATATAACAACTACTACATACCAAGTCAGTATCTCATATCTAATAAATACTAACACAATATAACAACTACTACATACCAAGTCAGTATCTCATGTCTAATAAATACTAACACAATATAACAACTACTACATACCAAGTCAGTATCTCATGTCTAAAGATACTAACACAATATTAACAAACTCTACTACATCCAAGCAGTATTATATCTAATAAATACTAACACAATATAACAACTAATAAATACCAAGTCAGGATCTTGCATTGTCTAATCCATATTAACACAATTATACCAACTACTTACAAACCAAGTCAGTATCTCAATATCTACTAAATACTAACACAATATAAACAACTACTACATACCAAGTCAGTAATCTCATAATCTAATAACTACTAACACAATTTATCAACTACTAATGCCAAGTCAGTATCTCATCTCTAAATAATACTAACACATTAACAACTACACATACCAAGTCGTATTCATATCTAATAGATACTAAACAACAATATAACAACTACTACATGACAAAGTCAGTATCTCAATCTAATAAATACTCCACAATAGAACAACTACGACAACAAGTCAGTATCTCATGTTAATAAATACTAAACCAATATAAACAAATACTACATACCAAAGTCAGTATCTCAGATCTACTAAATACTAACACGAGTTATAACAAACTACTACATACCCAAGTCAGTATCTCATGTCTAATAAATAATAACACAATTATAACAACGACTACATACAAGTCAGTATCTCATATCTAATAAATGCTAACACAATATAACAACTACTACATACCAAGTCAGTATCTCATATCTAATAAATACTAACACAATATAACAACTACTACATACCAAGTCAGTATCTCATGTCTAATAAATACTAACACAATATAACAACTACTACATACCAAGTCAGTATCTCATATCTAATAAATACTAACACAATATAACAACTACTACATACCAAGTCAGTATCTCATATCTAATAAATACTAACACAATATAACAACTACTACATACCAAGTCAGTATCTCATGTCTAATAAATACTAACACAATATAACAACTACTACATACCAAGTCAGTATCTCATATCTAATAAATACTAACACAATATAACAACTACTACATACCAAGTCAGTATCTCATATCTAATAAATACTAACACAATATAACAACTACTACATACCAAGTCAGTATCTCATGTCTAATAAATACTAACACAATATAACAATTACTACATACCAAGTCAGTATCTCATATCTAATAAATACTAACACAATATAACAACTACTACATACCAAGTCAGTATCTGATATCTCCTTCAACACTCTTGTGGACACATCAAATAAACACACTCTATCTGTTCCAATGATCAGAAGTTGGGCGTGGCTGCTATCATACTCTATACATGTAGCAGTAGGATTGAGACCCAAGTGAGCTACACTTGAATGTAGTCTAGTCCAGTGCTAAATAGAAACAATATAAATAATACTATCATATGTTGTGTCTGATATTTCATACACTTACCATTGTGGACAAGTCCAACATATGTATATATGTTCTGCCATATTCTCCACATCTTATGACTTGATGAGGACTCACTTTAGTGAAGCCAAAGTATGCATTACCACCAGGTACATCTCTAGTGACTGGAGGAGAAGACCAAGTCCCTAACAATACATACAGTCATTAGTAACATAGTGAACTGAAATTGTTTAATTAAAATAATAAAAATACAAAAGTAAATTAGAGTAGAGTAATTAAAAAATGTAAACAAACACACTGACAATAACAAATACACATAATAACAATACAAACAAACAAAACACACTAAAATAATTAATTACTACTACACAATTACATATGGTATGGTAAGGATCATCAAGTGCCTCCACTATATTGAGGATAATGTGCTAGTATCACATGAAGGACAAATTTACAGACTTTGTGTGTAACTTTAGAGCTATTATTTCACCACACTCAACTTCTTGGAGGGGAAGTGGAATGATTCCCCTCTGCATCCCATGAATACAACCATGACTAATATAAATTAAATATTAACATATATCACTAATTAACATATTTCATGATAGTTTGAACTCACCAGTTGCTAGGTCAAACATGTGAAGATCATTAGTAAATTCACCATGTTCATCACATCCTCCATGTACTAGTAGTGAGCTTTTATAGTCTATCATACGACAGCCATACTTCACACCAGGACTACCACTAGCTCCTGGAGGAGACATCTCCTGCCATGTCCAATTAGTTAGGTTTAGTTGATACAATGATCCAGTTCTCTGCATTCCCTCATCCCAACCCCCATAGAAGTACAGACAGTTATCTATCCTAACACATCCTCCATCATAAAGTCCAGGAGGATGACGACCTTGTAACTGGTGTCGGGTCCATGTTGCTGTGGCAGAGTTGAATTCATGCAAGTAGTCCAAGTCATCCACTGGCCCATCTAAGTTCACCTGTCCACCCCATAGATATACAGAAGAATGTCTACTAGCAGAGAAGAAGCATTCTCTTGGACTAGGTTCTGATGAGGACATTGTTGATATTTCTATACAATATACCAGTTAACAGACAAACATCAAACAAGAGAAAATATATTCACATACAAACACATATACAAACACACATACTAACTACCTCATATACAAACTCACATACTAACTACCTCACATACAAACACACATACTAACTAACTCACATACAAACACACATACTAATTACCTCACATACAAACACACATACTAACTAACTCACATACAAACTCACATACTAACTACCTCACATACAAACACACATACTACCTCACATACAAACACACATACTAACTACCTCACATACAAACACACATAATAACTACCTCATATACAAACTCACATACTAACTACCTCACATACAAACACACATACTAACTAACTCACATACAAACACACATACTAATTACCTCACATACAAACACACATACTAACTACCTCACATACAAACACACATACTAACTACCTCACATACAAACACATATATAATAATACCTGTGGCTGACTATGATGTATGTATTAATGAATAACTCATGAGCTAATGGGCTACAACATGCAGACACACAATACTCGTAAACTCGTGCTGAAGGTTATTACTGTAATTGTAACTAAAAGCAGGTGGAATAGACTAGGATAGGTGGAATAAAAAAGGAAGGCTAAAATGTGACCGTCTATGGGAAAACCAGGCACAACGCGGCGTGCGTTATATCGAGAAAAGATCGATCGATTTCTTAAAAATGTATTGTTTCAAGCCTACGGAAGGGAACGGTTAGGTCTATTATAGCAGGAACGACTAAAGCTGCGACGATAAAACTTGGAGAGCTCAATATCTGGACGCCGACAACTCCGTAAGTGCAAAAAAAAAAAATTCGAAGGTGCCGCGTTGTGCCTGGTTTTCCTATAGACGGTCACAAATGCAAAAGAGAAGGCAAAAGAAAGTGGTTAATTAGCTGGTGGAATCAACGAGGAAAGGTGGCGTAAGTTTCAAAAAGAAAGGTGAAAGTAGAAAAAGAAGGCAAAAGTTTCGCAAAGTTTAAGTCCACCATCATGATAGAAGGACAGGAAATTTTAGAAGCAGGAGAGGTAGACAAAGGAGGAGAAAGGACTCCATGACTTGAGAAGAAAGAGCTGAAAAAAAGAAAGGTGAGGGATACAGAAATGAAATAGTTGAGGAAATAAAGAGAGCAGGAGAGGGAAACTGATGTAACCTTCACCAACTGTAGAGAATGATAACTATGAATATAAATAACTTATGCTTCTGCATTCTTACTTTGCAATATGTCTAGTGCCACTGTGTGGGCGGGTACTTGTATATTATATAATCTTTGGGACATTCTCAATAGGCCCAAGTTATTTTGAGGACTGGGAAAGTCTGTGGCAGTCCTGGACATGTTTGCAGGATATATATTATTCATTTGATACAGGAATATATTACAAGTCTGTTGGCTGTGTTGCAGGCACCAGTATAAATACCACCAACCAGACGAGTGATATTCTGCAGCATCCAATGAATAATACATTTATTATGTACTGCTCATGTGTGAATACCATAGTAACAAGGTTCTTGTGTAATGAACATTGTATAACCTGGGGGGACGTAACAACGAAGAAGCGAGTGAAGCGAGACCCTCACTAACGAGTCTCAATAGAAATTACAAATTACACATGTATATGGCTAAGTTCAAAGAAGTCAATGCGTGTCCACCCCGGGGGGGATACTTCAAAACTTTAACATAGTGTGGGCACAAGAAATTCTGGAGAAAAGACTTGAAAATAATTCCTGGGGAAAAACAAAACAAAACAGCAAAGAGCTACAGAGAAAGAATAGGAGAGATGTCCATAGTTAGGTCTTGCAAACTTAGCGGAGTTCATTTTCTATTCTATTAGTGGTGATGGTAAGTTGCTGTGGTAACTGAGTCATTTGTCATAGCTATATGCCTGGCATAACAGATTTGTTCCTAATTGAAAATCCTTCGTCCAATAGTCAAGTCACTAAGAGAATACAATCTAATAATTTACCAACTATAACTCTGGTACAATACAGCATTTTCAATGAAGTGTCCTTTGGAAAGGAAGCTCAGCTTCAACAGAATGTGTTGCTTTATTACATCATATTATAAAATTTGATTGTTTACCTTTTGAAATTCCTTTGTCCAATAGTCAAGTCACAAAAAGAATGTAATGTAAGTTTCATGCTGGTATTATCAAGTGAACGTATGCATGTGTGTGTGTGTGCGTGTGTAAAAATGTTGTGTGTTGCTAAAGAATAACACAAATTAACTAAACAACATTTACCTAACAAATAAATATTATTAGTGGCAAACATTCCAATTTAAATTTCAGTCAGACCAGCTCGCTTGCCATTTGTGCTAAAACTTATCACTAGCTATGAACACAAGTGAATATATTGCCTTTAGCCACATCCTGTTTACTATAATGCACTTCCTATGTGGCAACAGGTATTAGGCACTGTTCACCATCTGTAGCATAGCCAGGGAGGGTTCGAGGGGTTCGGTAGAACTATCTTAAGAAAACTGAAATGAGAAACTAAAGGTACTTGATTTGGTAATTTCCCCCCCCCGAACATTTGGTAAAGTATCTTCAATGTCTTGCAAAGCAAAAAAAAAAAAAAAACTTGAGATTTTGGGATGATGCCCAGTCTAAAAAATGTTCAAGACCAGAAATGAGTTAAGTTTTGATACACTAATTGATGTAGAAACTATGATAGAGGCTTATGGAAGGCAAGTTAGTTCTAATCACATCTGACACTATCCTAGAACACAATCCTGTATCACATCTGACACTATCCTAGAACACAATCCTGTATCACATCTGACACTATCCTAGAACACAATCCTGTATCACATGTGACACTATCCTAGAACACAATCCTGTATCACATCTGACACTATCCTAGAACACAATCCTGTATCACATCCGACACTATCCTAGAACACAATCCTGTATCACATCTGCATCTATCCTAGAACACAATCCTGTATCACATCTGACACTATCCTAGAACACAATCCTGTATCACATCTGACACTATCCTAGAACACAATCCTGTATCCCATCTGACACTATCCTAGAACACAATCCTGCATCACATCTGACACTATCCTAGAACACAATCCTGTATCACATCTGACACTATCCTAGAACACAATCCTGTATCACATCTGACACTATCCTAGAACACAATCCTGTATCACATCTGATACTATCCTAGAACACAATCCTGTATCACATCTGACACTATCCTAGAACACAATCCTGTATCACATCTGACACTATCCTAGAACACAATCCTGTATCACATGTGACTTTCCTAGAACACAATCCTGTATCACATCTGACACTATCCTAGAACACAATCCTGTATCACATCTGACACTATCCTAGAACACAATCCTGTATCACATTTGACACTATCCTAGAACACAATCCTGTATCACATCTGACACAATCCTAGAACACAATCCTGTATCACATCTGACATTATCCTAGAACACAATCCTGTATCACATCTGACACTATTCTAGAACACAATCTTCTATCACATGTGACACTATCCTAGAACACAATCCTGTATCACATGTGACACTATCCTACAACACAATTCGTTCTGAAGTACAGTAGAACCTCAGAGATCAGAACATCAGACAACCGAATTAACCGGTTAACCGAACTGCGAAGGAACATCGTAAGGAACATTGTAATGGGTACTGGGTCGTCCGATGATTTTTTTTGTGGAATTTGCAGTAAAATGGCTAAATAATTACTATCAGAAGAAGCTTAATATTAGGAAGAATAATAGACTGAGGAATATTTTATCTGGAGGTGCTCAGGAGTTTGGCTTAGGAAAGTCCTCACTTTCAGACTTATAGAGAGACAGGAAGAATATAGAAAGGTTTTCAGCAGAATCAGGTGACACTTAGCCTGAAAAAGAGGTTCCTGTCAGGAGAGATATTGAGAAAGATTTTATAGTGCAGTGTATTCTGGTTTACTCAGAAAAAACAACAACAAAACACCAGGGACCATTTATCTGGGATCTGGTTTACTCAGAAAAGAATCTCCAGGGTACACCATTAAATGGCCAAAATACTGTATGCATAATATTTTAGTCATTTAAATGTTTTAGTACAAGTTAAATCATGTTATATTCTGAGTTACGTACTTTTCAGAGTTACGTACACCTGGTTTCCCAAGGGGTATGTAACTCTGAGGTTCTACTGTACTACAACATTCAATACAATAGAGTATATGGTAAAGGGTGGTAAAGTACTCAACAACATTCAATACAATGGAGTATGTGGTACAATAGTACTAACAGCCACGCCCTCTGCTTCCTAGATCACTAACACAATAGTACTAACAGCCACGCCCTCTGCTCCCTAGATCACTGACACAATAGTACTAACAGCCACACCCTCTGCTCCCTAGATCACTGACACAATAGTACTAACAGCCACGCCCTCTGCTCCCTAGATCACTGACACAATAGTACTAACAGCCACACCCTCTGCTCCCTAGATCACTGACACAATAGTACTAACAGCCACACCCTCTGCTCCCTAGATCACTGACACAATAGTACTAACAGCCACACCCTCTGTTCCCTAGATCACTGACACAATAGTGCTACAGGTCATACCCTCTGCTTTCTAGATTAGTGATGCAATAGTACTAATAGCCACGCCCTCTAAATTACTGATGCAATGTACAGGCCACACCCACTGATCACAGGACAATAGTACCAGCCACAACCTCTGCTCCCTAGGTAGAGGATCAGCTATGCCACACTACTCTGCTCCCTCATCTGATACAATTACTTCCTGTTATAGAACACAACCACTTTTCTAATCTCTAATCAGCCCAGTCCTTATTTACTCCACAAAACCCAGAGATACCCCAACTTTTGTCTGAAAATTTGCTGTGGACAGCTTATTTCAGCTACCTTTTCCACCAGTCGTCCGCAGGAAGGCGTTTTCTGATTCTAATAATTGGAAATTTCCATTTCGCTAAAACAATAGACTGATATTACTAACTATTATCTCACAGTCACTCCTAAATTAGTCACTATTCTGCTCCTTCATATCAAGAACCTCAACTCAACAAGTCAACTCACCAAAAAAGCAGCCATTACGCTAGGGGGAGGGGCACAAGGGCGGATGAGTCAGTACTGCGCATGTGCGTATGTGTCACTCTATTGCACAAAGAGGGTTGGACCTCCACCTCTGCTTCCCCTGCTCAGCCACCCGGTTCAGGTACTTTTCCCCTATTCAGTATAAGGAAATTAGTGGCACTTGCCGCTTCGTTTGAAGAGGCCAAATTGGCAATTATTATTATTATTATTATTATTATTATTATTATTATTATTATTATTATTATTATTATCATCAATCTAAATGAAGACCTTTCCATTGGAAACATATTTGTACTGAATACTGTATATCTATCATGCCTTTATTATGTTTTGAAAGCTTTGCTTTATCCTTTGCAGGCCCATATTGATTTCAGCATGCAGTAGGAGCTCAACTTAGGCGAAAAAGACAAATAGAAATCCAGATTTCTATTAGTCTTTTTCGATAATAATAAGCTATTATTATAGTAAAGAACAACAAGATAAGAAAAAACAATATTAGCTACTGTAAGCTATTGTTATTATTATTATTATTATATTATTATTATTATTATTATTATTATTAACATTAGTATTTTATTATTATCATCATCATTGTGACTTGTAGATAGTAGAACATCCATTTTACTAAATTTTCGGGTTCAGTTTTCCTATGAAACACATAAAACAACAAATAAAATGTTTTTATGGTTTTCAGGCAAAATTTTTATATCAACTACCTCCACTTGGGACATTGAATTATCGAGACTTTTTTCCCCCCTCTCCACATAGATAGACACTGTTGTCATCAGACTTCTTCTAAGAGGTATGGTAAAGTGTTCCAATCCATGGATTGGGACACCATCAAAGTTGATTCTCGTTCCACAAAACAACAAGCTAAAAGCTTAATGCCGTGAAAAAGCTGTTCTGTTTTGCAGTGAACTAATTTTTATAACTATAAATGAAGTGAATTTGGCAGGATAGCTGCAAAGAAGTATGCCCTCATCCTACGTTATAGCTGTATTCTAATTTTAGGTTTTGGCTGAGCTGATTCTGAAAATCGAAGAGCTTTTACTCAGAAATTAGCTTTGCGTGTTTCTCAAGTCTTGTCAGCTAGCAGCAGTTTTTGGCCATTAGCTTTTTTCTTAACTGAAAGCTGAAAGCTGAATGCTCAATTTTGTTACAGATTGTAAATCAGTTTTCAGCTTTTGATAAAACTGGATTTCCAAATTTACACTAAAAAATCGGGATTTGGAAAAGCTGATTTCTGAAATTTGAGACGAGTAAATCAGAAATCAGGTTTCATTTTTCTGAAAGCCAATTGGCTGGTAGGGCACTCGCCCATTAACTTTCAACTGAGCTCAAAGCTGAAATCGACTCCAAAAAATCATCTTTCAGCTGAATACCAAGCTAAAAAGCTGAAAGCTGAAACTGGCTAAAACAACTCAAATCCGTTTTCGGGTTTCGGCGGTCAAATAGATCAAAATCTGATTTCACCCATAAAATTCGGGATTTGGAAAATCTGGTTTCTGAAATTCAGAGGAAATAAATCAGAAATCAGGTTTTCATTTTTCTGAAAGCGGATTAGCCAGATAGAGCACTCACCCTCTTCAGCTCTTCTTTCTGCCTCCTGGGCCGGTCTGCTTTGCTCACTGTCAGTGATTATCTGTAGCTTCCTTCTTTTGCTTTCAGCTGTCGCTTTTGTTTTATCCTCTTCTGTTAATTGTATTGCTCTCTTTTTACTTTCATGATCTACATAACCATAATACAAATTTGCTTTATTGACAGCAAAATCTACCGTAAAGAGAATTGTTTGAAAATAAAAGAGAATGTTAGTAATGAATTAAAATGTTTTGATATTTAATGTATTATGTAATAAATAATCCAAAATTTTCAGTGTTGTTTTAAACTTAGTTTATTTTATATTTGCAACACACAGTGAACTTTCTTCATTAATTTATAATTCATAGATACCAAATACATAATGTTTTCAGGGGCGGATCTAGGATTTGTTAAGAGGGGGATCTTTTCAAGGGGTTAAATAGCTATAACTACTTATGGAAATGTTGGCTATATTGTATTTCCTATAAGACTAATTATATATTCTAATATTCATTCACACAATAATTAGCATTACAATGTGACCATCCGGAAATGAATGAACTGCTAAAATCAGGAAGGAAAGAATTAAAACTAAGAGCAATACCAATTTACAAAGGTATTTATGTCTAGAATAAAGAAAGAATAGTAGGGTTTATGCACCTTTTTTGTATGTTATGCTAGCAATGACTAATCTGAATCCTGGTATGGCCACTGTTTGTAATGTGAGTTGTTGATTTGCATCCTAATGGGTAACAGTGCTGGGTCTGAAAGTATTTTATTTATTATACAGAAAGTGATATTGGAATCTTCAAATAGAATTAGCTACCAACACAGAGGGTAGTTAGTAAGCTCATAGATTCATTTAAAAAGTCCCAAAGACGGTCTCTTAAATGTCTATTGTTACTGTACAATAAAAACTAATTATAATTTTTTCCAAAAACTAGCTACTTCATTATGCTCATAATTACACTAATCATGCTAGCATATGCTAGAATTTATGAAATCACTTATCTCACTCAAAATCATGCCAGCACAATTTGCCAACCCTTAGTGAACAGGTACATTTAATTATAAAAAAAAAAGAAACTAATTCATGAGCTAAAATGAATGTACAGAGACATTTTAGCGTGATGAAAGTATATTCATGTAATTGTCAAATTCAACCATGAAGAAAAAAAATTAATGAGCAACAACCACTAAATTCTGTCCAATTAATAAATTCTGGACTTATTTTTTGCTTTGGTATACTTACGAACTTAGTCTACCATATTGTTTAAGGACACAAGTAGTAAAAATTCTGACTCAGCATATCAATAAGTAGAGGTGTGTTCAAAAGAAAATCGCAATTATTATTGGAGTAGCTACAAGGAAAACCAACGATGAACAAAAAGTGATTGCTATTATAATTTTATTTCCAGTTACAGGTAAGAAATACTGTAGCTAAAAATGAGGGATCATTCTGAAAAGGGAGGCTCGTACGACACCAGTCGAGCCCCCCTAAATCCGCCGCTGATTTTAGATTTTTTACCAACAAGTACCTGTAGCTATTGCTTTTGTCTTACTGTAAAGATGTTACTGCAACCTTCCACTGCTTGATTCTAGACTATCAAGCTCAGCTTATGCTATTTTAGATAGGGCATACTGTACCGAAAAATTACGGAACATTTATTATTGTATAGTTTTCTTCATGATACTAAATTAAAGAGTTAAAAGTGGCAACTAACCTTTATTTTGCATTCCTGATTGAGCCTCATCAACAGAATAAACTTTCTCTCTCAGATGTATTTGAGCTCCATTCTCTAACAGTAACTTGGCCACATCAGCATGCCCACTCTGACTTGCTACCATTAGAGCAGACGACCCATGCACATTCTGCATATCTACCTGAGCCCCATTCTCTAGCAATATTTTTGCCACTTCAGCATGGCCATTCTCACTTGCTATAATTAAAGCTGGACACCCATTTTTATTCAGCAAATCTACCTGAGCCCCATTCTCTAGCAACATTTTTGCCACTTCAGTATGGCCATTCTGACTTGCTATGTATAAAGCAGGACATCCATCCGTAATCAGCGAATCTACCTGTGCCCCATTCTCTAGCAATATTTTTGCCACTTCAGTATGGCCATTCTGACTTGCTGCGTATAAAGCAGAACATCCATCCTTACTCAGCAAATCTACCTGTGCCCCATTCTCTAGCAATATTTTTGCTACTTCAGCAAGACCCTTGTAACTTGCTATGTATAGAGGAGAATATCCATTTTTACTCAGCAAATCTACCTGTGCCCCATTCTCTAGCAATATTTTTGCTACTTCAGTATGGCCATTCTTACTTGCTATGTGTAGAGCAAAAAACCCATTGTTATCCAGCAAATTTACCTGTGCCCCATTGTCTAGCAATAATTTTGCCACTTTAGTATGGCCATTCTGACTTGCTATGTATAAAGCAAAAAACCTATCCTTATTCAGCAAGTCTACCTGTGCCCCATTCTCTAGCAATATTTTTGCCACTTCAGTATGGCCATTCTGACTTGCTGCGTATAAAGCAGAATATCCATACTTATTCAGCAAATCTACCTGTACCCCATTCTCTAGCAATGTTTTTGCTACTTTAGTATGGCCATTCTGACTTGCTATGTATAAAGCAGAACATCCATCCTTATCCAGCAAATCTACTTGAGCCCCATGCTCCAGCAATATTTTTGCCACTTCAGCATGGCCACTATAACTTGCTACCATTAGGGCTGACTCACTATACTTGTTCTGCATATCTACCTGAGCTCCATTTTCTAGCAGTATTTTCACAATTTCAGTATAGCCAGCTTCACTCGCACAAAGTAAGGCAAACTCTCCTTCATCATTCACCAGATTTATCAGAGCCCCATTCTCTAACAGTAACTTAACTACTTCAGCACGACTTTGCTTACAGGCTGATAATAATGCAGAAGAGGTGTTGGAATCTCTGGTACCAGCAGATGGAGAAGTGGTAGAATTATCCATTCTAAACAGCAATGGGAGAGACAAAGTTGAAACAGAAGTAGATGGATGACTTGTAATTGTTTGGCAAATATACCTGGAATAGTCTCGCGAGCCAGACCCTTTACCAACCGCTAGCGCGCGAGGGTCTGGCTCGCGAAACTGGAGGCAGAGTTTCCAATTTGAAATAGCAAGGAAGACAATAGACAATAAAATGCATGCAGACTCAGCACTAGAGGTCAACGGGGGGGGGGGGGGTGGTCAACGGTGAACGGTACGCGTTAGTCTGGCGTAGCCGACCCTTTACCTTCCCGTTATATGTGGGCGTTGGAGGAAGGAAAGGTCCGGTGAGAGCGAGCCATCCCGCAGTTCTTATCGGACGACGTTATGTGCAGAACGGCTGACCCTCACCTTTGACCTCAGAGCGCGGCCGATCCAATGAACTTTGAACCTTAAGCACGTGCGCATGCGCATATGGCTGACCGTCTCTGCGGGGCTGACTATTACTGGGGGGGTTGACCATTACTGGGGGGCTGACCATTGCTGCGGGGGTGACCATTTGTGTGCGGACAGACCCATTCCAAGCAGCACCTCAATCATGCTAGTACATTGGAAAAATAGCTGTAGGTACACATCAATATTTTGCAACTGTAGTTTTATAATTATATGTAATACTTGTTCACACAACAATCAAAGGGTGTGGCTTCAATTTTGGGCGTGACTGCTCATTCTAAAAGTTGAAGTAAATGTTATACTGGTGACACATATTCTTAAGTCGACAGACCACAACTCCATAATGGAGCAAACTACATGTGTATGTATCTAGTAGCGACAATCATGCTAGTAGCAACATACAAGCACTTTTCCTGCGTCCATGCATCTCACTCGCCTCCTCCTCCCTTCCCTACCCCAATTTGTTCATAGAAATGTTTCTCCAATGTGTTAAGAGTAAATGGTAAATACAACTTAAGTACGATCGACGTGATGACTCAAGGCAGCACTAAGAGGTCACTAACTGAAGAAACCTTGAGTACTATGTTAGTCAACTTCATTCTGAAAATGCAGTCTGCTTGTAAGCTAGTATAACATTCCCAATGTCATTGACAAAATACTGATGAACTATTCCATAAAAATAAAATACTGTAAATTTCCAGTATGAAAAAGCTCTTAAAGAGTTGGATTATGATAGTGTCAGTGATAAGTTTAGTTGTCCTCAATGTTCCAGTAGATTTTCCTTCAAACAAGGATCAAATCGTCATTGGAAACGTATCCATGGCAATTCCTTGGACACTCTTGCATCTCAAACCTGTAACAAAGAAAAGAAAGTAATTACATGTTACCAAAGGTCCAGTGCTCCTTTCAGGAACACAATGCTGTTTTCACTACAGTACAGTACAGCACTTGATGTTACACTGCTCATCTCTACTTGATAAATGTCTCAATAATAACCATTAAATAGGAATGCTTAATTAGAAAAATAAATATACATTATGAACGTAAGAAGGAAAAAAAAGCAAGAAAGTACCTCTTACTAAGATGAGTGAAAGAGACCACAATGGAACTTTATATACTACACACATGTACATGTACAAGTGTATACAATATACGAGTTTGTACATGAGGAAACAGGTGTGACGAGCCCCACAACAAAAACTTTAATTTGTACAGACATAGCAGCAAAAGCTCTACAATTTACTCATGGGCTGATACAATAATCTGTAATAATTGAAACTATCATTTCTCAATGATTTTACATGCCACAGTTGTTCATGTATGTGCATGTGATACAGAGAGTACCAGTAATTATGATTGCAACATTGTGCTCATATCTATCAGGATCCTGTACATATGGCAACAAAATGTTGGATGGCTTCACTAAACTTTGCTCTAATTACAAAAAATGGGGCGTTGCTTGCCAGTCAGAAAGTATTCAGATGGACTCCTCTTGTTACAAACAATGCAAAAGTAGTAAATTTAAGAGCAATGCAAACTGGTATGGGTGGACTCTAAGTAGTCACGCATACCCAGAGCCTTTACCAATCGCTGCGCGGGAAAAGGGTCTGGTGTGGTTCAATTAGTGTGGGTGTAAATCGTTAAAAATTTTCAGGCGCGTGAATTGGGGAGGGGGGGAGCTGGGCCATTTTAACCAAAAAAATATATAACAATTATAAGGGCGGGTAAATAAAACAATTAACTGGTATATACAATACAAGTATAGAGTATTGAAACAAGATTGTTATAATAAGAGAAATAAACTGAGGTGGAACACGTCACTGATGATGAAGAATCCGTGAACATTCTCACTAAAGAGATTCAAAGTGAAGATTGCAATCCTATCTGATATATACAATACACAAGCAGGGTTTCATACAGGATTTGCGTTTAGGGGGGGGGGGGGGAATTTGGGATTGTATGAAACAGTCCTGATTCTTTAAGTACTTCAATGAAACTGTAATATATTTAACAGCGTTTAATCTAATGAGGGGACATAGGAAAAACTTCTCTCCCCCTTCCCCCCACCTCCCACATCCAATCCAGAATTATTCTTCAAAGATATTGTCAAAAAAAGCAGAATTGCAATGAAAATCAGGTCAATTAACATAGAGCTAACAAATTTTGTAGAGTTAATAAACTTTTCCCTCCTTATTCCTCAACACCTCTGCTAAACAAGGACGATTTAATATCAGAGTGGGCTATATTCAAGAGAGCATTGCTTCAAGAAAGAGATGAAATTATGAAGTCAAAATCACTGGAGAAAGCACCAGAGTTCCAAGAAGTATTAAACGTTCAGCTGCTTACACGGGAATTTTTTCAGAGACATTTAAACTGATTGACATTATGCTTTCGATTCCAGTTGGTACAGCCACAGCTGAGAGATCTTTTAGTGAAATAAAACTCATAAAAACTAGATTACGAAGCCGGCTGACAGAACAGAACTTGGCACGGTTAATGAGAATTGCCATTGAAGGTCCTGAACTGAACGAAATAAACTTTAGTGAAATATTAGATATATTCAAACAAAGCAATCATAGAATCATACTTTGAGAGTGACTTTATTTAACGTGTCTTTGTTCTTATGGTATTGCTATTATGAAATTCAAATCTATTAAATAATTGAATGAGCAAAATCTTTGGGGGGGGGGGAAATTTTCTTTTGGGGGGGGATATCCCAGGTTTCCCCCCCCCTCTATGAAACTGACAAGGTGTTGTGGATCCTTCTAAAGATCAATGCCTACTCGCAATACAAACTAAATCCCAACTACAAAGGTATCAGCAATACTTACACACAGTAGTCTGTATTGAATTTACATTCAAAATAACTAAAATTTATATATGATTTTAAATGAATAACGCTGGTGATTGATGAATACGAAGAACATAAGTTAATATTGTAATGTTTATTGTTCTTTTGTTTCCTGTATCACCCAGACATTCAACCTCACCTTACCTTATTGCTCATGCGCATGATTCATTCATTATGTGTGTTGTCATTGGTGCACTTTTAATCGAATATAAGAATGTGAACATAACCTACAGTAAAGGGTATCCTTGGAGGGCCACGATACTACACTTGCGACGAGGCACGGGATTACGGTATGCCTGATCCAGGGAGGACAGTTATCGCACCTCTTGGTCGCTTACAAGAGTTTGACCCTGAAGTTGAATGTGTAACTGCGTATCTTGAGAGGCTCCAGCTATACTTCGTTGCGAATGGAGTAGAGGAGGACAGGAAAGTGCCCACACTGCTCACGCTGATAGGACCTAAAGTGTATGGTACCTTACGTAGCCTCTTGGCCCCGACCCTGCCGAAGGATAAGGATTTCGACAGTTTGTTGTCTACGTTGAAAAGACACTACGACCCGAAACCCCTCGTTATCGCGGAACGTTTTCGATTCTACAAGAGGATTCAGTCTCCAAACGAATCGCTCGCCGACTTCTTAGCTGATCTACGACACCTCAGTATTCGATGTGAGTTTAAAGACTTCCTTGAGGAAGCGCTGAGGGATATTTATGTTTGTGGAGTGAGAAGTGAGCAAATCCAAAAGAAATTGTTGACAGAGGATGGTTTAACAGTAGCCAGAGCCCTGGAAATTTCCCAAGGCATGGAAGCTGCTGACAAGAACGCCAAGGAACTACATGACCCTGGTCTTGTCAAAACTGAAACCTTGCACTTCTCGGGACAGACCAAGACTAGGAAGCCCTGCTACCGTTGTGGTCGCCAACATAATGAGAAGGACTGCAAGTTCCGTGAGGCTATTTGTAATCATTGTGGCAAGCAAGGACATATTGCACCAGTATGCAAGTCAAAGTCACAACAGGCCACACCTCCCTCTGGATCTCATTCGTTTGCAGGAAGGAAAAACAAGCGACGTAAGCCCAGGAAACCCACTGGTGGAACCAAGTGGATTGGAACTGGCGAAAATAGCGATGAGAGTAATGACTGTGTTGCTACATCTAAGTTTGTCATCAGGGATTCACAACTGAACAAACCTATCATGCTTACTGTGTGTATAAATGGCAAGTCGGTAGACATGGAACTGGACACAGGAGCCACCGTGACGGTGATGCCTAAGGAGAAGTGTGACACTCTCTTTCCAGGAGTACCATTAGCTCGCTCAGAGGTGGAATTGACCACGTACACTAGAGACCCTGTGATCGTTCCTGGTCAATTATCAGTTGATGTGACTTACCAGAAGCAGTGCCTGCAAGATCTGAAACTTGTGGTTGTCGAAGGAACTGGTCCCCCATTGCTTGGTAGAAATTGGCTTCATCATATCAAGTTGGACTGGGCTAGTATCCACTCTGTGCAGCCAGGTCAGAAGTCGCTTGCAGGTTTACAGGAGAAGTACAAAGAAGTTTTTACTGATGGATTGGGTACAATTAAAGACTATCAGGCAAAACTTATCGTGGCATTTTCTGCTGTGCCCAAATATCATCGTCCCAGAGCTGTACCTTTTGCTAGAAGACCTGTCGTCGAAGCAGAGTTAGACCGACTTGAGAATATGGGAGTTCTGGAGAAGGTAGACCATTCCGACTGGGCAGCTCCAATTGTAGTAGTCCCTAAGAAAGATGGTCAAGTGGGGATCATTTGCTCACGTGATGGTAGGTGGCATTACCCACAAAAGTTGGTACCTACACAGAGCTGAAGGCTTCGCATTTTCTCAACAATTAGCCCAGAAATAAAAATAATAATAATAATAAAAAAAGCACAATAAAAAGTCTTAAATCTTCATTCTGAGTAAGTTCATACCTAAATCAATGGTTAATTGTCAGTAATCTCCAAAATCAGAGCGTGACAGACAGACAGACAAACAGGACGACTACTATAATCCTCTCATGCATGCATACTGAAGGTTAATAGGTTACCAATCTGGTTGTCATAAAATTGCCAGTGAGAGGGTTAGCAACCATTTACAATAAATAATGCTTTAAAAAGCTAAAGAAATTAATTAGCAATTTTTAAAAACTTACTCCGTTAAAGGATTTTTTTGTTTTATTATTGTGTGATATTTTATGCTAGTGATGACATCATAATGAATTTGTATCATTACTGTGCATAGGTCGATACAGAGGCTTGTGAACAAATATTTTCATGGCTATCCAAGTACTCGAGAATCACTCGCCATATGAGTACAGAACATTTTTTATTTTATATACTTTATCTTTGTGACCAACATAATCGGAAGAGGTAACATATATTATTGTCACTGCACAATTGCATAGTAAAAGTTTATTTGTGCTACTAATCAGACTTTGAATGATAGGAAGCAAGTACTCCGCAAAAAAGGATTAATTTGCATTACAAAGAGTACCTGGGATATTTATACGTAAATATTCTGCCAAGATTGTATTATTGTAGGTTAGCATCCACGGATAGTCCGGGGATGTCCAGAGTATCCAGGGAATCCGTGGATACTCTGTCAAGGGGGTATTATATAGGTTGGCATCCACGGATAATCCGGGGATGTCCAGAGTATCCGGGGAATCCGTGGATACTCTGCCAAGGGGGTATTATATAGGTTGGCATCCACGGATAATCCGGGGATGTCCAGAGTATCCGGGGAATCCGTGAATACTCTGCCAAGGGGGTATTATATAGGTTGGCATCCACGGATAGTCCGGGGATGTCCAGAGTATCCGAGGAATCCGTGAATACTCTGCCAAGGGGGTATTATATAGGTTGGCATCCACGGATATTCCGGGGATGTCCAGAGTATCCAGGGAATCCATGGATACTCTGTCAAGGGGGGGTATTATATAGGTTGGCATCCACGGATAATCCGGGGATGTCCAGAGTATCCAGGGAATCCATGGATACTCTGTCAATGGGGGGTATTATATAGGTTGGCATCCGCGGATAGTCTGGGGATGTCCAGAGTATCCAGGGAATCCGTGGATACTCTGCCAAGGGGGTATTATATAGGTTGGCATCCACGGATAGTCCGGGGATGTCCAGAGTATCCGGGGAATCCGTAAATACTCTGCCAAGGGGGTATTATATAGGTTGGCATCCACGGATAATACGGGGAAGTCCAGAGTATCCAGGGAATTTGTGGATACTCTGCCAAGGAGGTATTATATAGGTTGGCATCCACGGATAGTCCGGGGATGTCCAGAGTATCCGGGGAATCCGTGAATACTCTGCCAAGGGGGTATTATATAGGTTGGCATCCACGGATAATCCGGGGATGTCCAGAGTATCCAGGGAATCCATGGATACTCTGTCAAGGGGGGGTATTATATAGGTTGGCATCCACAGATAATCCGGGGATGTCCAGAGTATCCAGGGAATCCATGGATACTCTGTCAAGGGGGGGTATTATATAGGTTGGCATCCACGGATAGTCTGGGGATGTCCAGAGTATCCAGGGAATCCGTGGATACTCTGCCAAGGGGGTATTATATAGGTTGGCATCCACGGATAGTCCGGGGATGTCCAGAGTATCCGGGGAATCCGTGAATACTCTGCCAAGGGGGTATTATATAGGTTGGCATCCACGGATAATCCGGGGATGTCCAGAGTATCCAGGAAATCCATGGATACTCTGTCAAGGGGGGGTATTATATAGGTTGACATCGACGGATAGTCCGGGGATGTCCATAGTATTCAGGGAATCCGTGGATACTCTGCCAAGGGGGTATTATATAGGTTGGCATCCACGGATAGTCCGGGGATGTCCAGAGTATCCAGGGAATCCGTGGATACTCTGTCAAGGGGGGGTATTATATAGGTTGGCATCCACGGATAGTCCGGGGATGTCCAGAGTATCCAGGGAATCCGTGGATACTCTGCCAAGGGGGTATTATATAGGTTGGCATCCACGGATAGTCCGGGGATGTCCATAGTATCTGGGGAATCCGTGGATAGGTTGGCATCCACGGATAGTCTGGGGATGTCCAGAGTATCCAGGAAACGTGGATACTCTGTCAAGGGGGTATTATATAGGTTGGCATCCACGGATAGTCTGGGGATGTCCAGAGTATCCGGGGAATCCGTGGATACTCTGCCAAGAGGGTATTATATAGGTTGGCATCCACGGATAGTCCGGGGATGTCCAGAGAATCCGGGAATCCGTGGATACTCTGTCAAGGGGGGGTATTATATAGGTTGGCATCCACGGATAGTCCGGGGATGTCCAGAGTATCCAGGGAATCCGTGGATACTCTGTCAAGGGGGGGTATTATATAGGTTGGCATCCACGGATAGTCAGGGGATGTCCAGAGTATCCAGGAAACGTGGATACTCTGCCAAGGGGGTATTATATAGGTTGGCATCCATGGATAGTCCGGGGATGTCCATAGTATCTGGGGAATCCGTGGATAGGTTGGCATCCACGGATAGTCCGGGGATGTCCAGAGTATCCAGGAAACGTGGATACTCTGTCAAGGGGGTATTATATAGGTTGGCATCCACGGATAGTCCGGGGATGTCCAGAGTATCCGGGGAATCCGTGGATACTCTGACAAGAGGGTATTATATAGGTTGGCATCCACGGATAGTCCGGGGATGTCCAGAGTATCCGGGGAATCCGTGGATATTCTGCCAAGGAGGTATTGTATAGGTTGGCATCCACGGATAATCCGGGGATGTCTGGAGTATTCTGGGATTCCATGGGTACTCTGTCAAGGGTGTATTATATAGGTTGGCATCCACGGATAATCCAGGGATATCTGGTGTATCCGGGGAATCCATGAAAGGACACTGGACAACTGACGGCGTTCTTGGACAACCTTGTTATACTTGCACTTCCAGTAGGAACTGCAAATGTGGAAAGATCTTTCAGCCACATGAAGCAGATCAAAACTAAACTGCGTAACAGAATCAATGAACAGAATTTAATCCATACTATGAGAATTGCAATTGAAGGACCAGAACTTCCACATGTTGACTTCAACGAAGTACTAGAGATTTTTAAATCAAAGAATAAGCTAATGATCTTATAAAATCATTGATTTATGTGATGACTTTCCTGTTGATTTAAGATTTAAAAAAAACAAAATAAAAACTGGCAGAGGAAGTGGGGGTGGAACAATGTTCAGTGGGGGGGGGGGGGGGGGGGGTGGGGGGGAATTCCAGGGCGTCCACCCCTCTGTATGAAACCCTGGCAGTGAGTCTGAGAGTGCACAGATAGAGTATGACGATGTGCAACTAGTTGGCAGCAAGTCTGAGTGTGAGGATGGGTAAGAACAAGAACAATACTCAAGCATGATAATACACCAGTGGTGAGTCTGGCTGTGGCAAGGCAGCACACGAGTGCGAGATAGGCGGCGAACCTGATAGTTGGAACTAGATTTCCGGGTGTAGGACTAGATAGGTGGCTAGTTTGAGTACGAGAATACATAGGCAGTGAGCCCGAGAGTGCACGAATACATTGGTGAGCTAGAGAGCAAGAATACCTTAATAGCATTGGGTGTGAAAACAGATAGACAGTAACTTGAGTGTGAGAATAGATAGAGAGTGAGCCTGATAGTGTGAGAATAGATAGGCAGCGAGCCTGATGGTGTGAGAACAGATAGGCAGAAGACTGATAGTGTGAGAATAGACAGACAGCGAGCCTAAGTGAGAGTGAGAGAATAGATAGACAGCAAGCCTGCGAGTGAGAATGGATGGCAGTGAGTCTGATAGTGTGAGAATAGGTAGGCGGTGAGTCTGCTGGTGTGAGAACAGATAGGCAGAAGCCTGATAGTGTGAGAATAGACAGGCAGCGAGCCTGAGTGAGAGTGAGAGAATAGATGACAGTAAGCCTGCGAGTGAGAGTAGACATGCAGTATACCTGATAGTGAGAGAATATGAGCCTGATAGTGTAAGACTAGACAGGCGGCGAGCCTAACAGTGAGAGAATAGACGGCCGTGAGCCTGATAGTGCAGAATACATAGGCAGTGAGCCTGAGAGTAAGAAAATAGACATGCAGCGAGAGTGAGAGAATAGACAGGCAGAGAGCCTGATCATGTGAGAATAGACAGGCAGCGAGAGTGAGAGAATAGACAGGCAGAGAGCCTGATCGTGTGAGAATAGACATGCAGCGAGAGTGAGAGAATAGACAGGCAGAGAGCCTGATCGTGTGAGAATAGACAGGCAGCGACTGTGATAGTGTGAGAATAAATAGAGTGAAGGGCAGCGTGCCCTGCATAGACACTTTCAAAGGGGCCCCGGACAGACCATCACACCTTTATTTGGTGGAAATGTAACTATATGTACTAGAACCGCCTACCCATGCTCTCCATAATGCCACACTGGCAATAGTGTAGTGTGGCTTGTGAGTCCCAAGACACAGCACTACAGTTCATTCTCTAATCTCTCTCATTATGTAACCCCTATTTGCTCCGCCTCCCTTCTCATGTAACACTCTCATGTCAGCATAAATATCAATTACAGCATGCAACCTGACTGATTCAGGAGTTTCCAAGCTTTCGAGAATACTGATCACTTTGACAGAGCCAATCTCGGCAATACGGCCATTATTAAATACTGCACATAGCTAACATGCAATGGACAATGATGATCATAAATTTTTGCATGAAGGTTTGAATAAGAAGAGTGGGAGCCGGCAATGCACCCCACACCTGTAACAAAGGCCTACGCCTGATCATAACGAGGGTTGGCAGCATGATTTCGTGATTTAGAGATTGCAACTGTTGGGTAGAGTAACAGCATTAGAACTAGAGTCCAACTCTTAACATAACTGTACTAGTTAAGCAAGGCAATGGACCGGCAGCATGCCCATGTATTATCGAGCCATAGAACTCCTATTTTCAGCTGATTGCATCAATGAAGGCCATTCACCACTGATTGATGATTTAGATCCTATTAATCCAACCTGACCTACAGAAAGCTAATTACATAGAGTACAGTAGTGTATATCTCCAGCCCCTTACTATTTAAATAATACCACCACTGATGAGCAGCCATCCTTAGAGAGCTAATAGTGCCGGGTGAACCAGCCATTCTGGCAAGGAAGTAACAGGTAGCTACTAGGCTTAGGCTACAAGCACTGAAAACAGTGGCTATCAGGACTAATGTACTTGTGCCCGGGTGCCATTGCTCCACATGTGACACCCCACACGTGATCGAATGGTCGCAGTATTTGCAGGTCCTCTGCCGACCTTTACCTGGGCTCGGGTGATGTGATGGTGGGATTAATTAGTGTGGGTAAAACCACTAAGATAATAGTAAATTTTTCTCGTTCTAACAGCCAATAATTATTTCAGCCTAGAATGACTGAATAACCACTAAGATATTTCATGGCACATGAATTATTCAACTCAGTCAGCCATATAGAAATACAACACACAAAAAGTTAGAGCAGTCTTACGTCACAGGATATACCACCTTATTATGTCATCTATTGTTTGTGGTCTTCCCAATTAGTGAGGGGAACTGAACAACTACTTAATGTCAGTCTACCCGCCGCATAGCAGTAGGTAAAGGGTCCAGTAAAGCGAGATTAAATATGACATGATCAAAATAGATCCTAAAGCCTGTCAGGAATAAATAATGTGCTTATAAACTACAAGCCAGAGATACAGATGGATAAAATTTGAAAACTTGTTCAGATGTGCCCACACTTGACTGCCATTGCAGGGCTCCTCTAAAAGGTTCTAAAAGAACTAAAACATTCCGCAGACTGCAATCTTTTTAGAGATGTTCCAACTGAGGGAAACCAAGCGTTCTACTTGGTACAGCTACAGCTGGTAATTTAGTGATATGAAACTCATAACAACTAAATGACAAAACTGACTAACAGAACAGAACTTGTTATCCTACATATAGACTCCTTGCTATGTAGAATACATGGAGGTATAACCTCCTAACTAGAACTGAACTAGACACAGCTGATGCCAATGCCACTGAAAGATTACACAAAATAAAGTTAGCTGAAATAATAGACATCGTCCAACAGAACAGTCACAGGATCATGTGTTAATGTTACTGCATTAGTCACTCTTTGTTACTGCAATAGTGTTCCCCAGAAATTAAATCAGCAATTTTTGGGAGGCACAAATTCACTCAGGGGGAAATCACAGGTTACATATATTGCATAAGATCCGCCTTCAGAAACTTGCCAGAGTACGGACTAGCATTCAGATCACTAAGATTATCAACATCTTGCGATAGTACTGGTCTCATATACAGTGACATCTGATTACATTACTTGACGTACATATTTACATGTATATTTATTGACACAAACACACACACTTGTGTCCTAGGTGACCACAACTAGCTAGCCAGAGTCACTAATTGCTCCGAGTGTTGGTGATACCTTCTAGCAATGTAGACCTATTGGAATCAATACTTCCTTATTACAAACACACTCTAGAGAACACTCACCTTGCCATCACTTCAGCAATGTCAGGTAACTCTATGATCAAATGTTGACATTTCTTGAGCCATCATTCACAGCTAGTCTAAGTCAGAGACATCGAAAATCTTCACCCACTCCATTCCACTACAAGGAAAAGCAATAGAAAAAGAAAACACACAGAAGTGAATAAATGCAATCTTGAAATTCAACTTATACTCTGCAAGCTTTTCCCACCAAGAAATTGTTAGAAACAGTTCAAACTCTAGCTGAGAGGTATAGAGCTGACGTTTCTTCCCTGTCACTAACCTCTAAAATTAATGTGGTTGTGGTTTTTACCACACTGTCTTGACCGTTCTATTTCTACATTATACTACAGTATGTGTTCATGCATGCCTTTACTTTTTGTTGTGTTACAACTAACTCCAATCTAGAGATTCAGAACCGCCGTGTTAGTGAATATTTTTAAGAGACTATATATTACAGAAGAAATATTCCTACACAGGAAACTAGTTGCACACACTGACATACACTACTAATGAATGACAAGATTTAGTTTTGATCAATACTCATTCACTGATTAAAAAATTAGGATCACAAGTTAGGACCAAGTGATGGTAAAATAACTCGCCAGAAGATTTTAATAGCCTCAAAGGTTATAAAACAAGAAGCCGTAAACTCCTGATCGAATGGTACAAACAATTGGTAAAGGTTACATAGCAAAAGGTTTTGCCATTGTCAGAATGAGCAGTCTTTTAGACGTCTTTTGATTACTGTATGTCACATATAGCTTTAGTATTGTATTTTTTATGATTCTTTAAAGTGATCGACTTCCGTGGCTGCATTAAATGGGGCTGCAATTGTTTTTGTTCCCCATTTAACTTCAATAAATCCACCTGATATGAATTCTCACTTCAAATAAATGCTTCGACTAGACATCTTGAGAACTAATGTGGAGTTGTTGGCTGCAGCTACTTACTTACAAATTTCTATATACATAGCTCAAAGAAATATTATCCAAGAAATCCCATCATATTGAACTACTGCACACTAACCACTGTCAATACGATAAATATATCTCTGGCCAACTCTTAGACACACTTCTGAGGATCTCATGACCCATACTGATTGTAGACAAGTTCAACACCCTATTATCCCTATCATCATTAGGGCTCTTCCGGCTTGTCACCCAAGGGGGAGCTAAGTTAGACAATGTGAATGGGGGGGGGGGGGCAATCGACATTAAAAAGTTAATCATGCAATACACCTTATAAGATGTAATTCTGTGTCAAGACTTAGAATAAAAATTTCCCCCCTCTCTTTTTTTGTTTTTGTATTATTTATTTTTCCTACTTAGCCTTACACCTTAGCCACTGTCATCATGTATACCACTGTTAATTAAAAATTGCCAGTACACTAATGGGAAAAAACAACAACACAATCTCACTAAAGTACTAGGGGGGGGGGGGGGGGGGAGGCATTTCATTAGTTACAGTGGCCGAGTGTTTACTGCCACTCCTGACGATGATATGGAACGTGTATATGAAGAACCAAAATGAAACAGGTTTCGAGTTTGTTCATGTTCATGATTTCTCAGACAATTCCTTGTCAGATGGCGTATTGTCACAACAATTTCTAAATTTAATAGTACAGCACGTAAATTGCCCATTCAAAAATGTGTGGGAAAATCACTCTTCAATTGAAGTCGCACAGAGAAAGTGAAATAGCGCGTAACTAAGTGAAATAGCACATAACTAAGTGAAATAGCACGTAACTAAGTGAAACTAAGTGAAACTAAATGAAATACCACAGTAGCTAAGTGAAATAATAACGATAAGTGTGCACGCATGCAGTATTAACCTTGGAAACGTACAGTTGGAGAAGCTCTACCCATATTAGACGGAAATTTTTCAACATTTTAGGAGGAGCCATAGGTTGAAACCAAATTCCAGAGGACTTTAATCCTGAAATACAAAGATAGTAAGTGACTGATACAGTGTAGCTACAAGTGCAAATGATTACAAAAAAAGATGGCCTACTATTAGCGAGTGATAGCACAGGTAACCTGTACTTTTGGGATCAACAGCACTCGTAAAGCAATTGAAATAGTACTCGGCGAGTGCTATTTCAATTGCTTTATGAGTGCTATTGATCCCTAATAGCACTGTTACCTGTGCTATTACTCATACTATAATAATATAAAATTGTATTCGATAACCCACAGTTTAAGCAATGAATTGGCAACAGAAATGATTAGTTCAGACAGTTACATGATTTACAAGTTTGGCGGGGAGAGGTGCTTAAAGAAAACTCTTGTCATGTCAAATAATTTGCAAAACTCCTAAATACAATTCATTAGCTATCTATTAAGCACTACACATCACAGTATTTAGTACACTTACTTGTTATCGCATATCATAAGTGCCGTTGCAGTCCTCATCTCCTTTATCATCACTCACAGGTAGCACAAATGCAGCCACCTCCTAAATCCATCTTACATATCGTTTAACCCTTCCTAAGTGGTAAGCACAATGACTAGCCTTACACCTTAATAATGCTAATAATAACTAGGGGTGCGCTCAAAGCACACAGTGTGGCGAGTGAGTCAGCCCAGCTATAAAAAAAAAAAAATTGGAAAAAAACCCCCCCCACAGCTAAATTGACGATACTTTACCATTTATTGACAAACCATTTATTGACAAACCATTTATTGACAAAAATATATGGTACAGGACGTTTTTGTATACTGGGCTAGCTCACTCGCCACACTGTGTGCTTTGAATACACCCCTAGTAGCATGAAGCCTATTGACACCAAAAGCTGTATTTTCTAGCGAGCCTATGTATGTATAGGCTTAGAATATTCCTGCGTGCCATGAAACGAAATCAACAGCTAAAAAACGTTTTAAGAAACTTAGTGAAAAATGGTACTGATCGTACGAAGCTCCGCCCTATTTACGTAAGGAGAGGCGACGTACCAATACCAAATTTTGCCTTGATCTTGGCTCGAGAGTGTCTCGCTCACTTCGTTCGCTCGCCAAAAATGTAGAGCTTCCATTCAAAAGTAAAACAGTATGCAGCTATAAGAATTTGCTAGCATCTGTGTAGTACGCATGTGTATGGGTGTGTTGTTGTATGTGTAATGTGTATGTTAGTAGTAGTGAGTGAACATTGGCAGCAACATACATTGAGACCATGTGGTACACATGTAATGACAAGTTTCTGTTCTAATACTGATGTGCTTTAATTTGTTGATTTAATACACAGAAGTGCATGTCTTCAGATTCCAAATGGTGCCCAATTTTGTGTGTAATACAATAAGACATGGGTATAGCTAAAGTGTATGTATTGTGTAGCTTGAGGTTTAGAATATTTAAGTCATGTATAAGTGAAAGTTATAAAGCCAAAACACAGTGGATCTTTATGAATTAATGTACCTTAGGTGATAATGATTATTAATTAGTTAAAAAAAACAACAATGTTACAAATTGTGGTGTGAGTCTTAATGACCACGACCATGTTTAAATTGATTTGCTTGATTATTTAGTTCATTTTTTCGCAGATTGTGCTTTCGCTTTATATGTTCTTTTCTGCCACGCTTTTGTTGTGCAGCACAATCTGATTCTGGGTGTGGTCTCTTCACTGGCCGTCCACTCACTGCCATCTTATTCCCTCGAGGAGCTCCTTCTCGGTGACGGGAAATTGCTGTAGGCTGGACGTTTATTCTTTTTCCAGCTACTGGTATTATTTCATTATTTTTTTTGAAGTAAGTATGTAATAGACTGCTCAATTTCGGAGTTGCTGATAATTCTGGTTCAGTACCAGAAATAGTGTCCAAATAAACTGTAAAAAACTTTTTTAGCCCATGTAAATATTGTGTGTCCATTTGCTTTATTCGCTTGCATACATCATCCACAAATGAGCAACATAGCTGTGACACATTTTGCATAAGCTCATCTCCCTCATTGGTGTCTTTCTGTAGTATATTAATTAAAGTATCTAAATTATCTTCAGCAGAATCATATTCACTGTCACTGTTAAGAGAGATAGGAGCATTTGGCTCACATATTTCTGTACTATTAGTAGACATCATTTCAGAGTCTGTTACTGCCATACTGGTTTTTAAACTTTCATAGAATGCTTGGGTACTTGCTCTGTCTTCACCTAACGCTATCACAGCATGCAAATATCTGCCTCTTACATTAAAAAAAGGAATTAAATGAGGCGAAGTCAGTTTATATTTATTAACTACGGCACGCTGATGCTTACAAGGCTCTCCTGTAGGAAAGCCAGTAATTCCAACACTGCATGTACATGTCCAATTCTCAGTATCTATGATATATTCTCGATCGCTGTGATTACTCTTAACTAAGTATAACAAATTATTACGATCGTGTTTAGTTATATCCGTATTATTTACCTGGTATGCTCCCAGTCCTTTGTGACGAAGTGAAATGTATCTGTCCATTCTATTATATGCCACTGATAGCAATCTTCGTTCATAGTACATTTCAAAAGTTACAGTTATAAATTAAAAAATTTGGACCAAATTGTAGGCTTTGATTCTTTGAAATACTATATGTCTTTTAAAATTCGTATTCCGGCCTCTGCATAATTATTTGTATTTATTCCTCTAGTACTGGTGTTGTCTCTATAACATATGGCCCACTCTTGTCGTCTCTCCCAATAAGTATTCACATGCTCATTAAAATTTATATACTGCTTGGATATTAAATCTTGTTTTAGATCTTTGTATTTATTATTGAGGATGTATTCAGTTTTAGCATACACCATATTTCTTATTAAAATGCATCAAATGTTGACGATGCTGAGACTGAATTTCATTGCTGCTATGAAGTAACCATCTCCACATGGTTTGTAGAAAATGAAATACACATAAGTACAGTGATGCACTGGGCCATGTCTTTTTCAAACCACTTCGTTCAGCTTGGGAGTCATCAGTAATTATGTTGCCTGGACTACCTTTACGATAAAAACTATATGTAGGAAATAAATATTTTAAATGAGTCAAGTCATAGCAGAATTAATTATTGATGTACTCTCCCCTGATGTAACCACCACTCCTAGAGGTAGCCCACCAGCAGCAGAGGAAGTTGAAATGACAAACATAGGATTATTATAGTCATCAAAGGAGGACGATGAATCAATAAATACGAGTTCCCCAGCTTGTTGTATGTGTTTGTGAACTCGAGACATTAAAGGAGTACATATAGCTAAAATTAAAGGATGGTCATGTTTTCCTTCACTATTATTAAATCGTTGTACTGAAGCTTTACCACCAAGATCTTTGTTAGTTTCGTTATATTTATTTATCCGTGCTTCTAGATCAGCGAAGAGTTCTTTTCCAGTGCGTACTCCCAAGTTATTTTTCCTCCATTTATTGAATAGATTATAGATATCACTAATTTTAGGGTTTACATTTCGGTCTGCTAAAAGCTGAGCGTTTTCTTGGTACATTAAATTCGTTTCATATTCAAGATGTGCACTACTTGGAGAGTGACCTTGTTTAAATAAATCATAATACTTGGATTTGGTTTCCTCCGATATAGGCCTGAATCTCAGAGCATCAGCTACATTAATGGTGTGATTATGATTATGTTGTAGGATGACCTCAACTAAGTATCCTCGATGATGTTGATGAGGTGCTAATTCAGCGAGCGAGCGAAGCGAGCGAAGCTGACTCTCAGTCGTGTTCAATTGAGATTTCAGATTATGTAGGTATGTATACGTACGTCAAAATATTTCGCCCGCGCTTCTAATTACGTAAGTTAGGTAAAGTGTTCACAGTACCAGTATTTTTCAATTAACGAGCACGGAGAATATAGCTACTCTCTTCTTGAAACAATTGTGAAGTCTTTGTCAAGCTGCGCTTCTTTGCCACTGCTTTCTAAGTTTATTCAGGTAATTTTGTTATTGTTAACTCTTCATGCCTAAATCATTGCTATTATTTAGCGATTTCCTTCACAAATCATCTTTACCTATACTCATATATTTACTCGCTCGCCATGCATTTGCGCTATTCGAGCGCACGACTAGTATAGTAATACTTATTTGTGCAGGACAATTATTATTTTTAAGATTATGTAAACGGTGTGTTGTCTTCAAGCTCAAATTAGTTATTTCTTTTTTTCGTTGGTTATGGTGGCATCATAAATACAGTTTCTTGCATACTCGCTTTCCTAATATATTTTTGCTGCGCTGAAACACCATGGTCTCCTGTGTCACTTGATTGTATTGTTGCACCCATTCTCTTGCTTCTTGTTCATTTTCTAATTGTATTTTGAAGGTACATTTGAAGTTATAGGTTCGAGTACTGTATTGCAGTAATCTATTTCAACAAACTTGTATGTGTAATTACTAGGCAGTACTGCTGCTATGTAATTATTATGAGCAGTTATGTCATCTATGCTTCCACTCTCACTGTTGTACTCAGCTGTACATATTTCATCATTAATTTCTTGCCGCTTTTTAAAATCGTGAATTATTGAGCTGGTATTTATTTTACGTTCAATAATCCAAGAAATTGTGACTGGCTCCGACAAAACATACCATTTCGCGCAAAACTAAATATTTAAGATATACGCAAAAAAGCCGTGAAAGTTAATTTTTTTACAATTTTTTTTACAATCGTAACTTAAAGTCCAACACTTAAGCTAGCTTCTGGAAATTTTTTAGCCTCTAACTCCTCGTAGAATCCGCAAACGCGGCGCTGTAAAACGACTCCCTTTTTAGAAGCCAGCAATCGACTCCGCGTGAACGGTTAATGGAAATGTCGTAGAACGGAAAATAATACTAAATTTTATATCTTCAAGTTGCAACAGTGGCAATTAGTCAGTAATTCATAATTTAAATCTAGTTAGCTAACTATAACTAAGCTATAGCTAAAAATTCTAAGTGACAGTGGTGATCTTGCAGCTTACAAACTGTCCACAAACCACTTACCTCGACTGTGAGCACGAAGAAAATGTTAGCTAGCTTTAAGTTCAAATATTTTCTCACAGTTCTTGTTGCTTGGACTTTGTTTTGTTAGTTGCTTTGTATATACACGTTGGGCGCAGCGTACCGCACGATAATATACGGAGTTACACGGGATTTTATAGCCCAAAAGTAAACATTGAATTTAGCCGTCGATTTCTCGAAAGAGTCATTTTTGACGCACCGCGTTTGAAGCGGATATAACCAGCCATTGAACTATTCTATAAGCGAACTTTATATATCATTTTGAAGACAATTGAATGGATTTTCATTAAGTGCCTAAAAAGAAAAAAAAATGTTTTGCTCCAAATGGTATATGTTTTGTCAGAGCCGGTCACAATTACACTAAGTCTCAACTGAGTACTGTGCACACAGGGTTTAACTAAACATTGGGGAGAAGTCTTTTCATTCCAGCTGTACCAGTTCTCCCAATTACAGCACATCACAGCTGCCATACAAAGCACTATGACACCACAAACATTAGAGCAAGTTTGGGTGGGATAAAATGGACACACGTTTGTCAGATCTTTCTTCTCATTGGATTGCAAGTTTATAATATTGTATAACTTTAGTTCTATTCCTAATTTACCTAATAATAGTTCAGAGCCAAAATAACCTTTCCATTCTGAAACACTTTGCTTTTCGATATCAAGAAATCTCTTATGCATTTATCTGGGGTACATACTACGCACATAATATCTTCATACTGCTGATTCAAAAGAGTGAACAATTCATTTATTTCATTTTCAGTTATCCAATTATCTCTAGTTAAATTTATCAGCTTTGTTTCATGATTCGAGCTAGATTGGCTAAAGAACTCCATAATTATTTTAGTATTAATTCCATATAAGTCACCAGTTTCGGTTAACCAAGTCATAATCTTACCTATGGTGCTGTTATGTTTTAAGTCGTAATGATACCACTGAAGTTGTTTTAATTCATTATAGTCCATCAATCCCATTGGAAATTTTATGTATATAATTTTTTTCACTTACTTCTGTTTGTTTACATAGCAGACTTATGGCTTTGGTAATGGAAGTGAGTGAAGGAATCTCTGTTAGACCACATGGATGGACCACTGACTTTGCAACCTCGGAAATTACTATGTCCATGGATAGACTTGCAGATATGACTGGAGCATTATCATAACATAACTTTTCCAATCCTCCACCCTAATCTTGTACAATAAATCAATATGTTGTTATGTTGTTGTTTTATTCGTATTGTACTTACCATAAGATATTGACGACTTTTAGATAATTTTGTGGATGACTGTTGGGTATTATCTCTGGAGCAATGAAATGTTTAAGATAAATTTGTTTAATTTATATGTCAGTCATTGTAGTTTTTTAAATGGTGTTATTTTCAAGATAGTGAACTAATAAGAAAGTGTATTAACCTCTTCTTCTAATACACATTATTCCTTACCTTGTCAACAAAATTGCAGTTAATAACAGTAGAACTCTAAGCATCAAGATGAAACAATCGCTATAAGAGGAAAGAAACTCCAAAAACAGTTCAGGATCAGGAAAGTGATCTGGAACAGTAAAAGACCCAGCATTCACCCCTGGATCTGGGAACAAAGAATTCCCAGATTGTGCTGAAAAGATCCTGCATGGGAACAGTCACAAGAAGCCATAGAAGTAGAAACGTTGAAGACAGCACGGTAGCAAGCATTTCACCGCGGGAAGCCAAAAAAAAAAAAAAATACACCAACTCTTGGTCACCGCGCATGCGCAAAGGATTAAACTATCTGGTGCACCATGAACTTTGACCTTTAATAAACGTTGCTAGTTTTTCTAAGTCCTCAAAGGGTGCGTCGTTTAAAAAATCGCGTCCGGCGAGAGCTAGGTAGGTGAGAGCTCCACATCGGATTGGTACTCGCCCACGTACGTGACGTCAGCATTGAGGGCCAAGTAAAGTTTGCGTTTTAGTGAGCGTTTTTTACGCCGTAACGTACGCCCGCACTTACAGTTAACTGCGTTATGGCAGCTTCATCAAGTGTAGCTCTTTGTTTAGCTTGTGCTAATTCGACTAATGTTAAAAACAGACGTCTTCTAGGAGCACAGGAATCGAATTAGTCACTAATATATTGAAATAAATGGTTTTAAATGCATCCCAAAAAGAAGGAAGAGGGGTGAATCTGGTCACCATTGACAGCAGGAAAGAAGCATATGTTTGCAAGAAGTGTTTTTATGCCTATACAACTTTTGCAAAGAAAAAAGAGGTAAGTGTAGCATATACACAGTATAGACATGTATAAGTCAAAGAATATTGATATTTGTAGCTAATCAATCTGTGATGTAAGACTCATGATATTCTCCTGTATTAAATAAATAATATATGTAATGTAGGTGCTAGAATATGGCAAAAAGTTTCTTGGTCTGGGCTGCTTTTACCTGGAATTTTCTGATGCTTTAAAGGAGGGTGATGGAAAAAGGATTCTTAGATGCTGGCGATATTTGCTTCCTATTTTTAAAAGTTCAGGAAGAAAGAACTATAACATTGACGTCTTATGCATGCTGTGCCAGTTCGAATTTGAACTACCACCTAGACAAGCTCAAGAGCTCATCTGGAACAGATGTGTTAATACACACAATGCCCCTGGAAGAAACATTCCACGTGACCTGCACCAAGAACATCTGAACAGAATTGTGAAGGATGTTATTAGAAGATTGAACATGAATAAAACGGACAACATGATTCTCAAACTTGGCAAATTTATCAGAATGATTTCACCCCTGCTTGACAATTTTGATGAATGCAATAATGTCAAGAAACCATCTGGTCTACACAATGCACCAGGCTTTTCAGAAGACCTGAACAAAATCATTGAACATTTGAAAAAGTACACTATCTTCTCTTATCAGAAGGGCAGATCACATCAAACTTTTCCCAATCCACGTGACACTCCATTCATGTGATAAAAATGCAGTTATTGACTGGATAATTAAACATATATAATATGAAAACTTATATACGCTATACTTTGATCATTATTTTATTGTATTATGGAGTACAAACTGTTGAGTATGACATTGGGTGCATTTGCAAATTTGCTGACACAGATCACAACATAAACATAGAGGTCCCTGGTAAGTTCGACTATAGTTGTCATAATGTGAAAGTAATAAATCTCTCCTGCACACTGTTTGGTTGATTGCATAATATTTTACTATTTATTATAAAAATCTACTACTAATTTTTTTGGTTATCAAGGTAGCAAGTGCAGGAAAGCTATCTTGACCAGCTCGTCCTGTCTCCTGGTCATCGGATTCAATGTCACTGGGAAAACCAAAGCTAATAACATGACGTACATCACGACAGTCTATACCCAATCCAAAAGCTGTCGTGGCTATTACAACTCGTAGAGGAGAATCTATTACAAAAAGTTGCCCAATCTTCTCCTTTACTTCAGGATCTGTACAGCTCATATACATGTCCACAAGCCTAAATCCTGGAATATCAGGCAATGTGGTTCCTGCTGTATTCTTTTGTAGATATGTCTTAAAAAAAAGAATAAACATTTGAACAGTCTGCAAAAGAACTGCAGTAAATTAATGTGCGAGGATATGATGCTTGTTTTTGTAGTAATTTTGTCGCTAATGGTTCAAATTCCATCAGATTCGACAACAACATACATGATATTATCTTTGCAAGGAGATATGGCCACTACAACTTCATTCCTTAATCCCATCAATCTTGAGGCATCTTTTCTCAGTCTCTCTGTAGCTGTAGCTGTAAGTGTCATGATGTGTGCATGTTCAGGATTAATTCTATTCGCAACAAAATGCTTCGAAAAGTTTCTCCCCTACATAAAAAGAATATTTGTGAAACCAACACAACAACAGTATATACCATGCCATGCACTTGCCATTGCACAACTGTATGAGCTTCATCAACTATAAAATATTGTAGCATGCTACATCGCCAGCCAACACAGCTCTCCATCTTTTACTTAACAGAAGAATTTCTGGAGTGAAATAAACAAATTGATAGTCTCCATTGGATATTCCTTCATTCACAACTTCATCATTTTCAAGAACACAGCATGCTTCAAAACCTTTTTTTGGTTAGTGTTTCAGAGACAAAAGTAGTTCACCCATATAGAAAGAGAAGTATAATTTTACCTGATCTTTTATTAGTGCTCTGAGTGGATAAACTACTAATTACTTGGGTACATCTTTTTGTGAAGAAGTGGCAACACTGATAGCAGGCACTCTTTCCATATCCAGTAGGATGAATCACAAAAACGTCTCTATTCAAAATAGATTCTACAATTTGATGCTGCTCAGGCTTAGCTGAAGGCCACCCCATCTCCTGAAACACTTCAGTGATTTTAGTCTTGATCGTTGCCTTACAATTCGCCGGAATAGGTTGCTTGCGTTACAGCGATAGGGCCTATGAACAGATCTTTTGAACAGACTGATACCCCCCAATTGGTGCCCACCATTCCTGGTAAGTTGCCAGACTACAGACCATCAACAAACTCTACCTTTGCATGGGGGTCTGTGGATAGTATCAGTTTTATCAGCCAGCTAGACAAAATCTACAAAGAAGCTGTGCACTGGAGGAACAATCTGTTCAAAATCCCACAGGGCAATGCAGGAAAATCTTTGACCACTAAACTATCACGTCTCTTTAATGCCTTTGCCACAGGGTCTGCACTAGAACCCATTGCCTTAAAGGCTGCCACAGTCTTACCCCACCTGATACTACAGAAGCCTTTTCGCAACTCCAAAATCCAAGATCACATCAAATGTATGGAGAAACGCCTAAAGATGTGGAGTGATGGTGATCTTGTCAGTCTACTTTGGGAATGCAGGGCTATCCAGGACCGTCTTCCAAAAACAAATCACAATACTAGTCGGCAGCAGCAGCTATCACGCTCCTTCGCCAACCTGATGTTTCAAGGCAAAACAAATGCTGCTCTACAACTATTATCAAACAAGGGTAAGGGCAATCTCCTCCAGTTGAATGATGTTGTTGGTGATTCCACTGTGAAAGAAATCTTAAAGAGCAAACATCCCAGCGGCATGTCAGCCATGCCGGAGTCCACGATCAATGGTACACCACCTGATTTTCATCCAGTCATCTTTGGTTCAATTGATGCTGCACTCATCAAATCGACCTCTCTCAATACTAAAGGGGCTGCTGGGCCATCAGGACTGGATGCCTTCACCTGGCGGAGACTATGCACTTCTTTTAAATCTGCCTCCTATACTCTCTGCCAGTCACTTGCCCTAGCTGCTAGAAGATTGTGCACTGAATACGTAGACCCCACTTGTGTCCATCCCTTGCTTGCCTGCAGACTCATAGCTCTGGACAAGGATCCAGGCGTGAGACCTATCGGAATTGGTGAAACTTCAAGGAGGATAATTGCTAAGGCGGTCCTTTCAGTGACAAGAGGTGACATCCAAGATGCTGCTGGCTCTATCCAATTATGTGCAGGACAGATAACAGGGGTTGAGTCCGCAGCTCATGCTGTGCAGGAGTGCTTCAAGCGAGACGACACAGAAGCAGCCCTCCTAGTGGATGCTAGCAATGCCTTCAACTCACTAAACCGGGAGGCTACTCTAAACAACATCCGTTTTCTTTGCCCCTCAATATCAACCATGCTAATCAACACCTACAGAGCCCCAACTGAGCTGTTCATTAATGGTGAGGTTATTTACTCGAGAGAGGGGACCACACAGGGTGACCCCTTGGCAATGCCCATGTATGCTGTAGCGACCATCCCACTCATCAAGAACCTACCTGACTCAGTCACTCAAGTATGGTATGCTGATGATGCTTCTGCCTTAGGCTCTATCACAAACATCCGAAACTGGTGGGACAAACTTACCAACACTGGCCCATCATTTGGTTACCATGCCAACCCAGCCAAAACATGGCTGGTTGCCAAGGACACACATCTCTCAGAAGCCATCACTGCCTTTTCTGGTTCAAATGTCAAGTGTTGGACATACACATCTGGGTGTTCCTCTAGGCACCACCGACTACATCAATCATTCCCTCTCCAAGAAGGTGGATCAATGGTGCAGTGAGCTGAGATTACTCTCGGAGATAGCCATCACACAACCACATGCTGCCTTTGCAGCATTCAACCATGGTTTCTCTAGCAAATGGTCGTATCTCTCTCGAACACTACCAGACATCAGTATTCATTTTCAACCACTGGAGAACATCATACGTACTGTTTTCATCCCAACAGTCACAGGAAGACCGCCACCCAATGACATCAACAGAGACATGTTCGCTTTGCCTGCCCGATTGGGGGGCCTGGGTTTATGCAATCCACTTGGACAGTGTGACCTTGAGTTCTCTGCATCAACCGCAATTTCTGGGCCACTGAAAGATCTGATATTACACAAACAATCGGACTACTCGTACGAGTGCCTTGCTGCCCAGATCAACCAAAAGTCAACCATCAAGCAGCTGAGACGGGAGCAATCTATACTTGCAGCTGAAGAACTGAAGCAACGCCTCTCTCCAACAGGTGCGAAGGTGCTGGCACTTGCGAGTGAGAAAGGTTCCTCAAATTGGTTGACATCTCTCCCAATTGAGGAGTTCGGCTTTAGCCTACACAAAGGCGCATTCGTGGATGCCCTGTCCCTTCGTTATGGTTGGCCTCCCCCTGGCACCCCCACCCACTGTGTCTGTGGAGAAAAATTTTCTGTACATCATGTGCTGTCGTGCCCTCGTGGTGGCTTCCCCTCAATCCGTCACAATGAGATAAGAGACGCTACTGCCAACCTGCTAACCGAGGTATGCCATGATGTCATGGTAGAACCTGATCTACAACCTTTGACAGGTGAAACCATGTCTCACAGAACCTCTAACTCAAATGAGGGAGCAAGACTAGACATCGCAGTGAACGGCTTCTGGGGTGGCCGATACGAGAAGACATTCCTGGATGTAAGGGTTTTTAACCCGCATGCCCCATCTAACAGCAACACCAGCATCAACAACTGCTACAGGAAACACGAAAAGGAAAAGAAGAGGGCCTATGAACAGCGCATCCTTGAAGTCGAACACGCATCGTTCACACCAATTGTCCTTTCTGCAACAGGGGGAATGGCCAAGCAGTCTACTTCATTTTACAAAAGGCTAGCATCCCTTCTAGCAGATAAGTGGGACCATAAGTACAGCCAAACCCTCTACTGGCTACGCTGCAGACTATCATTCTCTCTCTTGAGGTCAGCTATCCAGTGCATCCGTGGGGCTCGTTCTTCTCGAGGACACGCCATCCGATGCCCCACCCAAATAGACCTGGTCAGCAACGAAGCACAGCTAACAAATCAATGACTACATTTGCCTTCTGTTTTTTTTTTATTTTTTATTTTCACATTTGACATATAAACTTTTTGTCTCAGTTTAAAAAAAAAAAAAAAAAAAAAAAAAAAAAAAAAAAAAGTTGAGTGCTGACGCACGTTCCCTTTAAACTTACGCGCATTAGTACAGTCTCAAAGGAATGCCACTAATTACCGATACTGCAATCTGATTGGGCGCCACTGTAGTAGTAACCATTATAATCCGATGTGGGCTACCATACCCCTTCCCCCCGCCCACATATAATGGGGGTAGAGGGTCGCTAGCCAGACTACGGTATAGGTTGGAGCTGAAGAATGGCACTACTACAAAGGTCTTGGACAGTTGAGGAGTTAAAAAGCTTTTTACGTGAACATCACCTCCCAGTTACTGGAGTAAAGTCAGAATTATTGAAAAGGGTAGAAGACTGTTATGACACAATGTTCTTTGAAGAGGAATTTGGTCTAGTCCCCCTTTCAGGTAGTGTTGTTTGATAATGAGCTAAAGATAACTAGGGAACTAAAACTAAAATTTTGTGTATTGAGCCTACAGCTTTTATTATCGTGAAAAAAAAACAGAGAAACATTTAATTCAATAATAATGTAATAATTAGTAGTACCAACACTAAAACCAAACCTAGTTTATTTTACAACAACACTATAATATACTTGCAGGGATTTCAATGTGACTCGCCAGCTCCAGAGTTTGAGTCTCTGTCATGTTGCTCTTGGACGAAAGATAGTTTTCCAGTCAAAAAAGGGTGGGTACACTAAAAATTATAGAACTGGAATTCGCCTTTGTCAGTGTGGGCATTTGTATGATGTAGAAGCAACCAATACAAGAGATGAGAGTGGAAAATTGTATATTAGAGCAAAGTGTAGGCCTACAATGAGGAAAGCCCCACCATTTTATGTTCAATTTGTTGTTGAAAACCAAAAGCCTGTAGGAGGAAACTGCTTTTGTGCAGCTGGAGCAAGTCAAAGCTGTGTGCATATTTGTGACCGTCTACAGAATAACCGGGCACAACGTGGCACCCTTCGAAAAATTTTTTTTTGCACTTACAGAGTTGTCGGCGTCCAGACATTGAGCTCTCCAAGTTTCATCGTTGTAGCTTAAGTCGTTCCCACTATAATAGACCTAACCGTTCCCTTCCGTCGGCTTGAAACAATACATTTTTAAGAAATCGATCGATCTTTTCTCGATATTTACGCACGCCACGTTGTGCCCGGTTTTCCTGTAGATGGTCACATTTCTGCATTATTGCTAACACTAACTGAAATTACACCACAAGCTTGCACTAGTGTCAGATGTGCATGATCTAGACCATCTGTGGGTGGTAATGCATCTCTTGCAAAAGGCTTGGATTTTGGGCAGGCATCAATTTAAGGATATTTTCCATACACTGGACCCAAGCCTGATTTGTGTTCATTACTTAAAGATTTTGATGCTATAGGATCTGAGCCTGCAATTATTGATCACCTTAAAGAGAGAAAGAAAGAGTTGCTGCAGCCAGTAATAAAGTTTCTCAAAAACAGATTCTACAAGATCCAGTAGACAAGCTAAGTTCAATAGCAGTTTCACGAGACTTAACAGTAGATGATTTAATACAATCTTTAAATGTAACTAGTGAAGAAGCTGAACTCATTCAAATTATGACTATTGGCCAAAGAAATAATCCATCATGGATGGATGCAAGACAATGGCGAATTACTGCTAGTAACTTTGGAAAAATATGCAACTGCAAGTTTAGAATTCTGTATCCACCCTCACTGGCAAAAATCTTGCATGGTGATTATGGTCGTCCTAATTCCCTAGCAATTCAGTGGGGATGTGAACAAGAGGAAGTAGCAGTGCAAGCTTGTGATTAAAAAGTAATGCTGAAGTTGATGTTTGTGGCTTCTATATATAAGCACACAGTTCCCAGTTTTAGGGGCATCACGATGGCATTATATATGTGGGTGAAGGAAAAATTGCTCTTATTGAAATAAAATATCCATACACTCACCGAAGCCATTCAATAAATGATGCATGCCAGGATGTGAAATTTTGTCTAGCCCTTGAAAATGGCAAACCTATGCTGAAGAAAAATCATGATTATTACTATCAGGTTATTGGTCAACTAGCAGTGACTGGGGCAGAATTTTGTGATTTTGTTGTCTGGACCCTCAAAGACATGCATATAGAAAGAGTATATTTCAACAAGAATATTTGGCAAGATATGTTAGATAAACTAATAAAATATTATCATACAACACTTGGACCACAGATCATTCATAGATTAATTCAAATGTAATTCAGTCATTAAATGATGCAATTCATTACTTTTCTTTAATTAATCTACTTTTTAAATTACACAATGCACAAGAAATAGCTAGTCACCATATCATCTAAGACTTTTTAATTGATGCGATTTAACAATGTATCTGTAAATATTTTAAACTCTTTCAGTCGTCGAATAGCATTTTCCACTCTTATTCTTACACTTGCTATAGTCCTGCTTTCCGTAGCTTCCTGTTCACTAAAATTTTCCTTTGGTAAGAAAATGACGGAATAGTTAAGAAACATCTCTGTTTGGCAAAGAGGTCTCTGGCTGTGTAACCTTTATCAGCAAGAATGCGCTGACCAGGCTTTAGTAAGTCTAAAATTCCACTCTGTTCAATTGTAAAGCGATCGCTGGAGCTTCCTGAGAACCCATCAGAAACAAAGATAAATACTCCCGTAAAGGTATCAATGGTTACTAAATACTTTATTGTAGTGCGACTCTTACAGTCGCTATAAGACGATTTTTGAGTAAATAAGTTGCTTGGACGCTGTATAAAGATCTCTGTACCATCTATGATAGCAACAGAGTTTGGAAGAAAATTATAAGGAGGATATGTTGGTCCAATGCATGTGTGGGGCCAAACAATCAAACCACGAAGTGTACAGGCTAGCATAGGAATCCATTGTGTTAGAGTGCAAGATACAGAAGATTGATCCACACAAAATCTACAAGCCAAGTCCTCTTGGATAAGATTTTGCCGTATTATCATGAGTGTCATAAGCAATTTTTGTGACAGATTAAGTGTGCTATCTGGTACTGATGAATGTGGAGAAGTAGACCTCCGACCGATTGAAGTAGCTGTAAGCCAGAGAGCTAAACATTGAAATTCATTTTGCCCTCAGCTGAGAATCTGATAAAAGACTTGGATCTAGTCTTTGCAACTTAGACTGAAAATGATGTATTTGACACTTCAATTGCAAAATCTCTTGTCTCAACCTAGACACTTCCGTTTCCATTAATGCTAAACTGCCATCCGGTCCAGTACTCCCATCTGTACTAGTAGTAGGAACTTCCTCACTATCTTGAACACTACCAGCATCTTCAGTTATATCTGGTGTAGTAGTATTACGCATTAAAACCCTCCGCTTGGATGGAGGATTATCAACAGCTCTGCTTGGTCTCTTAAAATATTGTGGCAATATTTTATTGTTGGATCTTGTGTGACCTTTAAAATCTTTATAATGAAAATTGCATATGCAAGATTCAGCAGTGGGAGCCCATTTTTTACCATTGCTACCCACGAACTTTCTTGTACTTTCAGGCATTTTTTTCCACATAATGTAAAGATAATAGTTCTCCAGACCTTGGACAGCCAGTGAAAAGTAGGTTGGCACAACCACATACACGATTTCCCTCAATATCCTCTGGACACCTACCCTTTCGGTTGTTAGTCTGGCGTAGCCAGACCCTTTACCCAACCGCTACGCGGAGAAGGGTCTGGTAACATTGGCATACCAAACTTGTTCTGCCTGAATGCGGATGTGGTTTGCCGTCGCTTGTCCCCTCAATTTGTTCTAGCACGCGCAATAAATGTGATTAACGGCAAAAGCAGGTAGCATAGTAATGGCTACTTCAGTCGACTGCATTCATTGCGTAGGCTGTGGAAATGACATTTCAAAGTCATCTCGGGGCAGGAGAAAGCTTGGACCTGATTCTACTGGTGATTCAGCATCCAGAAACCAAGCTCTGTTAGGCTGGAAGTTCCTCATTAAGAAGCAACTGCAAGAGCAAGGAATACCACATGAAAAAGTTATGGTGGACCTTGATAATCCTGGCAAGATGTGTAAGCATTGCTTTAATGAATTTAAAAAGTACTACAATCTACAGATACAACTTGAAAGTAGTTTGTTGGCGGCACTACAGCTCATAGTATCATCAGGCTCAGATGTCAGTACCATTTCTATCCCTGAAAATTCACCTGATAGTCAAGAATCTGAATGCAAACGGAGATGCACCCAACCATCAGTCAATGTTTCCAATTCTAGCTCACCGTCTGTAATGGTAAGGAATTTAAATAGATAGCTACTTCAATTTATTTATTCCCTCTTTACATTATCAGATCAACGTTGGATACAAGACCACGTCCAAAAACTATTTAATACGGACACCTAATAGACGGCACATGGGTAAATGCATTGCTCGAGGGTCAAAGAAAGGTCTGGTTGACCATTGTTTTACTGATCCAAACACATTTTCACTAGTGATAAAGAAGGTTGTCAGACTGCTCAGGAAAGAAATCAGGACAATGTGTTCTGTGAAAACTGCTTCTGTCTTGCGAAGCAGTAATTATGAAGCATTAATGAATTTTAAGTAGTCGAGGAATTGAAGATTTATGCTCCAACTTTTGAACTCATCCTACAGTCATGCACTGGAAAGAACAGCAGAAAGTCAGCAATAATTGGTACCTGTGCCTCTATTCTACTTAAAAGTCGTTGTTCCAAAATGAGTCTTGTGCAGAAAATGATTATGTTGATTCTTCATGCTGGGCATTGTGGAAAACAGGTGCATAAAAATGTTTGCTTATTTTTTATGTGTGAAAAGTCACATTGTTTTTCAGGTGTATTCCAGGCTCCAACCCCTCAATCTAACTTTGTCTTCAATGTCCTTGACTCGTCTACTTGTCTCAATGGGACAAAGACATGATGGTGTGGTCCTTGACTGGAGGGATTCATTTCTTGAAGTTTTGAAAGATAGAGAGGTAATATTTATTTTGTATATGCATGAAATACTTCACATATTTCTGATGTAACAGATCATGTCAAGTACAAGTGATAGAAGAAAGACTGTCAAAGTCACGAATAGCAGTTGTGAGGAAGGTGGTGACACTGAAATTGCAAAAGATACTGATTGGGAGGACCTTATTGCTTCATCCGATTCTGAGAGTACTGACATTGATGAGTGTGTTGAATTAAATGAAAGTGATGAAGATAATGATTGCTTCAGTGAGAGTGACTATGATTCTGATGAAGAAAGCCACCAACATAGCCCAGTATGTCAGACAGTTTCACCACCGACAGTATATGAGCATTCTCTTTTGATCACTAGGACTGAACAATTCGAAGCACCTTACAAACCTCGAGGATACAGGTTATGTGGAGACAATATTGATAAAACTGTGCGGCCTAGATACATGCGTTCGGATAGGGGAAATCAGTCCTTGCACTGCTTTCATTTTTATGCTGTGGAAAACAGAGTGGATGTATCTCAACTTTCTGATTCACCAGTAGACCAAGTACTTTCACATGAAGTAATGGCTAGCAGAATGCTTCCTTCTATTGCAGATGATTCTGAACTGAAGCGTAACATGGCTGTACTGGTGTCCAGAGTCTTGGTATCACATATGAAAATTTTCAACTTTGCTTGTACTGATGTTGTCAACCGGCACATTCAGCACCAGTTTTCAAAGGAAATGTCGCAAAAATCTGTTGTGGTAAGTATGCAGATAGCACAGAGATTGGCGTGGTTACATATTCCGCTTGAGTGATAGTGAATAAGTGCTAATTTTATCAACGTTTAAGAGGTCTAATTTGTTTTGTTATAGGTCCCATTAGGTGTGTTGTTGAAGGATGAGAACAAGCGGGATGAAATGGTCGAAATAATGTCTCACATTACATCAGTATGTACCAGCAGTCACTTCAACAGGAGAAATTACCATTAGTACAGGTGAGACAGTTCAGGAAGAAAACACTGTTCTTCATCCTATCCTTGTTGGAGGAGATCAACTGACTGTGGCAAGAGCGAGAGCTGCTATCAAAGCTAAAGTCAACAGTCAAACAGCACTAAAACAGCTGAGTGGCATAATTCTGGTAATAGAGGACTGTCATACCAAGGCCAACTTTCTAGGCGTAAGACTAGAACAATTTTTTTTAAATTTATATTATAATAGTTATTATAGCTTATTTTTAGGTATTATTACTCACCAAAATCGTCAGCTGAACATGGCACTCTCTACCAACTCAGGAATGCTATCAACCGGACCAATGTAGTGAAAATCCCACTCGACAATTTCAATGCATGTGGTGACTTTTTTGTCATGGTGATTGATGCTCTGATATTAACAGCAGGGATGAAAATGATGAAAATGGATAATCTGGATGAAGTACCATCAGATTTATATGTGGCTGACCCACAAAATTTTTGGATGCTCCCCAAAGAAGATCGGCTTGAGTTGATACAAACAATTGCTATGAAAATTGTGGACATGTTTGTTGATGTGAGTTTCAATGATCACAAAGACTTCACATACGTTGACAAAACAAATTTGTATGCCCGAAATTTGCTGAGTTTAGGTCTTTTTTATTTTGAGTACTCAGATGCTATACGAGAAGGTGATGGTGAACGTGTCCTTCGATGCTGGCGTTACATGCTACCAATGTTTATTAGCTCAGGAAGAAAAAACTACGCCATTGAAGCATTCAATCTTCTCCTTCAACATGATTTTAGTCTTCCTCCTCGTCAAGCAGCCGAGCTCATTTGGGGAAGGTTTGTCAATACAAGTGGCTTACCAGGAAGAAATATTTCGAATGATCTTCATATGGAGCACCTTAATCGTGTCATTAAGACGTCTATTCAGAATCTTGGAAGCAGTAAAACAGAAGCAGCTATTACAAGATTGGGAAAAGTATTACGAATTCTTAATCCAGTGTTACAAAATTTTGATCAAGATACTGGTGTTTCTTCCACATCTGGGAAGCACAAGAAGCCCAAAGAAGACAAGGACATCAATATTATTTTAAAGAATCTCTCCTCATCATTTAATATAATTCCTCATCGTACATACTCTTCATTCCCTAATCCAAGAGACCCTTTACATGCCATAAATTTACAAGACTTATTAACATGGATAATTGATCATTTAACATCGAGATAAAGTGTAGTATCACATACATCATATACAATTTGTGTTTAAACAGTTACAGTAAGAAAGTAAAGTCATTTTGGTTCATATCACATACACCACATTTACATGTCTTTGCACAAATATCGCAACACAAACACTTGCCATTGTCTTCATGTACATAATTGTCCATGTCACCATATAATAGATCTCTTCTACAAATAGTCTGATTATACTGATATCTTTTCATATATTTGTCAGATTTTCGAGTGGCAAAATTTGTAGGTACAACTATAGACAGTGATGGTTTACCATCTCTTCCAGCCCGTCCAGTCTCCTGAATGTAGGATTCAGTGTCACATGGTACCCCCAAATGGATTACTTCTCTAACATCTGGGCAGTCAATACCCATGCCAAAGGCAACAGTTGCACACACAATTCTGAGAGGAGCTTCTGGATTGCAGAATGATTTTATAATATGTTCCTTTACCTCAGAATCAGTAACTGCGGTGAACATATCTACAAGTCGAAACTTGGATAAATCTGGGGACTTACTTGGTTCTGTAAACGCCTCTCCAAGCTCGTCCCTGAAATATATATATAAGTCAGCACAGTCTTCATACTTCTGACAATATATAATTATTCTGGACATCTTAACTCTCTCTTTAATTAGTTGTACTAATATAGGTTGAAAAGTCACTGAAATAGACTGGTATGGTGCTGCCACAGCATACATCATATGTTTCTTGCATGGCGACATTGAAATCACAGTAGGTCTCTTCATTCCCAGAATTCTTGCAATTTCATTCTGAAGAGTTCGAGTGGCAGTTGCTGTTAATGCCATTATTGGTGTATTTTCAGGCAAAATGCTGCGAACCTCGCCAATACGAAGCAGTGCTCCACGAAATGTTTCTCCCCTATAAAATAGATAAAGTATAACACTTACTATAAAGCAAGAACACTTTATGTACATTCAATGCCTTGCAAGGTCAAGTTACTTTGACTGGGCATGGTAAAGTTTACCATTCATAATATAATCATTGCTCTTATGTAACCAAATAAAAAATACAACAACATAAGCAAATATAAAAACAATTCATTTTAATATAACTTGACCCAAACTTTGATACTGTCTTTAGGTGACATGCTCTACTCATTAGATATTAACCTTACCATTTTTTCACACAGTGAGCTTCATCAACAATGAATGCTTTTATTCTCTGCATGTAAACACTGCTTGTAATTAATTCTCTCCAGCGTCTCTCCTGAAGCAGTAACTCAGGTGTGAAAAAGACAAGGCTGTACTTTCCATTGTAGACCCCTTGCTTTATATCTTCACTAGTGTTGCTATTTATTGCTGCAACCGACAGACCACCTGCACAAAAAAGAGTTCATTACTGCATGCATAAGAATATGAAATTTCGAAATCTTACTTGATCCTCCATAATGGCTATCAATGGGGTCACTACAATAACTATGCTTGGAAGAGGAAAGTTAAATAGATGGTCCAGTAGAAGTGGAAGAATGGCAAAACACAGACTCTTTCCATATCCCGTTGGAAGAATAGCAAAAACATCTTTCCCAGTTAAAAAAGATAAAATTACTTCAACCTGCAAATCTTTTAGTTTGTCATAACCCAGCTGCTTCGCTACAAAAGACGCTGATGACACAATAACTTCTGAGTTAGCACAAGGTGCCTCCATTGCCGAACAACTGGTCTTAATTGAAGGTGTGGTCAGGTGAGCTAGCCCTTCAATTACATTCCGTGGGAAATTGTAGCTTGTAATTGACCGCCGCCCGAAATAGGGCGGCAGAACAAGTTTGGTATGCCAATGTTACCAGACCCTTCTCCGCGTAGCGGTTGGGTAAAGAGTCTGGCTACGCCAGACTATTCGGTTGTGGCAACCCCACAAGCAGCACTGCCGACCTCGTTGACCTTTACGTGCTGAGTCAGCATGCATATTGTCAATTGCTAAGTTATCACCGAACAAGCACCACAGTATTGGGTACTTGATGTCATGTGATCAAGAAATGATTATTCATAGTTACTAATGTGGTGTGATACAACCTCATCAGACAACAGACATTACCTCATTGTGGTTTTGTGTGATTTACTTAATATAGCACTGAGACTTGTAGAGATATAGTTGAGTTTTATAGTAAGTTGTGTTGAGTTATGTCAGTCATTGAATTGTCCTAATTATAGTTAATAGTAAATATATTAATACTGTCAAGTATAGGTAGCTAGATAGGGCTTAGGCCAATCTAGTACAAAACTGTTACAACTAACAATATTGGAGTACTCACAAGTACCCCGCCACACAGTGGCACCGGACGTACTCACTTGTGCAAATTAGGAGAGCAGTAGTATTAGACAGCTTTATCAGTGGTTTCTCTCTCCTGCTCTCTTTTTTTATTCCTCAGCCATCCCAGCCCTGTTTTTCTTATTCATTCCCTTCACCAAGAAAGGAACGTCAACAGAGCTGAGGTAGTAGTAGGATGGACAGTGAATTATTCATGTTTGTCTCATACTATGTAAATAAAAAAGCAATAATTTATTGGCACACTCTACACAACAACACCTTGTGAACAACCAGTGCACATACAACTTAGGTTAAATTTGATGACTGTAACAACCACAACCTTTTCAAATTACCATAACCTTTACAATTTAGCTACATTTTAAATAAAATGTCGTTAAAAATAAGCAAACATTTACATTAAATTGCAAATCAGACCTGGTAGGTGCTCAGTCTAGATGATGCTAATCCTTAGACAACATGCTCTAACAACGGCCATGACCATTGGTGTAAAAAAGATATGATAGTTTAGCAATAAATAGTAGCTAAGTGTAAATATTGCACTATATTCATTTCAAAGACAAACTTGTAACTCATTATAATTATAGCTATATATTGGTGCACGTAGATATCTGTAACCCTAAGTTCTAAATTTTTTGAATATTGTAATGGAACCCTACAGCTGATAGGTTAGATGGTGAATACTGGACTAAAATTTAAATTTAATTAGACGAATACGGAACATGCAAAATCCTAAACACAAACCTTCAAGGGAAATCAATGAATTCTGTTTCAATAGTGATTTGTGCATTTCAATTGCTGCACAATTCTCTGAAAGTGATCCAAATCCAGTATTGGAACCAGCTTTGATGATAATAATAATTTTGTTGACAAAGACCTCAAGCCTGCTCTACTAACTTTTAAAGCATCTCAATCTTACCTGCATTGAAGTTACATGAAATGAAACCTGTAGCTGTTGACCGTGATACATTATGTGCTTTGAACTGGAGAAATTGACATATAAGTATGTAAGATTTGTCTGATAATAATTTATTCAATGGCGGAGTTGCACGGGATTGATTATTTTCACTGGGTTAAAACATGTCGGCTGATATTAGTCCATTAATCTTATGCAGAATTGACTCATGCACTTTTTCTTCAAAACAAGAACCATACTTTGAAGACTACTCAGCTGTCTTATTATTATTAGCTATTGTTGAACTTTAAAATATTATAATATTGTTTGACTGTGCAAATATTTTTTCAAAGTGTTAATAGCTAATATCAATTCCAAGAGCTCTGACTAGCCAATTAACTAGATTTTGTCTTTTTGTAAAGAATAACAGGAGTTTTCAAAAAAATTATAAATAGGTCGTCTAAAATGAATAATAGGTGTAAATGTTTTAAGAATACAAAAATAGAATAATAGGCAGAAAAAACAAAAATAATTTATAAGGCCTAACAGAAACCTATAGAGAACTCCAAGGACCAGCCTCATATAGGCTAGACCTCTGAGATCACCAGAGAAACACATGACAATAAAACTGACAAATTATGATTCAAACAACACTTAGAGAATATGGAAGAAAATAGTTCCAGAAGGTACATGAGAAGAAGGAAAAGAGTAGGATTACAATCACAAGTGTGAAATGGTGATAATGTGTGTGAGGTGGTTATAATACATTTAATAACATTTAATAACTATGTGTGTCCTGTAGTTAAAATCTACTGTACATTTGTATGAGAGGGTACAGTGATAAAGTCAGTCCATTCAACAAGAGACTTTGAAGAAGGTGGCTTCCTAAGAGAATGCAGCATTAACCTGTTGCAGTGTGGAGTGCCTCACTTCAAGATCAACAAAGACACTCCACCACAGAAGGAGAGCTAAGAAACTCTCTAATTGATTTCCATTCAAACTAATGGAGAATAAATTAAACCTATTAAACTCCCATTAAAGTACTTACCAGATTCACACACTAAAAATATTGCACAATTTTACTTTTTGTGAGCATGAGTAGCACGGCCTTTCTATAAAAGCCAGTGCTACTCCTGCATTTGGGACTTTCGCATAAATGTTAACTCAACTCTGTATGTATGTCTCCTCTGTATAATGTTTAACTAACCTACTCCATTACTATTGCCAAGAGAATAGAGTGTGGATAGTTACAGTGGGTGACCTACACTACTTACTGCATTGTCTGGTGGCAGCATACTACTTTGCTGTTACCAACTTTAGAGGGACATTTCTGCAACAATCAAGACATTTGAGGAGCAGGAACTCCACATGCAGCTACTGGACAATAGCTATAATGTGACCAGATATTTTCTGCTGTCATAGTTTTCAAGCTAGTTGGGTTTTTTGGCCATACTATAAAGTAAACTATTGCATAGGTCCTTATCACATGAAAAATGGAGTAGTGCTGGAGTTTAGAGCTTCACATTTCAGAGGTGGCATTTGTGGGTGACAACTGTACCTAGTATAGCTACTAGCTATAATGTGCAGTCTTCTCTCATGAAGACAGAATGTACATCTACTGATGATATATCATTGATACCATTATTAGTCAATGATGGGAGAGATTCTGAGGAATGGTTTTGTCCAGCATTTTGGTGATTCCTTACCAACATAGATGTAGTTGATTTTAAGAGATGTATCTGTCCTTTGGATAAAAGCGTTAAAGAATTATAGAACCAACTACAGGCTGGTGTTGATGAATAGGAGCACTGACTTCTGGCATGTGGTTATCCACAACAGCAATTCAAACAAGTGACAAACGATGTATTTATACATAAAAATTAGTAAATGACTTAAGTAAAATAAAACAATAGTCTGCATGTTGTCAAGTGGGGCAAGCTCCAACTGCTCATCCTAACGGCAGGTTCATGGCCTAAACTCAGAGAATTCTCTTGTCTAAAAATAGTACTTACCATTTGCCTTTTTTAGATGGAATGCCCATTTTTCCCCACAATAAGTTATTAGGAGGGTAACTTGATAGAACTGGTGTTTCCTCAGAATCTTGTAGATAAGTCTTGACAACATTGGATTTCTCTTCCTTCCTATTTTACTATTCTTTTTTGCTCAATCAATTTACTATTGTGCTTTTCTTATTTACCCTTTTTACTCCATCTTGCCTTCCGAGAATTTTTTATTCCTGACATTGTCATTTGATATATTTCGAATAGACTTCTAAATGACTGCTACAAAAGCAAATCAGCAGAAGTTGGAGATTTTAGCCGATAAAGTATAGATATGAAAAAGGAATAAAATGGCTTCAGTGACTGTGTTAAATTACTCTTTGTCCTAAGCATTTTTCGTCAATTGACCGGTTGTCAGGGTTCTAATGGTTTAGTTACTGACAGAGTTTTCTTAGTTGAGCTGCCTACAGTGTTTAATCAATTTAATCCTATTTACACAGCTGAATAGCACTTTTTGCGTTATTCAGCTAATTGTGCTCATATTGATTCATTCTTTTGGCTACCCATATGCTGCTTTATATTTTATTCAGGACAAAATTGGATACCCAGTTATTCGATATTCCATTCCAATAGGTATGCTGAGTAAGCAATTTTTGCGAACGTATTTGAGAAATGCATCTAAGGTGGCAGCATTTTTGTGCAATGGATATGATGTTGCTATGATGGTCATTTGAGAACAAACAAAATTGAGATTTGAGAATGGGAATGCCTTGTGCCAAGAAATATCCATGATCATTTGAGAATGAATAATTTTTGCCATTTTTGTCCTGAATGGAATGTCATAGCTAGCTAATTAGATTGTAGCTTCTCGTGTGGCTGAAATCAGAGAATGAGACTGATAGGATGTTCCATGAAATATTGAATACGTATAGCCAGTGGACTTACAGTAGAGATGTGTATTTCTCAGCGGTGATGGAAGTGGGGGCATACCCCCTACCTTCCTAAGATTTATTGTTTGGGGGAGGGGGGCACACACTAAGCAGATTTAAGTATTTAATTGAATCGGTAAACTTGTATTTAGGTTAGTTAATTAATTGTTCATAAATGGTTTTCGTGAGAGTAAATAGGGCTTGCCCTATTCTTTTAAAGAAGAGAGACCATGTTTCATAGCTACTCCAGATCACACTGTGTCCCTTCCAATATACACCTTGAATCCTTCCTACATAACTAGCCATGGAAATATCCAAATCACTGACGAAGACCGTGCTGTGTATAACACCAAACCACTGACTCAGCAATCTGCTGCTCCTTTAGGCATGGCAGATATAGTATTACGAGAACTCTTGCAGTCTTTCTTTAAGTTTTGTAGACAGTTTTGACAAGTCAACCATACTTTCTAAATGGAGAAGCATTGTAAACAGTTCAAATCAACGAACTTTAGCAGTGAACAAAGAATCACTGGACATTTTAAAAAAAGTCTTTGATTACTTTGCTGGCCGCACAAATGGAACATTACAAAGTGCTAAAAGCAGCTCTACTTTTATGCTCTTGCAGAAATCAAATTTGGACTTTGCGTTTACACGAGCTGTCGTGTATGCTCTCCTTCGCGACCCAGATCAGGTCCTCTATGGCAGAGAAAATCCTATGTTCCGCTTGATGACGGTGAACTTTACAGTTGTCGGAGGTGAGAAATGCACCAATTGTAAAAAACTCAACCCAAGTGCAACTACTGCAATAAACATTTGGGCAGTAGGAAAGTCGAGATTACAAGCTGCAAGTGTGGAGGTGCTAAATACTGCAGCCAAGAATGCCTCAAATATGACCAGCCGAATCACAAGCAAAATTGCCTACATACAGAGCCAAAAAAACTTGCATGTCAAAATTCAGACTCAGGAACAGAATTGAAAGAAGAGAATTGCAGCAACTGCAACAGAATATCTGAGAGTTTGAAGACTTGTAGTCGATGCTTGAAAGTCCAATATTGTGATTCTAGTTGCCAGAAAAAAGACTGGCCTAAACATAAAGCTGTTTGTCAACAAACTATAATAGCAGCTAAAAACGTTGTTTTAGAAAATTGTTCCTTTTGCCAAAAGACTTCAGCTAATTTAAAGAAGTGCACTAAGTGTGCTTCAGTGCAGTATTGCCATCGTAGTTGTCAAGGCAAGCACTGGCCAAAGTACAAGAAAGAGTGCAGTGAAACTTTGAAGTTAATAAACACCTCACCAGATTCTTCATCTGTGTCTGCTCACTATTATCCTGCTTCTGATTCTTCCGTTCCTATTTCCACTGACTCCATTCCAGCTAGTGATGGCTCCAGTGCAGCTTCTTCTTGCTCTGCTCAAAGCTTCACTTCTTTTTCCTGCTCTGTTCCTGATTCTACAAACTCAAGCTGTAGTTCAACATTTTACATTTCTTCTACAGATTGGAGAAGTGGTTCTGTGACTTCCACCAATAGCTCTGCTAGTTCATAAGCTGAACATTCCTAATTTTCACTATAATATTGTTTAATTAAATAGTTGCAATTTAGGCTGAGTGATGATTAAAATTTATGTAATCATTCTAGAATTTTTATTTTGTGTGTGCATTATTTTTGTGTAATTTGGTTGACTCTGTGTGTTTAGCTTTGAATATATACATATACAATATCATTTTCTCATAGCTCATATATTATTATATTACCTCATTAAACATCCACCAACATAAATTGTTCTGCATTCATAAGTTATCTCTACACAAATATTCCACTCATAAAGTTTGATATAACTAGCTATAATGCAGTTCTTAAACTTCTTCAAAAGTGTGAAATGGTGATAATGGATAATGTGGGTGAGGTGGTGTGGGGCAGGAGCGATCACGATGCGAGTCTGTTCTTCACCTCACTCTCTGCTAGGTACGATAAAAGGTTTTTGACTTTATATCGGATTGAACAATGACTGATGAACAAAAATGATTTTGATACAACATAATTACAATCATGTGATTGTCACATGTCCCAGGACGTGCTAAGTCATGGGTTAATTTGGTAATAAAAAATGGAATAGAAATAACAGCTAATTAAAGATAGAGTTCTATGTAGTGGGGAAGATTACACTTGTGTCTTTCCCACAGTGTGGTTATAATTCATTGAACAACTAGTAGAGTCAATTGCTCTGGTTTTTACAATGTCATTTGAGAGTTCCACAGTTAAAATCCATGCATTTGTATGAGAGAATACAGTGATATGTATTTCAACAGTCAAGTCATTCATTCAGTCAGAGACTTTAAAAGGTGGTTTCCTAAACAAATGCAGCATCAAACCATTGTAGCTACCGGACAATAGCAATGGAATTATTTTGTACATCATTTTGGTGATTCCTTACCAAAAAAAAATGCAGGGAATTTTAAGAGATGCAGCTGTCCACAGGGTAACACCTTTACCACAGCTCAGCTACGCAGGATAATGTCAGCATGGTCCTCAACTACTTGTTATAATATGATTGAGCCTGACACAAATGCTATTAGAACTTTTGTAGAATAAATAATCGCATGTCTATACATATCTACTTTCCTCAATGTCAACATGGGCCTCTGGACTATTTGAAACCATGTCATGTATGACCATGAATCCCTGAGCCAGATACGAATTATTATGACAACGTTTGTAGAATAAATAATCGCATATCTGTAAATATCTACTTTCTGCAATATCAACACTATTGTTAATCTCATTTGTGTTTTTAAATTGTACCTTTTAATGTTTTAATACAACGTAGTTTATTAAACTTGAAACAATCATAAATAGATAAGTGCATCAAATTACAAATTAGTGACAATGTTTCAAAAACTCAAATAGCTACTCTAAAACTGACAATATGATGATTAATACTACAAAACACAAAGAATTTTTATTTATAATAATATGAAACTTCACACAAAAATAAAATAAATAGTATAGCTAAGCATTTAATAGCATGGGAAAACAAGTTCGTCAACAACAATTCGGACATGATATCCTCAGCACTTGGTCTGTCCATTGGCCTCTCTGACAAGCACCTCTGAATGAGACGAAGTAGCTGTCTATGATGGACCTGGTGGAACAAACTTGAACAATATTCTGGTGCTCGCAGTTCACCAGTGAGCATCTCCAACCAAGACCCCGAAGCTGTAGATGTCCATTTTAGGTGTCTGTTGGCTTGGAATCGCTGCCTCTGGTGCTGAATAAGCAGGACTTCCTGGATTCTCAGTGTGGAGCTGGCGAACTAGATTAACTGAGCCGTAGTCGGTTACTTTAGCTTTCCAATACTTAGGAGGCAGTAAAGGTTCAGGGAGAACATTAGCACTGCTGATGTCACGATGGATCATAGGATCTGGCTTCATCTGGTGGAGATAGTTTAAAGCTCTGACAATGTCGAGACTTGTATGTTTCACAATGTTAGGAGTAATATACTCATCCGTTTCAATTTGCCTTTTGAGGCTGGTGGGCATCAATTCCATAAGAATCATCATATCTCCCTGAAGTGTAGCTCCAATGAACTGAACTGAGTTTGGATAGTGTAGCCTAGCTGTCATTTGCATTTCTCTGCGGAAGAGATCTTCATTGTGTCGGCTAACTATCTGGTTGTGGATTCTTTTGACTGCTACTTGTGCTCCTTTAAAATGGGCTACACTCACTGTTGCCCACCCACCTCTGCCTATCTCAGGACCAGTCAATTCTATATCCTCCCTTCTTACAACCCACTGCTCATCATAAACATTTCTCAGTAGATCAATTCTAGTAATTGCCTCCTCAGCTCTTCTGCGTTCTTCCTCAGCCTTTCTGTCTGCCTCCTCTGCTCTTCTATGTTCATCCTCAGCTCTTCTTTCTCCCTCTTCTGCCCTTCTCTCTGCCTCCTCTGCTCTTCAATGTTCATCCTCAGCTCTTCTGTCTGCCTTCTCTGCTCTTTTTTCTGCCTCCTCTGCCCGTATATGGTGATAATGTGTGTGAGGTGGTTATAATACATTTAACAACTAAGAGTCAATTGCTCTGATTTTTACAATGTCTTGTGAGTGTCCTGTAATTAAAATCATGCATTTACAATGTTATGTACTTTATCAGTCAAGTCAGTCATTCAGCAAGAGAGAATTTGAAGAAGGTGGTTTCATGAATGAATGCATCATCAAACTATTGTAGCTACTGGACAATAACTATGGAATGACTTCGTACATCATTTTGGTGATTCCTTACCAAAAAATGCAGTGTATAAGAGATGCAGCTGTCCAATGTGTACAACCTTTACCACAGCTCAACTACACAGGATAACGGTAGCAGGTAGCATGGGCATCAACTACTTGAAACCATGTTATATATGACCATGGTGCCCTGAGCCTGACACAAATATTACGATAACTTTTGTAGAATAAATTATCGCAGGTCTATACATATCTACTTTCTGCAACATCAATAGTAAATTGTTACTCTCATTTGTGTTTTTGAATTATAGCTTTAATGTTTTAATACAACATAGTTTATTAAACTTAAAACAATAATAAATGGATAAGTGCATCAAATTACAAATTAGTGACAATGCTTCAAAAACTCTAATAGCTACTTTAAAACTGACTATAAATGACAATTTACATTACAAAACAACGAATTTTTATTTATAATAATATGAAACTTCACACAAAAATAAAAGAAATAATAATAGCTAAGTATACTATAACATGGGAAAATAAGTTCGTCTATAACAATTCAGACATAATGTCCTCAGCACTTGGTCTGTCCATTGGCCTCTCTGACAAGCACCTCTGGATGACACGAAGTAGCTGTCTATGATGGACTTGGCGGAACAAACTTGAACAATTTTCTGGTGCTCGCAGTTCACCAGTGAGCATTTCCAACATCAAGACACCGAAGCTGTAGATGTCCATTTTAGGTGTCTGTTGGCTTGGAATCGCTGCTTCTGGTGCTGAATAAGCAGGACTTCCTGGATTCTCAGTGTGGAGCTGGCGAACTAGATTAACTGAGCCGTAGTCGGTTACTTTAGCTTTCCAATACTTGGGAGGCAGTAAAGGTTCAAGGAGAACATTAGCACTGCTGATGTCACGATGGATCATGGGATCTGGCTTCATCTGGTAGAGATAGTTTAAAGCTCTGACAATGTCGAGACTTGTATGTTTCACAATGTTAGGAGTAATATACTCATCTGCTTCAATTTGCCTTCTGAGGCTGGTGGGCATCAATTCCATAAGAATCATCATATCTCCCTCAAGTGTAGCTCCAATGAATTGAACTAAGTTAGGATGACGTAGCCTAGCTGTTATTTGCATTTCTCTGCGGAACAGATCCTCATTGTGTCGGCTAACTATCTGGTTGTGGATTCTTTTGACTGCTACTTGTGCTCCTCTAAACTTGGCTACACTCACTGTTGCCCACCCACCTCTGCCTATCTCAGGACCGGTCAACTCTATATCCTCCCTTCTTACAACCCATTGCTCATCATAAGCCTTTCTAAGTAGATCAATTCTTGTAATTGCCTCCTCAGCTCTTCTGCGTTCTTCTTCAGCAATTCTATTAGCCTCCTCTGCTATTTGACTTCCTTCCTCTGCTCTTCTGTATTCATCCTCAGCTCTTCTTTCTCCCTCTTCTGCCCTTCTTTCTGCCTCCTCTGCCCTTCTGTCTGCCTCCTCTGCCCTTCTATGTTCATCCTCAGCTCTTCTTTCTCCCTCTTTTGCCCTTCTTTCTGCCTCCTCTGCCTTTCTGACTGCCTCTTCATCTTTTCTGTCGGATTCTGAAGCTCTATTTTCTGCCTCTTCAGCTCTTCTTTCTGCCTCCTGGGTTTGTCTGCTTTGTTCACTGTCAGTGATCGTCTGTAGTTTTGTTCTATTACTTTCAGCTGTCTCTTTTGTTTTATCCTCTTCTTTTAATTGTATTGCTTTCTTTTTACTTTCATCATCTACATAACCATAATACAAATTTGCTTTATTGACAGCAAAATCTACCGTAAAGAGAATTATTGAAAATAAAAGAGAATGTTAGTAATGAATTAAAATGTTTTTGATATTTAATGTATTATGTAATAAATAATCCAAAATTGTCAGTGTTGTTCTAAACTTAGTTTATTTTTTATTTGCAACACACAGTGAACTTTCTTCATTAATTTATAGTTCATAGATACCAAATACATAATGTTTTCAGGAGCGGATCTAGGATTTGTTAAGAGGGGGGACTTTTCAAGAGTTGAAATAGCTATAACTACTTATAGAAAAATGTTGGCTATATTGTATTTCCTATGAGACTAATTATATATTCTAATATTCATTCAAACAATAATTAGCATTATAATGTGACCATCCGGAAATGAATGAACTGCTAAAATCAGGAAAGAAAAAATTAAAACTAAGAGCAATACCAATATTTACAAAGGTATTTTTGTCTAGAATAAAGAAAGGATAGTTGGGGTTGGCGAATTATGTACCTTTTTGTATGCTATGCTAGCAATGACTAATCTGAATCCTGGTATGGCCACTGTTTGTAATGTGAGTTGTTGATCTGGGCAACAGTGCTGGATCTGAAAGTATTTTATTTCCTATACAGAAAGTGATATTGGAATCTTCAAATAGAATTAGCTACCAACACAGAGGGTAGTTAGTTCATTATGCTCATAATTACACTAATCATGCTAGCATATGCTAGAATTTATGAAATCACTTATCACACTAAGATTCATGCCAGCACAATTTGCCAACCCTTAGTGAACAGGTACATTTAATCATGAAAAAAGAAAAGAAAATAATTCATGAGATAAAATGAAAGTACAAAGACAATTTAGCTAGTGATGGAAGTAGATTTATATAATTGTTAATTGTCAAATTCAACCATGAAGAAAAAAAAATTGAAACAAAATTCTGTCCAATTAATAAATTCTGGACTTATTTTGCTTTGGTATAATACGAACTTGGTCTACCATATTGTATAAGGACACAAGTAGTAAAAATTCTGACTCAGCATATCAATAAGTAGAGGTGCATTCAAAAGAAGATCGCAATTATTATTGGAGTAGCTACAAGGAAAAACAACGATGAACAAAAAGTGATTGCTATTATAATTTTATTTCCAGTTACAGGTAAGAAGTACTGTAGCTAAAAATGAGGGCTCATTCTGAAAAGAGGGGCTCGTACGACACCAGTCGAGCCCCCCTAAATCCGCCCCTGGTTTTTTATATTTTTTAACGACAACTGCTTTTGTCTTACTTTAAAGATGATACTGCAACCTTCAACTGCTTAATTCAAGATTAACAAACTCAGCTTATGCTATTTTAGATACGGCATACTGTACCGAAAAATTATGGAACATTTATTATTATATAGTTTTCTTCATGATACTAAATTAGAGAGTTAAAAGTGGCAACTAACCTTTGTTTTGCATTCCTGATTGAGCCTCATCAACAGAATAAACTTTCTCTCTCAGATGTATTTGAGCTCCATTCTCTAGCAGTAACTTGGCCACCTCAGTATGCCCACTCTGACTTGCTACCATTAGAGCAGACGACCCATGCACATTCTGCAAATCTACCTGAGCCCCATTCTTTAGCAATATTTTTGCCACTTCAGCATGGCCATTCTCACTTGCTATAATTAAAGCTGGACACCCATTCTTATTCAGCAAATCTACCTGGGCCCCATTCTCTAGCAATACTTTTGCTACTTCCGTATGGCCAATTTGACTTGCTTTGAATAGAGGAGAACACCTATTTTTATTCTGCAAATCTACCTGAGCTCCATTCTCTAGCAATATTTTTGCCAATTCAGTATGGCCATTCTGACTAGCCATGTATAAAGCAGAGCATCCATCCTTATTCAGCAAATCAACTTGAGCCCCATTCTCTAGCAATACTTTTGCTACTTCAGTATGTCCAGTCTCACTTGCTATAATTAAAGCTGGACACCCATTCTTATTCAGCAAATCTACCTGTGCCCCATTCTCTAGCAATATTTTCGCCACTTCAGTATGGCCATTCTCACTTGCTATGTATAAAGCAGAACACCCATTCTTATTCAGCAAATCTACCTGGGCCCCATTCTCTAGCAATACTTTTGCTACTTCCGTGTGGCCAAGTTGACTTGTTATGAAAAGAGGAGAACACCTATTTTTATTCTGCAAATCTACCTGAGCTCCATTCTCTAGCAATATTTTTGCCAATTTAGTATGGCCATTCTGACTAGCCATGTATAAAGCAGAGCATCCATCCTTATCCAGCAAATCTACATTAGCTCCATTCTCTAGCAATATTTTTGCTGCTTCAGTATGGCCCATTTGACTTGCTAAGTATAGAGCAGAGCATCCATCCTTATTCAGCAAATCAACTTGAGCCCCATTCTCTAGCAATACTTTTGCCACTTCAGTATGGCCAGTCTCACTTGCTATAATTAAAGCTGGACACCCATTCTTATTCAGCAAATCTACCTGTGCCCCATTCTCTAGCAATATTTTTGCCACTTCAGTATGGCCATTCTGACATGCTATGTATAAAGCAGAGCATCCATCCTTATCCAGCAAATCTACATTAGCTCCATTCTCTAGCAATATTTTTGCTGCTTCAGTATGGCCCATTTGACTTGCTAAGTATAGAGCAGAGCATCCATTTTTATTCAGCAAATTTACTTGAGCCCCATTCTCTAGCAATATTTTTGCCACTTCAGTATGGCCATTCTGACTTGCTATGTATAAAGCAGAGCATCCATCCTTATCCAGCAAATCTACATTAGCTCCATTCTCTAGCAATATTTTTGTTGCTTCAGTATGGCCCATTTGACTTGCTAAGTATAGAGCAGAGCATCCATTTTTATCCAGCAAATCTACTTGAGCCCCATTCTCTAGCAATATTTTTGCTATATCAGTATGGCCCATATCACTTGCTGTGTGTAGAGCAAAAAACCCATCCTTATCCAGCAAATCTACTTGTGCCCCATTCTCTAGCAATATTTTTGCTACTTCAGTATGGCCCATTTGACTAGCTACGTATAGAGCAAAAAACCCATCCTTATCCAGTATATCTACCTGTGCCCCATTCTCTAGCAATATTTTTGCCACTTCAGTATGGCCCTTCTGACTTGCTATGTATAAAGCAGAGCATCCATTTTTATTCAGCAAATCTACTTGAGCCCCATTCTCTAGCAATATTTTTGCTACTTCAGTATGGCCCATATCACTTGCTGTGTGTAGAGCAAAAAAACATCCTTATCTAGCAAATCTACTTGTGCCCCATTCTCTAGCAATATTTTTGCTACTTCAGTATGGCCCATTTGACTTGCTAAGTATAGAGCAGAGCATCCATTTTTATTCAGCAAATCTACCTGTGCCCCAATCTCCAGCAATATTTTTGCCACTTCAGTATGGCCATTCTGACTTGCTATGTACAAAGCAGAGCATCCATCGTTATCCAGCAAATCTACATTAGCTCCATTCTCTAGCAATATTTTTGCTACTTCAGTATTGCCCTTCTGACATGCTATGTATAGAGCAGAGCATTCATTTTTATTCAGCAAATCTACTTGAGCCCCATTCTCTAGCAATATTTTTGCTACTTCAGTATGGCCCATATCACTTGATGTGTGTAGAGCAAAAAAACATCCTTATCTAGCAAATCTACTTGTGCCCCATTCTCTAGCAATATTTTTGCTACTTCAGTATGGCCCATTTGACTTGCTACGTATAGACCAAAAAACCCATCCTTATCCAGCAAATCTACCTGTGCCCCATTCTCTAGCAATATTTTTGCCACTTCAGTATGGCCCTCCTGACTTGCTACGTATAAAGCAAAAGACCCATCCTTATTCAGCAAATCTACCGGTACCCCATTCTCTAGCAATATTTTTGCCACTTCAGAATGGCCATTCTGACTTGCTATGTGTAAAGCAGAGCATCCATCCTTATCCAGCCAATCTACATTAGCTCCATTCTCTAGCAATATTTTTGCTACTTCAGTATGGCCCATATCACTTGCTGTGTGTAGAGCAAAAACCCATCCTTATCCAGCAAATCTACCTGTGCCCCATTCTCTAGCAATATTTTTGCTACTTCAGTATGGCCCATTTGACTTGCTACATATAGAGCAAAAAACCCATCCTTATCCAGTAAATCTACCTGTGCCCCATTCTCTAGCAATATTTTTGCCACTTCAGTATGGCCCTTCTGACTTGCTATGTATAAAGCAGAACATTCATCCTTATTTAGCAAATCTACCTGTGCCCCATTCTCTAGCAATATTTTTGCCACTTCAGTATGGCCCTCCTGACTTGTTAAGTATAGAGCAGAGCATCCATTTTTATTCAGCAAATCTACCTGTGCCCCATTCTCTAGCAATATTTTTGATACTTCAGCATGGCCCATCTGACTTGCTATGTATAGAGCAGAGCATCCATTTTTATTCAGCAAATCTACCTGTGCCCCATTCTCTAGCAATATTTTTGCCACTTCAGTATGGCCATTCTGACTTGCTATGTATAAAGCAGAGCATCCATTCTTATCCAGAAAATCTACCTGTGCCCCATTCTCTAGCAATATTTTTGCCACTTCAGTATGGCCATTCTGACTTGCTATCATTAGAGCAGACGAACCAAGCACAGTCTGCAAATCTACCTGAGCTCCATTCTCTAGCAATATTTTTGCCACTTCAGTATGGCCATTCTCACTTGCTATGTATAAAGAAGAACATCCATTCTTATTCAGCAAATCTACCTGTGCCCCATTCTCTAGCAATATTTTTGCCACTTCAGTATGGCCATTCTGACTTGCTTTTATTAGAGCAAACCATTTATTTACATTCTGTAAATTAACCTGAGCCCCATACTCAACTAGTATTTTGACAACTTCAGCATGACCTTCACGACTTGCTACCATTAAGGCGGACTCACCATACTTGTTCTGCATATCTACCTGAGCTCCATTTTCTAGCAGTATTTTCACAATTTCAAAATAGCCGGCTGCACTCGCACAAAGTAAAGCAAACTCTCCTTTATCATTCACCAGATTTATCAGAGCCCCATTCTCTAACAGTAACTTAACTACTTCAGCACGACTTTGCTTACAGGCTGACAATAATGCAGAAGAGGTGTTGGAATCTCTGGTACCAGCAGGTGGAGAAGTGGTAGAATTATTTTCCATTCTAAACAGCAATGGGAGAGACAAAGTTGAAACAGAAGTAGATGAATGACTTGTAATTGTTTGGCAAATATACCTGGAGGCAGAGTTTCCAATTTGAAATAGCAGGGAAGACAATTGCTAAAATTTGTACTGAAAAAGTTCCACTGTTTGTTGACTTGTTAGTTGTGTCATCATGTGATCAAAAAATGAAATATTCATAGTGACTAACAATATTCATGACTCTTGTGTAAGGGTCAATAAATTGTTCTATTTAGCATTTTAGGAACACTGAAGCATTATCAGCATTTTAGGTTAGCTGAAGCATTTTTCTAGCATATTAGGTGAACTTTAAACACATAATATAATTTTTTGGCAATTAAATCAGTGTACTGGAAAGATGCATGAGGTGGATCAACATAATCATGACACATTAAAAAGATCTGTGCATCCTCTACCAGAGCTGTTGTTATGAATGTTTCAGGCTTGTGTATCAGTCTAGGTGTGAATGTATGGGCCAGTGGTGTGATGAGTTTAGCCAAGCAAGCAGCTGACAATTATCATCAGCTGCTTGATAAAACACTCGTAGCCACAACACTGCATCAGGAGTTAGTGCAAAATGGCTGAATTTGTGCTCCTGTTAAAATAAGCTTACGCCAACACTTGAAATCAACCAACAAGTCAATTTTAAGAAGTTATCACAGCCTTCTTCTGTAGCTGCAGCAAAGAAATGTTCATTGCTTGTGAACTATTTTTTCAGAACAGCAAACTTCTGCAATGCAAGATTCTTATAAAACTTCAATTATGCTCCATACTTAGACAATGAAGATATTTGCACTTTCGTTAAAAAAGTTCGAGAATTTTATGTTGAATAGCATTATAGGTAGGCAGAATCCGAAGCATTATTGGTTGAGTTTACGAGAATTAGGGAATAGCATTGTAGGGACAATTTTGAAGAATGATTTATCGAGCCCTACTCTTGCGACCTTGTGGCACTCACCCTCTTCTTTGGGCCTTTCATACATATATAAACTCCATTCACTGTAATTCATAATTTGACCACATTAGCTTGTCCACTCTGACTTGCTAACATAAGCAGACAATCCATTTACATTCTACAAGTCTACCTGAGCCCCAGTCCTTTAGCAATATTTTGGCCGCTTCAAAATGTCCATTCTGACTTGCTACCATTAGAGCAGAAAATATATTTGTATTCTGCAATTAGGGTTTTAAGAGCTTAACTTTTCATAATTTTTTCACTGCACTAGTTATAGCTAGCTATATCAACACATATGCATGTAACAATAATTATTTCTAATTTGCAATACCCGAAACACTTTAGGTCTGAATTTTTTTTGTAAAAATGTCATAGAGCTAAAGCTAGCTACATTGAGAGTTCACACTTAGGGTAGTCTCACGCAGCCAGACTTTTTACCACCCTTTACCCACTACAGGCAGGGTGGAGGTGAGAGGGGGTCTGGAACACTGCCATTGATGACTCAGCAGTTCTAGTTCCACCCAGAAGTTAGTGGAGGTGTCTAGGTTTTATCACATTATGAATAACATTAATTGATTGTGTGTGGTAAAGGAGAAACATGTGAGCAAAAACATTTATTCAGCAAAATTGATCAAAATGTATTTGTTTTATTGAGGCACAAATGGCAGCAGATTTGTGCACAGCATCTAGCATAGTCTCATCAGAGATACTCATCACTGTCCACACGTGAAATTGCAGCTCGCAGGAAGAGTGGTTACAGTTGAGATACTACTAATGTTATTCATAGTGCTAAAGCCTAATTACCTCCACCAACTTTCGGTAGAGCTAGAACCACTGTGTCAATAGCAGTGTTCCAGACACTTTCCTCCCCCGTGTAGTAGGTAAAGGGTGGTAAAGAGTGTTGAAGGGACTGGCTAAGCGATTAGTAGTTCATGCAGTCCAATTAGTGTCTTTGATTAGTACACACATCCTATTAACACTTGCTTTCAGGAAAAGAAATACAAAGTGACAGACATTACAAATCTCAGCATGTAAAAAATTTTCATTAACCATTTCGATCACCTGTATGCCGTGTCATCAGAACCGGTGCGACCAGTGCAGCAAAAGCAAATGACTGCACCAATACTAATTATAACAAAAAAAAGGGCATGTCCTTTTAGCTATTTCATTCTTTATACTCTGGAAATTGTGCTGCCAGCCAAATCGTGCATTCTAGTGGCTTCCGAGCAGAGTAAATGTAGTTTGGCAGAGCCAGACACACATAACACATGAAATGAGGAGGGTCTGTGGACATGGTCCTAAATTGGTTCTAGAGCAATGTGGAAGTGGTGAGTGCCCCACCTCCCTTATACCTGAATTGTTACTGCAAATTAGTCATGAATTGTTACCGCAAATTAGTCATGATATCTAAACCTAGCATTGAAAGGGTGGCTGACACGTTCAGGAATTTCTGTTTGTGGTTGAGGAGGGCTATTGCCGGTAATTTCCTAATGGTAATTAACTGCTGCAATATCTGTGTGGCAGAATTAATTTGGTATATTTCCATGTCCTGAGACCAATTCCCAGCGTAGCAGTTCGGTAAAGCGTAGCCAATATCAATATCAAGCACTTGGTCAGATACTGCGAACTCCGCGCTACCCTAGTTCTTCTTATCAAAATGATTGTTTGGAAAAACAAATGTAGTTAATATAGCGGTCCTTCTAGCATTGTTAGATTGCAAAGTGGCCATTTTCGCTGTACAAAGAGTTATTTTCATTTTTTATTGATTTTTTTTATATATCAAAGTAGCTAGCTATGTTAGCTTTATATAATAGTTAGACACTGCCACTAAGGGCACTACATACTAGTCTCGCGTAGCCAGACCCTTTACCAACCCTAACCGCTACGCGGGGAAGGAAAGGGTCTGGGAACATACAATACAACGACTTGTTCAGTAGCACCCAAAAAGGGTGCTTAATTATCACATTCCAGCAAGCTTGCGGTATACTGTGTGACGTCAACATCACATCTGGGAGGGTGAGAACGTTGCGTATCTTCGTCAAACTGGTGAAGTTGTTTTCGTAGACTATTTATAAGCACTCCTGGCAAGCAATAAACGTACCAGCATGAATAGGAGAGCTGCTACCCGGCCGTGGCACTGACGTCATTGGCTACCGCAAGCATTGGAATGTGATAATTGGAGCACCCTTTTTGGGGTGCTGCTGAACAAGTCGTTGTATTGTACGTTCCCAGACCCTTTCCTTCCCCGCGTAGCGGTTACGGTTGGTAAAGGGTCTGGCTACGCGAGACTAACTACATACTGTGTTTAGGGTCCCGAAGGCCTTAGGCTGTGGCGTCCCGAGCGTAGCGAGGGCACTACTGAAGGGGCCTGAGGGACCCTAAACACAGTAGCGCCTGATGGTGCGCAGTGCCTAACTAATTTAGAACATAGCAACCACTAACCGTTTCCAAACGATATCTGAGTTGACTATCTAGCTAGCATGCTAAGGTTTTACAACTCTGCTCACGAAGACATCACTGGAAGTCCTGCGTGCTTAGGGGAGCCTTGGTGCAGTGCTTGGGGTATATGCAAAGCTAACTTAACGATGGAAACACCCGAAGAAGCTTCCTTCGCTTCTGAAGACGACGTCTACAGTCCCTTATTTGCAGCGCTGAGTCAGCAACTCGACAGCTCCAGCCCCACTGAACCAGCCCTGCCTACTTTTGTGGAGTGTGAGCCATCTCATCCCATTTCCAGCTCACCTCCGGCCAAAAAGAGAAGACTGTTTGCACCCATACGGACAGACAAGGACGTTGAAGAGGCAAGGGCCAGTAGTGTCCCCAAAAAAGCATTGGAAGATACAAAGTACTGTCTGGGCTTGTTCCAAACCTGGACAGAATACAGAAATAGTGAGAATGGGGATAATATTGGTCCAATTGAAGAGCTCAGCATGGAGGAACTTCAACATTGGCTGAGTAGATTTGTATTAGAGGTAGGTATTTAATTGGTATCACAGAGCAAATAACTAGTTGTTATTATACATAATCATTGATAGGTGAGAAAGAAAGATGGTGAGGAATTTCTACCAAACAGTCTGCACCACATTGTCTGCGGCATCATGAGACATTTGAGGCTTACTTGCTATCCAACCATAGACTTTTTTTCTCACACGGAATTTATTGATTTCAAGAGATCTCTTGATGCCGAGATGAAACGCCTACAGAGCAAAGGAATTGGATCGACAAAACGGCAAGCAGAAGTACTGACCAGAGAAGATGAAGAGAAACTATGGAAGAAAGGCTTACTTGGTGATACAACTCCACAGCAGCTACTGGATACCATTATTTTTTATAATGGTCTTTACTTTGCTTTTTGCGCAGTGGCAGAGAGCATCGACAACTACGACTACATCCTTGCCAGATACAGTTGGTAGTAAATGATGGTGAGCGTTCCTACTTAAAGTATACCGAAGACACATCTAAAAATAGACCTGGTTGATTAAAGGGTAGAAAAGTAAAGCCCAAAGTTGTTATTCAGCACTCTAACAATGATAATCCAGAAAGATGCATTGTTCGGTTGTTCAAGAAATACACTTCCCTTTGTCCTGATTCAGCAACTGCATTCTATTTACAACCAGCAAACAAACCCACTGAAGCAGTGTGGTACACAAGTAAACCACTTGGTCATAACACCTTAAGTAAAACTATCTGCAGACTGTGTAAGACTGCTGGCATTGAAGTGTTCAAAACAAATCACTCTCTTCGGGCAACAGCAGCAACCAGACTTTATGAGTTGGGAGTAGATGAGCAAATGGTCATGGAACGAACTGGTCATAGAAGTCTGGAAGGAGTGAGAAGCTATAAGAGAACAACAAGTCAGCAGCAACAAGTTTTATCCGATATACTGAGTAGCAATATTCCAGAAAGAACTACCAACCAGCAGCAGTTACAGATGCTTCCTCACCACCAGCAACTCCATGATGCTTCATCTACTCATCCATCCAATTCCCTGGAACAACAACAGCCAACTTTCTGCTCTGAAACTGCAAGCACAAACATTTCACACCTTTCAAACACTAAAAACAGTTTACCTGGACATTCTTTTTCTTTCAACTCATGCTCATCTGTAACCTTTAATATCAATTACAACAAAGCCAAGTAGTTCTAAAAAAAAAAAATTAATGCCCTGAGAGGGCAGATGTAGATGCCCTATGCCCTGAGAGCGAGGGCATCTACATAATAGAAGCCCTCCCTGAAGGACTTAAGGGATTTAGAGTCCATCAGTCACAATACAAAAGCTACACCAGCTATGTTCTAACTACAGTAGAGACACTCTACATAATATGTTTATAATTTAATTAATTGTGACCTGCCATGCAAAAAGGGGCTTATGGATTTTCTTCCAAATTTTTCTCCTCAAAATCAAAGCACTATAATACAGCTACTAACAATGACAAAGAATTTTATGATTGTATTGCGCAAACTTTATGAGAAAAGTCCATAGCCACCATTGTTATTCAAATAATGTGTGGGAGGATTAATACTAATCATTATATTTTTATTTCCTCAGATTCCTCGGTCTCAAGAGGGAAGCACAACTGAGGCTCTCGTTAATAATATTAACGAGAGCCTCAGTTGTGCTTCCCTCACAAGAATATTTCAAGAATTTTTTTACATAATAGCTATGTGCCTAACATATTATGTTAGGCACATAGCTATTATGTAAAAAAATTCTTGAAATATTCTTGAGCCTATCTGCAAACTCGCAGCATATTCATATTCATACTAGGAATAAAACCATAGTTTTATAGGTTTGCTATTTCAGCAGATATTCCTCCATCCTGTTTTTATGGCACTTGTACACAAGTATACATTCAACCACAGAAGCTGGTGTTTTGCTAGAAAAAAGCCCTATAATAGAAATGATATCCACATATTTAACTGTTCTGATTGCAAGTCAGGCCATGGCCAATTAAATTTGAATTTCTTTGCTTTTCTGGAATTTGCCAGTTACCAATATGACGTGTCTGTGGTATGTTTGTACACGGAGACAGCCACCTATGAAAAGTTTAATGGAAACAATTGCTTATTTCATGTCGGAGGTAGCCATATTCTTTTAAAGAAGAGAGGTCATGCTACTCCAGATCAACCATATCCCTTCCAGTATACACCTTGAATCCTTCCTACATGACTAGCCATGGAAATATCCAAATCACTGACGAACACCGTGCTGTGTATAACACTAAACAACTGACTCGGCGATCTGCTGCTCCTTTAGGCATGGCAGATATAGTATTACGAGAATTCTTGCAGTCTTTCTTTAAGTTTTCGCTTAAGTCATCTTTTTTCTTTGTTCAAACTACAGGTGGTACCTGTAACTGTTTGATAATCATCAACAAGGTATTGTTTGACTACAGACACAAAACTCCAGCCATTGATCTCGCATACTGCTTTGTAGACAGTTTTGACAAGTCAAGCATACTTTCTAAATGGAGAAGCATTGTAAACAGTTCAAATCAACGAACTTTAGCAGTGGACAAAGAATCGCTGGACATTTTAAAAGAAGTCTTTGATTACTTTGCTAGCCACACAATGGAACATTCAAAGTGCTAAAAGCAGCTCTACTTTTATGCTCTTGCAGAAATCAAAATTTGGACTTTGCGTTTATGTGAGCTGTTGTGTATGCTCTCATTCGTGACCCAGATCAGGTCCTCTATGGCAGAGAAAATCCTATGTTTCGTTTGATGACGGTGAACTTTATGCCAGTTGTCGAGGTGAGAAATGCACCAATTGTAAAAAACTTACTTTTACAGCCAAAAAATGTGGCAAGTGCAAGAAAATCAATTATTGCAGCAAAGAATGCCAGACTGCACATTGGAAGACGCATAAAAAAGAGTGTGAGGTAGCTAAAATAACTCAACCCAAGTGCAACTACTGCAATAAACATTTGGGCAGTAGGAAAGTCAAGACTACAAGCTGCAAGTGTGGAGGTGCTAAATACTGCAGCCAAGAATGCCTCAAATATGACCAGCCGAAACAAGCAAAATTGCATACATTCAGAGCCAAAAAAACTTGCATTTCAAAATTCAGAATCAGAAACAGAATTGAATTACTGTAGCTGTTGCCATTCAATGCCTGTGTCTGCTCACTGTTATCCTGCTTCTGTTTCTTCCGTTCCTATTTCCACTGACTCCATTCCAGCTAGTGATGGCTCCAGTGCAGCTTCTTCTTATTCTACTCAAAGGATTACTTCTTCTTCCTGCTCTGTTCCTGGTTCTACAAACTCAAGCTGTTGTTCAACATTTTACATTTCTTCTACAGATTTGAGAAGTGGTTCTGTGACTTCCACCAATGGCTCTGCTAGTTCATCAGCTGAACATTCCTAGTTTTCACTATAATTGTTTAGATAATTAATGAAATAGTTACAAGTTAGGCTGAATGATGACTGTTGAATTTATGTGTATAATAATATATTATATATATGTATATATATATATATATATATGAGCTATAATATAATAATATAATGGCAGAAATTGATATTGTATATATTCAAAGCTAAGTCAACAAAATTACAAAAAAAAATGATACAAAAAAAAATATTCTAGAATGATCACATATATATAATATATATAACCTCATTAAACATCCACCAACACAATTTGTTCTGCATTCATAAGTTATCTCTAGGCAAATATTCAAGTTTGACATAACTAGCTACAATGCAGTTCTTAAACTTTTGATTAAAGTTGTCGGGCCCTCTGTTTATTGGCTAGGTCCACCCAAATATGTTAAAACTAATTTCCTTTTTCCATTCAGTTCAAGTTTAAATCATTCTTAAAATTCATGTACAAGATTATGGAGAGAAAAGTGTGTCAGAATATTCGAGTCTATTACTGTCCCTCCCTGGTCAGTCCTTTTATAGACTGCCAATAGAATCACAAAGAAAACAAATTAAAAGCAGACCAATCAAAAATAAGAGGATAATGATCTAATTATATTTTGTGTTAAATTATTATTCATAATGTCAGAGGACCAGTCTTATTACTTATTATAGGCAAGGCCTCTGAGATCACCAGAGAAACACATGACAATAAAACTGACCAAAAAGACACAAATAACACAGAGCATACGGAGGGGTGAAGGTTTCAGAAGGTACATGAGAAGCAGAAGGATAGGATTATAATCAAAAGTGTGAAATGGTGATAATGTGTGTGAGGTTATAATACATTTAACAACTAGTAGAGTCAATTGCTCTGATTTTTACAATGTCTTTTGAGTGTCCTGCAGTTAAAATCCATGCATTTGTATGAGAGGGTACAAATGATATGTACTTCTTCAGTCAAGTCAGTCATTCAGCAAGAGAGAATTTGAAGATGGTGGTTTCATAAAAGAATGCAGCATCAAACATTGTAGTTACTGGACAATAGCTATGGAATAAACCCTTACCAAAAAAAAAATGCAGTGGATTTTAAGAGATGCAGCTGTCTACTGGGTACAACTTTTACCACAGCTCAGCTACACAGGATAATGTCAGCATGGGCCTCAACTACTTGAAACCATGTTATATATGGCCATGGTGTCCTGAGCCTGACACAAATATTATCATAACTTTTGTAGAATAAATAATCACATGTCTACATAACTATAACTTTCTGCAATATCAGCATTAAACTGTTATTCTCAATTGTGTTTTTGAATTATAGCTTTAATGTTTTATTACAACGTAGTTTATTAAACTTAAAACAATCATAAAAGTGCATCAAATTACAAATTAATGGCAACGTTTCATGATGAACAAAAAACTTACAAAACACAATAAATTTTTATTTATAATAATAGGAAACTTCACACAAAAATAAAAGAAATAATATAGCTAAGTATATCATAACATGGGAAAAAAGTTCGTCTATAACAATTCGGACATAATATCCTCAGCACTTGGTCTGTCCACTGGCCTTTCTGACAAGCACCTCTGAATGAGACGAAGTAGCTGTCTATGATGGACCTGGTGGAACAAACTTGAACAATTTTCTGGTGCTCGCAGTTCACCAGTGAGCATCTCCAACATCAAGACACCGAAGCTGTAGATGTCCATTTTAGGTGTCTGTTGGCTTGGAATCGCAGCCTCTGGTGCTGAATAAGCAGGACTTCCTGGATTCTCAGTGTGGAGCTGGCGAACTAGATTAACTGAGCCGTAGTCGGTTACTTTAGCTTTCCAATACTTAGGAGGCTGTAAATGTTCTAGGAGAACATTAGCACTGCTGATGTCATGATGGATCATAGGATCTGGCTTCATCTTGTGGAGATAGTTAAAAGCTCTGACAATGTCGAGACTTGTATGTTTCACAATGTTAGGAGTAACATACTCATCCGTTTCAATTTGCTTTCTGAGGCTGGTGGGCATCACATAAGGATCATCATATCTCCCTGAAGTGTAGCTCCAGTGAACATGACCAAGTTAGGGTGGCGTAGCCTAGCTGCCATTTGCATTACTCTGCGAAACAAATCCTCATTGTGTCGGCTAACTATCTGGTTGTGGATTCTTTTGACTGCTACTTGTGCTCCTCTAAACTTGGCTACACTCACTGTTTCCCACCCACCTCTGCCTATCTCAGGACCAGTCAACTCTATATATCATTCTTGCAACCCACTGTTCATCATATGCCTTTGTCAGTAGATCAATTCTAGTAATTGCCTCCTCAGCTCTTCTGCGTTCTTCCTCAGCTATTCTATTAGCTTCCTCTACTATTTGATTTACTTGCTCTGCTCTTCTATGCTCATCCTCAGCTCTTTTATCTGCCTCATCTACCCTTCTGCCTGCCTCCTTGGACCTTCTGTCTGCCTCCTCTGCCCTTCTATGCTCATCCTCAGCTCTTCTTTCTGCCTCATCTGCCCTTCTTTCTTCCTTTTCTGCCCTTCTGACTGCCTCTTCAAATTTTCTGTCGGATTCTGAAGCTCTATTTTCTGCCTCTTCAGTGAGTGCTCTATCTGGCCAATCCGCTTTCAGAAAAATGAAAACCTGATTTCTGATTTACTCGTCTCAAATTTCAGAAATCAGCTTTTCCAAATCCCATATTTTTAGTGGAAATTTGGAAATCCAGTTTTATCAAATGCTGAAAACTGATTTACAATTTGTAAGAAAATTGAGCATTCAACTTTCAGCTTTCAGTTAAGAAAAAAGCTAATGGCCGAAAACTGCTGCTAGCTGACCAGACTTGAGAAACACGCAAAGCTAATTTCTGAGTAAATGCTCTTCGATTTTCAGAATCAGCTCAGCCAAAACCTAAAATTGGAATACAGCTAAAAGGTAGGAAGAGGGCATACTTCTTTGCAGCTATCCTGCCAAGTTCACTTCATTTATAGTTTTAGAAATTAGTTCACTGCAAAACAAAATAGCTTTTTCACGGCATTAAGCTTTTAACTTGTTGTTTTGTGGAACGAGAATCAACTTTGATTATGATGGATTGGAAGACTTTACCATACCTCTTAGATGAAGTCTGATGACAACAGTCTCTATCTATGTGGAAAAATAAGTCTCGATAATTCAATATCCAAAGTGGAGGTAGTTGATATAAAAATTTTGCCTGAAAACCATAAAAACATTTTATTTGTTGTTTTATGTGTTTCATAGGAAAACTGAACCTGAAAATTTAGTAAAATGGATGTTCTACTATCTACAAGTCACAATGATGATGATAATAATAAAATACTAATGTTAATAATAATAATAATAATAATAATAATAACAATAATAACAATAATAACAATAGCTTGCAGTAGCTAATATTGTTTTTTTCTAATCTTGTTGTTCTTACTTGTTTTGACAGCTTGTTGTTTTACGGCTTCATAACCTGTAGGTGGATTTGTGAGTTAGAAATGGTCTTGGAATGTCCAATAATGCAGAAGGGGAAAAGAAATAGTAACTGAACTGAGGCTCTGTAGCATTCAGGAAGTGTCAGTTGCTGTAAATGACTGATTTGGCACAGGAAAAGGAAATATGTCACTTCTCAGCTGTCACAAACAGGGAAAGGCCCAGTAGTGTACACAGAGTCCTATCATATTGGATTGGATTGGCCAGCATTGCAGCTTTGGTATTGTGATAGAGAGTATTCTGAGAAAATGATTATTGGCTTCACTGAATGTCTTATGGTTCAACATTTGGTGCTAAGTTTTCAGGTTTTATTGTGAAGTTGTGGGAGTGAAATTACCTTGAGTAACAGGAATGTAATAAGATATTAACCATGAGCAGCTTGATTGCTAGGGGAAAATCATTAGTAGGAACATCAGTAGGATGAAATGCTGTATACAGAGTATAGGCTAATATTAATATCTAAATTAATAGTTTTCAGAGATGAATTTCTACATGCCCAGGGGTGACAGCAGTAACATTGAAGTAATGCTAGAGAGCCTTTAGTTGAATAATGCACAGCACAGGTACAATAAAATTAGTATACTACAATGTTCTATTCAAGTGACACAAGCTATTTGTTGACCCTTTACCAACAATTATTGCGTCAGCCAACAAAGTGCGGTGCCTTTCTATTATGAGGGCAATGTGGCAGTGGTTTATAATCATTTGACCTTTTACCCAATAATAGTGCCTTGAGCTCCAATGCTCCGTAAGCTGGTTACAATCATGTGAGTTTCTCTTTAGTGTGTGTGTGTGTGCACATGATGTTCGTTGTGTACGTCTGAGAAATAGTTAAAATATAATATTATATATGTGTGCATGGTAGCAAAGGTTATGTTGTATGGTCACACTCCTTGCATGAGATTTATTTAGCAAAAATCTGTTGCATGTTTTTTTTCTCTTTTTTTTTTCTTCTTCTTTTTTGACCCCATTACTACTACTAATAATTCATGGAATTTGTTCAGTCATTAGTTATTGTCAAGAGGAAGAAGATAGACATGGTGATATTATCAATATGGTTTGTCAAATTAGCTCATCATTCAGCCAGACATCTTATTTACCACTTAGTATGTGTGTCTTCTGGAATGTATAATGGCTGCGAGAGCTGGTTAAGTCAATTTAATCAAGAATGTTGTTAAAGAATGAAATATTGTTGGAGCTATTTCACACCAATTAGAATACCACCCACATCCTATGCTTGCTACTAGGCACAGACAGACTTACATGTTCATGTAACATGTTGTCATGGTACACGTGCACTTTGATCTATAAACTTGAAAAAATGCATAGAAACACAAGACCTCATCTTGCAGGTTGCTGTGCTCATAGATTCCCACTAGTTTGAAAAAGAACAGAAAAGACTAGAGAATTGTTTACCTGTCACATGCTAGATTGAGTCGTATCGAAACTAAGTTCATGTGCGGGCAGAGTGGAAAATGTTTTTTCTATTCTTTAGCCGTTTGTATCGTGTGTTTTTTTAATAGCAATTCCCAGCAAGTTACCGGCAAGTTCCGTGAGTTTTTGGCTCTAGCTTTTTTTAACTCCCTAGGTGTTCCATTATCGAAGTTCATTTCTAGCCCACTTACTTGAACAGACCTGTCAAGTCATGCCAGATTCAAACCACTTGTCTGGCATAAATTATTGGTTTTTACTTCATCCTCTGTTGTGTTTATAAACCCAATACTGTTTAAATTCATTTATTTCAGGTTGCTTTTACTGGTGCCACCCTTTACTTGATGTGTGTTTCCACACTGCTTGCTGCTGCTCACTCGCTTTGCTCTGAAAGTGCCACACCCACTGGACCTCCCTATCCTTTCTCTCCTCTTCCTCATCAATGGCCTCCCTTCCTGGTTTCCCGCTGGACAACAGCCCCTCCCCCATGTGGACCTCCAACTCCACTGTACAAGCCTCTACCAACACTAAAGGTCATGTATTTGGAAGTCCTAGATCACTGCAACCGATCCCTCAATTGCCTGAAGTCCCTATGTTGACCCGTTCGTGGTGGAAGACGGATCCTGGTCCAAAGCCAGTCAATCACTCTATCAGCTCCCCTACGTTCGCAAACATCGTCTGGATTTTTTCAAAATTAAAATATGGCTGGGATAACACATTCCATAAAGCAGATGGCGGTCTCAATTCTGAGCCAGGAGTAAGTAGAAAACTGGAATCTTGTGGCATGAGCACAGAGAGTGGTGATCATCAATTGGAAAGCAGAGTTCATCCTTCTATTCATGAGACTAGAAGCCCGGTAAATATTGAGCATGGAAGCAGTCACCCACTTGGATACAGCCTCCCACCTGGATACAACTGCCCACTTGGATATAGCCACCCACTTGGATACAGCCGCCCACTTATTCCTAGTCTGGACCACCACACTATAGATGCAAGAGTTGAGGTACCACAAGCCATAGAACTGGGATACAATCATTAAGGAACATTTCACTGGAATCTGCTAGTTAATCCCTAGACGCCAGCCCCCTTTACCTCGTAGTTCTCTGCCCGCGTCTGAGTACGCTGGCAGCAAACTACCCACCTAACTAACACTCACCACTAGCTTGCTTCTTCGTCATGGTAGCTCTCTCCCTCTGGTCCGCAGCACTAGGCTGAGTTGGTTGGCATAGGTGGCGGCCGGAAACCCCGCCCCCCAATCAACCAAGGCTGACTGGGGCGCTATTAATGGGGCGGGGCAAGCCCCTTTAATCCCGGCAACCACGTTATCACGATAGAACAGTGAAGATACACTGTCTACCGGGGGGTACAAAAAAAACAAAACAACAACCACAAAAACTGGAGAACAAACAACCTACACACACAACTCCTAATGTTAATCCCCCCCAAGTATTCTGGTAAAAGGTGTTGGTGGGTGGGTAGCAAATACACTTCTATGGTATCTGGCCTACTTCGCGTTCACGACACCTTAGTGTTTCTATTTGATGCACACTGTATGTATCCCCACCTCGTGGTCCTCTCTTACGCTTGCGCGTGAGGAAGAAAACCCTTCCCCACACAAGATTGGGGCATTCTGCCCTGTATTAACCCCACCTAGCATGCTGCTAAATGGTCACAAATAATTCGTCGTTGTCAGAAGAATCTATGTTTGGAACATTTGGAGTCCTATTTCAATACTTGCTCTCCAGTTAGCTGGTATTGTAGTATTCGGTGCTCTGAGTTAGTACTAGTTAGTTAATAACATGCTGTCTTCTAGTTTAGAAACTACTCAAAACATTGTACAATGAAATTATTGGATCTCTAGTCAATATTGACAAGAGCATGATTTATATATTAATAAAATGGGTAGAAGTTATGGTCTAACTAGACATTTAATTGTGTTGCTGGTGATATAATGATTTGTGCCCTAACATGTGCTTGATATTGTGGCACTACACAAACCCAGGTAGGTGTTGTGCTTAATACATTTAAATCTTGCTTTACAGTGGAACCTCTGATAGTGAACTCTCTAATAAGCTGATTACCTCCATTTTAGTGAACTTTCCACTTGCTCCCTACAATAGAAAATCCATTATCACCTCTCTCGAACCTAACACCCTCTTATGACTAGTTCCAAATAGTTGCAGTCAGTTGGGAAGATTTTATTCTGATAACCACAGGCTATTGGTTGAATTTTACATGATCATGTCTAAATTATTAACTTCTGGGTAAAAAACAAACAAACTGATATAGATTCATAGTCAGGTGGCTCAGTGGTAATTATTAGGATTACTGTTACTGGGCGGATAAAAGCACCAAATTTACCACAAGGCTCACCAAAGGTGTACTTATTAATATTGAAAGAGGGTCATGCAAAATATTTTTGCTTAGTGGCTAAATTTACCAAAGGGTGTCATTTTTAAGGAAAAAAAAACAGGTTTTTCCAATTATATAAATTTTTGCTGTTACTAAATGTTTAGTTTGTAATTCACCAAAGTCAGATAGATTAATACGGTAAAGGTAATCTCACTATGTTTTATTGTTTCGGCTCAAAAAATTAAAATTGTTTCACATTATGAGGAAATAATTGGCTTCAAAGTCATGCAAGTATCAGATTTCTTTGCTCATTATAGAATACAGCAAGTGGTAACAGACAAGCTGGCCAAATTCTTCCACCAGACCTCTCTTAACTATGGTGTGTGTGTGTGTTGGGGATATGACACACCGGTTGAGAGATCTTATCTAACTTAATGTTTCTTTTGTTGTTTTTTCTTCTCCCCAACATTACATAACAGGTAAGATTATGATATTTACTCAGTTAACTAGCACATATCAACATTAATTTCATATCATTAACCTCAATGGAGCTGAATTGGATAGTCACAGCATCATGTGCCAGAAGGAAACAAGTGAGCCTGTGAAGTGTCTATCAGAGAGCCATGACTTAAGTGGTAGGATAGATGCCTATGTGTCAATTTTTGGCCTATGTGTCAATTTTGGCAAATGTGAAACAGTTTCAAGATCTGAATGCACTTTCACTTAATTATTTTAGCAGTGATGTAACAGTTGCTGATTTTGAAGCTAACTCTGCATGTTGGCACAAGTCCTTCCAGAAGAAATTTCAGCAATACCAAGCTAGAAAGGGCAAAAAAAAAAAAGTACCTCCCCTGTCACAGAAATGAGAGAGAGAACACACTAAGTGGCAGAAAATAGACGTGTCAAACTGCTTGTTCTGTGACAATGGACAAGAGGAAGGTGACCTCCTTTTGGTATCAACATTTGAAGCTGATGCCAACTTTCTTCCAACCATGATCGTGGGGCTGCAGGACATCCAGCTTCTTTCTTGGATTGAATGTGGAGATCTAATTGCAAGGGATGTAAAGTATCATTTGAATTGATTGGTCAATTTGCCAAATAGCTATGGAGATCACACCAGGAAGTCAAGTATGAAACCTGAATGAGAAGTTAAATGAACCTAAAGTGTTTGTTTAAGCTACAATGAGCAAGCTTATATTCTGGACCTTTTCTTTTCAAACTATCTGAGATTCATACTCTTTATGTAAATCGTCTTGAGGATTTAGGTAGCTATTAAAATAGCCATCAACAAAACTAGGCTGAAGAATCAGTTGTTAGAGTATTTTTCAGAGAGGCACAGGAACAGTACGATAGAAGGAATGTTGTGATTGTATAAATAAATAAAGGAATGGACAATATGCTTATTATATGCTTTTCTCTTATTTTCTATGGCACTAGTCTAAAGAATCAGGATAGGCATGCATGAATCCCAGGCTAGTCTCACTATTGGCCAGTTAATTCTCTTCAGTGTCATAAAAGGCTTTCTGATTCTGCCACACTAACAAGGCACACTCTGGTAAGTAATCATGAGCTTACTATGGCAGCTCTGCAATCATGCAATGGACTCTCCAGCAAAATGTAACCTTATTGCCACTGTTCTACGAAAAAACTACCACCCCTGCAATGGTGGAGAATGGCATGGATGTTCTGAAACAAGCAATTGAGTTCCTTAATCCTGGACAAATCCCTGTTGTTACTGTGTTTAATCAGTTTCATTTGCATTTGTGAAGTATGTACAGTGGAAATGGCCCAGGACTCATGGTGAGCCAGTATTTGACATGCTAGGGGGATTACACATTGAAAAGGGCCTCTGGAGTACATTAGGTGATATTTCTGGAGCCTTAACAGATATGAATAAGTAAGACTGCATGTTCTCCTACTGACCATAGGGTATACACAGCAGGTGAGACACATCACTACTTGGAGCAAACAACCTTAAAGTAACTCCTATCTAATTTTTTTTCCTCTGTCATATCTATACTGCTTGATTAAATAAGATTTCCAACTTCTGCTGGTTTGCTCAGCTCATAGCTAATACAACAGGAAGCCATAGAAATCTAGATGCTTGCTAGACGAAAGTAGTACAGTCAGTCAAATCAGTGATTTTGTATGTATTACTTGATATGTATAATATATATATATGTAGTACTTATTACATGAGTCAGAATGTGATATGGTGAAAATTTTCATAAGCCGGCTAATTTATTTTCAAGAGCCAGAGGCCTGCTCATGAAATATTTCACCATATCACACTCTGACTCATGTATTAAGTACTATATTCCACCCTAGATATCTTCATAATGATATTTTTAGGTAAGCGACCATGAAGTCTGTTATTTCAGGCTGTGTTGTGCAAGCTCATCACCCTTGTAGTTATAGCAACTGGTCAAGTTCAACACTTTTCTGCTTTCCGTTAGAGCAGCTGCTAAAATAAGGGCTGGGGGTTTGGGGAACCCCTAAGCAAACTCTATGTGTGAGTTAAGGTCCTAGTACAAACTACAGTAGTGAAGATATCTAGGTTAGAATAAACAACTCATTACACTCATCAGAGTGTTATGGCTAGATATTTCACTCTCAAGCTTTATTTTCACTTGCCTCTGGCTCCTGAAAATAAATTAGCCTGCTCATGAAATATTTCGCCATATTACACTCTGATTCATATATATTATATATATAGGTGCACCTATAGAAGATTTTACCGATATACCGATAACCGATATTTTATCTAGAATCAAGGCCGATACCGATAACTGATAGATATATTCATTGAATTTTGAAAATTTAATTTTTACATAATTAGAAGTATAATGGTACTAGTCTAGAGTCTTCAGTGCCAGGAACAAAGTAGTACCAAATTGGCGACCTCTATTTAGACATCGTAGTTAAGTTTCTTTGTCTTTACGCCATCTAGGAGCAAGCAGAACTCATCCGTTCAGTGTCCACACGGCGAGTACGAATTTTTTCTATCGGTTAATTATATCGGTACGGCGGGTAGTGTTGACAACCAATACCGATATCGAAAAAGTAGGCCAATAAACCGATAAATTATCGGTGCACCTCTGTATATATATATATTCAATTTTTAGATCATTGCATTCTATGAATTATTGACAAATAATAACTAATAGCAAGTATAGCAATAAAACAGCAAAATGTTCATGTTACGTGTAATTTTGGTGCTAATGAAATCAAATGCACTGTAACGCTCTTTCTAAAGAATCTGCACATGAATTCAGTTCAAGACTCCTCAGTATTTTCAACAGACCCTCCCATGTTGCTGGGTAATCAGATGATCCACGACTGATCCATTCTTGTAGAACATCTTGGCAACACTGCCTGACATCTCCAAAACGATGTGCCAAAATACCATCCAATCGAGATGCACTTATGTCCACCAAATGTCCGACATCTCGCCATCGTGAAATCATGTCATCTCTCAGTCTCAGAGTTTCAGTCTGGCCATCTTTGTTAGTCCAAGTCAACACGATTAAGTTTTTCATTTGTGGAGGACCTGAAACAAATATTTATCATGCAATAATTCAATCAAACATTTGATATCATTTCCACTTGTATTATTACTTGGTCTCAGATCAGTAGATATCTTGTCACTTGTATATAAGCTGGATCCTCTAAAAGATTCGTCACCTATAGTAAGTGTATATAACTATAACATCACTACTTTCACCACTTTAAGAATGCAGGACTCTTTGTTATATAATATGAGAAAATTGTAAAAAATATCAACATTACTACCTTCAGACTCAAAAGATGTGGTCTGTTGAGTTCAGTGTCATAATTGGTTCATTATATATATACAATATTCCCCATTAGCTATATTGATTAGTAGACCTAAAAATTTCTAAAGTAAAAGAAGAGTACGAATACAGTAGTCCCCCTCTTGAGAGACCACCCTGTGGTTCCAGCAATAGCGGTCTTTCAAAAGGGGTGGTCTTTCACCAGGGGGAGGCGGAGTTTCAAAAAATATGCAATTTAACGTTCGACTGAATCGACTGTAAGGTGCACTTAAAATTACGAATTTTACTTCTATGTTAAATTCAATTCTATCCTAGAACACAATCCTATATCACATGTGACACTATCCTAGAACACAATCCTGTATCACATCTGATACTATCCTAGAACACACAATCCTGTATCACATCTGACACTATCCTAGAACACAATCCTATATCACATCTGACACTATCCTAGAACACAATCCTGTATCACACTTGACACTAACCTAGAACACAATCCTGTATCACATCTGACACTATCCTAGAAAACAATCCTGTATCACATCTGACACTATCCTAGAACATAATCCTGTATCACATGTGACAGTATCCTACAACACAATCCTGTACAACATCTGACACTATCCTAGAACACAATCCTGTACCACATCTGACACTATCCTAGAACACAATCCTGTATCACACTTGACACTATCCTAGAACACAATCCTGCATCATATCTGACACTATCCTAGAAAACAATCCTGTATCACATCTGACACTATCCTAGAACACAATCCTGTAACATCTGACACTAACCTAGAACACAATCCTGTATCACATCTGACACTATCCTAGAAAACAATCCTGTATCACATCTGACACTATCCTAGAACATAATCCTGTATCACATGTGACAGTATCCTACAACACAATCCTGTACAACATCTGACACTATCCTAGAACACAATCCTGTACCACATCTGACACTATCCTAGAACACAATCCTGTATCACACTTGACACTATCCTAGAACACAATCCTGCATCATATCTGACACTATCCTAGAAAACAATCCTGTATCACATCTGACACTATCCTAGAACACAATCCTGTAACATCTGACACTATCCTAGAACACAATCTTGTATCACATGTGACACTACTATCCTAGAACATAATCCTGTATCACATGTGACAGTATCCTACAACACAATTCGTTCTGAAGTACAGTAGAACCTCAGAGATCAGAACATCAGACAACCGAATTAACCGGTTAACCGAACTGCGAAGGAACATTGTAATGGGTACTGGGTCGTCCGATGATTTTTTTTTGTGGAATTTGCAGTAAAATGGCTAAATAATTACTATCAGAAGAAGCTTAATATTAGGAAGAATAATTGGCCAAGGAATATTTTAGCAGGAGGTGCTCAGGAGTTTGGCTTAGGAAAGTCCACAATTTCAGACTTATAGAGAGACAGGAATAATATAGAAAAGTTTTCAGCAGAATCAGGTGACACTTGGCCTGAAAAAGAGGTTCCTGTCAGGACAGATATTGATAAAGATTTTATAGTACCGTGTATTCTGGTTTACTCAGAAAAAACAACAACAAAACACCAGGGACCATTAAATGGCCGAAATACTGTATGCATTACATTTTAGCCTTTTAAATGTTTTAGTACAAAGTTAAATCATGTTATATTCTGAGTTACGTACTTTTCAGAGTTACGTACACCTGGTTTCCCAAGGGGTACGTAACTCTGAGGTTCTACTGTACTACAACATTCAATATAATGGTGTATGTGGTACAGTAATGCTAGTAGCCACACCCTCTGCTCCCTAGATCACTGACACAATAGTACTACCAGCCACACCCTCTGCTCCCTAGATCATACTGACACAATAGTACTACAAGCCACACCCTCTGCTCCCTAAATCACTGACAGAATAGTACTAACAGCCACACCCTCTGCTCCCTAGATCACTGACACAATAGTACTACCAGTCACACCCTCTGCTCCCTAGATCATACTGACACAATAGTACTAACAGCCACACCCTCTGCTCCCTAGATCACTGACACAATAGTACTAACAGCCACACCCTCTGCTCCCTAGATCACTGACACAATAGTACTACCAGTCACACCCTCTGCTCCCTAGATCACTGACACAATAGTCCTAACAGCCACACCCTCTGCTCCCTAGATCACTGACACAATAGTACTACTAGTCATACCCTCTGCTCCCTAGATCACTGACACAATAGTACTAACAGCCACACCCTCTGCTCCCTAGATCATACTGACACAATAGTACTAACAGCCACACCCTCTGCTCCCTAGATCACTGACACAATAGTACTAACAGCCACACCCTCTGCTCCCTAGATCACTGACAGAATAGTACTAACAGCCACACCCTCTGCTCCCTAGATCACTGACACAATAGTACTAACAGCCACACCCTCTGTTCCCTAGATCACTGACACAATAGTACTAACAGCCACACCCTCTGCTCCCTAGATCACTGACACAATAGTACTAACAGCCACACCCTCTGCTCCCTAGATCACTGACAGAATAGTACTACCAGTCACACCCTCAGCTCCCTAGATCACTGACAGAATAGTACTACCAATCACACCCTCTGCTCCCTAGATCACTGACAGAATAGTACTAACAGCCACACCCTCTGCTCCCTAGATCACTGACACATAGGACTAACAGCCACACCCTCTGCTCCTAGATCACTGACACAATAGTACTACCAGTCACACCTCTGCTCCCTAGATCACTGACACAATAGTCCTAACAGCCACACCCTCTGCTCCCTAGATCACTGACACAATAGTACTACCAGTCACACTCTGCTCCCTAAATCACTGACAGAATAGTACTAACAGCCACACCCTCTGTCCCTAGATCACTGACACAATAGTACTACCAGTCACACCCTCTGCTCCCTAGATCATACTGACACAATAGTACTAACAGCCACACCCTCTGCTCCCTAGATCACTGACACAATAGTACTAACAGCCACACTCTCTGCTCCCTAGATCACTGACACAATAGTACTAACAGCCACACCCTCTGCTCCTAGATCACTGACACAATAGTACTAACAGCCACACCCTCTGCTCCCTAGCCCTAGATCTGACACAATAGTACTAACAGCCACACCCTCTGCTCCCTAGATCACTGACAGAATAGTACTAACAGCCACGCCCTCTCTCCCTAATCAGCTGACACTCTTACTAACAGCACACCCTCCTCCCTAGATCACTGGCACAATAGTACTAACATCCACCACCCTCTCTGCTCCCTAGATCACTGACACAATAGTACTAACAGCCACACCCTCTGCTCCCTAGATCACTGACACAATAGTACTAACAGCCACACCCTCTGCTCCCTAGATCACTGACACAATAGTACTAACAGCCACACCCTCTGCTCCCTAGATCACTGACAGAATAGTACTAACAGCCACACCCTCTGCTCCCTAGATCACTGACAGAATAGTACTAACAGCCACACCCTCACAATGATGATGATAATAAAAAAATACTAATGTGTTAATAATAATAATAATAATAATAATATAATAATAAAAATAATAATAATAACAATAATAACAATAGCTTACAGTAGCTAATATTGTTTTTTTCTTATCTCGTTGTTCTTTACTATAATAATAGCTTATTATTATCGAAAAAGACGAATAGAAATCTGGATTTCTATTTGTCTTTTTCGCCTAAGTTGAGCTTCTACTGCCTACTGAAATCAATATGTGCCTGCCTAGGATAAAGCAAAGCTTTCCAAACATTGGCATGATAGATGTACAGTATTCAGTACAAACACGTTTCCAATGGAAAGGTATTCATTTAGATTGATAATAATAATAATAATAATAATAATAATAATAATAATAATAAGCTAGAACAACAAGATAAGAAAACACAATATTAGCTACTGTAAGCTATTGTTATTATTGTTATTATTATTATTATCACAGTTGCTATGATATCCAGCTCAAAGTCTTGGTTTCTCTGTGTGCATGCGCGTTTGTACCGGGTGCCAATTTGGCCCCTTCAAACGAAGGAAATTAGTGGCACTCGCCGCTTCGCGGCTATTAGTACTATTGCATCACTAATCTAGAAAGCAGAGGGTACGGCCTGTAGCACTATTGTGTCAGTGATCTAGGGAGCAGAGGGTGTGGCTGTTAGTACTATTCTGTCAGTGATCTAGGGAGCAGAGGGTGTGGCTGTTAGTACTATTCTGTCAGTGATCTAGGGAGCAGAGGGTGTGGCTGTTAGTACTATCCTGTCAGTGATCTAGGGAGCAGAGGGTGTGGCTGTTAGTACTATTGTGTCAGTGATCTAGGGAGCAGAGGGTGTGACTGGTAGTACTATTGTGTCAGTGATCTAGGGAGCAGAGGGTGTGGCTGTTAGTACTATTCTGTCAGTGATCTAGGGAGCAGAGGGTGTGGCTGTTAGTACTATTCTGTCAGTGATCTAGGGAGCAGAGGGTGTGGCTGTTAGTACTATTGTGTCAGTAATCTAGGGAGCAGAGGGTGTGAATTTGGCAGGATAGCTGCAAAGAAGTATGCCCTCATCCTACCTTTTAGCTGTATTCCAATTTTAGGTTTTGGCTGAGCTGATTCTGAAAATCGAAGAGCATTTACTCAGAAATTAGCTTTGCGTGTTTCTCAAGTCTGGTCAGCTAGCAGCAGTTTTTGGCCATTAGCGTTTTTCTTAACTGAAAGCTGAAAGCTAAATGCTCAGTTTTCTTACTGATTGTAAATCAGTTTTCAGCTTTGATAAAACTGGATTTCCAAATTTACACTAAAAAATCGGGATATGGAAAAGCTGATTTCTGAAATTTGAGACGAGTAAATCAGAAATCAGGTTTCATTTTTCTGAAAGCCAATTGGCTGGTAGGGCACTCGCCCATTAACTTTCAACTGAGCTCAAAGCTGAAATCGACTCCAAAAAATCATCTTTCAGCTGAATACCAAGCTAAAAAGCTGAAAGCTGAAACTGGCTAAAACAACTCAAATCCGTTTTCGGGTTTCGGCGGTCAAATAGATCAAAATCTGATTTCACCCATAAAATTCGGGATTTGGAAAATCTGGTTTCTGAAATTCAGAGGAAATAAATCAGAAATCAGGTTTTCATTTTTCTGAAAACGGATTGGCCAGATAGAGCACTCACCCTCTTCAGCTCTTCTTTCTGCCTCCTGGGCCGGTCTGCTTTGTTCACTGTCAGTGATTATCTGAAGCTTCTTTCTTTTGCTTTCAGCTGTCACTTTTGTTTTATCCTCTTCTTTTAATTGTATTGCTTTCTTTTTACTTTCATTATCTACATAACCATAATACAAATTTGCTTTATTGACAGCAAAATCTACCATAAAGAGAATTATTTGAAAGAGAATGTTAGTAATGAATTAAAATGCTTTGATATGTAATGTATTATGTAATAAATAATCCAAAATTTTCATTGTTGTTCTAAACTTAGTTTATTTTATATTTGCAACACACAGTGAACTTTCTTCATTAATTTATAATTCATAGATACCAAATACATAATGTTTTCAGGGGCGGATCTAGGATTTGTTAAGAGGGGGGGACTTTTCAAGGGGTGAAATAGCTATAACTACTTATGGAAAAATGTTGGCTATATTGTATTTCCTATAAGACTAATTATATATTCTAATATTCATTCACACAATAATTAACATTATAATGTGACCATCCGGAAATGAATGAACTGCTAAAATCAGGAAGGAAAAAATTAAAACTAAGAGCAATACCAATTTACAAAGGTATTTATGTCTAGAATAAAGAAAGAATAGTGGGGGTTGGCAAATTATGCGCCTTTTTTGTATGCTATGCTAGCAATGACTAATCTGAATCCTGGTATGGCCACTGTTTGTAATGTGAGTTGTTGATCTGCATCCTAAAGGGCAACAGTGCTGGATCTGAAAGTATTTTATTTATTATGCGCAAAGACGGTCTCTTAAATTGCTATTGTTACTGTACAATAAAAACTAATTATAATTTTTTTTCAAAAACTAGCTACTTCATTATGCTCATAATTACACTAATCATGCTAGCATATGCTAGAATTTATGAAATCACTTATCACACTCAATATCATGCCAGCACAATTTGCCAACTCTTAGTGAATAGGTACGCTTAATCATGAAAAAAAACCCAACTAATTCATGAGATAAAATGAAAGTACAAAGACATTTTAGCTAGTGATGAAAGTATATTTATATAATTGTCAAATTCAACCATGAAGATAAAAAAAATTGAATGAACAACAACCACTAAATTCGTCCAATTAATAAATTCTGGACTTATTTTTTGCTTTGGTATACTTACGAACTTGGTCTACCATATTGTATAAGGACACAAGTAGTAAAAATTCTGACTCAGCATATCAATAAGTAGAGGTGTGTTCAAAAGAAAATCGCAACTATTATTGGAGTAGCTACAAGGAAAAACAACGATGAACAAAAAGTGATTGCTATTATAATTTTATTTCCAGTTACAGGTAAGAAATACTGTAGCTAAAAATGAGGGATCATTCTGAAAAGGGAGGCTCGTACGACACCAGTCGAGCCCCCCTAAATCCGCCGCTGATTTTATATTTTTTACCAACAAGTACCTGTAGCTATTGCTTTTGTCTTACTGTAAAGATGTTACTGTAACTTTCCACTGCTTGATTCTAAATTATCAAGCTCAGCTAATGCTATTTTAGATAGGGCATATTATATCGAAAAATTACAGAACATTTATTATTATATAGTTTCTTTATGATACTAAATTAGAGAGTTAAAAGTGACAACTAACCTTTATTTTGCATTCCTGATTGAGCCTCATCAACAGAATAAACTTCCTTTTTCAGATGTATTTGAGCTCCATTATCTACCAGTAACTTGACCACCTCAGCATGACCCCTCTGACTTGCAACCATTAGAGCAGACGACCCATGCACATTCTGCAAATCTACCTGAGCTCCATTCTCTAGCAGCATTTTTGCCACTTCAGCATGGCCATTCTCACTTGCTATAATTAAGGCTGAACACCCATTTTTATTCAGCAAATCTACCTGAGCCCCATTCTCTAGCAACATTATTGCCACTTCAGTATGGCCATTCTGACTTGCTATGTATAAAGCAGAAAATCCATCCGTATTCAGCAAATCTACCTGTGCCCCATTCTCTAGCAATATTTTTGCCACTTCAGTATGGCCATTCTGACTTGCTGCGTATAAAGCAGAACATCCATCCTTATTCAGCAAATCTACCTGTACCCCATTCTCTAGCAATATTTTTGCTACTTCAGTATGACCCTTGTAACTTGCTATGTATAGAGGAGAATATCCATTTTTACTCAGCAAATCTACCTGTGCCCCATTCTCTAGCAATATTTTTGCTACTTCAGTATGGCCATTCTTACTTGCTATGTGTAGAGCAAAAAACCCATCGTTATCCAGCAAATCTACCTGTGCCCCATTGTCTAGCAATATTTTTGCCACTTTAGTATGGCCATTCTGACTTGCTATGTATAAAGCAAAAAACCCATCCTTATTCAGCAAGTCTACCTGTGCCCCATTCTCTAGCAATATTTTTGCCACTTCAATATGGCCATTCTGACTTGCTGCGTATAAAGCAGAACATCCATCCTTATTCAGCAAATCTACCTGTACCCCATTCTCTAGCAATGTTTTTGCTACTTTAGTATGGCCATTCTGACTTGCTATGTATAAAGCAGAACATCCATCGTTATCCAGCAAATCTACCCGTGCCCCATTCTCTAGCAAGATTGTTGCCACTTCAGTATGGCCTTTCTGGCTTGCTATGTACAAAGCAGAACATCCATTCTTATTCAGCAAATCCACCTGTGCACCATTCTCTAGCAATATTTTTGCCACTTCAGTATGGCCATTCTGACTTCCTATGTATAAAGCAAAAAACCCATCCTTATTCAGCAAATCTACCTGTGCCCCATTCTCTAGCAATATTATTGCTACATCAGTATGGCCATTCTGACTTGCTATATATAAAGCAGAACATCCATTCTTATTCAGCAAATCTACCTGTGCCCCATTCTCTAGCAATATTTTTGCTACTTCAGTATGGCCATTCTGACTTGCTGGGTATAAAGCAGAACATCCATCCTTATACGGCAAATCTACTTGAGCCCCATGCTCTAGCAAAATTTTTGCCACTTCAGCATGGCCACTATAACTTGCTACCATTAGGGCTGACTCACCATACTTGTTCTGCATATCTACCCGAGCTCCATTTTCTAGCAGTATTTTCACAATTTCAGTATAGCCGGCTTTACTCGCACAAAGTAAGGCAAACTCTCCTTCATCATTCACAATATTTATCAGAGCACCATTCTCTAACAGTAACTTAACTACTTCAGCACGACTTTGCTTACAGGCTGACAATAAAGCAGAAGTGGTGTTGGAATCTTTGGTACCAGCTGCTGGGATAGTGGAAGAAATTTTTTCCATTCTAAACAGCAATGGGAGAGACAAAGTTGAAACAGAAGTAGATGGATGACTTGTAATTATTTGGCAAATATACCTGGAGGCAGAGTTTCCAATTTGAAATAGCAAGGAAGACAATAGACAATATGCGTGCTGACTCAGCACTAGAGGTCAACGGGGGGGTCAGCGGTGAACGGTACGCGTTAGTCTGGCGTAGCCGACCCTTTACCTTCCCGTTATATGTGGGAGCTCCACATCGGATTGGTACTGGAGTTACTATAGTGGCGCCCAATCAGATTGCAGTATCGGTAATTAGTGGCGTACTAATGCGCGTAAGTTTAAAGGGAACGTGCGTCAGCACTCAACGCAAGCAACCTATTCCGGCGAATTGTAAGGCAACGATCAAGACTAAAATCACTGAAGTGTTTCAGGAGATGGGATGGCCTTCAGCTAAGCCTGAGCAGCATCAAATTGTAGAAGCTATTTTGAATAGAGACGTTTTTGTGATTCATCCTACTGGATATGGAATGAGTGCCTGCTATCAGTGTTGCCACTTCTTCACAAAAAGATGTACCCAAGTAAAGCTCCAATCATAGTATTAGTAGTTTCTCCACTCAGAGCTCTAATAAAAGATCAGGTAAAATTATACTTCTCTTTCTATATGGGTGAACTACTTTTGTCTCTGAAACAGGTATCGGCACTAACCAAAAAAAGGTTTTGAAGCATGCTGTGTTCTTGAAAATGATGAAATTGTGAATGAAGGAATATCCAATGGAGACTATCAATTTGTTTATTTCACTCCAGAAATTCTTCTGTTAAGTAAAAGATGGAGAGCTGTGTTGGCTGGCGATGTATTTTCTAGCAGGCTACAATATTTTATAGTTGATGAAGCTCATACAGTTATGCAATGGCAAGTGCATGGCATGATATATACTGTTGTTGTGTTGGTTTCACAAATATTCTTTTATGTAGGGGAGAAACTTTTCGAAGCATTTTGTTGCGAATAGAAAAATTTTGTAGCTTAATCCCTGAACATGCACACATCATGACACTTACAGCTACAGCTACAGAGATACTAAGAAAATATGCCTCAAGATTAATGGGATTAAGGAATGAAGTTGTAGTGGCCATATCTCCTTGCAAAGATAATATCATGTATGTTGTTGTCGAATCTGATGGAATTTGAACCATTAGCGACAAAATTACTTCAAAAACAAGCATCATATCCTCGCACATTAATTTAATGCAGTTCTTTTACAGACTGTTCAAATGTTTATTCCTTTTTTTAAGACATATCTACAAAAGAATACAGCAGGAACCACATTGCCTGATATTCCAGGATTTAGGCTTGTGGACATGTATATGAGCTGTACAGATCCTGAAGTAGAGAAGATTGGGCAACTTTTTGTAATAGATTCTCCTCTACGAGTTGTGATAGCCACGACAGCTTTTGGATTGGGTATAGACTGTCCTGATGTACGTCATGTTATTAGCTTTGGTTTTCCCAGTGACATCGAATCCGATGACCAGGAGACAGGGCGAGCTGGTCAAGATAGCTTTTATGCACTTGCTACCTTGATAACCAAAAAAATTAGTAGTAGATTTTTATAATAAACAGTAAAAAATTATGCAATCAACCAAACAGTGTGCAGGAGAGATTTATTACTTTCACATTATGACAACTATAGTCGAACATACCAGGGACCTCTATGTTCATGTTGTGATCTGTGTCAGCAAATTTGCAAATGCACCTAATGTCATACTCAACAGTTTGTACTCCATAATACAATAAAATAATGATCAAAGTATAGCGTATATAAGTATTCATATTATATATGTTTAATTATCCAGTCAATAACTGCATTTTTATCACATGAATGGAGAGTGTCACGTGGATTGGGAAAAGTTTGATGTGATCTGCTCTTCTGATAAGAAAAGATAGTGTACTTTTTCAAATGTTCAATGATTTGTTCAGGTCTTCTGAAAAGCCTGGTGCATTGTGTAGACCAGATGGTTTCTTGACATTATTGCATTCATCAAATTGTCAAGCAGGGGTGAAATCATTCTGATAGTTTTGCCAAGTTTGAGAATCATGTTGTCCGTTTTATTCATGTTCAATCTTCTAATATCATCCTTCACAATTCTGTTCAGATGTTCTTGGTGCAGGTCACATGGAATGTTTCTTCCAGGGGCATTGTGTGTATTAACACATCTGTTCCAGATGAGCTCTTGAGCTTGTCTATAGGTGGTAGTTCAAATTTGAACTGGCATAGCATGCATAAGACGTCAATACTACAGTTCTTTCTTCCTGAACTTTTAAAAATAGGAAGCAAATATCGCCAGCATCTAAGAATCATTTCTTCATCACCCTCTTTTATAGCATCAGAAAATTCCAGGTAAAAGCAGCCTAGACCAAGAAACTTTTTGCCATATTCTAGCACCTACATTACATATATTATTTATTTAATACAGGAGAATATCATGAGTCTTACATCACAGATTGATTAGCTACAAATATCAATATTCTTTGACTTATACATGTCTATACTGTGTATATGCTATACTTACCTCTTTTTTCTTTGCAAAAGTTGTATAGGCATAAAAACACTTCTTGCAAACATATGCTTCTTTCCTGCTGTCAATGGTGACTAGATTCACCCCTCTTCCTTCTTTTTGAGATGCATTTAAAACCATTTATTTCCATATATTAGTGACTAATTCAAAATATTGTGGCAATATTTTATTGTTGGATCTTGTGGGAACTTTAAAATCTTTATAATGAAAATTGCATTGCAAGATTCAGCAGTGGGAGCCCATTTTTTACCATTGCTGCCCTTTCTAGTTATATTGACTTTCTCTATCACGAACTTTCTTGTACTTTCAGGCATTTTTTCCACATAATGTAAAGATAATAGTTCTCCAGACCTTGGACAGCCAGTGAAAAGTAAGTTGGCACAACCACATACACGATTCCCCTCAATATCCTCTGGACACCTTATACCCTTTCGGTTGTGGCAACCCCACGAGCAGCACTGCCGACGCGACATCATTCACCGTTGACCTCGTTGACCTTTACGTGAGTCAGCATGCATATTGTCAATTGCTAAGTTATCACCGAACAAGCACCACAGTATTGGGTACTTGATGTCATGTGATCAAGAAATGATTATTCATAGTTACTAATGTGGTGTGATACAACCTCATCAGATAACAGACATTACCACATTGTGGTTTTGTGTGATTTACTTATATAACACTAAGACTTGTACAGACATAGTTGAGTTTTATAGTCAGTCTGTGTTGAGTTATGTCAGTCATTGAATTGTCCTAATTATAGTTAATAGTAAATATATTAATATGTACTATCAAGTATAGCTAGCTAGATAGGGCTTAGGCCAATCTAGTACAAAACTGTTACAACTAACAATATTGGAATACTCACAAGTACCCCGCCACACAGTGGCACTGGACGTACTCACTTGTGCAAAGTAGGAGAGCAGTAGTATTAGACAGCTTTATCAGTGGTTTCTCTCTCCTGCTCTCATTTTTTATTCCTCAGCCATCCCAGCCCTGTTTTTCTTATGGAAGAAATTTTTTCCATTCTAAACAGCAATGGGAAATATACCTTTTTCTTATTAATTCCCTTCCCCAAGAAAGGAAAGTCAACAGAGCTGTGGTAGTAGTAGTAAGGATCATGGACAGTGAATTATTCATGTTTGTCTCATACTATGTAAATAAAAAAGCAATAATTTATTGGCACACTCTACACAACATTAACACATTGTGAACAACCAGTGCACATACAACTAAGGTTAAATTTGATGACTGTAACAACCACAACCTTTTCACATTACCATAACCTTTTCGATTTAGCTACATTTTAAGTAAAATGTCCTTAAAAATAAGCAAACATTTCACATTAAGTTGCAAATAAGACCTGGTAGGTGCTCTGTGGGTAGGCGATCTGCTGGCCCAAGAGGTAAGGTCAGTTCTCCCGACAAGGTCAGCTTGAGACTCAATCACCGAAGGTAGACACTAAGGCTCGGCAACGACTATTACTTGAAGAACCCTAGTGAATGCTGCCACCAGAGTTCTCCCAGATGGCTAGCCCTCACCCTGAAGTCTAAATTCAGTTTAGGGTTTAAACTAACATTAGGGGAACTGATTATACGCAAGCGGGGTTGAGTTTTTATATAGCTCAAGACCCGCATGCGCACAGGTATGAAGGTGTGGTCACGGAATAATCCGGGCACAAAATATACATGCATGCATAATAATCTAAATAGGTGCAACACACAGAACTACAATTGGATGGCATGAACCACGATGCTTATAACATTACACATGCAAACTTTAATGACACAAAATGACTTAAATAACTGTGTCTTCTTTATCCTCTTCATCTCTCTTCTATCTTCTCATCCATCTTTCTCTTTCTTTGTCTTGTCTGTCCTCTTCTCTGTCTTTCTCTCTACTCTTCCGCCCACATGCTCAGTCTAGATGATGCTAATCCTTAGACTCCATGCTCTAACCACGGCCATGACAATTGGTGTAAAAAAAGATATGATAGTTTAGCAATAAATAGTAAGTGTAAATATATTGCAACTATATTCATTTCAAAGACAAACTTGTAACTCATTATAATTATAGCTATATATTGCTGTACGTAGATATCTGTAACCCTAAGTTCTAAATTTTTAGAATATTGTAATGGAACCCTACAGCTGATAGGTTTGCTGGTGAATACTGGACTAAATTTAATTTTAATTAGACGAATGCTGAACGTGCAAAATCCTAAAACATAAACCTTCAAACAATGCATTCTGTTTCAATAGTGATTTGTGCATTTCAATAGCTGCACAATTCTTTGAAAGTGATCCAAATCCAGTATAAGTATGTAATTACCTCTGAAGATTTGTCTGGTAATAGTTTATTCAATGGTGGAGTTGCATGGGATTAATTATTTTAACTGGGTTAAAACATGTCGGCTGATATTAGTCCATTAATCTTATGCAGAATTAGGCTCATGTACTTTTCTTCACAACAAGAACCATACTTTGAAGACTACTCAGCTGTCTTATTATTATTAGCTATTGTTGAACTTTAGAATTGTTTAACGGTGCAAATATTTTTTCAAAGTATTAAAAGCTAATATCAATCCCAAGAGCTCTGACTAGCCAATTAACTAGATTTTGTCTTTTTGTAAAGAATAACAGGAGTTCCAAAAGAATTATAAATAGGTCGTCTAAAATGAATAATAGGTATAAATGTTTTAAGAATACAAGAATATATATTAGCTATATCTACAGTAGAGACTCTACATAATTTATTTATAATTTAATTAATTGTGACCTGCCATGCAAAAAGGGGCTTATGGATTTTCTTCCAAAAATTTTCTCCCAAAATCCAAGCACTATAATAATATAGCTACTAACAATGACAAAGAATTTTATGATTGTAGTGTACATACTTATGAGAAAAGTCCATAGAAACCATTGTTATTCAAACAATGTGTGAGCAGATTAATACTATTCATTATATTTTTATTTCCTCAGATTCCTGTCTCAAGAGGGACACAACTGAGGCTCTTGTTAATATGTTGGGCACATAGCTAAATGTACTCAGAAACTAGCTGCTACAAACAATTCTTGAAATATTCTTGAGCCTATCTGCAAACTCACAGCATATTCATATTCATACTAGGATTAAAACCATAGTTTTATAGGTTTGTTATTTCTGCAAATATTTTTCCATCCTTTTTTAAGGCACTTGTACATACACAAGTGTACATTCAACCACAAAAGCTGGTGTCTTACTAGAAAAAGCCCTAAAATGGAAATGATATGAACATATTTGACTGTTCTGATTGCAAGTCAGGCCATGGCCAATTAAATTTGAATTTCTTTGCTCCTTTGGTATTTGCAAGTCACCAATATGGAGAAGTGTCTGTGGTATGTTTGTACAGGAGACAGCCACCTATGAAAAGTTTAATGGAAACAATTGACTCCTGTAAGTTAAAAGACATTTGTGTGCCCTGGACTGATTACAGCTTCAACCAAGTCAATTCAACATCAGAGCCTCTATGTCTGACCTTGGAGAAGTCTCTAGGCATATTTGTGACAGTCATCAGTCCAAAGCTGAGATCTAAGCAAGTACTGAATTATGTCAAAAACTAGTCCAATCAACTAGCAAAATTTCAAGTTGTAATATTGTGCTACATTGCCAAGACTTGCAATATGATTTACACTTGAATTTCCCTGTGGATTATTCTTCACTGAAAGTGACACACAAATCAGAAGATTGTTTGCTTATTTCATGTCGGAGGTAGCCCTGTTCTTTTAAAGAAGAGAGACCATGTTTCATAGCTACTCCTGATCACACTGTGTCCCTTCCAGTATACACCTTGAATCCTTCCTACATAACTAGCCATGGAAATATCCAAATCACTGATGAAGACCGTGCTGTGTATAACACCAAACCACTGACTTGGCGATCTGCTGCTACTTTAGGCATGGCAGATATAGTATTACGAGAATTCTTGCAGTCTTTCTTTAAGTTTTCGCTTAAGTCATCTTTTTTCTTTGTTCAAACTACAGGTGGTACCTGTAACTGTTTGATAATCATCAACAAGGTATTGTTTGAC